>ERZ724521.523-NODE-523-length-17250-cov-7.259087_pt1 | contig 17250 bp, 11 predicted proteins | sample MGYA00376054_ERZ724521 | MGnify/ENA primary metagenome ERZ724521 (study PRJEB28724, sample SAMN07190883) | activated sludge metagenome | isolation source: activated sludge of sewage treatment plant in Hong Hong | place: Hong Kong | collected 2016-03-17 ... | reverse complement strand
CGCCCGGAGTAGGGGGCCCGGCCGACGGCCACATTGGCCACCACGCTGGCCAGACCTGAACAGTCCACCCCGGCCGGGGAGTTGCCTCCCGAGATGTAGGGGGTTCCGGACAGTTGGGAGATCGCTACGGTGATGGCCGCCAGGGCCTCGACAGTGAGTACCATACTCATTTATTTAAGGGCTAACCGGAGAAAACCAGGTTTGTGCAGGATATGCCCAGGTCAGGTATTTAGGCGGTATCCCCCAGCAAACACCCCTAGATGTAGACCCTTCCATCCGGAGTGAACAGTACCTCCGGGGCCGAGTAGACATGGGTCAGGGTGTCGGTGCCGACGGTGAAGTGACCGCAGCGGGTGGGGTTGTAACGCACCCAGGTGAAGGGTCCGTCGTGCAGGGCGACGGGGCTGGTGACGAGGGCCCCCCGCACCTTGGCGTGGACGTTGCGGACCCCTTCGCGCAGGGCCCGCTGGCGGGACTTCTCACTGACCCGGAACACCGCGCGCAGCATCACCAGCTCGTCGGCGTGCCCGATGACCTTACCCTTGTGGGGGCCGTCGACCGCGCAGATCGACCACATATCGCGGTTGAGATTGCGGTAGACGTCCACCGTGGTGGAGTAGACGTCGCGGTCCTTGTAGGCGGTGATCATCCGCGCAGGGCGACCGCGCTCTTGGTGCCGCCGGAGTGGTGGATGATCATCTGCACGGGCTCGTCGGAGGCGACGATCTTACGCCAGATGTCCTCGATGTCGCCCGGATTGGCATAACTGTCCTTCTCCGAGATCGCCTCGCCGTTGGTGGCGGTGACCAGGTACTTCCACTGACGGCGGTTGCTGAACCAGCTCCGGGACGGCCGGACGTTGACGGTGAACATGTGTTTCTCCTATCGCATGGCGCTCTGTAGCTCGGTGATGAGCTGGTCCTGGCCGGGGAGCAGGCCGAGTGCCTCCATGAGGTTCCGGGCGTCGGCCACCTGCTCCTCGCGGGTCTCCCCCTGGGCGTTCGCGCAGACCACCAGAGCCGCCAGGTGACGGACGTCCTCGGGCAGAGAAGAGGGCTCCCCGCACGACTCGATCAGAGAGGTGACAAGGGCACCCTTACTGGCCATGCAGGAAGAATAAAGACGTGGTACAGCCTATGTCAACGCGACCGGCCGGTGGCCCGGTTCGGGGTGTAGACCGGCCGGGCCCGATTGCGGGTGAGTTCCGCCATCTGCTGGCGCGCCCGGTTCATCGAGACGGGCATACGGGACTGCTCGGCCCCCGACCGCAGGCCGACGACGTCGGTGGAGCCGTAGGCACCGACGGCCAGATTGGTGCCCGCCCCGATCCTCTCCAGCTCCTCGTGGAGGAGGTCGGTGACGACGACCATCCAAGAGTCACAGTTCCCGCTCCACATCGCAACGCCCCCGCGACGAGTGAGTAGGATCCAATTGGGGACAGTGAAGCAATAGACCAGGCCGTCATAGGCCTGACGCGAGACATGCTTGGGGGATAATCGACTCGTCTCTGAATAGGACAACAACACCCGCCACATATCGTGGTTGGACTTGTGGCGGGTCCCTACCGCCGGACCGGCTGAGTAGTCCTTGACTACCCGACCGCCGATACCAACGTGGTAAAGCAGCCGCTGTACATCATCGGCCAATTGGCGACTTGAGGTGAGGTAGGTGGTATGTCGTTGCGCCTGACTTGACCATCCACCATCTCCAACCAACATCCCCTCCAGGAGAGCCAGGAGTTCTTCCTGGCTCCAGTTGGAGAAAACCTCATCGGGGATGCGAAGCTCGTGTTCGTCCCCCTGCCACCCGATAAGGTAGTCCTTGAGGTAGCGACTGCGGACTACCCACAGAGTCTCTCCGTTCTTCTGCTGACTCCGAGTAACGGGCCACCCCAGTGCAGAAAACATGGAATTGATCCAGTCGATGCCTTCTGGCTTAGTCTGGGTAATCCTGACCCCAACCCCATATTTGCCGCGCATCTTCGAGCCCTCTGCCAACCACATGCCGACAAATCGAGCGAAATCCACTCGCTTAACGGGAGGCAATGAGGCATATCCGTATCGGTAACGATCACCGATTTGTCCTCTTCTGAGCCCTAATTTCTTGGCTCTATTATAAATTGTTGACCGACCACGACCAAGCACGGCACACATATCGGGCATAGGTGTATGGGCGTAGTTATCGCGCAGATATTGGTCCTGGTCCTCACTCCATTTCCGTTTACGCACATTACGACCGTAATCGGCTAAATGCTGCCCAGACCCGTCAAACCCCACCACCCCCGAGGGGCGGTCCTCCACCTCAGAGAGTCTGGGAATGGTCAGCCCCGAACTCCGATGATCAATCTCGGAGATCGGTATTAGCGCCTGCTTCTCCCCAGGTCGGTGAATCATGCGGTGATCAGGCGTTATAGCGAAATTGAATCGTCCTTTGTCCGCAACGAAGAGATCTCCTCGATAGTGATAGGCGACCCGCGCCAATGGAGGGTGATACTCCAACTTCCCCTCGGGTGTTCGGGTAGCAAGGCGTTCATTGTCTCGGACATCCCGAAACAATTTCCAACCATGTTCAGTTAGTACCTCAGTCTGGTCGTCATGACAGAGGTCCTTGGTGGTGACCGGTCCCACGTTCTGCTTGATGACCTTCCCCGCGCGGACCGAGAGGAACTTCAACTCGTTCTCCAGCAGAGACTGGCCGTCGTCGAACAGGTCGTCCAGATAGGCACTCACCCACCCCTGGTTCACCGCCGCCTTCACCTTCTCGAAGCGCTCCTGGTTGCTCTTCTCGGTGAAGGTCACCTCGCTGACCCGGATCCCGGGGGCGAACTTCCGCCGCAGCTCCTGGATCAGCCCCTGGGACTGGCACTGGTCGAATGAGAGGGCGGTGGTCGACGGGAAGGAGCGGAGGATCCCTTCGAGGTCCTCGCGGATCCTGACGTAGTCCACGGTGGGCTTGCCGGTCTCGGGGTCGGGCGGGAAGTCTCGGGGCCGCCAGGCATGCAGGAGGTCGATGACGACGTGAGGACGCGGCAGTCCTGCACAGCTTCGCGGATGAGGGTCGACGGTGTTCTCCGGGGACCACCCGCAGGTGTCGCAGACCTGCTCGGTGTGCCCGATGCACATGGCGAAGTTGGCCCCGGTGACGCTGGGGTCGCAGTGGATGCGGTACTTGCGGGAGAGGTAACCCCGGGACTGGGGCTCCAGGGGGGGCCGCCAGGTGGGGGGCACGAACATCTTGTCGACCATGTCGGGGTCGAAGTACTGGCCGACGACCTCCGCCCACTGCGCGGCGCGCTCGATCGCGAAGGCCTCGGGGTTGCGCAGCTTGCGGCGGACCTGGGACTCATGGTCGGGGCCGGGCTGGATGGCCCCCTTGAACTTCACCCCCACCAGCTCGGGGCCGCGTTCCCAGTCCATGTACGCCCCCCAGGAGGGGAGGTGGATGACCAGCATGGTGGGGTTGGCCTCGACCTCGACAGCCTCGGCTCCGACGTTGGAGGCCAGGGTGGCCAGCTCGGCCTGGGCCCGCTGCCCGATGCCGTGGTGGTCGGCATAGGAGGACATCAGGACGCTGCCCTGCTGGTACAGCTGGTAGCAGTTGTGAGTGAGCAGATACCCCTCAGTGACATAGAGATGGTCTGGGGAGTCAACCGTTATGCACTGAACCTCTTTGTGGCCGACGTAGTCCACCGAACACACAGTTCGCACCAGACCATTTGCCCCCGATGTCTCCTTGGCGAGGTAGACATCACGCTTGCGTTCTAGTCGGAACGGAGCACCGACCTCCTGCGGAAGACCTATCCGCACCTCCCAATAATGGGACTGTCCTGCAGTGTATCTCCCTGTGCCTGCCTTCTTCTCGCGAATCCGACCCACTCCACCCAGACTTCGGGCCAGCTCAACCACACCCTCAGCCAGTCTTCTGGACGAGGAGAGAAACATCGGATTAGCCGTTTTCTTCCCCTTCTGGGTTCCCTTTTGGCACCACCCATCCGTGTCTAGCAACCCGCGCAATACCTCCAGCCGCTGAGCTGGACTCGACCGAAGATACTGCTCGGGGACAAACTTCTCGGGCGACTTCAAGCCCATCAGACCCAGGTTCTCTAGTTCCTTTTTAACCCTGGGCTTTACACCTCCCTTGTTTCCGAGGCGTCCCTCGATATACCCGCTCGGGCGCTCAATAGTGACCCAGCGCATCTCCGGGAAGTCCCGTGTCATGATCTCCCCGAAGACATCCGTCAGTTGGCGATCCTGACTCCCGAAAATGACACGACTGGTGATGCAGCCATCGCCAAGTAGTAGCCCTAGCGCATAGGGATCAATGGGTAGTTCACATTCACGGCGGTACCGGATGGGGGCCGATATCCGGGGAATCGAAACGCTCTTCTGGCACCCACTGTCTCCGAGGGTATCCCTCAGTTCCTCTGTCGTCATCACGCTTGATCCACCAGCCAGCCCCCTACGCTGGTGGCGGTTCTGCACCACCCACTCATGATTGTCGGCGGCCTCTACCTCACCACCATCGCTGGTCTTCACTCGATAAACAGGCCGCACACCTTGTGGATGAAGCGCCGTCACAGTTGTTGGAGTCCCATCGCTGCCGATCACTTGGTCTCCGATAGCCAGATCACCCATGCGCCGCCACCCGGTGGGGGTAAGAATCTTGCTGTCGAGTGGTTGTGCGTGGCCTGCCTTCTGCCAGGGCGACGACGGAATGTAGGTCAGGCCGTCGAGGTCGAACTGGTCCAGGGAGGGGTGCGCACCCTCGTAGATGGCCTGGCCGGACTTCGCCGAGCCGGTCTCCACCATGAAGGCGAACTCGTCGAGGAACAGGCCGAACGCGGTGGCACCACGGAAGGCGGCCGAGGAGGCGGACAGGGCGTTGACCCGCAGCGTGGCCACCAGGTGCTCGACAGGGACCTTGGCCGTGCGCATCTCGGCGATCCGGCGGACGTCGGCCGGGGTGCGGATCGCCAGGCCGGTGTCCTTGCTCTCGGCGATGTGGGGCTGCAGGTACACGCAGCGCTCCACCATAGAGCGGACGTCGGCGAACAGCTGGGCCTTGGCCTGGGTCTGGCTGGTCGCGCCGACCTGGCAGTTCCCGGACACCAGAGTGTGGCCGTTGCGCCGGGTGATCAGCGTGCCGTTGGGGACTGTGGCGCAATAGACCATCCCGTCATACCCGATTCGGGGAAACTCCGAATATGTCCTGGTGATGCGCCTATCGGAGACATAAAGACGCCAGCCATCCCGGACACATTGATAGGTGCGCCCATGAGTGGAGATGGTGTCCCCGGCTTGCCGCACCCGCTTCAGGCGTGCAGTCTTCCCCAGGGAGATGTACAGGGCTTGAATATCGTCGGCCAGCCGGGGAGAGGTGAAGAAATGATGGGGCTGCCCCTGCACCACAGTTCCGTCTCCCCGGAGGTGTCCGTCGCATAGCGCCGCCCGGACGTCTGCAGAAGCAGTGAAGAACTCCGCCGGGATACGATGATCGTCCTTGGAGACGACGCAGTTGTCGATGAGGTAGGCCGCCCAGGCATCATCATAGAACCGATAGGTGGCCTGGCCCGCATCGTCCACCCGAACCGCCCAGTCCACGCCCAGGCGGTCCAGAAGAGACTCCAGCCACCGGCACACCTCCGGATGCTGCATCTGCGACTGGGAAAGTATGACGCACCGGCTGCGATTCTTGTGGTGCTTCCCCCCCTCGGCCAGCCAGAATCCGACCAGGGCCGCACGATCCAGCTCCTCTTGCGGAGAGGGGTCGGCGATCTCGGGTTCGCCCCAGGGGCCCAGCGTCACCTTGTCCTTCGTGCCCAGATCAATAGCGCGCTTCTTGTGCCGGAGCCCACCCCGGAGAAGCCGACTGTCCCTACTGCGATGCTCCGGGCACCTCTTGAGAGAAGCGACCACAGAGGACCCGAACAGCACACCGCATTGTCCGCAGTGCTGGACGATGATCTTTCCGCCCCTGGGGCCGACGACGATCTCCCCGCATCGGCATGTGTCATCAGAGCACGCCCATCGATAGGCGGCTGACCAGCTGCCCATGCCTCGGCCGAGACCGGCGATGTCCGACCTGACGACCATGTCATGGTCAGGGGTGACGACAGCGTCACCCACACGGACCATCTCGCCCCGGTGGTGGTATTTCGTCAGCCGCGACGGGCGCTGGTACTCAGGGATCCCGGTGTCCATGGAGACGGTCCCGAGCAGCTCGGTCCCGTCCAGATCCGCGAAACGCTTCCACCCCTGATCAGTGAGGACGTCCGTCTGATCGTCGTGGCAAAATCCGTCCTTGCCCGGGTCGACGCCGAAGTGCGCCTGCCAGTCGTCCAGGGCGAAGAAGTACCCTATCTGCTCGGCTCCCAGCACCCCGCCCATCAGGCCCTTGGAGCCACGGCGGCCGCCGATGAACTGGATGTGGGGGAAGCGCCGGGCCCCCCGGGCCTTGAGGTAGGCGATGCGCTCCCAGATGTCGGGCTGGACCCCGAACACGTCCCGGCGTCGGCTGAAGCCCTGCCGCCACTCCTCGATCACGTCGAGGTCGTAGGCGGTCATCTGCTCGGTCTCCAGGAACATCAGCCGCAGCAGGGTGATCTGTCGGGGGTAGAGCCTACTGTTGCAGAAGCTGCGGTGGGTGGCGAAGTCCACGGCGGAGTCCCAGGGCGGCCGGGGGGTGACCGAGCGCTGCATGGGGGGAGTGGACACCATCATCGCCCGGAGAGGGTCCCAGTTGATGTCGTCGGTCAGCCTCAACTGCTGACCGGGCATGAAAGCACACATCAGGTGCCCTGGTGTGCCTGCTCAGCGTCGAACCAGGCCTTCAGGTAGGCCTCTCCGGCCGTATGGGCGTCCTCGTCCACTTTTCTCAGGATACGGGCCGCCAGCAAGGCATCGGACTGCCGGTCGGGGTACTTGAGGGGGTACTGGGCGCAGGACGCCACCGCGATCAGCATGGCGACGTGCTGGGGGTCTCCGTACTTGACGGCCAGCGTCTCCACCAGGCCGATGTGGACGTTCCCGTCAGCACTCCAGGCGAACCCGGCACAGGTGTTGACGGGGCCCTCGCCCGGCCAGCGGAACGGGGAGAGGCTGGGGCGGCGGACCTCGGAGATCTGGCGCAGCAGCATCCGGTCGTCGTCGGTGAACATATCGTCCCCTTCCAGGAGAGCCAGTAGTCGATCGCCCATGGCCAGGGCGCGATTGTATCGGGCGATGCGGTCCTCGATCCCGTTCGCCCGACCCGTTTGCGGGTTGCGGCCGTTGACGTAGATCGAGGCCGTCTCGATGTCCCCGGCGTCGGCGGCGGCGTTCATCGGGCGCTGGGTCATCCAGTACCAGGTGACCCCCATGAAGCCGTACTGGTCGCTGGAGAGGGCGGTGGGGGTGGTGACGAAGAAGAAGTCGTCGGGCACCAGCCCCCTGGCGTGGGCCCACTTGGACAGCATGGTGTAGTTCAGTCGGCCCGTCACCTGGATCGGCCCCCGGCCCTTGAACCGGATCCCGTCCCCGGCATAGATGTTGCCCAGGTCTTTGCGGCCCTCGTATTCGCTGCCCGAGGCGATCTCCTCCATCCAGCGCAGTCCCCCGGACTCCTCACCGGTCTGGGCGGCCCACATGGCGATCCGGGCGACGGTGGTGCACTCACACTCCGCCAGGCACTGGGAGACGGCGGGCAGCAGCGCGCGGTACCGGTCCAGGGTCACGGCGTCCCCCATGACCTCCGAGAGGACCCGGACCGGGTCGAGGGGGGTGGGGACCGGCGTGCTGGCCAGGGGCTGGTCGGCGAAGCAGTACCCCTTGGGGGGTATGAGGGTGGCGCACTGGTCGAAGGTGATCCAGTAGCCGAAGGGCTTGAATCCGGGGTCGGCGATCCACACCGCCCGGCCCCGGTTGCCGTCGTAGTTGTCGTCGTAGCCCATGCAGGCCACGTAGTGGAAGATCTCGTGGGAGCCGTAGCCGACCGGGCTCGTGGACCCCTTGATCGCCCGGGGCGGGTTGTTGGGGGGTGAATCCCAGTTCATGACCACGCCGTACCCGGCGTCGATGGAGCGGACGATGTTGGTCCACAGGGTGGCCTTCTGGGCGGCGTTGGCCGGGTCCGACGAGAGGTAGACCGAGGTGTACTTGGCGTCGGGGAGCCGGGGGTCGAGGATCTTCTCCAGGAGGCCGACGTAGTCGGTCCCGTTGACGTCGACGTACTGGGCGGGGGACAGCCTGGCATTGATCTCGGCGACGATGGCGTCCTCGTCGAGGTAGATCCCCCGGGTGTTCAGGACGACCTGAGTGCTGGCGGGTGCGCAGTCCCAGCTCCGTTCTTGTGGAACAACAGCATGGTCATACCGGAGGACCCTCTCTGTCATGCCGTATCCCAGTCTTTGTCATTGTGAGTGAAGAGCTCCCGGCGCTTCATCACTACTGCGGCTTCTGCCTCCGCGAGAGTGTCAAACCGACCTACGTGGATCTCTCGGTAGTTGTGCTTAACACGCGCTTGATACTTTCGGCGTCCAGCGTCATAGGTGACGCCACGCACCCCGGTCAGACTGTTGGAGTAGGCACCACGGCGATGTTCGGTATTCTGCTTGTGGGTGATAGCCCTGATGTGACTCGCCTCAACACATCGAGTATTCAGGCACCGATGATCCCCCTCCAGGCCCAAGGGGATGGGGCCATGCTCCAGCTCATACGCAACCCGGTGCGCATAATAGTTCTTGCCCCCGTAGCACAACACCCCGTATCCATCGTGGGTAGCTGGACCACCCCATTCGAGGCAACCCGAGGTAACCCGAGTCTTCGGGTGCCGATCGAAGGCCTCCTGTAATGACTCGGGGGGGCGATGTAATTCGGAGGGGTCCGCCGTCTTCAGCCAACGCTGATAATGTTTCCTGCATAGACCGCGCGTCAATTTGCCCATACGGCCGCAACCGACCACCGAACACTGACGCACTATCTGCGGCACGACCGAGTGATCATAAGCCAGCACATGTTCCATGAAGCCTCCGGTGTCTCTCCCCTATTACTGGACGAAGACTAGGCGGCGACCCTCAGAATGTAGGCCGACGCGGCCCACAGCGAGGAGCCGGTCATGGTCACCTGCCCGCCCCGGGGCTCATCGCTGTAGACCCAGACCGACAGCCGGGCGTCCATGTTGGGCAGGTAGTAGGTCTGGACGCCGTCGTGCATCGCGTTGTCGGCGGCTCCCGGCATGACCGAGACCACCTGCAGGTCGTCGTAGACCGCCCGGCCCTGGCCCTTGGCCACCAGTGTCTGGCTGGCGTAGGTGTTGTTGGCGGGGGACCCGATGCGGACCTCGACGATCGGGCGGGCGAAACCCGAGCAGTTCACCTGGGCGGTCAGGAACGCCCAGGGCCGGAAGTTCCAGCCCGTGACACCGATGGTGAACTCGGCGACCTTGACGGGGGTGGTCGAGGTGATGCCGCTGAGGGCGGTGGTCAGGCCCCAGGGGCCCCGGATGACGCCGGACCCCAGCGGGGGGACCTGGACGGGTGGGATGGTCCCGGTGCTGTCCAGGGAGGCCACCCCGTCGGGCGCGCCCTTGTCGGCCACCGCCACGTTGAGTGCGTCACGGCTCTGGTAGTAGGCGATGTCGGCGTATCCCCCGTCGGCGTCGTCGATGTAGCCCTTGGAGGCATAGGCGGAGGCCTGGGTGACCACCTGGGCGTCGACGTAGGCCCGCCCGGCCCCGAGGATGGTCTCGGTGACCAGCCGGGGCACCACCGAGTCGTCCTGGGTGGCGGTGGGACCCACATACAGCTCTGAGGACATCGGGGTCTCCTTAGATGGCGGGAATGACCAGGGCGAAGAAGGTGAAGCCCTCGTCGGAGAACACGTAGCCGGTCCCCGACAGCAGGGCCAGCCACAGGTGCAGGGTGAGGTCTCCCGACGTCACGAAGGGGAAGTCGCCCACGGCGGCGGTGGGGACCACCGGGAAGGTGTTCAGGGCCATCGAGGTGTCGGTGCGGCCGCCGCCGAAGAGCTTGTCGTCGGCGTCGAGGACGGTCATGCGCCCGGAACTGTCGCCTCCCCTGCGCCGGGAGTGTCCCAGGGCCCCGACGCTGCGGCCCCGGATGTGGGCCATCGGCAGGGCACAGTAGTCGTAGCCCGGGTCGGCGATCTCGATGGTGGCGGCCTTGAGGGTCTTGGCGTTGGTGCTGATGAGGGTCTGCTCGGAGGTCAGGAAGACCTCGGTGGCCGGGGCATAGAACCCGGGCCGGGACAGCACCAGCGGGGGGAGCTGCTCGTCGAGGATGTAGAGGCTGCCGTCGAGGGAGGCCACCCCGGAGTCCTCCCCGACGTCGGCGAGGGGGACACACTGGGCGTCGGCCAGGTCGACGTCGGTCTTGGCGGCCCGCAGGGCGTCCTGGGTGTCGACATAGCCCGGGTTCTTCAGGGGGGCCGAGGCGGCATAGGCGGCCACCGACGCGGTGATGTAGGCGTCGTCGACGGCCAGGGCGGTGTGCCGGGTGTCCGCCCATCCGGCGGTGACCAGAGAGGCGTCGTTGTTGGGGGTGCGCCCCACATACTTGACCATGTCGCTCCCTTAGATGGGGACCGCCATCACCGACATGCTGCGGTGATAGTTCTGATCGGCGATCACGGTGGCCCCAGCCACGGAGGCGGACAGGGTGACATAGAGGGTCTGGGCCCCCGTCAGGGCGGTCTGCGCCGACGGGGTGGCGACGTCCCCGAAGACCCCCGGGTTGGGCATGAGGGGGACGGCGGCATAGGCGTTGTTGTCCTCGCCCGGCACGGTGTCGTTGAGGGTGACGGCGGTGACGCTGGCCGGGAGGGCCTGGTCGAAGGGGAGGAAGAACGCCGATCGCCACCCGGCCTCCATCCCGATCCCCCAGTGCCGGTAGTCGGCTCCCATCGCGGTGACCGCTCCGGAGGTGTCGTTGTAGTTGATCAGACTGGAGCCCCCACGCAGCAGCTGGAAGTAGCGCTTCCCGGAGGAGGTGCCGAACCGGCCGGTCCACACATCACTGGGGGTGGCGTTGCCGCCGTGACCACTCAGGTTGACGATGCTGCCCAGCCGGGTCTCGGCAGCGCCCCGGCTGTAGCCCAGCATCACCTCCTGCAGGTTGATCTCGAAGAAGACGTAGTAGGTGAAGTCGCTGCTCCACCGGCCGTAGATGCGGTTGCGTCCCGGGACCTGGGTGTTGCCGTCCCACACCGGGGCCGACGCCATGGACATGACGACTTCCTGGTAGTCGTTCACCGTGACGGCGTCGGGACCGCCGCGCTGGAACATCCGGCCGTGCGGGACGGTACCTGATGCCCCCCAGATCGCCTTGGCTCCGTCGCAGTAGGCGTTGCCGCCCGACCCGGTGCGGGTGTGCTCCAGCCAGTACTGGTCACCACCGAGGTTCCCGCTGGTGGTCCGGTCGAAGTTGTCCAGGCCCAGGTAGTTGTAGCTGTCCGCGCTGCCGTAGCCGATGGCGACCAGGGGGCCGTCGATGGCCCCCACCCGCACCCGGATGACTGGGCACGCCCCCTGGGTGTTGGTGACGGCCGGGAGGGATCCGAAGACCACCGGCCGCCAGTCGTAGCCGGGGTCGGTGATGGCGTGGGTGAACAGCAGGCTCTCGGTCAGGCCGGTGACGGTGACCGGGGAGGCGTAGGTCGGTGTCCACAGCCCCTGGGGGAACAGCTGGGCCGAGGCGACGTTGATCCGGGCGCGATTGACCCGGCCCCGGGAGTCCAGGCCCGGCACCCCGTTGGCGATGTCCTTGCTGGCCTTCTTGAGGCGGGTGGCGTCCCCGTCGTCGACATAGGCCCGGGTGGCCAGCAGGGAGTCACGGTCGTCGACGTAGGTCTTGGTGGCGTAGGGGACCAGCCGGGCGGCGACCCGGGGGTCGATGTCCTCGGCGGCCATGTCGTAGACGGTGGCATCCGAGACGTACTTGTGGGTGGCCAGGTCGGTGGATGCCGACGGCGGCGGGCCCACATTCTTCAGCTCAGTGATGGCCCAGCCTCCGTTCGGCCAGATCCCCCAGATACGTCAGGGGATCGAGGTGTCCCAGCCATCCCATCAGATGGGCGGTCAGTCCGAGCGCCAGCGCAGGAACCAGAACAGGATGAGCAAGCCGGTGACGCTGGGCAGCCTGGGACAGCATCTCGTTGCCCCGACCGGCAGCCCACACATTGTGTGCGGCCACATAGGCCCATATCGGCCACCATGAAAGGAAACTGTTGCCCTTGGGCGACGGGGAAATTGAGGCACAAGACATTAGTTCCTCCATTCTTGTATGCTCGCAATCGGATGAACCGCACCTTCCGCTACCGCCTTTACCCGACCAGCCGCCAAGTTATCGTGCTTGAGGCGATGCTCCGCGATCACTGCGACCTCTACAACGCCGCCCTCCAGGAGCGTCGTGACGCCTTCCGGATGCGTGGAACGTCGATCCGCTACGGGATGCAATCCAACCAGTTGAAGGACATTCGCAACGCCGATCCGCTCGGGCAGGGCCGCTGGTCGTTCTCTTCCCAGCAGCAGACGCTGCGCCGACTGGACAAAGCGTTCACCGCGTTCTTCGCCCGCATCAAGAAGGGCAAGAAACCCGGCTACCCGCGCTTCCGGTCTTCCCGGCGCTTCGACACCGTCACATTCATCGACGGCGACGGAGGTAAGTGGCTCGGCAATACCGTCCGCGTTCAGGGTGTCGGCTGCATCAAGGTGAAGGTGCACCGGCCTGTGCGCGGAACAATCAAGCAGTTCTCCGTCACCCGGCAGGGCAAGCATTGGTACGTCAACGCCACCTGTGTTGACGTACCGGTCCAGCCCAAGCCATTCACTAACGCTGTTGTCGGCCTGGATCGTGGCGTCACGCATCTTGTTGCCGACAGCGACGGCAGGTTTGTGAACAACATCCGACCACTCCAGGCCGCGCAGGAACGACTCACTAAGGCCCAGCGCGACCTCACTCACAAGAAACGGGAGTCGCATCGGAGACGGAAGGCCATCGCCCGCCTCACAGTCCTGCACCGCAAGATCAAAGACGTTCGGAAAGATCATCTGCACAAGGTCGCCCGATCCTACGTCAATACCTACGACGTGATCGTTGTCGAAGACCTCAAGATCAGGAACATGACCCGCTCGGCGTCTGGAACCGCCGACGAACCAGGTACGAACGTCGCCCAAAAATCCGGTCTCAACCGGAGCATCCTCGACGCGAGTTGGGGGGTGTTGCTTGAATTGATCCGGCAAAAAGCGGAAGAAGCTGTTGTCGAAGTCATCGAAGTCAACCCCTGCAACACTTCTCGCACCTGTCATGTCTGCGGACATGTCGCTGCCGGAAACCGCAATGGTGAAGCGTTCAGGTGCCAGCGGTGCGGACACTCCGCGCACGCCGACACCAATGCTGCACAGAACATCCTTCGGCTCGGACTGAGCCGTCAGGCAGCGGTAGCTTCCTGAGAAGCCACCGCCTTCAGGCGGTGGAGTAGTCACATCGGCCACCATCCTCTGGTTCGGCGCATGCTCTGTCCCCTATTCCACAGGCCCGCGCTTGGTCCGGCGGTAGCGCTGCTGGCGGGCCCGGGGGTGCTCCACGGTCATCTTGTTGTCACCCTGGTAGGCCCACTCGTGGATGGAGTTGCCCTCCGAGTAGAGCTGCCCGGCCGGGGCCTTGGTGTGCAGGATGGTCCAGGGGCCGCGCTGGTCGAGAGTGGCCTCGCCGTGCTGCTTGGCGTAGTCATAGGAGGGGGTCACCCAGTCCCCGGCGTTGAGGGGGAAGAAGTGCTCCCGGCCGTTCTTGACGAGCGCACTCATCGGCAGGGCCCGGTAGATGTCCACCTTACGGTCCGGACGGCCCCGGGATCGGCTGATGGCGCTGTGGGACTGGTAATCGAAGGGCTGGTAGGTGTCGTAGTACTCGGGGTGGGTGGCGATGTCGGGGAACATCATGTCGGGGTTGTCCATGGACGCGCCATAGTCGGTGTCCGGAGCCTGGTGTTGACCTCGGTAGTCCTCGGGGACGACGGACATGGCTGTATTCAGCCCCGCGTCACGCTCGTCGAGGAGACCGGCCTCGGCGGTGCGCCCGGGCATCGGAGGAATCATCCGATCCTCATCGGGCCGCCGGGGTCGGAACCGGCCCTTGTCCCAGTCCCAGACCATGTTCTGGGTGTCTTCTTCGGTGTAGGGGTTGAAGATGTCGTCGTACATGTGGTGGGTGGCCCCCACCCGCGCGTCACGCACGTCCTTGATCTTGCCCGGGTCGTAGTCGGGGTGACCGTGATAGACGAGGTATTCGTCGCCCTTCACGCCCCGGAGACCGACCAGCCCCCCGTTGTTGTAGTACAGGGGGCGCTCCCCCTGCTCGTCGATGTAGGACTCCCCCTCGGCCTCGTCTGGGAAGTCGCAGAAGTAGACATGCCCTTCGGGACCGGCGTACTGGCGGGCCAGCGCGGGACTGTTGGTCCAGTGGCTGTATCCGGCGGGTGGCAGGGTGTCGTTGGCGTCGACGTCGGGGTCGAACTCATGCTCCAGGCCCCGGTAGAGGACCGGCATGGCAATCTTGATGGCCGTCCGCTCCGCGATGGGTTCCAGTCTCCTGGTCTTCTGATTGCGCCGGATCTTCAAGAGGCCTAGGGCGGCTCCCTGTGTGAGGTCGTCATCGGTCAATGGTGTATATCCATCAACCTGAGAACGCCCCTGCGCAAGACTATGGAGCTTGGCCATCCCCATAGTTGCAGGGTGGGCGAAATAATGATCGAGATACTCCTGGACATCCTCACCATTCGCTGGCCATGGCTCTAGGCCGTGGCGGTCCTTGAGGTATTCTTCGACATTCCCCCAGAATTGAACGGAGTCGGGGGAGTCACCACCTCCCCAGTTCTGATAGTCCTCCCACAGAGTGGGCAGGGAGTACCTGTCGTCAGTGTCTTCGAAATCTGAAGCGGCCGTCCTGGGCCGCTTCCCGTTCGTCGTCGGGAGCTGCTTGACGACGTCGTATCCGTCGCCCCGGCCGTTGGGGCGGGCGACGACATCGTATTCGAGGCCGGACTCCTCGGACCGGACGATGCGCGCACCGTTGTCGGGCTGGATGTCGTAGGTGGTGGGGGGTGCGGGCAGGGGCTTGTTGGTGTATCCGTGCATGGCCGTGACCTTCCTCCCCCGGACTCCGTCCATCGGCACCCACCCCCGGCCCCGATGGAATAAAGTTCTCGGCGCTAGCTCATAGGGAGAGGCGTGGTACCACGTTGAATTAGGCCCAGCCGGAGGGAACTCGCCCCCGGACCAGTGACCAGCGTCGTCCTCCTCGAAGGCCGCGTTGCGCCGGTTTTGGTAGCTGGGCTCGGGCAGGTACTGGTATCCGGGCCCCTTGGTGTAGTCGGGCAGGGGCTTGTCGGGTGGGGAGGTCTGTAGACGCTTGATCTTGGCGCGGATCTTCTCGGGGGTCCAGTCGCCATAGTTCGCGGTGGGGTTGACGTGGGTCCAGACGATGGCCTGCAGCTCCCGGGGAGTGATGTGGACCCCCTGAGCCTGTAGTCGGCGGGCCGCCTCCTGAACGGCCCCGCTCATCACGTCGTAGGCCCCGGTCAGCCCCAGGGACCGCTCCCCGGTGCTCTTGTCGGCCATGTACCCGTTGTCCCGGTCGTGCCCGTGGCCCATCAGGGCCCGCGCCATCCAGGCGTCGATGGTGACGTCATTGGTGTGGCCCATGAAGTTGCGGTAGAAGTTGCGGACCTTCTGGGCCTCCTCTCCCTTGTTCAGGAGGCCGACGATCTGGGAGGGATCGGCGTCCACCACCCGGGCCGCCCGGTCGAAGTTCTCTCCGAGCGATCCCATCGAGTTCTTCAGGGCGGCGACCGCCACAGGGTCTCGCTTGAGGGGGTCGTTGGGGTCTATCTTCTCGGTGGGGTAGTTGAGCAGGAAATGTGTGGCGTACCCCATGTTGGAGTTCCAGTCGGTGCGGGGGGAGAACGCCGCCATGACGGCCGCCACCTGCTCGGGAGGACGACCCGTGATCCAGGCCAGGTGGTCGATGTACTCCCTCCCGGCGTCGTACCAGTCCCCACCCCACTCCCGGACCTCCGGAGAGGAGTCGTTGTACTTGTCTATGACCGACTGGGTCATCGCCTCGGGATCGAGGAAGGACGTCAGCCGGTAGGTATCCCCCTGAATGGCGGGGTTGCCGAACTCCCTCATGGTCTTCTGAGGCAAAGCCATCTGCTTGCCCCGGGGGGTGGGGAAATTGGGGGAGTAGAAGGGGGGATCGTCCTCCTCGAACTCCGCAGAGGGGCTGACCTTCTGGGGTTGATCGAACAACTCCCCCTGGACCGGCTGAGGCTCCCGCTTCGTCTTCTTGGGGGGCTCGACTAGGTCCTCCTCGAACTCGGAGGCGGGCATCAGGGACACCTCGGTGTCGATGCTGCGCGGCGGCATGGCCGTCTTGATGCCGCCCCAGTGTTCGGTGAAGTCGTCCTCGGCCCCGAACCGGTCGGGGTCGTAGTCGACCTCTGTCCCCCGGACATCACTGTCGTCGGTCCGGTCCTGATACCGCTTGGTCTTCGGGGAGTACCGGTACTTGTGGGCATCCGGGCCCCACATGAAGGTGCCCACATCAGGGTCGGCATAGTCCTTCCAGGAAGCATCCCCCAGGGAGGGGTAATCGTCTTGACTCCAGCGATGGAACTGGTCCATCTGCCGGGCATACTCCTCGGGGTGGGGCAGTGATCCCGGATAGACATAGGGCTTATCCCCGAAGGGGGAGTGGTATCTATCCTTGTGAAGGCGCTCTCCGGTGGAGAAATCACGTCCGGTCATACTCTCGACGGGGCCGTATTCTCCAAACGCCTCGCGCACGTAGGCGTCATAGGGGAGGACCCGTTTCAGGGAGAGGTCATTGAAGTACCGGGCCGGGATGAAGTGCTCCCGTTGGTACCCGCCAACCACGCCTTCCCTATCAGTGATGTCGGTCGGAGCCTCGAACTCGGCCACGTAGGGCCGGTGATAGTGGTAGCCGTTGAACCAGTTCTCGGGATCCTCCCCCAGGAAGATCCCAGCCTCGGGCCAGTCCCCGCCCAGGGTGGTGTTGTTCTCAGGGTGGAAGTCGGCGTTCAGGGCGAAGTCCGGGCGGTCGGTGAGGTGGTAGAGCGTTCGGCGATCGGCGGCCCCCCAGCGCCACTGCGGGCGGTACTTGCTCTTGTCCCGGTAGTCCGAGTAGGTGATGAAGTCGAAGTGCTCCTGGGGGTCGGCCACCGGAGAGTGGACCTTGGC
>ERZ724521.522-NODE-522-length-17258-cov-3.797361_pt1 | contig 17258 bp, 8 predicted proteins | sample MGYA00376054_ERZ724521 | MGnify/ENA primary metagenome ERZ724521 (study PRJEB28724, sample SAMN07190883) | activated sludge metagenome | isolation source: activated sludge of sewage treatment plant in Hong Hong | place: Hong Kong | collected 2016-03-17 ... | reverse complement strand
AAGAAAGGCGTACCTACCTGGGCTATATTTCAGGATGTCTCCCTTCATGAGATGGCGACCAATTACCCGGGGACCATGGAAGAACTTTCTTCGATCAGCGGTGTCTCTTTGGGGAAAGCACAGAAATACGGAAAGGCTTTTATCGAACTAATCAAAAAATATGTAGACGAAAACGATATCGAGCGGCCAAGTGACATGGTGATCCGCCAGGTGGCCAATAAATCCAGGACCAAAGTGCAGATCATCCAGTCTATAGACCGCAAAATGCCTTTGGAGGATATCCAAAGGACCAATAACCTTGGCTGGGATGAACTGGTCGAAGAACTGGATATGATCGTCAGCAGCGGCACCAAACTGGATATCCAATACTGTCTCGAAACTGTTGATGAGAGCATCCAGGAAGAAATCTATGATTACTTCATGAACGCCCAATCGGATTCGTTTGAAGATGCCTATAAAGCACTGAAAGATGACGACATCACGGTGGAAGAAATACAATTGGTCAGAATCAAGTTTCTTTCCGATATCGCCAATTGATTAGCCTCATCACTCTTTCAAAAAAGAATGACTTCACCTGCAGCGTGATGCCTGTAATGATTTGCGATGTAGTGCAAGATCCATCCGTATGATTCAAACGATCCACATGATCAACGGTCCCAATCTGAATCTCCTGGGCAAACGGGAACCTGAGATCTATGGCCATACTTCATTTGACTCATTTCTCGAGCAACTGAGAGCGGCTTATCCAGGCATAGGTCTACCCTATATGCAGACTAATCATGAAGGTAAGATCATCGATTACCTGCATGAATTTGGTTTTACCAGGCATAGCGGTATTATACTCAATGCCGGGGGATTGACCCATACCTCCATTTCCATTCGTGATGCCATAGCGGCCATTGAGAGCCCAGTGGTAGAAGTTCACATTTCGAACATTTATGCCAGGGAACCCTTCCGATGGCACAGCTACCTTACAGATGTTTGCCTGACCCAGATCACCGGCCATGGGCTTGAAGGGTATCGCATGGCTATTGATTTTCTGTTGAAGCGGGATATATAAAACAAAAGGCCGGGGTTACCGGCCTTTTGCATTTATTTTTCTTTCCAATCAGAAATTGTAACGCAGACCCACCTGCATCTGCCATCTGCTGTTAAGGCTGAAATCATTGTAGATGGAAGCGGTCTGTGCGGTATCAAAACTATAGGTAGCTACACTGTTTGCTACACTCACACCAATAGGTTGTGCTAGACCTGTAGTGGTCGCAATCTCACGAACACCCCAATCCGAATTGATGAGATTACCCACATTGAGGATATCGAGGCTCAACTGAATATTGCTGCCGCCCTTCAGTCCAAACTCCTGTGTGATACGGGCATCCCAACGGGAATACCAGGGGCTGACAGCGCCATATTTCTCAGCGATTTCTCCACGGTGAGCGCTGAGGTAATCATCTTGTTCGATATAGTTGTTGAACGCCTGGCGCTGTGCATCCTGTGCAGCAGCATCTCCTGAGAAATTCATGGCACTCAGTTCACCCACGGTCGGAATATAGATCAGGTCATTGAGTCCGGAACCATCATTGTTGATATCCCCTGAATAGGTGTAGCTGTAACGACCACCCTGGGCATACTCTGCAAATACGGCAATGTGTGTGGCCCAGGATTTACCGTACATAAATTTCTTATACAAAGATCCAACAAACCTATGCTTGTTGCCATACAGAGATGGAGCCAGTTCAGGTGTATTGGAATGAAGCACATTCGCTGGATTGCGGTCATAGGCATCTGAAGAAATTTCGGCATCAATCGAAGCTGCGTCTTTAGAGTCGAGGTAATTGTAAGCCACCATCCAGTTGAAGTTGTTGGCATAGGTTTTACTGATCTGGAAGGAAGTATTGATAGAGTACCCTACATCGGTGTTGGTAAAGACATAAGCATTGGTTGCCGCTCCGAAATTCTGAACACGGTCGGCATTAGTGTAAATGGGTCTTGAACCTACACCTGCGAGTGAGCCTGTTGGCGGACGAAGACCGTAGTTACGCACCATGGCAGCCTGAAGATCCTTGGTATATACCAGGTCCATCGTCAAGGTCCACCCCTCTCCTATCTTACGGTCATAACCGAGATTGGTTCGCCATACCTGCGGATACTTAAAGTTAGGATCAGTCACACAATAGAAGAATGAATTAGGGTTGGCGACCTGGTTGCCGATCCATACAAAAGGAAAGCGACCGGTAAACAAACCTGTTCCACCGCGAATCTGGGCTGTTTGGTCTCCATTGAGATCCACATTGAATCCAAGTCTTGGGGACCATAAAGGAGTGGATGCAGGCAATACCGTCTGATCGAATGTTACCGGAGCACCTCCCTCATCAGAGTAAACAATGGTGGGATCATAACAGCAGTTGCGATCGATATTCTCCTGGATTTTTTCAGGCGTATCAAAATACAATGGAATGTCTGTGCGCAAACCAAGGGTCAGGGTAAACTGATCACTCACATCCCACTCATCCTGTGCAAAGAATGCGAGCTGACCCATATCGGTTTCTGCAAGAGCCCAGGTATCATTGGCATTATTGGTTTCGAAAGCTGTACGTGCTGCATCTACTTCATCGTGGAAGCTCTGAGAAGTCAGCAGGCTTTCTACATCAGCTATGTCCACATCAGGGAAAAATACCCTTGGACCATAACCTGTAAGGTTAAATGAGTTGTCAAATGAGAATTTTTCAAGACTTCCCCCTACGGTCAACGTATGGCCTTTGAGGTAGATATTAAAATTGTCTGACAACTGGAGCACATTCTGGTCGAGACGATTATGAATGGAGAACGGTTCGTGGCCGGCAACGATATAACGTACACCATCCTTTCCAATATTAAGTACAGGGAAAGGTGCAGAGAAAGGATCGCGGCTGTCACGGAAGGAGGTAAGACCTACCTGAAGTTTATTGGCGTAAGTGTTGCCAAAAATGGACTTTAATTCAATAATCCCGCCAAGGATGTCATTGTTGATCCGGTATCCTGAATTCTCAAACTGGAGTGTCTGGAAATCAGGTCCGCGACGACCGATGGCCGATGGGTGGGCGGGTTTGTCTTTATAGGCATCCAGATAGTTGAATGTTGCCGACAACTTATGGTTGGTCCCCAGGTTGAAGTCAAACTTCAGGATACCCTTCATGTTGTCCGTGTTATGTTTGAAATTCTCATAGGCTCCGGTTTCGTATCCAAATTCCTGAAAGAGCAGATTGGAAACAAATTCGAGGTCTGTGGCAGACACACGTGATACATTAGCACCTTCCAGTCCATCACGCTTGGCCAGATAGTACGAACCCAAATCTGAACGACGTTCGAGCTCAAAATTGGCAAAGAAGAACACTTTGTTTTTAACGATCGGACCGCCGACACTAAAACCAGTCTGCAACGCTGAAAGATCACCTCGGGTGACTTCAGTATCACCGACCTTGGTGCCAATCATGTTTTTATTTCGGAAATACCCAAACACAGTACCTGAAAAATCATTGGTTCCGGATTTGGTCACCGCATCAATCGAAGCCCCAGTAAATCCTGCCTGGGTCACATCATAAGGAGCTATGGCCACAGTAATCTGTTCGAGCGCATCTAATGAAACAGGCTGTGCGTCGGCCTGTCCACCGGGTGTGGCAGCATCCAGTCCAAAAGGATTATTGAAGATGGCCCCATCGAGGGAGTAATTGTTGTACTGGTCATTGCGGCCTGCAAAAGACCCGCCCTCAGCCGCCATGGGATTGAGGCGTGTCAGATCTGCGGCAGACCTCGTGATCGTCGGCATATTGCGAAGCTGATCATTGGTGATAAAGGTAGCCGGCCCTGTACGGTCATTATTGATCACCGAAGTTCCACTGGCCACTACTTCCACCTCTCCGAGTTGCGTAGCGGTTTCGACCAGGGTGACATCAAAACGAAGTTTCTCTCCGAGTTTGAGATAGATACCTTCAGATGCCTTTTTTTCATACCCTACAAAACTGACCTCAAGTGTATAAGGGCCACCGGGTCTCATATTGGGGATCGTATAACCGCCATCATCACGAGTGATAACACCGTATACTGTACCGGATGGGGTATGGGTGGCCAGGACATTTGCCCCGGGCAAGGGCTGGTTGGATTCATCCATGACGTATCCCGCCATAGCAGAGGTGGTGACCTGAGCCTTTATCGACAGCGACAGGCAGACCAGACCTAAGAGAAGGAGTAGTTGTTTTTTCATTGGCAAAAAGTTGTTTTGAAAGTGGAGGTAAAGCAATTGTATACCTAAGATAAAATTATTCCCGGCAGAAGAGAAAAATTTAAATACAAAAGAATCTGATTCAGGAAGGTTTACATATGCAACCCCCTGTATCCACATCAGGAAAAAGAAATTTTAAAAAACGGGAAACCCGGGTCAGGGAGACTTTTTCCGTTTGGGTACCGGGTCGTACCCATGGCCACCCCAGGGATGACACCGGCCAATACGCTTCATTCCCATCCATATGCCCTTGAGTGGACCCCACTCCTCTATGGCATCCACCATGTAGTGACTGCATGAGGGAGTATATCGACAATTGGCTCCCAGGAGCGGAGATAAAGTTGCCTGGTATATGCGGATGGGCAGAATAAAGAGTTTTTTCAACATGTGGATCAGAAGCTATAGGACCAGGTGCAATGGTCCGGCTGAAAAATCATATAATCCTTGTGCGAAGCCGTCATTTGAATATCCATGATGTTGCGCTGATCCTCATACAAGGCCATCAATACATCATTGGTGACGGTACAATTCTTTACTCCGGAAAGGGTAGCCGGGAATTCGATATAGCACCATACAGCGAGGTAATCATCTGACAATTCTTTCCCGGCAAATACCGGAGAGAGTCCTGTACCGTCCAGTTCAATGTGAAAATGTTTTTTTAGATACCCGGCGATATAGTCATTGGCATTTTTCAACTCGGCGTCATCGCCAATCCGCATTTCAGGCGCACCTTCCTTACTTGCAGCCCGCTGCAGATCATCAATAAAAATCTTGATGGATGCCTGAAACGAAGTGGTATTGGAATTGTACTTCAATTCACACACACTCACATGAATATCATGTGGAGGACCAGGGCTTGCAAACGAATCGTAAGCTGAGAAAAACACACAAACGAAAAGTAAACCCATCAGGATAGGTTTACGAATCCGTTGCATTTTACGCTCAATCAATAGCGATAGTATTCAGGTTTGTAAGGTCCTTCGGGTGTCACACCGATATAAGAGGCTTGCTCTTTGCTCAGGGTATCCAGCTGAACACCCAGTTTATCGAGGTGCAGACGGGCTACCATTTCATCCAGGTGCTTAGGAAGTACATAGACCTTGTTGTCATACTGGTCTCCCTTAGTCCAGATCTCGAGTTGAGCCAGCACCTGGTTGGTAAACGATGTAGACATTACAAAGGATGGATGGCCCATGGCGCAGCCCAGGTTGACCAGGCGACCTTCTGCCAGCAGGATGATATCCCTTCCATTGACGGTGTATTTATCCACCTGGGGTTTGATTTCCACCTTGGTGTTTCCGGCATTGGCATTGAGCCAGGCTACATCGATTTCGTTATCAAAGTGTCCGATATTGGCGACAATGGTCTTGTCCTTCATCATCCTGAAGTGTTCAGCGGTCAGGATATTGATGCAACCGGTCGCTGTGATCACGATATCTGCTTCAGGGATGGCATCTGCCATACGCTTGACTTCAAAGCCTTCCATTGCGGCCTGCAGAGCACATATTGGATCAATCTCTGTCACGATCACCCGGCATCCGGCTGAACGCAGAGAGGCAGCAGATCCCTTACCCACATCGCCATAGCCAGCAACGATAGCCACTTTACCTGCCATCATGATATCCGTAGCTCTGCGGATGGCATCCACACAGCTTTCGCGGCATCCGTATTTGTTGTCAAACTTTGACTTGGTCACAGAATCATTGACATTGATAGCCGGCAATGTGAGTGAACCATTTTTTTCACGGTCATACAAGCGAAGTACCCCAGTGGTGGTTTCTTCGGTGATCCCCTTGATCCCAGACACTAATTCAGGATACTTGTCCAGTACCATATTAGTCAGGTCACCACCATCATCTAATATCATGTTGAGGGGCTGGCCATCAGAGAATGCAAATAAGGTTTGTTCGATACACCAGTCGGCCTCTTCAAGAGTTTCGCCTTTCCACGCAAAAACAGGTATGCCGGCAGCGGCGATGGCAGCAGCAGCATGATCCTGAGTGGAGAATATATTGCAGGAGGACCAGGATACTTCAGCGCCGAGGTCCACGAGGGTTTCGATGAGTACTGCGGTCTGGATCGTCATATGCAGACATCCGGCAATCCTGGCGCCTTTAAGAGGCTTGGTGTTGCGGTATTGGTCGCGCAAGGCCATCAATCCTGGCATTTCGGCTTCGGCCAATTCGATTTCCATGCGGCCCCATTTGGCGAGGCTGATGTCTTTAACCTTGTATTTCAATTGTTGATCAACGGTTTGCATATGGTGCTATTTTTCAATAATTTTTGAATAAAACGGGGCAAAGATACCGAATGTTTAACGGAATGAGAAAAAGGCTCAAACCGTAACCCTCAATGCCTTTTATATAGGCTATAAACACATGAGGATCAACGGTATAATTCGGTGAACATGTAACGAATGAAAGAAGGCATCAAGCAGGCCATTTTTATGGCTTTAAAAAACAAAGGCCCTTAAATCAGGGCCATTGTTCGCTATTTAATCTTAAAGACAAACGTCAACTTACCACACTGCTTTTCGGGAGCATCTTCATCCCGGGCGAAAATATAGGAACCAGCGCATGCTTCTGCTTTAGCTACAAACGAAGGCTCCTTGAGCGTGGAACCCGCAAGGTCATATTTGGTGGAGGTGACCAAACCATTTCTGTCCACACAGATAAAAATGCTCACCTTGCCTTCTTTGACAGCAAGGCTGCCTACGTTGGCCCGACGAACCAATTTACGGCTCAGCAACCCATCATCTACACCGACGCCCCATTGCATGCCACTCCCATCCTGACCTACACCTGTTTTACTTCCGGTTCCCCCGGCACCTGTACCTCCTCCGGGACCCGAACCTGTTCCAGTCTGGTTTCCGGCACCTCCGCCCTGTCCGCCAGTACCACCTGTACCCGTACCAAAACCCTCACTTGAAATATCAGAATCATCATCGCCATCGCCAGGCCCCGATCCAGCCACATCGCCAAAAGCACCATCTGACCAGTCGATAATTTTCATTTCTTCCACGCCATCGCTTTCGAATCCTCCAAAATCATTGACGCTTTGCCAGGCTTGCTGACTGACGATTTTAGGTGTGGGCAAGGGAATCTCCCCGACATTGGAACGAAGTGGATTGCTGGTGCGCATCACAGAGGTCACACTGGGCGAAGCGAGCCTTGAAGGGGCCGCCTGTTGTGGCCGGGAATGCTGTGCTTCTTCAGACACCGGACTCCCACCGGCTTCACTCCCAGACATCTTCGAAGCCATATCTGTATTCAATGGTTCTTCTTCCTGCACAAACTTCTCTGGCTTGACATATTCGTTGTACGGATAATCAAACTGAATCACCAAGGCCTCTTTACTGGGTTCTTCAGGTGGTTTCATACTGAAAAACGGAAGAAACAGTACAATGAGCAGCAGCGCATGAATGAATGCAGACACTACTCTCCCGATGTTCCGGCTTTTGCGTTCCGAACGCGATTTCTTACGATTGTTGTACATAGGCATTATAACACCATAAACGTCTTAAAAATCCCACTATTGTAGTGAGTTTTTTTCAATACCCGAATCCAGTACACTAAAAACCCCGGAATCAGAGCGATCCCGGGGTCCCGATAATAAAAAAATCTAATGCCTCATATGATACGGAACCGGCTATTCAGCCCGATCCCGTCTATTCAGAAAAGAGAAATTACTGCACAATAAATTTCTGCATCCGGCCATCGAGCTTGATGAAATAAAGACCCTGGGGCAGTCCGCTGATGTCCGCATGATCTGCATCAAAACCATGACGCACGAGCTTACCTGAGCCATCAAAAATGCCATAGGAAACTACTTCCTTACCGAAATACAGATTTCCACCTGCAGCAGGATTAGGATACACTGGATCCATACGTGCCTCCTCAATCTCATGCGAAGCCGTGAAGAGGTTGGCCAGAATAGGATTGTCTGTAAAATTGGCACCGGCTGAAGCTGGTGAAGCAGCCACTGGCCTGAAATCAGGGGTTGTAGATGAAGCTAACGGATTGATCAGCACCGTCCCTGTGGTGAATGGCACCGGGTCAATATTGTTGGCCAACGCACCACTACCGCGCAGGCATCCATTCAGTGCATCAAGCTTGGCTTTTGATCCAGCGCCACGGGCCACTTCGATAAATCCATTGGCCGTGGTATCGGTTGTGCTGGTGAACGCAGAAGCCGTGTTGACGATAAGGTTATTGGCAAATGAAATCTGATGCGTAGCTACATCTACAGGGGTTGATGGGGTAACCAAAGCGAGTGCCTCTGTGCAGTTGGTGTTGCGCACACAACTGTCACCATCGATCATCAGGAAGTTGCGGTAACCCATGAAGATACTGTTGACGATCCGCAGACTGGAGTTACGGCGGATCCGTGCTCCACGACGGAAAGCCGCTTTGGTCGTGGCATTCATTTCTGAATACTTTGATCCTACAGGTACCGGGCCCACCATAGTGTAGTTAGAAAACACCGCATTAGTATATGGTTGTACCTGGGCAGTACCTGAAGCTTCGTTATCACTTTCGAATCCTTCTGACGTAGAAGATCCTGATGGCAGACTGTAAGTTGGATCATAATATGCACTGTCGCGGAGTGCTATACCAAACTGGTTGACACCTCCATATCCATTGTCGGTATCAAAGTCATCGTCCGTGCCTTTAAAGGCAATGAGATATTTGGTATTGACGGAGCCGCCAAACCATTCGAATGAATCGTCCCCGGAGAAAGAGACCTGGACGTGGTCTACGTTCGTTTCTGACCCAACAGCACCGAAGGTCAAACCATTAATTTCCTTGTTGGTTTCAAAAGCTACACCCGGGAACTCAATCCGCAGATAAGAGATTGATCCACTATTATCAGCAGGGTCATTACCTCCAAATTTTGCGAGGCTGGCATCAAAGCTGACATTGTTAAAGCCTTCCATCTGCACATTGTAGTCCGGAGCATTGGAAAGATTGTGTACAGCACGTCCGGCAATCAACAGGCCGCCAAAATCACCGCGGTTACGTTCACCTGCCGGCTTGGCAGAGGTGATAACCACTGGCTGTTCAGACGTACCATGGATATCGATATCCCCACCGCGCTCTACAACGATAGTTCCATAATTTTTCGGAGTGCTGTTGAGGTCAGCTGTGGCGCGAATGACAGTTCCTGCAGGTATAACCAGTTTGCCACCATCTCTTACAACGATGAGACCGCTGAGTGCATACACCTTGGCAGGATCCAGAGTCAGTGTAGAGGTAATGTTTAGTTCGCCAGGTACAGGTAATGAAGCATCCATACCATTGAGAGTTGTGAGATCAGTAGGATCCGGATAGGCTGTATGCTGTGGATCAAAATTGGTCCAGCCTTTGGTCCAATCTTCGGATGCATCAGGAGACAAAGCGCCTACATAAGAGGTTGGCTCCAGGTTAAAATTGACCAGGGTAGGATTGTCGGTGAAATTGGTGCCTCCAAGTGCCGGAGAAGGTTGTACAGGATTAAAGTTAGGTGACTTGGAAGAGGCCAATGGATTGACCAGTACAGAACCGGTTGTAAAAGGAACCGGGTCAATATTGTTGGCCAGTGCACCTCCCTGACGCACCCAATCTGTCAGGGCATCCAGTTTGGCGGCTGATCCTGCCGCGCGGCTGACTTCCACCAGGCCATTGGCTGTGGTGTCCGTTGTGCTGGTAAAAGCTGAAGACGTATTAACGATCAGGTTGTTGGCAAAAGAAATCTCCTTAGACTTCTGATCTACCGGCGAACCCGGGTTCACCAGCGCAAGGGCATCAGGATAATTGGTATTGCGAACACAGCTGTCTCCATCGATCATGAGAAAATTGCGATATCCCATGAAAATACTGTTGACGACCCGGAGACTGGAGTTACGGCGAATACGTGCACCACGACGGAACGCAGCCTTGGTCGTAGCATTCATTTGCGAGTACTTAGACCCAACAGGCACAGGACCTACCATAGTGAAATTGGAAAATACCGCATTGGTATATGGTTTTACACTTGCTGTACCGGATGCTTCGTTATCACTTTCGAATCCTTCAGAAGTAGAGGAGCCTGAAGGAAGGCTGAAGGTCGGATCATAATACGCTGAATCGCGGAGTGCAATACCAAACTGGTTGACGCCGCTGTAACCGTTGTCCGTATCAAAATCATCATCCGTACCTTTGAAAGCAATGAGATATTTGCTGTTGACTGAACCTCCGAACCATTCGAATGAATCATCACCGGAATAGGACACCTGAATGTGATCCACTTTGGTACCAGAACCTACAGCCCCAAACGTCAGACCATTGATTTCCTTATTGGTTTCAAAAGCAACACCCGGAAACTCAATACGGAGGTAAGAAATCCTTCCGGAATTGTCAGCCGGATCGCTTCCACCAAATTTAGCCAGGTTGGCATCAAAACTAACGTTGTTAAATCCTTCCATTTGTACTGCATAATCAGGAGCATTGGAAAGATTGTGGATAGCGTATCCGGCAATGAGTATACCACCGAAGTCACCTCTGTTGCGTTGACCTGCAGGCTTAGCAGAAGTCATCACAACAGGTTCCGTGGCGGTACCTTCGATCTGTATATCACCTCCGCGCTCAACAACTATAGATCCGTAATTTTTTGGATTAGCGTTGAGGTCCGCAGTGGCACGAATGATAGTCCCGGCCGGAATCACCAGCTTGCCTCCATTCCTGACCACGATCAATCCGCTGAGTGCATAGACTCTTGAAGGATCAAGAGTCAAAGTTGTAGTAATGTTCAATTCGCCCGGCACTGGAAGGGAACCGTCCATACCGTTGAGGGTAGAGAAATCTGTTGGATCCGGATAAGCGGTGTTTTGTGGGTCAAAGTTGGTCCAGCCGGTGGTCCAGTCTTCAGATGGGATACCGGAGAGAGCACCTACATAGGTCACCTCATCCAGTTTGAATGATTGGGCCTGGAGGTACTGGATCCCCAGGAGACATAGAAAAGTCAATACTGCAAGTACATTTTTTTTCATTTCAGGTAGTTTAGATTAACAGAGTGATGGATTGAAAGGAAGTTGTTGGATGAATTCAGAAAAGAAACTTTGCATCAGTTTTTCTATGTATCGGTTATTCTAAAAAGTTAAAGTAAGCGCCAGGTTGCCGGTAAAGCCAGTCTTATAGATATACATCAGGCGATCTCCCTTTGTATTTCCGGAAGATGAAGCTGTATACCTGCCATCCTGGTTGGCGTCCTGGTAATAGATCAGATCATTGTGCAGCAGATCACCAAGCGTAAATTTCACGTTGAGTGCACCAAAGGTTTTGGCCACCTGGAAATCAATAATGGCTCTAGGAGCTTCGTAGATATCCTGGCGGGTGTCCCCATACACCGGGTCTACGCCGACATAAGCAATCCTACGGCCCACCTGATTGTATGCCACGTTGGCCGACCAGCCATTGTCCCGGTTTTCATATTGAAGTCTCGCATTGAGGATATAAGGGGATTGCCCCTGGAGTGGGCGACCTTCTTTGGCCTGACTGCCCTCCTTAAATTCAAGGGAGGAGTGGATCAGGGCGACATTACCATATACAGCGAGGTTGTTAAAGACACTTCCGAGATGGATGAAATCAAGCCTTTTCTTGAGTTCGAGCTCAAGACCATAGATCTCTGCAGCTTTTTCATTCTGATACGTAAATGTGGTAAAGGGCTGTGAAACATCAAGACTTAACTCAATGGGATTGTCGATATGCTTGTAAAAGCCTCCAAGAGAAATCATCTGGCTACCATCCGGATAAAATTCATACCGAACATCAACATTCTTCAGGTCTGCAATGACAAGTGTGGGCAATCCTCTGAATTCTGCATTCTTATCAAAATTGTAGAAGGAGAATGGAGCCAACTCACGAAACTCTGGACGATTGACGGAAGAAAAATAGCTGGCCCTGAGATTGGTGCGGTCATTGAGATAATAAGTCAGGTTGACCGAAGGCAACACCGAAGTCTTACTGATCGAAGCAATGTCTTGATTGGTTTTATGGTTGTCAACGGTGAGATCAAAATCTTCCACCCTTACACCATATACGGCTTTCAGCTTGCGGCCAAACACCTGGTTGGCGGAGAGATAGAGCGCCTTGGTATCAGAATCACCTGTGTAATACGCGAGGTCATTGGAGGTTTTTTCTACCAGGTAAAGCCTCGTGGCATCAATATTCTGTTGGCCAAGATCAATGGAAGGTTCAAGGGTGAGTTCATCCGGTGATCCTTTGTAGACAAAATTTCTGGAACCGAAATCACGATCGCGATGCTGCAGGAAGCCTCCAAGTTTTAGTTCTGTTTTCAGATTACTGCTGATCCATTTCTTGCTGAGTTCCAGGTTGCCTCCGAGTAATTGTTCATCGACCGAAGAATAAAATCTACCTGAACTGGAGTTAAAGAAATCGCCAATGGTGAGCATATAGTCCGGGAAGTCCGGTGTAGCGGTGTAACTGGCTATCCTGTAATCCGGGATATCGCGGTTGATCGTAGCATAGCTTATAGAAGCATTGATCATCATCAGACTGTCCCGGATTAATTGTTTCACAGAAAGAATACTGTTAAACAGCTGATTGGTGCTCAGGATATTGGCCGTGTTTTGCACCGTAAGGGCATCATTAAAGTTGCCGGTGCCGGTACGGTATACGAAATTGAAATCGCTGGTGGAGTTCAGCAGGTTGTGAAAAGCAACCTGCGTTTTAGCACCGACGTAGTTCACATTGAGGATCCCTCCGGTATTGATATTACGCAGGCTGGTAAAGTCATGGAAGTTAGCCACCTGACCTGAACCATCGAAGGTGTTGATTTCACTGGTGCCTGCCTTCAGGGTGTTGGCATAATTGAGGGCCATGATTACACCGAGGTTGCCACTCTTCCCTGCGCGGATCGGAAAGCCAAGGGAATAATTAAATCGACCATTCGGACCCGGATTCCTTACGGAGTAGGACCAGTCATTGTTAAAAGTTTTAGTGATGCTGGCAAATTGCTCTTTCTCCTGGCTCGTAGGATAGTTGGATGCCGGACGTAATCCATTTTCTTCAAATTCAGGGATACCGCGTTCTCCACTGTTCAGGTTGAGGGCTTCACCCTGATATAATTTTACCTGATTGAAATCCTTACCTGTGGTGAGTGAGTGATACTGGGCTCCGAAAGAAATAGACTGTGTCAGTTTTTCAGGAACGGATTTCGTATTGATCTTGATGACACCTCCTCCGAAATCACCGGTAAGGTCAGGTGACCCGGATTTGATGATCAGTAGATTATCGATCAGGCTTGCCGGGATGACATCAAAAGCGAAGGCTTTACGGTCTGACTCTGTGGAGGACAACAATGCGCCATCCAGATAGCCTGCATTGTAGCGGTCGTTCATGCCCCTGATGATGACAAACTTTCCGTCCTGGATGGAGGCGCCGGTCACCCGCTTGAGAATGTCCCCTACCGTTCGGTCCGGTGAACGTCTGATTTCGGAGGCGGTGATACCACTGGCCACCAGTGAAGCTTTTTTAAGCTCCAGGTTGAGTCCTACATCTGCAGAACGCTCCACCATGCCTACGACTACGACCTCCTGAAGGGCTTGCTGCTCTTCTTCCATAGCGTAGTCGATATGCACGACATCGTTAGCTTTCAGTTCAACGGGAAGGGTAGCTGTAGCATAGCCGATGTACTTGATGGTTAAGCTGTACGATCCGGGTTCTGCGCTGATTCTGAAATTACCCTCGATATCGGATACAGCACCTTTATCGGTGCCTTCGAGTTGCGCGACAGCTCCAATGATGGTTTCACCGGTAGACTTGTCAATGATTTTCCCGGAGATGATTCCGCTTCCTTGAGCGTTAGTGAATACACTGCCTAGCAGCAGCAGGATGATACTCAATCCGCGGGTAGTTATCGGCACTAACGGGATTTGGTTAAATTGCATAAGATTAAATTATTTGGTGCATTAGATCGAATCAAGGTTGATCAAGAAGAAAAAGTCAATGAAATCAACTGTTGTTCCATCACCCCAACCTCTCCAGGCAGGGCCGTTGACCTCATTGCGCAATGATTTTCCTTTTCAACTTATTTTTCCTTCAGTACATTTACTTCAGGTGTTTGTGGATTCAAAGAATACATTCCTGTTGAATTTCACGCCGCAAAGTTATCCCGGTACTATGCCGGCCCCGGCATATCACGGTTCAAGATTTCGTTAATTCACAAGGCTTTCAGCGAACGGGTTTTTACAAAACCTTTACAGCGAAGACGGTAATTTTCGCAACCCTCTGACAATTCAAAAAAATGCTTTACATTACCTTTACGGCGCAAGTAAAGGGTGCGTTTTTTCATGTCATCCAATCCGGGGAGGCAGCTCTCCTTCTTCCATGACATGAGAGAATCTTCTGATATTTGCACATGCTTAATTCACAAACCGCAGTTCCTTTTCCGATCACTGCAATTCCCTTCGACATGGCTGACACTCCTATCAAAGTACTCATCGTGGATGACGAGCCCGACATCCTGGAGTTCCTGCATTACAATCTATCCCGCAATGGATTTGACACCGTGCAAGCCTCCAATGGAAAAGAAGCCATCCGACTTGCCGAGCAGGAAGTCCCTGACCTCATCCTGCTGGACATCATGATGCCGGGAATGGATGGTGTCGAGACTTGCTATGAACTCCGGAAAAATCCAAAACTGAGAGATACCATCATCGCATTTCTCACAGCCCGTAGTGAAGAATACAGTGAGATTGCAGGTCTCGAAGCCGGAGCGGATGATTATATTCAAAAACCTATCAGACCCAGACTGCTCCTGACCCGGATCAAAGCCCTGATGCGGCGAAAGGACTCCTCTCGATTGACTACCGGTGCAAGTAGTGTCATTGATTTCGGTGCACTGAAAATCGATCCGCGTAGTTACCAGGCCACCATTGATGATGAAGTGATCACCCTGGCTAAAAAAGAGTTTGAAGTATTGATGCTACTGGCTTCTCAACCTGGCAAAGTATTTACGCGCGAAGAAATGTTTCAGAAAGTGTGGGGCTACTCTGTACCGATCGTCAGCCGCACGATCGATGTACATATTTCCAAACTGCGTGAGAAACTTGGTGAGCGTTTTATCAAAACGCTAAAAGGAGTGGGATACAAACTGGAAATCGAATAACACGTCCTGTTTTCAAGACTGTAACCTTGCTGATTCCTGTCATATCCTGACATGATTTGCCTCATTATGCAGATCGGTTGATTCCGGCTTGCCTGTGATACCTGGCCTTAAATATTTTTAATCCTCAATGGGTGGGTATTTCGGCCTAATAATGTGCATGATATACATTAAGGTCTTCCCTCACATCATACCAGCAGAAAGGTTATTTTACTTTTTCTTTTACCAAGTAAAATCTAAGTCCTAATTTGAATGCATGATCCTCCGGAAGGAGGGCGTGTGAATGAGTTTTATTATCCAATCATCAAAAACATAACGATCCCATGAGTTTCGATACAAAACACCTGAGGAATGTGGTCTTGCTCGGCCATAGCGGCTCCGGCAAAACCTTGTTTGTAGAAAGCATGCTGTTTGAATCCGGAGCCATCAACCGCAGAGGCACTATCGAGGGCCAGAACACGGCATCTGATTACACCAAGATCGAACAGGAACGGGGCAACTCCCTGTTTAGTTCACTCATGCATGTCGAATGGCGTGGCAATAAAATCAATATCATCGACACACCAGGATCTGATGACTTTGTCGGAGAAGTGATCTCCTCTCTCAAAGTATCCGATACAGCGTTGATGATTGTCAATGCCGCCAATGGCGTGGAAGTAGGCACCGAATTGCTTTGGGAATACATTGAGAAATTCGGCACCCCATGCCTCTTTGTGGTCAACCAACTGGATCATGACAAAGCCAATTTTGACAATACCCTTGAACAAATCAAATCACGTTTTGGCCCTAAGGTCATCCCGTTTCAATATCCTTTACAAACCGGCTCAGGCTTCAACACGATTGTAGATGCCCTCCGCATGGTGATGTACGTCTTTCCAAAGGACGGTGGGAAACCCGAAAAGAAACCCATTCCGGAAAGTGAGGTCGGTCGCGCACAGGCCATGCACCAGGTACTGGTCGAAGCCGCCGCGGAGAATGATGAGTCCCTCATGGAAAAGTTTTTTGATGAAGGAAATCTGAGCGAAGCGGAACTCACACAGGGACTCAATATAGCTTTGGCTCATCAACAGATATTCCCGGTCTTCTGTGCCTCTGGCAAACTCAACATGGGCAGCGGACGAATCATGGGTTTTATCAATGATATCGGCCCGTCACCTGCAGACCGGCCACAGCCCTTGAGTACTAAAGGCGATCCCATTGCGCCTGATCCTTCGGGTCCAGCCCGCATATTTATTTATAAAACCATCTCCGAACCACAGGTCGGTAATGTGTCTTATTTCAAAGTATACTCCGGCACCCTGCGTCCCGGGGATGATCTGATCAACCTCGCCAATTCCAATCACGAACGCATTTCCCAGATCTATGTATCGGAAGGAAAAAACCGGGAAGCCGTCAATGAACTCAAAGCAGGAGATCTTGGTGTCACCGTCAAACTGAAAGAAAGCCATACCAACAATACCCTGGCCACAAAAGGAGTAGAAACCGGCATCGAAGAAATACATTTCCCTGAACCTCGTATCCGCGTTGCGGTGTCCACCTCCAACAAAGCCGATATCGAAAAACTGGCCAAGGCATTGCATATCACGCATGAGGAGGATCCGACGCTGATGATCGAACAATCGGCCGAACTCAAACAGATGTTGCTGCACGGACAAGGCCAGCTTCACCTGGACCTGATCCGAAGCCGGATCGAAAAGGTCTATGGATTGACCATGCAATTCGACACTCCAAAGATTCCATACCGGGAGACGATCACGAAAATGGCCAACGAAGTATACCGTCATAAAAAACAGACCGGTGGTGCCGGCCAGTTTGCCGAAGTTCACCTGAGGATCGAACCTTATCATGAAGGCATGGG
>ERZ724521.518-NODE-518-length-17309-cov-5.384375_pt1 | contig 17309 bp, 12 predicted proteins | sample MGYA00376054_ERZ724521 | MGnify/ENA primary metagenome ERZ724521 (study PRJEB28724, sample SAMN07190883) | activated sludge metagenome | isolation source: activated sludge of sewage treatment plant in Hong Hong | place: Hong Kong | collected 2016-03-17 ... | reverse complement strand
GTGGACGGAAAAAAATGCATTTATCCTGAATTATTGCACTATAGCAATGCAACAATTCAAGCAATGCAACAATTTAACCATCCAGTCATTTAACCTTCTCCATCCACCCAGCCTTCTTTCATGGCCTTGAGAATCGCTTCCGTTTTGGAGTTGACCTGAAGTTTGTCGTACACATTCCGGATATGCGTCCGTACGGTATCGATGCTGATATGAAGGTCGTCGGCGATCAGTTTGTAACTAAAACCTTTCATCAGTCCCTTGAGAATATCCTGCTCGCGGGCAGAAAGCAGGTGGTCGGCGGGATGCGTTTTGGGCGGTTGCTGGAAAAACTGCAATACCCTGCGCGCCACGCTGGAAGTCATCGGTGAGCCGCCTTTGTGCACGTCGAACACCGCCTGAATAATCTCTGCAGGCGGTGTGTTTTTGAGCAGATAACCGCTTGCGCCGCTCCGAACGGCCTGGAAAATGCGTTCGTCATCGTCGAACACCGTCAGCATAACCACCTGGGTTTTGGGGTACATCGATTTGATGATGGGGAGGGCCTCCAGTCCCGACATACCCGGCATGTTGATATCGAGCAGCACCACATCGGGTTCATGTACATGCAGATCGGTCTTGATATTGTTTACATGCGGAAATGCGCTGCCCAGCACCAGTCCGGGTGTTGCCTGGAGCAGGAAGGCTATACCCTCCCGCAAGTCGCGGTTATCTTCGTAGAGCAATACTTTTACGGCGTCTCCCATGTTCGATCCGGTGGTTACTGATGAGCATTCAAGATTAGGAAAATCTGTTTATCGTGTGCATAGTTGTGGTGCACAAAGTTAGCCTTGGCCTATTGGCCCTGCAATCGCATAAAAGTGTGACTTTGTTACAAACCGACCGATAACAAGACACGCACGCCCTTGCCGGGAGCCGTTTGAAGGTCAAGTTTGCCCCCGATATCAGCGGCACGCTGCCGCATATTGGCCAGGCCGTTGCCGTGCTGTACGGTAACGGGGTCAAATCCTTTCCCGTCGTCCCGGATTTCCAGAAATATCTTGTTGCGGCTCCATTGCAGCTGTACATGGATCTCGGTACAGTCTGCGTATTTGGCCGCATTGTTTACCGCCTCTTTGAATATGAGGTAGATGTTGCGGCGCTGGTCGGGGCGCAGGTTGCGGTGCTGGAAGTCCTCAGGCATATCCGCCACAAAGCGGATATTGCGCGCTTCGCCGATCCTGAGCCCGAACTCGCGCATGCGCGATACGAGGTCTGCCAGGTTGTCGTGCCGGTAATTGATTGCCCATACGATGTCCTGCATCGCGTCCGACAGTGATGCGGCACTCTGCCCGATACGCTGCAAGAGGCCTTTTACCGCATCCTGCTGGTCGTCGAGTTGGTTTTGTGCCACTTCACTGAAAAAACGAATACTGCTGAGGGTGCTGCCCATGTCGTCGTGCAGGTCGCGCGCGATACGCCGCCGGATCACCTCCAGGCGCCTGCGCTGCTCTTGCCGGAAATAGACCAGCAGACCGATCACACTCCCTGCCAGAAGCAGGATCATCAGTCGAAACCAGGCTGTTTTCTGAAAGGGCGGAACCACATGAATGGCCATCCGCACCGGTTGCCGGCTCAGGAAGCCGTCGCCGTTGCGCGCATGTACGAGCAGGGTGTAATCGCCTCCGTCGAGATTGGTGTAGGTAATAATGTTTTGCCGGGTTTCGACCCATTCCTTGTCGAAGCCTTCGAGTTTGTACAGCAGTACGGTTTTTCCGGGCTGGTTGTAGTTGAGCGCTGCGATGTCGAAAGCCACCACGTTGTCGCCGGGGCGCAGTATGATCGGTTCGCCCAGGCGCCAGGGGATCGGTTTATTCGATACAAAAACATCGGCAAGAGCCAGGCGCGGCGGGTATGGATTCATCGGCAGTCGCGAAGTATTCGCCAGGTTGAACGCATCCTGGAACCCGACAAACAGCTCTCCATTGGGCAGCATCCGGAGTGTCCCGGATATATCGTTGTCGAACAGGCCATCCGGGCGCTGGTATATATCCACCCTTCCGGTAGGCGGGTAATAGCGACAAAGGCCGTTGCCTGTGGCCAGCCAAAAGCGGTCTTCCCGGTCCATTTCAACGCCATACACCAGTTTGTTCTGAAGACCATTGGCCGTATTCAGGACAAACGCCACTTTGCCCTCGTCGTCGAGGCGAAACAGGCCTTCATGCGTGGCCACCCAAAGGCGGTTTTGCCGGTCAAAAATGAAATCGTTACAGGGGTAGTTGATCGTGTCTGTCGGCAATAAATGATCGAAGTGCCCGCTCGCCTGGTCGTACCGGATAAACCCGTCGGCCAGACCAACCAGTAGCCGCCCCGACGGGTCTTCTGACAAAGCGCGTATATAGTTTTTCCTGCCGTCAAGGGGTATGTATGTACTTTTTCCGGAAACGGGATCAAGCCGGTACAGGCCTTCATAGTTGCTGCCAAACCAGATATGTCCGTCTTTGCCCACGAGTATTTCCAGTACTTTGTGGTTGACGCCGGGTGTTGGGAAATGGGGCTTGAACGTACGGTACCGCCTCGTTTCAGGGTCGAATTCCTGCACACATCCCAATTCCGCCAGCCAAATTTTGCCATGCCGGTCGACCTCTATATCGAATACTTCATTGTTAAGGGGTCCCTTATTGGCTTCCTTGCCCTTCTGTTCCATGAAGTGCCTGAAGTGGTTTTCGCGGCGATTCCATTCCACAAAACCTTTTCCCCAGATGGAAATCCAGTAGCGGTCGGCGTGTTTGGGGTCCTTTACAATACCTGATATGGCGCTGAACTGATCGGGGGCGATAGTATCCGGAAAAAATATGCGGGTAAATTTCAGGTCGTTGGGATCATACTTCTCCACCCCGCCGTCAGTACCGATCCATATGATGTCTGTAAGCGTATCCTTGAAAATAACACGCGTGAGTGTGTTGTTGTGAGAAAACGGTTCTTTGGCGCGCGGCGGGAAATGAATATCCCTGTTTTCCAGCATCAGGTGCCAGTACAAACCATTGACCCCGCCACCTGCCCATACGATGGGTCCGGCAAGCGGATGCCGGTCGAATAAAAAAACGGTGGTGATGGCGGGCCCGTCGGGAAAATCCTCAAATTTTCCGGTGTCATCATTCAGCCGGAACAAGCCTCTGCCCCAGCTCGAACACCACAGCCGCCCGTGCTCGTCTTCATATAAAAACCCTGCAATAACTCTTTTTGCAGGATCAGGGTCCGTTTTGCCAAATTGAAATTCATATCGCCGGGTTTCGGGAAAAAACTGAAACAGACTCCCCCCTACATTCACCCAGATGCGTCCCCTGGAATCTACAAATGTGCCGCCGTTCGCCCCCATAGGGAGATTGAAACGATCGATCTGCATCGTACGCCAGTTGATACGCAGCAGGAAGGTATCTCCCGTCCCCCAGGCATATCCCTTTTGATCGAAATGAAAATGCGAAACCGAAACCGGTTTGTTGTGTCCCGGTATTTTGATCGGTATGCGGTGGAAATATCGGTTTTCGTAATCCCAGAGACACAGCCCTTTTAAGGTCGAGACCCACATCCGCCCTAAAGGGTCGAGTTATAATCCCTGAATCTGGTTGGAAATCAACGAATTGCTGTCGCCGGCGACCGGGCGGTAAACTACGCAACGCGCACCGTCGTATCGGGTCAGTCCGTCGGACGTGCCAAACCACATAAAACCCTGGGTATCCCTTACAATACTGGCCACGAAATTATGCGACAACCCGTCGTCGGTAGTGATCCTTTTGAGCGCCACACCTTCCGGCTGGGCCGGGAGTATAAAAACGGCATGGAGCAGCCAAAGGGTAAACCATACGCCTTTGCCTGCGATACAACCTTTCGGCATTTTACAGCGGCATACCCTCACCGGCAAAGCAGTGATCAACTGTAGTGTCTGTCTTGTAAAGGCCAAATCGAACCGGGTTTAGATAAGCTACACAAAGATGTAAAAAGTGCAGATAAATCCGGTTAATAAGATGGAAATGCGGGCCCGTCAGTCGCACTTGTACATGGCAAATTCCCCCTTGAAGGCTTCACTCATGAAACCGGTCTTGTTGTAGTCGATCTGCCACACAATGTAAAGCCCTTGCTGTTGGAATGCCTCTCCTTCTCCTGACAATTGACCGGCATACAACCGGTCTTCGCCGCCCGGCGAAGGAATATTGCCTTCCCATGTTTTCACGGGTATGATCAGTTTGCCGTCTGCGATCTTGCCGGGCAATTTTGGCCAGGGCCACATGAACGGGAAAAACTGGACTTCAAAGTCAAAAGCAGGGTCGGCACTCGCCGTTATAATAATATTGCAATAGGAGGCAGCAGGGTCCTGTGTTTCCCGGTATGTACCGATAACATCCTGGGGGCCGGTTATGGTTGCCGGCGGGCCTGCGTTGGCCTGAATGGTCACGTTGGAGTCTTTCTGTCCGGCCTGTATGGACTGATCCGGCGTCTTGTTATAAGCGAAATCGATGACCTGTAGTTTGCCGTTGCCGCCACTACAGTTCAACTGTACCCAACCGTAGATAAAGTTTCCCGAGGCATTGCCGAATCGAAAACCGAGGTAGCGGTTTCCTGCCCCTTCAAATTTACCGCCATGCGAGACGGTATTGCCCAGCACGGACTGTTTGTTTCGCCATTTGTCCGATGCGGATATTTTGTCGCCCTTTTTCAGAGCGTCGGGATACCCGAAACCTTGGTTGTCCAGTATTTCACAGTTCGTTACGGATACATTTGTCGCCAGATCGGAGCCGGAAAGTGCCGTGATACTGAATACCAGCGATGCGTTTGTCGCGCTATTCAGCACAAGTGTGGTAGTGGAAAATGAGGTGATTTCGGCATTGACATCTGCGTAAGATATGGTATTGACCGGTATACCGTCTTCTGTGTCTGTCTTGTCAAGCGGTTCGGAAGTACAGGAAAAGAATACAAGCGCTGTGAGCGCAAACAGCAAAAATTTGTCAGGGTGGTTCATCATGAGGAGTTTTTAGTTTGTTATAAGGAGTGGTTTACCTGACAAATTTAACGAATAGGAAATACAATCTGCTGCCCTGCCACCAGAAACCGTACCGTTGGCTAATCCTGGCAGAGCGTTCGGGTTTACCTTATGCATAAGAAAAACCGTGTGCCACCACCTGGCCACTCTATATAAACAAACCCTGTTACCCGCCGTCCAGTTGATCGCCAAAGGTATCGTCCGGCTTTTTCTTCTTGTTTGGAAGGGTGCCGTCGTCCGGCAATTCGTCGTTGTAGATATCGGGGAAGAAATCTTCCTCGTCTTCCGTAGGAGCTGCATCGCCCTGCTCGTAATTGGCGCAGTTGGTCTCGATGCCGAGGTCGCCGGGAGGCCGCACAAACCGCGCGTTGAAGTCGTAACCCGATTTTGGATCCTTTTCCAGCCGGTTGATGAACCCGGCGAAGATGGGGCGCGCCATACGGGCGCCCTGGCCGTCGGCCAACTGCAAAAAACGTATCCAGCGGTCGTCGCCGCCAACCCAGGTGCCCACCACAAGGCGGGGGGTGATACCCATAAACCAGCCGTCGGATTGATTGGTCGTTGTTCCCGTTTTCCCGCCGACCTCGCTTTTCAGCGTATTGATACCCGGCGCGCCGCTGACATTGTATTTCAGCATTTCCACCATGACGTAGTTGGCATTCGGCGGAAGGGCGGCATGCTCTTCGGGCAGGGAACGGTAGATGGTCCGGCCGTTTTTATCTTCAATTCGTTTGATCACAAATGGCAGTCCATACATCCCCTTATTGGCAAACGTGGCGTATGCTCCCGTCATTTCCATCACAGTAAGGTCGGCAGCGCCGAGGCAAATAGAGGGCTGTTTGGGTATGTGGTACTGCCCGTCGGGGCGCCGCGCCGACGAGTCGATCCCCATGCTGTTGCAAAGGCCGCGCACAGGCTCGGTATCGCCCATTTGTTTCATCAGGTAGGTGCTGATGGAGTTGACGGAGTTTTTCAGCGCCTCCTTCAGTGTCATCCGCAGACCGGTATAGGTGTTGTTGGAGTTTTTGGGCGTCCAGTCTGTAATATTGGTAAAGTTCTGGTATCGCGCCGGTATGGTCACCGGCTGGTCGTATACGGAGAAACAGGGACTGATACTTTGCTGGGAAATAGCAGTGGCGTACACAAAAGGTTTGAATGTAGAGCCCACCTGCCGTTCGGTACGGATGTGATCGAACTGAAAGTATTTGTAGTTGATCCCGCCGACCCAGGCTTTGATTTCGCTCGTCGTCGGGTCCATGGCCAGGATGCCCGTTTGCAGGAACATGCGGTGGTAGCGCACGCTGTCGAGCAGCGTCATGACAGTGTCTTTTTCCAGACGCGGGTTGTCCCAGGTGAACACCTTCATCCGTGTTTTGGTGTCGTACACTTTTTTGATGGCTACCTGAAGGGCGCGGTACTGGTTTTTGATTTCCGGCCACTCCGGTCCGGACATAATGCTCCGGTAAGCGGCGGCCTGTTCAACGGTAGCGATACCGGCTGCCACCATTTTTCCGATAGAACCCGGTTTCTTGTCTTCGGAGAGCATGCGCTCGATGTCGGCATCGCGCAGTTCAAATTCATATCGTTTCTGAACACGGTCGCTCACGGCATCCAGGTATTTCGGCCGTATCGCCTGGTAGCGGTCGCCGTCGCGAATAAGCGCCATCAGCGCATCCCGCCTGTTCTCGATCTCTTCGGCGGTTGCGCCCCGGCCCCGGTAGGTCCAGGGATTGCTGTTGCGCCAGACCTGGAAGAAGCGGCTTTGCAGTTTTTTCATGTGCTCCTGCATGGCCGCTTCGGCGTGCTGTTGAAACACGGGGTCGATGGTCGTGTAAATACGCAACCCGTCTTTGTAAATATTGTATTTGGAGCCGTCGGAGCGGCGGCATTCCGGTGCGTCGAGTATTTTATCCAGGTCTTTTTTGAGTTCCGAGCACAGATAGGGCGCCTTGTCGTCGGTAAAGTTGACGCGCTTGAAGCGGCTCATATCGAGGGGCTTGACTTTCAGTTCGTCGAACTGCGCCTCTGTCAACATGCCGTTGTTGCGCATCTGGTACAACACGATCCAGCGCCGGCGCATGGCGCGTTCGGGAAAGCGTACAGGGTTGAAATAAGAAGGATTTTGCAACATGCCGATCAGCATGGCGGCTTCTTCAATCTTGAGTTCCGACTGGGGTTTTCCAAAATATACCTCCGAAGCGGCATGAATGCCGTAGGCATTGTTGATAAAGTTGAACTGGTTGAGGTACATGGCGAGTATCTCTTCCTTGGTGTAACTCCTTTCCAGTTTGACGGCCGTGATCCATTCCCGCAGTTTCCTGTAAATCAGGGCAAACAGCTTCTCCACTTTGTTCATCCCCTGAAAATTGCGGTCAGAATACAACATTTTCGCCAGCTGCTGGGTGATAGTGGAACCGCCCCCGGCACTTTGGTCGCGCAGGAGAATGGTGCGAAAAACCACCCGCCCCACAGCGCGGGCATCGATGCCGCAATGCTCCCAGAAACGTTCGTCTTCAGTGGCCACGAGCGCGTTGACCAGGTGCGGGCTAAGGTCTTCGTACGCCACAGGCACCCGGTTTTCGGTGAAATAGCGCCCCAACACCTCGTTGTTGTTGGCCAGCACCTCGCTGGCCAGCGCAGAACTGGGGTCCTCGAGCTCCCGAAACGACGGGATCGCCGTGAAGTTCATCGACAAAAACAGCACCACAACGGCAAGGATTACACCGATGAGCAATCGCCAGGTCCAGCGGATGATACTTTTGTAGCGCGGCATGCGCTTTTCCTGTAGCGCTGCCTTTATGGAGATCAGATGTTGCGGCTCATTCATACGTGCGAGGGGTGCGGTTTGTTTCGACAAAAGTAATAATGCTTTCCCGGAAAAAATATTTTGTGTCAAAAACACCGGCTCAAAAGAACCATGTTCGCATCTTTCGGAAGCATGATCCTAGCAAGCGCAGCTATTTTCCTATCATTCGCCTACGCCGCTGCCATGCTGGCCTACCTGTTGGGCTGGCGTGCACTGCCGGAATGGCGCCTCCCGAAGCATTTTATTCCCCGTAAACGAATTAGCGTGATCATTCCGTGCCGGAATGAAGCAAAACATATCGGAGCGTGCACCGGGTCGATCATCGACGGCTCTTACCCTCCTGATTTGCTGGAAGTCATCGTGGTCGACGATTTTTCGGAAGATGAGACCGTAGCGGCGGCAGGTGAAAGGGTTCGGGTATTGCGTCTGGACGAGATTTTGCCGGAAGAGGCGCGGCAAACGGCGAATAAAAAGCAAGCCATCAGCACAGGTATATCGCAGGCGCAGGGCGATATCATAGTGACCACGGATGCGGATTGTATCGCGCCTCCGGATTGGCTCCTGACAATAGCTGCGCGTTTTGAAAAAGAGCGCGGGGTCGGGGAAGCAGATCCCGTTTCCCCCATCCTGCTCGCGGCCCCTGTTGTTTTTCACCGGGAACACAACCTCCTGCAGCGGTTCCAGTCGCTCGATTTTCTGGGCATGATGGGCATCACCGGCGCCGGAATCAAGATGGGGTTCCAGCGCATGGCCAACGGCGCCAATCTGGCGTTCGACAAGTCGCTGTTCGACGCCGTTGACGGTTACAGCGGGAATGTGCAGTTCGCTTCGGGCGACGACATGTTTCTGGTACAAAAAATCGCGCGCTACCGACCGGGAAGTATTTTTTTCCTGAAAAACCGGGCGGCAGCGGTCCGGACGGAGGCCCGGCCCGATTGGCGCACTTTCTGGCAACAAAGGTTGCGCTGGGGCACCAAAAACGCCGCCCTGACCGAATGGCCGGTGCGCCTGGTGTTGTTGCTGGTCTTCCTGTTTTGCTGGAGCATCCTGATCAACGGCCTGTTGGCCATTGCAGGGCTGGTTGCCGGAGATATATTTTTCCTGAAAATACTGGCGCTGCAACTGGCAGTCAAAGCCGCCTCGGATTATTTGTTTCTGCGGGAAATGTGCCGGTTTTTTGAGCGCCGGGATCTGTTGCGCTGGTTTGCCCCCTGCTTTTTGATGCACACCGCTTACATAGCCGTGATCGGGCTGGCGAGTCTGTTTTTCCGCAGGTTCGAATGGAAAGGCCGGCGCGTGCAGTGAGATTAAGTATTCCTGACTACCTGCCCGTTGTTGACGATGCCCAGCACTTTCCCCTTAAATTGCCAGCCGGTGAACGGCGTGTTGTGCGACCGGGAGCGGATGTTTTTCTCGCCAAACGTCCATTCCTGATCGGGATCGAATACGCTGAGATCGGCGCGGGCGCCGGGCCTGATCTCCGGTACCGGCAAACCCAAAACACGGCGGGGTGCGAGGGCCATTTTTTCAACCAGCGTGTTGAGGGGCAGTTTTTTGTGCAGAAAGGTCCGGCACAAGGCAAAGGCCGTTTCGAGGCCTGTCATACCAAATTCCGCGTAGGGAAATTCCAGATTTTTGGCTTCTTCGTCCCAGGGACTGTGGTTGGTGGCGATCACATCAATGGTGCCGTCGGTCACGCCGGCGAGCAACGCCTGGGTATCGGCGCTGCTGCGCAACGGCGGCAGCACCTTCCAGTGGCTGTTGAAATCAAGCAGTTTTTCATCGGTGAAACAAAGATTGGCAATGGCAACGGAGGCCGTAACGGGCAGTCCGGCTTTTTTGGCGGCTCGCACCATGGCCACGCTTTTTGCCGTGGAAAGCAGGTGAATGTGCAGCCTGCTCTCTGCATATTCGAGCAGGCTCAGATCGCGCTGGACCATCACCTCTTCCGCCAGTGCGGGAATGCCCTTCATGCCAAGCGAGGTGCTGGTAATGCCCTCATGCATTTGTCCGCCGGCGGCGATGGATTTGTGTAGCGGTTCGTTGATGATCAATCCGTTGAACGCACGGGCATATTGCATGGCCCGAAGCAGCAATCCGGCATCCTGCACGGGTTTTCTGCCGTCGCTGAAGGCAATGGCGCCGGCATGATACATATCCATCAGTTCTGCCAGGTCCTTGCCTTCGCATTCCTGTGAAACGGCGCCGATGGGATGAAACGCCACCGCACTGCCGGCGGTTTTGTTTTTTACATACAGGACTTCCGACTTGGAATCTATCGCCGGATGGGTGTTGGGAAAAGAAGCCACTGCCGTAAAACCTCCCGCCGCCGCCGCCGCGGCCGCGCTGTGCAGGTCTTCCCGGTGTTCGTAACCGGGGTCGCCGGTCTGCACGCCCAAATCCAGCCAGCCCGGCGATACACACAGGGCGCCGCCCGCCGCAGCCTCCCAAACCTCGGCCCCTTTTCCGGCAGAGAGTCCCTCGCCTACGGCCTCTATGACACCGTTGCGGATTAAAATATCCAGCCCGGCACTTTCGGATTGACCATCAAAAATCCGGACCTTTTTGAGTAGTAGAACCATGGTGTATGTTATTTAGAGGGGTATTCCTTGAGTTATCAGGGTTGGGTACACGAATATCCGGTTTGTTTCGATACAACCAACCGGATGCTGTTCCTTCCGCTTCACATCCCGTTCTCCGGCAACCTGAACCAAAAATTATTGCGCACTGCCCAGCCCGGCTCCCTGCGGTACAGGCTGACATCCGATCGTTTGATCAGCACCTCATCGAGAAAGAAGGGTTCGTCCACGGATTTTTTCTGGAGGAAAATACGCACGTTGGAATCGTCTTCGTACACGGTGAAGCCCAGGTCGAACAGCGCCCAGTTATCGACGATGGTTTGCAGGTAAAAGCGCAAGCCCTCGTGTTTGAAACTGACCTCATGGCCGTCGCCGCGGTTGTTTTCCACGATTTTGACCTCGTCGGTCATGCCCATATCCTGCTTAACGTATACCCACAAACTGAGGTGATATTCCCCTTTGGGTATCCGGGTTTTCCAAAGCCAGGTTGTATCGCCGATATTGCCCTGATAGGCCCCGCCGCCCTGAAAAATATGCTCGGAGGTGGTCAGGGAGTCGAATTTGAGCGATGCAAGCCAGCCCGCGTCCTTGTTGCTGCGCCAACCCTGACCTACGGCAAAGGTCGCTTCACGGTCAATCTCGTTCGAAACAGCCTGCGCCTGATCGCGTGAATACCGGCGCACAGCGTCGGGTTCGAGCGACATGATCTTCATATCGGCGTTTTCGTATACCAGGGTGGCACGGTCTACCAGATGGGGGTAATTCCGCCGCACATCGTCCCACCTGGACGGTGCGATCATGAGGGCGACGGGCCGGTTGTCGGGCAGTTCTTCCAGAATAGCCGGCGGTTCGCAGGGATTGTACGCGAACTGTACGGATTTCAGCATATGCCCGATCGAGGTTCTGCTCATGAATACCCCCATATCCGGCACGCCTGTATGCAGGGCCGTCATTTGTACCTGCCTGAAATGCCTGCCATCGATGTCGAGCCAGATGTTCTCGGAACCGACATGGTAATAGGGCAGTGGCATCAGCGCCTGGAATTGCGAAAAATCTACCTTGTTGAGCCAGTGGTCGGGCGAGGCGGCAGCCACTTCGCGCCGGGCCACGTTGTCGTTGAGCGCAATATTCCGGTGCCGCTGAAAATAAAAAGCCTCCCAGACGAGCAAGGCCAGCGGCACCAGGGCAATCGCCCATTTAAATTGCGGGTACTTCCCGTTTTTAAAGCCCTTAAAACGCTGGCTTCTGTTCCATAATATATAGAACATCAATACATTAATCACATAGAAGTACGCCCAGGTAAACCGGCCCAAACCCCTGAACTGGCGCAGCGGTCCGAAATAATTGACCATCCATTCCATGCCCTTAATGGCGAATGGGAAACCGCAGGAGAAAACAAGCAGGGCAAAGGCCGTGAAAAATATGCCGCGCAGGTACCGTTTGTGCACGCGGTGGTAGGCAGCCTCGTCCCATTCCTTTTCAAACAGGCGAAAACGCCGGAAAAACAAAATCCAGACGGTAAAGGCCGTCGCCGCAAGACCGATGTATGCCTGGGTTTCGTTGTCCACGCGCCGGATCGGAATGATCAGCCGGTCGATCCATTGGTACAAGGGGAAATACTCGTAGGGCAGCAATACCCCCTCCCAGTAACCGATATAGGTCGTAAATCCCCATGGATTGGCGGGCCGGTCGGTGGCATAGTCCGACCAGTGCACCCAGATGTTGAGCAAAACGAAGGGCAGCAGCACCATCACCACGAGATGGCTGAGCCGCACCCTGAAATTGCGCAACGAAGGGTCCATAAGCAACTGAATGCCGGTATAGATCACCAGAAAAAGTGCCGCCAGTCCGAAGTAGTAGAAATGCAACTGGGCGGCAAACCAAACCAGAAAACCAATCTGCAGGCTTTGATAGCGTCGGCTGTACCGCTCCTCGTAGCGGCAAAGCATCAGGAGCAGCAGGGGAAACACCCACGTGTGCGACAGGCCGAAATGGCCGTCGAAACGCAGGTTCTGGGGCGACATGAACAATATGGCCAATCCGGCCAGGCTTGCATACCACACCGGAAGGTGGAGTTTGCGCAGCAGCAGGAAGATCACTCCGGCGCCAAACAACATCGACAACAACTGTATCGTATTGATGATGCCCACCGTTCGACCGCTCAGGTCCGACATGTTATTGCTCCACCACTGCATGGCTGCGCTAAGGATCGGTTGGTTGTCGGTGAACAAAACGTGTTCGCCGAAAGGGTAACTCATACCCCGGTAGTGCACATAACCCGTATCGTGCTGCACGTGCCAGGAAGAGGTCATGTAGTTTTTAAAACCGTCGGGCGATTCGCCGAAGATATAATCGTTGGGCGCCCCAATCCAGGCGCTGTTTTTAGCACACAACAAAAGTGCGGCCACAGCCAGTACAGCCAGAAAACCCCAGAATGTATGGGTACGTTTTGGCGATCGCAGGTTGTGAATCGTATGCTCGATCTGTTCTACGCCCTTCATATTCAAATAATTATCGTCTTAGCAAAAGCCAGATAAAATTGCGTCCCTCGGTTGCCAGTATCTTCCAGCCTACCTTGCTGAACATCACGCCTTCGCGGAGTTCCACCGGCACAGGCGTCACTTCGACACGGCCGTTGGCCAGCATCAGGAATTCGAGGTCAAATAAAAAACGGTCGATGGTAGTTTCCAGAAAAATCTTTTTGCCCTGGTTGTCGAAGGCTTTCAATCCGCATTGCGAATCGCCTACCGGCTGGCGCAGCACGTTGCGCAGCATCCAGCGCAGAGCCCTCGACAGCCAGCGGCGGAAGGCCGGCACACGGTCGTAGTAGGCGGTGTCGCGGTTGCCCGCCACGATACCGCCGTGGTCGCGCAGTGCGAGCGCCACCTGCTGCATACTGGCTATGGTATAGGGGAAATCGGCGTCCGTCACAAGGTGCAGGTCGGCGTCCGACGCTGCGACGCCCTGCCGCAGGGCGTGCCCCTTGCCCCGGTTCAGCGGATAACTCACAATGCGGATATCCGGCAACAGTTCCGACAACCTTTTGAAATTCTGGTCGGTCGTATGGCTGAGCGAGCCGTCGTTCACCACGATCAGGCCTGTTTCGCCGGCCCAGCCGGATACCGCCTCCCGGAAAGCAGTAAACCTACCGACCAATGCCTCCGCCCAACCCTCCGGTGGATTGTAGCAGGGTACTATGACGTTCATACGGATCGGTGTTGCTTGCAAAACGAGGGCTAAACTTTTTCTGGCGGACAAAAGTACGGCATTGAACCGTTATTCGGCGTCATTTGCGTTTTCCCTTATTTCATCAGCGCTTCGATCACCTTTCCGGTCGACCCGTTCGGCTCCATAATGCGCAACATGGCTGCCAGCGTAGGTGCGATGTCGGTGATGTCTACCGGTGCAAATGTGACGCCCGGTTTTACCTTCCAGCCGTACCAGAGCAGGGGCACGTGGGTATCATAGGCATACGGCGAGCCGTGCGTGGTGCCGCCTTTGCTGAACAGTTTGTCGTCGGAATGCCATCCCGGATCGAGTTGGAAAATGATGTCGCCCGAGCGTTTGGGGTGGAAACCCCGGCGGGTTTCGGCAGCATAGGGGTATTCTTCAGGCAACATCATCAGTTCCTCGCGGGTAAAAGCGTCGTACACGCCGGGCTGCATGCGCAGGTACTCTATGATGATGGAAGCGACGTGGTCGGGTTCAACGTCGAGGTCGGCTATAGCCTCCCAGTTGAGCCATATCTGCTGGTTCCCGATCTCCCGGATAAAATCGCCCGAGACACCGAGCGCTGCGGCGAGACTTTTTTCAAGGGCCTCTTCGGTGCTGCTCTCCGGAAATACGCCTGCGGGAATACCCAGGTCGGTCATGTGAACGGGTGTTTCCGCCCCCCCGTGATCGGCGGTGAGGAACACAAGCACATTGTCTTTCCCGAATTTCTTGTCCAGAAAATTGAGCAAACGGGCGATGTCGCGGTCGAGTTTCAGGTAAGTATCTTCCATTTCCTCGCCGTGAATGCCAAACTGGTGCGCGCAGTAATCCGTTCCGGAAAAACTGATGCACATAAAATCAGGGGCATCGTCGGCGCCGAATTGCATGTTGTTGATGGCTGCGATGGCAAAATCGAGGGTGAAGGTGCTGCCAGCCGGGATGAAACGCAACAGGCCATACCCACCCCTTTTTTTCATTTCCGGCAGGTTGTAGGGCATATTTTTTCCGGCAAACAGAGAAGTGTACTGTCCGTCGTTGTATTTGTCCCAGTCGGCAAAACTCTCGTCGTACTGCAGGGTGGAGTCCGTCGCCCAGGGTGTCGACAGGTACTGGTCGGGCAGCCGCCGGGCGTTGAAATCCTGGACCCACTGCGGCAAGCCCAGCGAGTCGGGGTAATAGGTCGAAGTGACCCAGTTGCCCGTAGCATCATCGAACCAGTAGGCGGCATTCGGGATATGCCCGGCGGGCAGGATGCTTGCCCGGTCCTTCAGGCATATGCCCGCTACTTTAGACCGGAAGTTGTTCGACAGCCGCAGTTCGTCGGTGACGGTAGTCGACAGCATCACGGAAGGGGAGTGCTGTCCCACCTTGCCGGGTGTGCCGCCGACGGTCTGGTAGCGTTTGTCGGTTGTTACATAGCGGTGTTCGCGCCATTCGGGGTCCCACCATTCGTTGGCAATAATACCGTTCACCGAAGGGGTGGCGCCGGAATAAATGGCGGCATGGCCCGGAGCGGTATAGGTAGGTACGTAATTGTAATGGGTATTTTCGCAGGAAAAGCCCTCGCCAAGCAGGCGCTTGAATCCGCCGGCGACGTATTTGGCGCGATACCGGTATAAAAAGTCGTAGCGCATCTGATCGACGACGACGCCAACGATAAGTTTGGGCTGTTGCGGTGTAGTTTGGGCATGGGCGGCATAAAGGCCGGAAAAGAACAGAAGAGCGGTAAGCGGGAATAGTTTCATAAATGCGTGTTGTGCGTCGGGACGCTGTTTGGTGGTTTACCTGGTAACTTTCAAAAACGGTTCTGGAGTACGTTGCGGCGCAAAAATGGGGAATTGAAATTAAATGGAGGCAAAGCCTCGCAATAGATTGAAATCAAAAGAAGGCAGAATAAACACAGCGTTGGGGAGATGGCAACTACCCGGCAGCAGGGCATTGATGACGGTCAAAAGGATCATATATACCCTTGAGCGGTATCATTTTAATTCGGCAGGCTAAGGCTTAAATTGGGGGTGCTATCAAAATTACTTGATGCGCTTAATTTCCTGATTATGAAAACTATTGCTTTTTATTCCGCAATATGGTCAGGCCTCACCGTGTTTTTTTGGGGGGTGTTTTTTGGTACGACCATGATGTACGGACAAGGTACCTGGTCAACTGTGCAGGATCTGCCTTCCCCGCGCATGTATACCACTGCAGCTGCGTACGATGGCAGGATTTTCTTGTTTGGAGGTTCTGAATTTCCACCCGACAGTTCGGAATCAAGCGTCTTTGTTTATGACACCGCGAGTCTGAACTGGACCCTTTACGGGCATATGCCCAAGCGATTATGCGGAATGGCTGCTACGAGAGTGGAAGACAAGATTTATATCATCGGCGGCGCGCCAACCGTGTTCGGCATACCCACCGGCGATGTATTTGCCTTCGACCCGGTAATGAATACGTGGGAACAAAAGGCCGCTATGATTACGCCGCGTTCTTTTTTCGCTACCAGCCAACTCGGCGGAAAAATATATACCATTGGCGGCCTGGCAGAAGGACCGGCCAATAGTGCAATTCCCAGCAAAGCCGTCGAAGTATATGATCCGGCATCGAATACATGGACGGCGGTAAGCCCGTTGTCGCAAGCCATTCTCAATGCCATGGCGGGTGCGGCGGGAGGCAGCCTGTATGTAACAGGCGGAACAACGGGATACCCTTATGTTGGCATAACCAATACCTTCCGGTATGACACCAGCACGAATCAATGGACGCCGGCAAGTTACCTGCCGACCGGTCGCTGGGGCGCTGCAGGCGTTGTCATCGAGAATAAATTTTATGTAATTGGAGGCAATTCAGGCCTGGCGACCAACTTTGCCAAGGTGGAAGTTTTCGACCCTGCAACCGGTATCTGGACTTCCGAAACACCCATGCCAACCGCCCGGAGGTCGCTCGCTGCCGCCGAGTCGGGCGGCAGGATATACGCCATGGGCGGTCTGGATGATAATGGTGTATTAAGCCTTGTTGAAGTCTTTACACCGGCGCTCTCCGGAATAGAGGAGGTGGATGCAATGGATCCTGATCTTCTGCAGATTTATGCCAATCCGGCCGGTCAGGAGACCAGGGTAAATTACCTGGTAACAGATCCCGGCGATATCGAGGTATTGCTTTTCAGTGTTTCCGGCGCCTTGATTAAGCGCCTGGTGAAAAGCAGCCATGCTCCCGGTGAATACTCCGTCCGGGTGGATACCGGCGGAATGGCAAAAGGGGTCTACTGGTGCGTCCTGCAGACAGGAAACAGGCGCCTCGCCGTTCGCAAAATGGTTGTGATGTAGTAAGTTGATTATGAAGTAATGCTAAGGTTCAATACCAAGTATCAGAAGTGGTACCGGTGGGTTATTTCGACCTTGGCGCATGACATTATACACTTCACCTTCATAATAGGCGATTCCGCTGGACATCTGCGCCTGCATTTTCTTGGTTGGCAATATTTCAATCCCAAGATTGATCACCCCACCTGAATAAAACAGCATATGTTTAACAAACAGATCATATGCCACGAATGCGTATTTCCCAAATTGAACCTCAACAGCAATTTTGTCCTTTACAAAGTCCGTTTGATTATAGCTGAAAATCGGCTCGTTTTCTCCGTTTTCTATCAAAAACTTCTTTTGCTCGGTCGCGCTCATTAGTACACTTTTTTCCATCAGTTCCC
>ERZ724521.514-NODE-514-length-17370-cov-4.262547_pt1 | contig 17370 bp, 16 predicted proteins | sample MGYA00376054_ERZ724521 | MGnify/ENA primary metagenome ERZ724521 (study PRJEB28724, sample SAMN07190883) | activated sludge metagenome | isolation source: activated sludge of sewage treatment plant in Hong Hong | place: Hong Kong | collected 2016-03-17 ... | reverse complement strand
TCGCAAGGCGCCCGTGTGGAAGCGCATGCTGAGCCCTGCGGTGAAGTTCATGGGTGACTACATCGTACGCCTCGGGTTCCTGGATGGCGTGCACGGGTTCACCATTGCCCGCATCAGCGCGTATGCCACCTGGTTGAAGTACGACAAACTGCGTCGCTTGTACGCCGGCCAATGAAGCTGCCCGGCTCCGTGATCCTTTCCCGCCCCGATGCCCTGGGCGATGCGGTGGTGACCACCACCACGGCCGGATGGATCAAGCACCACGCGCCCGCCACGCACCTCACGGTGGTGATCAAGGAATACACGCGCGCCGTGTGGGAGCGTTGCGTCCATGTGGACCGCATCCTCACCTTGGAGGAGTTCCAGCAAGCCGGAGAACGTGGTGCGGCGGATGCGCTGAGGTCCACCGGGGCCGGGGCCATTGTGCACGTGTTCCCGCACCGGTCCGTGGCCCAGTGGGCGAAGGCCGCAGGCATCCCGCGAAGGATCGGCACCAGCCACCGGTGGTGGCACTGGACCACCTGCAACGAACGCGTCGCCTTCAGCCGCAAGCGGAGCGACCTGCACGAGGCCCAGCTGAACATCCGCCTGCTCGAACCGTTCGGCATTCCCATGCCGGCATCGGTGGAAGCGCTGGTGCCGCACATCGGTCTGAGCGCTCCACCCGCATCACCCCAGGTGCGTGCCTTGGTACGCCCCGGCGTGCGCAACATCATTCTCCATCCCCTGTTGGGCAGCGGCGTGGGCTGGGGCCTGCACAACTTCCGCCAGCTCATCGCCGCGCTCGATGCGGACCGCCATCACGTGATCCTCACCGGCACCGCGACCGAGGCCGCACGTTACCGTTCTGAGCTCCCGGTGCAGGCCGCGCACGTCACCGACGCGGGCGGCCGCCTGCCGCTGCCGGCACTGATGGAACTGATGGGTCTGTGCGATGCGCTGGTGGCCGCGAGCACCGGACCGTTGCACCTGGCCGCGGCCCTGGGCATCCGGACCATCGGCCTCTACAGCATGCGGCGACCCATCTTCCCCGCTCGGTGGCGGCCCATCGGGGCCGATGCGCACGCGCTGGTGCACGACCCGGCGTGCCCGCAGTGCGCTACGGGTGCGGCCTGCGATTGCATCCAGCACATCAGCCCCGGGCGGGTGCTGGAACTGCTGGAGCGCTGACCGCCTGCGGTGCCGCGAACACGAACAGGGTGTAATGGAACACGAAGAAGGTGGCGCCCATCTGCGTCTCCAATGTGTCCTCGGCGAGCGCTGAGACCCCGAAGATGATGGCCCAGGCGATGAACATCGGGTGCCTGTGCGCAGCGTTGCGCCGTGCGGGCCACCACCAGCTGAACAGGCTCCACAACAGCCCGGGCAGGCCGAAGGAGATCCAGAGGGTGAGGTACTGGTCGTGCGCGCGCAGGCGCCAGCGATCCTCGAGCGGACTGTCCGCCTGCGCATAGGCCTGCGCGAACGCAGGCCGCGTGTCCCCGGTGCCGACGCCGGTGAGCAGGTGGGCGCGCGCGATGCTCCAGCCCGTGCGGAGGAACTCCAGGCGCATCGCCACGGAGAACCCGCTCGCATTGCCGGTGGCGTGGTAGCGTTCAAGCTCATAGAGCACCTGGTCGATCCGCTCGCGCAGCATGCCCACCCGCCCCGAGCGCACGTTGGTCACCCCCTGCTCGATGCGGCGCACATCCTCCGCTCCCAGCGCAGCAAGGCCCACGGAGTCCTTGTTCAGGCCCATGCTCGTCATGTACCGCAGCAGGGTGAAGCGCACCGGCTGGTCGCGGGCGTCCTTGCCACCGAAATACGGTATCGCGCTGCGGCGGGCCCAGCCCCGCTCCAGTTCGCCATCGGCCACGTTGATCCACACATAGCGGCCGTTCTCGCGGAGCGGGTCCCGCCGGTCATGCAGGTACACTTCGCCCCCCGCGCTGCGGTCCGGCAGATGGGCCAGGTCGATCGGCGACGCGCGGTAATGCTCGGCGACCACCGGGCGCAACAGGAGCACGCCGACCACGGGCAGGGCCAGCAGCAACAGACCCACGCTCCACCGCACCGCACGGCCCCGCGCACGGCTCCAGCGCCAGGCGCCCCAGCCCGCCAGCACCGCGAGCAGCACAATGCCGGTGAGGCTGCCGAGCAGGTTGAGGAACACCAGGCACCAGGCGACGGCCGCCAGCTGTGCCACCCGCACAAGCCACGCGCTGGACAGGTGATGCAGGAAGACCACCGCACTGAAGCAGAGGAGCAGGGCCAGGCGGATGTGGCTGATGAAGACCGATAGTTCGCGATACCCACCATCGGCGATGGCCGCGTAGCGCAGGGCCAGGCAGGCCAGCGTGCTGGCCACGGTGCTCCAAGCCCCCAGCAGCAGAATGGTGCGCAGCTCCCCGGCCGTCAGTCGTTCGCGCTCGGCCAGCACGGGGGTGAAGGCCAGCACGGGCAGCAGGATCCGGCACAGGTCCAGGCCCCAGTCCAGGTCCTCCGTCCACAGCAGGCCCAGCACATGCAGGCCGAAGAACGACAGGAACACCAGCGCGGTCGGGTCGGTGAACGCGCGCCGGAAGCGCTGCGCCAGGTCGCGGTGCACCAGACCACCGATGAGCCAGTTGCCCACCAGCAGGAACTGCGCGTTGCTCACCAGGAACTCGCTCCACGGCAGCATCACCGCCACGAGGGCGAGGGCGGCCACATGCACCTGCCGGGAACGGTCGGTTCCGCCGATCATCGGGCGGTCAACGTCGCTGGGGGCCGGTCAATTGCGCAGAGTGCCGGACAAGCGGGCGGCGTACTCGCTGGTGTTGAGCACCTGCAGGGCACGCTGCAGCACCGGATCGGTGGACAGCATGGCCTTGGCGCGGCCCGTGGTGTGGTGGTACCGGCCCACGATCTCCGAGAGCAGCACCTGCTCGATGTCCTTGCGGAAGCGCTCAAGCTCCTCCGTACGGTCGGGGTTGAGCTCTGCGCGCAAAGCGTCGATGGCCGCCTTCGCATGGTCGTAATAGCGTTCGCGCCTGGCCGCCTCCTCCAGCTGTTTCAGCTCCTCGTTGCTCTCGGTGCGGTACTCCACTTTGCGGTCCTTCACGAAGAGCATGAAGTCGTTCCAGATGGCGTCCGTGATGGTGAACTGCCCCGGAGGCGGGATGCTGTCATGCGTCCAGCTGTACTGGTTGGCGAAGTCGAAGAACACGTCGGAGGCGAAGAGGCCCCCCACCACTTTGGGCAGCTCCGGGTCCTCCACGAGCACGTCCGGCGTGATGCCGCGGCCATCGATCACCGGCCGGCCGTTGCGCGTCTTGAAGTCACGGATCAGCGAGTCGGCCTTCACCACCGCATGGCCGGTGCTGTCGTGCTGGGCGTAGTCCAACTTCTGGATACAGCGGCCGCTGGGGATGTAGTATTTGGCCACGGTCACCTTCAGCTTGCTGTTGTAGTAGAGGTCGCGCGTCTGCTGTACCAGGCCCTTGCCGAAGGTGCGCTGGCCGATGACGAGGGCACGGTCCAGGTCCTGCAGCGCACCGCTCACGATCTCGCTCGCGCTGGCACTACCCGTGTCGGTGAGCACCACCAGCGGCATGGTGGCGTCCAACGGTTCGCTCAGCGTCTTGTAGGTCTTGTCCCAGTCGGCCATCTTGCCCTTGGTCTCCACCACCACCTCGCCCTTGGGCACGAAGAGGTTCACGATGTTCACCGCCTCGCGCAGCAGTCCACCACCGTTGCCGCGCAGGTCGAGCACCAGCTTGGTGGCGCCCTGGTCCTTCAGTTCCTTCACGGCGTTGCGCACCTCCTGGCCGGCGGTCTGGGTGAAGCTGTTCAGCTTGAGGTAGCCCACCTTGTTGGCCTCGTCCACGAAGCCCTTGTAGGGGACATCGGGGATCTTGATCTCCTCGCGCACGATGGTGCGCAGTTCGGGTGCCTTGTTGTTGCGGCTGGTGAGCACCTTCACCGTGGTGCCGGCCTGGCCCTTCAGCATCTTGCTCACATCGTCCGTGCCGAGCCCCTTGCAGGAGCGGCCGTCCACCTCCAGGATGGCGTCGCCGGCACGGATGCCGCTGCGCAGCGCAGGCGAACCCTCGTACGGCTCGCTCACCACGATGCCGCCATCCTTCTGGCGGATCATCGCCCCGATGCCACCGTACTGGCCGGTGGTCTGGAAGCGATAGTCCTCCATGTCGCTCTCGGCGATGTACTGCGTGTACGGGTCCAGGGACTCGAGCATCGCATCGATGCCCACGGTCATCAGTTCACCCGGGTTGGTCTCGTCAACGTAGTAGATGTTCAGTTCCTTGAACAGCTCGTTGAAGATCTCCAGGTTCTTGCCGATCTCGAAGTAGTTGTCGCCGGCGGCAAGCCCGAGGCCCGCACCGGCACCGATGCAACCGGCAAGGGCGAACTTCTTCCAGGTGGAGATGGATGGACGCATGGAGGTGCGGGGGTTCAAAGGGTGGTGTTCACGGATGGGAACGCATTCAGCGACCGCGGTGGTACGTGCTGGGGAGGTGGCGCGGCCATCGGCGGGCATGGATCAGGGTACGGGGTCGTAACCATGGCGGCCCCATGGATGGCAGGAAAGGAAACGCTTCAGGGTGAGCAGGCCACCACGCCATGCGCCGTGCTTGCGGAGCGCCTGCACACCGTATTCGCTGCAACTGGGGGTGAACCGGCAGGCGCCGGGCAGCAGGGGTGAGATGGCGCCCTGATAGATGCGCACCAGCAGGATGAGGACCCGGGCGATCATGCGGATGGCGTGTTCGTGGGCAGGTTGCGGTCCAGCCAGCGCTCGGCCAGGCGGAGGATGCGCTGGGGGGACTCGCCCCGGGTGGGGCCCTTGGGGGATCGCCACAGGAAGAGCCAGTCCACCTGAAGGCCGGCCTGGCGCAGGCGATCGTTCAGCCCGTGCTTGTTCAGGCGGAAGGCCTCCCGGAGCTGACGGCGGATGCGGTTGCGGTCCGAGGCCAGGCGCACCGAGCGCTTGGGCACCACGAATGCCGCGCGCAGCGGCGTGCCGTCCGGATGTTCGGTGAATCGTCCCACGAGGCGCAACGGTGCATCGTTCAGCGCGAGGCCGTCCTTGAACAGGGCGTCGAAGGCATCGCGGCCGCGCAGCCGTTCATGCCTGCCAAAGGTAGCGCGGGGTGGGGCGGTGCGTGCTGGAACGGCCATGTGCGGTGCGCCGGGGGGCGGGCGGTGCGTCGCCCGGGAGCCTCACTTCTTACGGGCCTCCTTGGCGGCGCGCTTCAGGTAGAGCTCGATGGCCCCGGTCATGCTGGGGGCCTCGGGCATCGGTGCCTCCACATCCAGCCGCAGACCGGCATCGCGCACGGCCTTGGCGGTTGTGGGACCGAAGGCGGCGATCACCTTGGCCTCCTGCTTGAACTTGGGGAAGTTCTTCCGCAGGCTCTCGATGCCGCCGGGGCTGAAGAAGACGAGCATGTCGTGGTTCAGCTCCTTCATCTCGCTCAGGTCGCTGGCCACGGTGCGGTAAAAGACGGCGTTCGTGTACTTCACGCCGGCCTTGTCCAGCAGCACGGGGATCTCCTGCTTCTGGATGTCGCTGCAGGGCACCAGGTAGGTCTCGTCCTTGTGCTTCTTGATCACGTCCATCAGGTCGCTGAAGCTCTGCTTGCCGATGAAGACCTTGCGCTTGCGGTACACGATGTACTTCTGCACGTAGTAGGCCACGCTCTCGCTAACGCAGAAATACTTCATCGACTCCGGCACCGTCAGGCGGAGCTCCTTGCACATGCGGAAGAAATGGTCCACCGCATTGCGGCTGGTGAGCACGATGGCCGAGTGGTCCAGGATGTTGATGCGCTCCTGCCGGAACTCCTGGCCGGGCACCGCCTCGATCTTGATGAACGGACGGAACTCGATCTTCAGGTTGTATTTCCGGGCCAGTTCAGCGTACGGATTCTTCTCGTCCGTCGGCTCCGGCTGGGAAACGAGGATCGTCTTGATCTTCAAGGCCGCTCGGCTTAAGGGGTGGGGGAAGCAAGCGCAACGCTGCGGATCAAGCGCTGGCCCAGGATGACAACTGGCAGAATTTCAAGGGCGCAAAGGTAGATGAAAATGTAGCGCAAGGGGACCCCCTCGGCCAGTCCGATGGCCGCCGCCCGCACCCAGCGCCACACCATGAGGAGGGCCGCCAGGCCGAGGGCGATCCACAGGGCGGGCATGCGCCAGGCGGGCTGATGCGGCCAGGCCACCACGGCCAGCAGGGGCAGCAGGGCGATGCCCAGCACGATGAGCAGCAGCAGCGTGTTGTACAGGTGCTCGGTGAGCCCGGCATCCGCCCTGGCCAGCAAGGCGGTGGCGCGGTTGACCAGGAAGAGGGCGACCAACACGCCGGCCACGAGGCCGAAGCATTTGGCCCAATGCCCCGCATCGGCCGCCGCACCCAGCAGCAGCACGCTGAACTGGTGTGCGAAGAGCCCGAGGCTGGCCGTGGCCATCACCAGCAGCACCACCAGGGTGCGGTCCTGCAGGTCCACATCGTCGCGCATGGTCTGGCGGCCCAGGCGCAGGGAACGGAACGCATCGCCCAGCAGGCGCCACTTCTTGGGCGACACCAGGTTGATCCAGCCCAGCATGGCCACCAAGGCCAGCACCAGCGCGGCCACCCACCCCGCCCGCAGGGGATCCGCGGCCCTGAGCACCTCCTCCATGGTGCGCGAAACTACCGGGCCATCGCCCACCCCGCTGTGCACGGCGACCTACTTTTGCACCCCCGCCGGCGCACCGTTGTGCATCGCGCGGGCCGCATCCCGACCAAGCCGATGAGCACCACCACCCAGCAGAACCCCGGCGCGAAAGCCGGGGCAAAAGCCGCCACCGACCTCTTCCAGAGCCATGACCACTACCTGGTGGACGAGCTGCTCACCGAGGAGCAGAAGCTGATCCGCGACACCGCGCGCAAGCACGTGAGCAAGCACCTCAAGCCGATCATCGAGGAGCGCTTCGAGCAGGCCACCTTCAGCAAGGACATCATCCCCGGCCTGGCCGACATCGGCGCGTTCGGCCCGTTCGTTCCGGCGGAATACGGCGGCCCCGGGCTGGACCAGATCAGCTACGGCCTGATCATGCAGGAGATCGAGCGCTGCGACAGCGGCCTGCGCAGCCTGTGCAGCGTGCAGGGCTCGCTGGCCATGTACCCCATCTGGAAGTACGGCAGCGAGGAGCAGAAGAAGAAGTGGCTGCCGGACATGGTGCAGGGGAAGAAGATCGGTTGCTTCGGCCTCACCGAGCCGGACTTCGGCAGCAACCCCGGCGGCATGGTCACCACCTTCAAGGACATGGGCGACCACTACCTGCTGAACGGCGCCAAGATGTGGATCAGCAACGCGCCCTTCGCCGACCTGGCCATCGTGTGGGCCAAGGCGGAGAACACCGAAGGCCGCATCCATGGCCTCATCGTGGAGCGCGGCATGGAGGGTTTCACCACGCCCACCACGCACGGCAAGCTGAGCCTGCGCGCGAGCCCCACGGGCGAGCTCGTGTTCGACAACGTGAAGGTGCCCAAGGGCAACCTGCTGCCCAACAAGAGCGGCCTGGGCGCCCCCATGGGCTGCCTGGACAGCGCGCGCTACGGCATCGCCTGGGGCACGCTGGGCGTGGCCATGGAGTGCTACGACACCGCGCTGCGGTACAGCAAGGAGCGCATCCAGTTCGGCAAGCCCATCGGGGCCTTCCAGCTCACGCAGAAGAAACTGGCCGAGATGATCACCGAGATCACCAAGGCCCAACTGCTCACCTGGCGCCTGGGCGTGCTGCGCAGCGAAGGCCGCGCCACCACCCAGCAGATCAGCATGGCCAAGCGCAACAACGTGCACCTCGCGCTCACCGTGGCGCGTGAGGCCCGCCAGATCCTCGGCGGCATGGGCATCACGAACGAGTACCCCATCATGCGCCACATGATGAACCTGGAGAGCGTGGTGACCTACGAGGGCACCCACGACATCCACCTGCTGATCACCGGCGCCGAGGTCACCGGCATCCCGGCGTTCAAGTAGCAGCGTCGTTAAAGTCACCGTTTCAAGCGCAGGGCCTCCCAACGGAGGTCCTGCGGCATTTCTGACGGTAACACGTCGACCGAACGCGTACTACTGTGCACGCGGCCACGCCTGCTTCGTTACAAGAAGCCGCTCCGATCAGGAGCGGCCCAGCAGCTTCTGCAGCCGCCCGATGAGCTTGACCTCGCTGGCGTTCACCCCGGCGGAGGCTTGGGCGATGGCCATGGCGGTCTTCAGGATCAGGCTCTTGGTCCAACCATCGTACCGGTCCGGTTCGCGCAGCTGGTCCGCCTCGAAATGCGCAAAGGCCTCAGCTGACGGCATGCCCATGCTGTGCGCCTCGTCGAAGGCGATATCCATGTAGCGCACGCTCTCCACGCCGACCTCGTCCAGGCTGCGGTCCTCCAGCATCCAATGCCGGTCGATCATCTCCTTGAACGCCGTGAGCTCGGCCTGAACGACCTTCCGATCGCACGCGGCCACGCTGTAGAACAAGTGCCCCAGGCTGGTGTAGCGGTCCTCGTAGCGATCGTTCACGGATGGCTGGCTGGTGGAGGTGGATGATCGCATGAGATGGTCTTTTCCGAAAGAAACAGCATGGACCACCGGATGGTGCGTGGACGGTTCCGAAAAAGATCGAACGCTCGTCCTGGTCAGGTCCGGTAATGATGCGGCAGGCACGCACGGAGCAGCACTACCGCACCAGGGTCACCGCACCTTTCACCTCCTTGCGCTCCTGGTAGGGCAGCCGGAAACCGCCTTTGAAGACGTACACCCCGGAAGGCGCCGGCACGCCGCCGTAGGTGCCATCCCACGTACGTAGCGGGTCCGTGGTGGAGAACACCAGTTCGCCCTGGCGGTTGAACACGCGCATGATGAACTCCTCCGGCCAGCAGCCCCCGTGCCAGCGCCAGGCCTCGTTGAGCCCATCGCCGTCCGGAGTGAAGGCGTTCGGGATGAAGACGCTGCACGAATCGGCGCAATCCTGCAGTTCGATGAGGCGCTCCACGCGCACCACCCCGCAGGTCAGGGTGGCCTCCATGGTCACCAGCACCTCGCCCTCCCGGCGGAAGAGCACCAAGGGGTCCATCTCGGTGGTCGCACCGGCGGCATCCCCGAAGTCCCAGTGCACATCCAGCACGATGGAATCCGCCGAAACCATGAACTGGGCAGGGTCCTGGTAGCAACGCGCATCGGTGGTGATGTCCGCTTCGCAGAGGCAGTCCACGTTGATCACTTGCGCGAGGGCGGTATCCGCACAACCGTTGCCGTCGATCACCGCTACCGTGTAGAGGCCCGCATCATGCACGGCGCCCGGATCGCTCACCGGTTGGCCGTTGGTCGCATAGGACGCGGAAAGCCCGGCCACGGGGAACACAGCACCCAGGTCCACGGTCTGCCAGGGACAGAGCTGGAAGAACAGGTCCGTGCCCAGGTCGGGTGAAGCGTTCACCGCAAGCGCCACCACGGCCGTGTCGTGGCAGCCGTTCGCATCGGTCACCACAAGCTGGTAGGTGCCGGCGGTGCCGGTCGCCGCCGGGTTGTTCACCACAGCACCGTTGCGCGTCCAAACGGGACTGAGACCGCCGGTGGCGTAGAGCCCCGTCAGGTCCAACGTGGTGCCTGCACAGATGGCGGCCGAATGGTCCCCGCCAAGCACCGGTGCGGCGCTCACCGTCACGGTGACCGTTGCGGTACTGGAGCAGCCGTCCGCGTTCGTGGCCGTCAGGGTGTACAGTCCCGACTGGTCGACCGCCGCCGGCTGCGCGACCGCATTTCCGCCCACGGTCCAAGTGGCCGTGTTCGCGCCGGTGTTGTACAGGGCCGTGAGGTCCACCGGTGCATTGGAGCAGGCCTGAACGGTCTGGTCCGCACCGAGCACGGGGTCCTGGGACTGGGTGAGCGTCACCTGCGCCGTGTCCGTGCATCCGTTCGCATCGGCCGCGATGAGCGTGTAGGTGCCCTCGGTGTTCACCTGTGCGGGATCGGCCACCGGCGCACCGGCCAGTGTCCACGCTCCGTTCAGACCATTGGTGTTGTAGAAGCCGCCCAGGTCAACCGTTGCCGACGAACAGAACACATCCGCCGCATCGGCCCCCAAGGCGGGGTTGGCGAGCAGGCTCACGGCCACGAGGGCCGTGTCCGCACAACCGGCACCGGAGCCCGCTACCAGCTGATAGGTACCTGCGAGCGCGATGGCCGCAGGGTCCGCCACGGGGACACCGGCCAGCGTCCAGGCGGCCGAGAGCCCGGTGGTGGTGTACAGGGCGGTGAGGTCCAGCGTGCCGTTGGCACAGAAGGCAAGCGCCTGATCGGCGCCCAAGGCGGGCTGGGGCTCCACGGCGAGCGTGACCGTCGCGGTATCGGAGCAGCCGTCCGCGTTGGTGGCCACGAGCGTGTACACGGCCGGGTCAAGTGCGGCTTCCGGGGTGATGTACGGCAGGCCTCCCACGCTCCACGCCGCGCTCAGGCCGGTAAGGTCAAAAAGCACGGTCATGTCCGCCGGTGCACCGGCACAGGCTACAAGGGTCTGATCGGGGCCGAGCAGGCCGGCGGCCCCCTGCGTGATGGTGACCAATGCGGTATCGCCGCAACCGCCGTAATTGTCCGCTATGAGCTGGTAGCTGCCCGGCGTGCTGGCGTTCTGTGCCATGGTCCAGGTGATGGCCGAACCGTTGAAGCTCCACGCGACCTGGTCGGCGTTGGAGACATCGAACAACGAATACAGATCCATGGGCGGCGCTCCAGGGCACAGCGTCACCACCTGGTCCGGGCCGAGGGCCACGGGGGTGGACGCGACTACCTGGAACTCGGCGCCGTAGAAGCAGCCGGTCCATGGATCGTACGCATCCACCCAGTAGTACCCCGGCTCGGTGACCGCGTTGGGGTCGAAGGTGATCCCGCTCCAGTTGCTCACCGTGTAGTTATATGCCCAGTTCGCGTTCTGGTAATAGCCCAGGATGTCAACGCTCTCCCCGGGGCACAGGTACGCGCTGCCGGGCTGCACCGCCCACGGATCCCAGCACGGTGGCGGCCCACTGAAGGCGAAGCCGAAGCCACCGCCGCCGGTGGAACCATCGAACCAGCCCGGTGTCCACGGGTTGCCACCTCCACCACCGCCGCCGCCACCGTTCGCACAGGCCGTGTCCACGATGGTGATGGTCCACGTGCCGTCGGCGTTCTCGTAGTCGAACAGGTCCAGCCCACCACCCTGTGCGGTCCACCAACCTGAGAACGGTGCACTCCCGCTGGTGATGGGGGTGTTCCAATCCGAATAGGTGAAGACCGTGTTGGTGTAGTTCTGCCCGCCGGCGCCGTTGTATGCGGAGAGTAGCAGTTCCGTGCCTTCCGGTGAGGTGAGCGTGATCACCAGGGTCTGCGGGTGGTCGCTGGTGACGTTGATGAGCAACTGGTCGAGACTGTAGGTCCAGTTGTTCCAACCGGGCGGGTACAGGGTGCCGATACCGCTGACGTTGGCCGTGAAAGTGCTGGTGTCACAGAGCGGGATGGGGCCGCTGGTGAAGGGCACCGTGGTGTACTGTGCCGTGACCTGACCGGACAGTGGCCCCAGGAGCAGCGGAAGAAGGCGAAGGAGGTGCCGCATGGCCACAGAACCGGTCTATACGCGGATAAAGGTACCGGAACAAAGGGAAGACGGAGGGACGAGGGGTCAGTTGCCCCGGTGCCGGGCCAGATCGGTCCATGGCCGGGGTGAACGGCCCGTCACGGCCCACCGCCACTAACCCAACCCTACCGCAACCCAGGCCGTATTCCATTTTGTAGCCCATGGCACACCCATCTCCGCGCTTCGTCTCAGCGCTATGCACCCTCCTGACGGTCGGCACGAACGCACAGGAGCTGGTGCCGAACGGCGGGTTCGAGCAGTACACCCTCTGCCCGGCGGAGAACTCGCGCATCAACGACGCCACTCCATGGTTCAATGCGCGGCTCGCCGCCCCGTACGGCCCGGGCCCGAGCCCCGACCTGTTCAACGCCTGCTCCACGGTTCCCGTGGTGGACGTGCCGCAGAATGCCTTCGGCCACCGCACGCCGTTCGATGGAGAGGGTTACGCTGGCGTCGTGGTCTACATGAACACCTCGCCCAACTTCCGCGAGTACATGGAGGTGCCGTTGTCCGCTCCGCTGCAGAACGGCATGTGCTACCGGCTCAGCTTCCGCATGAGCCTGGCCGGCACCTTCTCCAGCGCCACGATCGGTGGCATCGGCGCCCACTTCGCGCCCACAGTGGTCGAACAGGCCGTTTGGGGCGCCTTGCCGGTGACGCCCCAATTGGACGGGCTGGGATCCTTCCTGGCCGATACCCTTGCATGGCTGGAGGTGTCCGCGCTCTACGAAGCACAAGGGGGCGAACAGTACTTGGTGCTGGGCAACTTCCACGACGATGCCACCACGGAAGTGCTGGACCTGGATACCGCTTCCTTCCTTGCGGACACCTACTTCTACATCGATGCCGTAAGCCTGGTGCCCGTGCCGATCGCTTGCAGCGCTTTGGGCACGGCCCCCATCGATGCACCCGTAAGGCTCGTGTACCCCAACCCCGTCAATGATGAGCTGTTCCTATCCGATGTTGTGCCCGTGCACTTTTGCATCCGTACGCTTGCCGGGCACACGGTCAAGACAGGTACAGGGACAGGAAGTGTCACCGTCGCTGAACTCCCGGCCGGGATGTACTTCCTTGAGCTTTTTGAGGATGACCATTGGGTGCGTGTCCCGGTCCTGAAGGAGTAGCGCCTCAGCGCACCACCACCACCGGCAACACACGGGCCAGGCTGTGTGCGTTGGTGAACACCTGCACCCAGAGCGCACCAGCTCCACAGTGCACGGGGATCAATGCGCTACCGGAACGCAACGGCGCCTCGTGGAGCACGCGGCCCAAGGCATCCACCAGCCGGACGCGATCGGCCGAAGGTCCCCGTACCAACAGCCCGTCGCCGTTCGCCTGCACGCTCCACTCCGCTCCGGACTCCCGCCGCTCCATGCCCACCGTGGTGATGTCGCACAACGGCGGCGTGGAGAACGCCGAATACTGGAACACCCCCTCTTGTTTGAAACACGATAGCAGGTAGTTCACCTCATAGGTCTGCAGCATGAAGGGGTCCAGCAAGTGGCGCTCCGAGCCGATCCCTTCAATGTAACTGAGCGGCATGGGCCCGCAGCTGTAGCTGATGTTCTCGCAGTTGATCCGTCGGCGCGGCTGGCCGTTCACCTGGACGGAATCGATGGACAGCACGCGGTAGAGCACCTCGCCGATCCACGGATGCTGGATGCGCAGCGAATCGCCGGGGCTGTCCAGCGTGTAGTCGTACAGCATCACCTCGAAAGCCGGATCCCATTGGCAGCCGCCCTGCAGGCCGTTGTAGCCGATGCGGCGGGCGTAAACGCGCTGGTCCTCCTCCCGCAGGCCGGCGACCAGCACGGCCGGGGCGCCCGCGTTGAAGTCCATGGTCTCGTACACCTTGTGGTAGAGCGTGTCATTGATCACGGTATCACCGGAAAGCCGGTAGGCGCTGAAGCTGATGCTGTAGGCGCCGCCCCCCTGAGCAGCCGTGCGTTGCACCAGCCATTCGGCGTTGTCCGTGGGGAAGGGGGTGTACTGGCCGAAGGCGGAGGCGACCAGTGCGGCCGCAAAGACGGTGATCGGATAGCGCATGGTCGTTGGACTTCGCGGCAGGAAGCTACCATGTTCCAAGGAAATGCCCCCGGACGAGTATCGCTACCATTGTAGGGATCGCATCCTGCCACCTGATCAAGCGCCGCTCGGCCGAACGCCGGTACAGGGATCACCAGGGTCTGCGGATGGCCGCGCTGTACACCTCGCGCTCGAGAAGGAATAACGCCTCAACGCACCACCACCACCGGTATCGCCCGGGCCATGGCATACGCGTTGGGGAACGCGGGCCGACCGACCAGGGGATCTCAGCCCCGTTTGCGTTTGGCGCCCTCGATGATCGCCGTCTTCTTGTGGGCCTTGGCCGCGCCCACGCTCATAAACTTGCCGGTGATGGCACTGCGGCCGATGCCCGTGGGCTTCGCTTTCGCCTTGCCGGCAGGCGCTGAACGCTTCTTCGCTGCGGCCTTCCTGGGGGTGGATCTCCGGGCGGTCATGGGTGGGGGTTTCCACGAAGGTGGTGCACCGGCACGGGTGGGAACATGCGCAACGTCAGGAGACGGGTGGCCCATCACCGCCCCGGGGCCCAGGGCCATCAACGGCATGGGCCGCCCCGTTGCCGGAGCGGCCCATGCACCGGGGAGCGATCACTCCTTGATGACCTTCACGCGCGAAGGGGCGGAACCTTGGAACTGCACCATGTAGCAACCGGCGGACAAGGCGGCCAGGTCGATGGTGAGGGGGCCTGCACTGTGGCGGCCCGTGCGCAGCACGCGGCCTTCGGCATCCAACAACGTCCAGGTCCCGGAGCTGCGCAGGCCGGTCACCTCCACCCGGTCGGTCACCGGATTCGGGTATGCGCGCAGCACGGGAGCCGTGCCCTGCTCATTGAGGCCGATGGTGGCATCGCCCACCACGATCGCCTCGCCATCGCTGTCGATGGTCACCAACTGCTGTATGGGGTCGCTGCCGAAGAAATCGATGGACCCGCTGGTGCTGGCCATCTTCACCACGTTGGTGTAGGTGCCGGTGGGCAGGATGAGCGTGCCGTAGCCCATGTACGCGCGGGAGACACTGTAGTCCGTGCCGTTCTCGGTGTAGTAGTCGATGAAGTAGTCCTGGTAGGCGAAGGGGAAGATCAACGGTGTCTTCGGGTCGGTGTAGATGGACGGATCCGCGGAACCCAGGTCCTGCGCGAGCATGTCCAGCTGGGTGGGGCTGAGCGCGAAGTAGGTGTAGTACGTGTTGGGCCCGGTGGTGGCCACCTGGACCAGGTTGCTGGTGGGATAGCTGGCCGCGTAGGGCGTTCCCGCCGGATCCACGAACGAGATGGTGCCCTGGTTGAGCGCCAGGGTGGCGGAGCTGAAGTCCCAGGTGACGTTGGCCCCATCGATGTTCGGGTCGCTGCTGCCCGGGTCGGTGACCACATGGACCGGGTAGGTGTTGCCGATGAGGTCGATGTTGGCGTACTGGATCACGGGCTGTGCCAGGGCGGCAAGCGGTGCCAGCAGCAGGGAGAGTAAGGGTGTGCGCATGTGTTGGTTTTTCCCAAAGCTCGACCATCCGTCCGCGCATGTCCACCGGCAACGGCTGCCCGTTCCACACACCGGGCTGTGCGCAGCGTCCCCGCGTGCGGCAAGGCTTAAGATCCGGGGCGGCCGTTGCGCGGCGCTCGGCAGACCGTTGAATTGATCCGCACTTCCCCCAGGCCATCCGTCCGGCAGGGTCCAGGGCACCAGCGTGGATGCCTGCGGCAGCGAACGGCCATCGCATGCACGCCACGCCGGTTGAATTGTTAATGTCTGTTCGATCCCCTGCAGCGCCCGCCATTCCGCACAACCTTCATGCGCAAGAACATCGCGTCATGCACCCGCTCCGCCACCTCGCACCGGTCCTGTTCCTCACCCTGATGGCGTGTTCGCACGGGCCTGAACATGCTGTTCCAGCGGCCGGGCGGCCATTGCACGGCAGTGTTCATCGCTTCGGGCACTCGGCCGCAATGAAGTTGCGCCTGGCCGACGCCGACCTGATCCAGCGCACCTGTGCGCTGTTCGTGTCACTCCGTTCCCACGCCTGGAAACACCAGGTCGGATTCGGCCGGGAGATGGAGGGTGGCGATGTGCGCTGGAACACGTGCCCGGGCGGCACCATGGTGGCGTGCGTGGTGGTGCCCACCGCGAACGGGGACAGCGTGGTCACCGGGCTGCCGATGCCGTGAGCGACGGCAACGGGGTCAACACCGTGCTCGCGTACTACCAGGGCCGGTGGATGTAGCCCCCGACCATCCCCGTCCTGAAAATTGCTTCATCTTGGTGGCATGGCGCGCATCCGTGCACTCCTCCTGCTCGTGGCTTCCGGCGTGGCGATGTGCGCGCACGGCCAATCGCTGGGGGGCAGCGTGGGCATTGCCGATGGTGGCGGTGGCAGCGGGTTCCTGTTGAAAGGCGCCCTGCAGGCGTTGATGGGTCTCGGTGGAGCGCTGGACACGGACCGGCAGGACCACGCCCGGGCCTTCGCCCCCCGTCTGGTGTGCGGCATCGGCACGAACACCCAATGGGCCAGCGTGGTGTCGCATACCGGGAAAGCCTCCGCCACCACCTATCCCGGCCTGGGGCTCATGTTCGAACTGGGGGGCTCGCTGACCTACCGCGATCGTGTGGGGTTCGGGATCAGCGGCGCCTGGGGCTTCACCGGGTACGGCGTGGGGCAGGACACCATGCTCCACGCCATCGTGCATGCAGGCAAGCGCGCAGAGGCCCGGCTCGTTTGGCTTCCGCCAGCGGGGCCACAAGCGGACCGGCAGTGGAGGATCGGGGTGGCGGCGGGGCTCACCTTCCAACGCGCCGATGCCATCCACCGGGAGAACGGCCCGTTCCAGGCGAACACCACGGTGCAGCGCGCGGTGCGGCCCTATCTGGCGCCCGAGATCGGCCAATGGAGCCCCATGGGCAAGGACCGGCTGGAGCTCAGCATCCGCTACGTGCTCAACGTGGATGGACGGCAGGCCTGGACCAGCAGGACCAGCCTGGGCAACAGCACCGCGGAGTTCTCCGCCACGGACAATTACTTCGGCATCGTCGCACGCTACCACATCGGCTTCACGCGGAAGCCGCGACCGGTGCCGACGATGCCGCCCGCACTGGCGCCGCTGGATGAGCGCCCCGCCGATACGCTTGCCATACTGGACACCCGGCATCAGCACATCCGCCTGCGCATCTGGGACGATGCGGAGGTCGATGGCGACACGGTGAGCATCTTCTGGAACGGGCAGCCTGTGCTCTGTGCGGTGGAGATGGGCCGGAAGCCGATCCGGCTCGACCTCGACCTGCATGCCGGCCTCAACCGCCTGCGCGTGGTGGCCCACAACGAAGGACGTGTGCCGCCGAACACGGCCAGCTGCATCCTGCGCCGCGGCAAGGGCCGGGAGGCGCTCCTGATCAAGACGGCGCGCAACAAGGACCAGGTGATCGTGTTCCGGCTGAAGTAGGCATCCGATCCCTGCAGGCACGGATCCTAACGATAACGGTGTACCCTCACGATGCCTTGACCGCATGTAAGGGTCAACCGATCGATCCTGCGCCTGACGCAATTGCCGATGACCATCGCGCGATCGATCGTGATGGTGGAGCGATCGATCCTTCGCGTGACGCAAGTGCAGGTGACGGTCAAGCGATCGATCCTGCGCCTGACGCAACTGCCGATGGCGCCCGCGCGATCGACCCTTCCCGTGACGCA
>ERZ724521.505-NODE-505-length-17546-cov-6.000858_pt1 | contig 17546 bp, 10 predicted proteins | sample MGYA00376054_ERZ724521 | MGnify/ENA primary metagenome ERZ724521 (study PRJEB28724, sample SAMN07190883) | activated sludge metagenome | isolation source: activated sludge of sewage treatment plant in Hong Hong | place: Hong Kong | collected 2016-03-17 ... | reverse complement strand
TGTCGAACCGCCTTTTTGATCGCTTCGCTATCGAAGTTGCATTCGTTCCATAACTCCTTTTGTTCACCATGTTCGATGAATTCGTCGGGGATTCCGAGGCGGGTGATGGACGCCTGGTAGTTATGGCTGATCATGAACTCGGCGATGGCGCTGCCGAATCCGCCCATGAGGCAACCGTCTTCAACGGTGATGATCTTTTTGAAACGCGAGAAAATCTCGTGGAGCAACTCTTCGTCGAGTGGCTTCACGTAGCGCATGTCGTAGTGTGCCGGATGGAAACCTTCGCGGTCGAGTTCCTCGCAGGCTTTCGCGGCGAAGTTGCCGGGATGGCCGATCGTGAGGATGGCGACCTCTTCGCCGTCGCGCACCAACCGTCCTTTTCCGACGGGAACTTTCTGGAACGGCTTGCGCCAGTCGACCATGACGCCATTGCCACGCGGGTAACGGATCGAGAACGGACCCGGTGTCTCGTCGAGCTGCGCGGTGTACATCAGGTTGCGCAACTCTTCCTCGTTCATCGGAGCGCTGACGATCATGTTCGGGATGCAGCGGAAATAGGCGAGATCGAACGCGCCGTGGTGGGTCGGTCCGTCGGCGCCGGCCAGGCCTCCGCGATCCAGACAAAAGACCACCTTCAGTTTCTGCAGCGCGGCGTCGTGCACGACCTGGTCGTAGGCACGCTGCATAAACGAGGAGTAGATGTTACAGAATGGGACGAGTCCCTGGGTGGCCATACCGGCGGAAAAGGTAACGGCGTGCTGCTCGGCGATGCCCACGTCGAAGGCGCGTTCCGGCATCGCTTTCATCATGATGTTGAGCGAACAGCCGGAGGGCATGGCCGGGGTCACCCCGACGATCTTCGGGTTCTTTTCCGCCAACTCGACGATGGTGTGGCCGAAAACATCCTGGTACTTGGGCGGTTGAGGCTTATCGTTCGTCGGCTTGAAGATCTCGCCGGTGATCTTGTCGAACAGACCCGGTGCATGCCACTTGGTCTGGTCTTTCTCGGCGAGTTCATAACCCTTCCCTTTCACCGTGAGGCAATGGAGGATTTTGGGGCCGGGGATGTCGCGCAGGTCGCGCATCACCTTCACCAGGCGGTGCACGTCGTGGCCGTCGACCGGACCGAAGTAGCGGAAGCGAAGGGACTCGAACAGGTTGCTCTGTTTCAGCAGCGTGGTCTTGATCGCGTTCTCCACTTTGGAGACGACCTCTTGCGCGTTGGGTCCGAACTTACTGATCTTGCCGAGCATCTTCCACACCTCGTCCTTCACTTTATTGTAGGCGTGCGAGGTGGTGATGTCGGTAAGGTATTCCTTGAGCGCGCCCACGTTGGGGTCGATGCTCATGCAGTTGTCGTTGAGAATGACCAGCAGGTTGCTGTTCTCCACGCCCGCGTGGTTGAGCGCTTCGAAGGCCATGCCGGCGGTCATGGCACCGTCGCCGATAACGGCGATGTGCTGGCGGTCCTTCTCCCCTTTCAGACGCGAGGGCACGGCCATGACGAGGGCCGCGGAGATCGCAGTGGAGGAGTGGCCGACGCCGAAGGTGTCGTACGGACTTTCCGAACGTTTCGGAAAACCGCTGATGCCTTTGTAGATCCGGTTGGTATGAAACACCTCGCGGCGACCGGTCAGGATCTTGTGGCCGTAAGCCTGGTGGCCGACGTCCCAGACCAGTTGGTCATGGGGAGTATTGAAGACGTAATGAAGGGCGACGGTAAGTTCGACGACCCCGAGGGAGGCGCCAAAATGACCTCCGTTCACGGAAACCACGTCGATGATATAATCCCGCAATTCTCGGGTCACCTGATCCAGGTCCTTCTCCGGGAGCTTGCGCAAATCCTCGGGGAAAGTGATGGTTTTCAGTAAATTACCTGGTTTTCCGTCCATTTTTTGAGGGGGAACTACAAAGATAGGAAAATTCGGGGAAAGTCCTTGTTTGGAGCGGGTTGCAGGCTGCTTACCGGATGGACGAAAGGCATGAACCTGCGGGTGCCGACCGGCAGTAAACGGAGCTTTCGGGGCGCCTATTGTAGGGCCGGACGATAACTGGACGAGGGTGATGGCTGCAGGATTCATTTTCTCCAACAGCTATCTGAAACAGCCAGTAAGGGGAATTGTTCAGCAGACCGAAGTTCATTCGTCCCGATTTGAAGTAAGTCAAATTAATTGTTCCAGGGTTTTAACGGAATGGAAGTGGAGCCAAGGGCTAACTCCTCGTCTCGTTTTAATAAGCATTACCCTTGATTGAAAAGTGATTGGGTCAAGTCAATTTATTTTCTACATTGAACTAACAAACTCAAAATTTTCATCAAAATGCATTCACTCCAACTTACCTCCGGTTTCAATTCATTTTTGCGATTGCTTTTACTGTTACTGTGTATTCCTGTTGATGCCAGCAGTCAGGCACATGACCCAAACCGGGGTATGCTGTGCGGGAATTTCGCAAGCTTCACCCCGAAGTCGTTGAATGACGGATACCCTAAACTGAACCTCGACTTTTCCGTGCTAGGCAATAGTGCACGGGAGGACTCGCTGTTGGAATACGCCAGAGAGCATCATATTACTTCTTTGTCGCTCTACGACCTGTATCCGGTGTTCCGGTACAACGACACGCCTAATTCGGATGTGAACGGAGTCAAACTGGTTGAGTTGCTTTGCAATTTCATGAACAAGGCAAGGAATCAATACTGCATAACAGAGATCGGGGTGGCTGGCGGTATCGACTCGTTCTTTTTCGACGTGACATCGGATACCTCTATTGCACGGCAGCGCATTCAGTATTCACCCGGCCTGACACTTGACAGTGCCCTGGGAGCGAGTATTGCACAAAGCGACAGCGCCTTGCATTTCCTGCTGACAAATACCTTTTATCAGGGCGACTCCCTGCTACCACGCGCCATGCTGATGAAGTTCTTTTACGATGTCTTGTTTCGTCAGAGCGGTGTGTGCAACTACTACTTTGATTATCTCTGCTATGAGAACGAATGGTGGAATACGGGAGGGAACTTCCCAACATCACTCCAGGATCTGCAACACATGCGAACCCTGGAAGCGAATTACAATGCCACGCACACTCATCCTTTGCGGACATCCGTTTACGTAAGATCCTCCTTTGGCGGAGGAGTTGATACTACTCAACAGGCGATCATACGTCAACTCGACGGAACAGCAGATGGAACGCTCCCGCGGCTTGCCGACAGAATAATGGCGGTCCATTACGGAGCGACACCGGATGGCTGTTATACCAATTATGGCGGTCAGATACGGGCTTATGCGGATTCGCTTACCATCGGAGGCACCGACTATCACCCGTATATATCCACAGAGACTTTTCCCATGAGCGGGTACATCGATTACCTGGGCATTTGGCTGAGGAATAAATACTTCAATAACATCTTCGTGGAGGAACGGGATTTCTATGATCGTTGGCGGGTGGAGAATGGGACCAATTTCGGTTCGGCTTCCGACAACTCCCTTGAGCCGGGTGGTTTTGTGTACTTCCAGTCCTACTTCATGGTGGACTCCCTGAAGAACCCCCGCCTGTTCAGGACCAACTCACCGCTTTGCACCAACGGCTCATCGGGTGACAGCCTGCGGTTTACCTATCAGGGTCCGCTGGAACAGGACATAACCTATGAACTCAGCATATTTGACAATGCCCAAACCCTTGTTGCTTCCGATACGGGAAGAACCGGCAATTACCCACTAACGCAAACCAACCTTCAATTGCCCTCCCACTACCTCAGCCGGAACGGTTCACCTTATCGGGTGGTGTTGACCCTGAACTATGGCGGATGCTCTTATTCTTTTGCAGACAGTGTTATTGTCCTCAATGGCCCTTCCATCTCTGCCACATCGCCCACGACATTCTGCCAGGGCGGCAATGTTGTGCTACAGGCCTCGGGCGGGACGGCCTTCTCCTGGCTCAGGAATGGCCTTCCCATTGCAGTCAGCAACGCCAGCACCATCATCGCCAATCAAGCCGGAACATATCAGTGTCTGATCACGGGCAACGGGACCTGCAGCGGCAGCAGCAATTCCATTGCGGTGAATGTGCTTCCCAACCCTGCTATCGCATTTACCACCAGTTGCTACAACAGCGATTCGGCAGAGATCCGGGTCACCTCTCCGGGAGCCCGTTTCTCCTGGATTACCGGAGACACAACCGCCTCCATCATTGCAAGCGCGGCAGGCGGGTATCGATATTATGTCACCGTGACACAGTCCAACCAATGCCAGCAGACCAGCTATAAGAGTTTCAGCGTACCGATTGTCGGATTTACGGCCAATCCGCACATCAGCACCCTGGATGGCACCCGTACCATCTGTGCACAGGATTCTTTTCTTTTAACCCCCACACAGTACTGCCTGGGTTGCCTGTACGAGTGGAACTACAATGGCAGCTTCACGACCACCTATGGCAACTACAACGTCCATCCGGTGTCGGATTCCAGTTTTCAAATCTCCGTGCACATGATCAGCGCTTCGGGCTGCGATGGGTATGACACGGCGACCATCCGGCTTTACCAGTGTTGTCCTGCGCAGGATACCACGATCCTGGGCAGCGACAGCACCTCGCATTTTACCAATTGGACCGGCCGGACGATCAGTATCGCCGGGGATTTGGTTGTAAATACTAACTTCACCATTACCAACTCCAGCCTGTTGATGGGTGACAACTCCCGCATCCTCATCTCCCCGGGCAGGACGCTGACCATTCAGAACAGCCGGCTTTCTGCCTGCAATGCCCTGTGGGGCGGGATTTCCTTTGCGGACAGCACCGGCTTGCTCATCCTGAGCGGCGATACGATAGAAGATGCACAAATGGCGATTGCCGATTCTGCCGGTTCCCGGATCTCAGTCACCAATTCGGTCTTTAACAGAAACCGGCAGTCGATTGTCCTCTACGGCTCCGGAGCTGCGCTGAGCTCGGTGGTCAGCGGCTGTACCTTTACCTGTGAAGACGGCAATGGCCTTCCTGCTCAGACAAAAGATGGCGGATATGCCTACAGCGGGATTGAAACATCCGGCTTGAACGGTTGGACGATTAATGCCAACCAGTTCCGGCATCTCTATTACGGTGTCCGTTCAGAAAACAGTTCGATCACCCTGCAGGCCTGTGCCTTCCGCCATATGCGCCGCCATGCTTATGCCTACGGCAATGCAAGAGCGGCATCCTACACCTGGGAAAACGATGGTTTTGGAATCTACTCGCTGAACCAATCCGGCAGCCCGGTCTCCCTTACAATACAAGGCAGTAGTTTTACCGATTGCGGGTACGGAGTACAAGCCAGGAACAGCATCCAAACCACCGTTTCCGGATCATCCTTTGACTCCTTGCGATATGCTGCGGTTTCTGTTGTAAATCCGGTCGCTGTAGATGTGAACATTCACGATAACTCGATCACCCACTACCTCAACGGCATTACCGTTTCAGAGCCCCGCCTGGCCAGCAGCACGACTATACGTGACAATACATTTTCGAGCCCGTCTAACCTCAACACTTCGCCCTTATACAACGCAGCTGTCAATTGGTCGATAAAACTGCAAAACCGGCTGCCCGGAGTTACGACAGCATCCGTCTCCAATAACCACATGATGGATCAGCTCAAGGGCATTTACCTGAATGGCTGTGAGGAAGTGGACATCAACACCAATTTTATACAACTCAAAGGCGCCGGCAGCACCACCCGGCAATACGGAATCTGGCTGGTGAACAGTTCGAACTGTACCATCACCGACGACAGCGTCGTGACCACCAGCCCGGTCACCGACCCGACATTGGCACGCGGTATCCGGTTTGAAAGCTCCACGGGATGCTCCATCCGCAACAACTACCTCTTGAATCTTGGCAGCGGCATCAACGGCCTGAACTTCTGTGACCTCACCAGCCTTTGCGGAAATGACCTGTGGAATTGTGCCAGAGGGTTAGACGTGTTCAACATTACGATTCCCCAGCAAGGCGATGTGAATGCGCCGCAGGATAATATGTGGCGGAATATCCCGCTGGCAAATAGGGTTGTCGGCAGTACCGCTAATGGATTATTCTTAAAATTTTACCATCGGTACACCCAAAATGACCCGAATAATAAGTTCAGCCCTGGAAATAATTTCATTGTCCAAAGCATCCAGAGCATTACCGGATTGTCCCCATGTAGTGTCCCGGATACCCTTCCTCAATTGTTCTCAGAAATTGCCGAACAGATTATTAATGATTCGATAGTCTTTCTTGTTTTCAACTCTGAAAACAAATGGTTCGCTGATAAGTATGCATTCCATTTACTTTCGAAAGATTCAATGCTGATGAATCAGGGATTGCCTACCGATCAGCAGCGCCAGCAATTTTTCGACGACCTGAAACTAAGAAATGTTGGGGAAATCGAAGCCATTCTGAACGCGTTAAACACCGAGAATTACTTGCAGGCTATTACAAAGTTGATCAGCCTTCAACCGGATAACACGATTGAGCAGAATTTTAAAGATGTACTCTATTTGGTGGAGAAGATTCAAACCGAACTTCCCCTTTCCAGTAGCGACACCGTACTTCTTGATAACATTTCCAGTCAGTTGGCTTTTGAAGGAGGCCCGGCAGTATTCATAGCCAGAGCCATTATAGATGTCGAGTATGATGACGAGTTGACGGGGCCGCTACTTCGCCAGCTCAACAATCTGACTGACGTTCCCGATCCTGAACTAGTACTCTATCCCAACCCTTCAAGTGGGAAAATTATAATATCAAAGGATCTAGCAGACTTTGGTTCCTGTAGAATTGAGGTCAATGATTTACAAGATCGTTTGCTACTAAGCACCAGCTTGAATCAGAATGAAGCAATTTGGGAGGAAGACTTGAGCGGTTTAAAGTCCGGTACTTATTTGTTAAAAATCTACTGCGACAATGAGCTTGTTTCATACAATAAATTGATCCTTCAAAAATGAGGAGCATTGCCATACTAGTTATGCTTTCACTTTCCAGTTTCCTTGCAAGTGGACAAGGTAAAAATACGATATGGTGTTTTGGGGACAGTGCAGGGATTGACTTTCGCAATAGACTCTCTCCTGTCGTCTTTCAAAGCGGAATCAATACTAAAGGAACAGCAGCCTCCATTAGTGATAGTCTCGGGAATTTGCTTTTTTATTCCGGCTCACCTGACATTAGATATTTAAATAATGGAGTATTGAAAGCTATCATTTACAACAATCGACATGAACAAATGTTGAATGGAGACTCCTTGAATTGTGAAGTGTGGTATCATGAAATGGTTATCGTTCCCAGTCCGGAAAATCCTGATCAGTATTATGTTTTTCACATTGGCGTAACCGGACAGTATGGCTTATACTTTTCTCTGGTTGATAAGACCTTAGACAGCGGTCGTGGTGCGGTGATTTCGAAAAACAATCAACTACGGAATGATATTGCCACTGATTGCATACAAGCTGTGAAACATGGAAATGGCAGGGATTGGTGGATAATATATCGGTCGGCCCCTCCTTCCAATAATAATTTCTATGTCTATTCGATCGATGCCAATGGTGTGCAGTTGGACCATGTTGACAGCCTAGGGCCGCTTCACTCTTCCAATGGCGGAGATTTGCGTTTTAATTCAGACGGCACGAAGTTCGCATTCAGTAATTTGAATGGCTTGCTGGCCATTTACAGTTTCGATCGCTGCACCGGCAGTATCACCCTGGACCAAACCATTCATGCCGAGTTCCCTGCAGGAACACAGCCTTATTTCCTGGACTGTTGTTTTTCCCCTAACGACTCCCTGCTGTATGTAAGCTGCGCGCCGTATTTCTCTTCCCTGGACACGACGCAGATTTATTTGTACCAGTTTCCGCTCACGGCGACCAATGTGTATGCCTCTAGGACCCTGATCTGGCAACAGACCTACCCCATGACCATCGGAGCGGTCCGCCTGGCTCCGGACAACAAGATCTACGTGGCCGCCCAGAAAACCGGCTATCCCTACGACAGTACGGATTATTACCCGGAGAACATGAGCCTGTCGGTCATCAACCAACCCGATCAGCGGGGCGGTGCGGCGGCCTGCGATTTTCAGCCCTATAGTTTCTACCTGGGCGGCAAGCGGACCTACTGGGGTTTGCCCAACAACCCCAACTACGATCTGGGCCCGCTGGCCGGCAGCCCCTGCGACACGATCCAAACCGCACTCCAGGAAACCGCCGCTCCCACACCGGCCCTGAGCGTTTACTATCATTCAGCCTGGGAGAGCATCGTGGTCAACGCCAGCAAGCTGGAAGGAAAGCGAGCCAGGATCTTTGTGTCCGACATCTCCGGCAAGATACTGGTCGAGGAGTCCGTCATTTTGCTCTCCGGCTATTTAAGCAAGAACATCGCCCTGCACAACCGGGCGGCGGGGATTTACTTTGTGACGGTGGTGACGGAGCGGGAGAAGCTCACAGGAAAAGTCATTCTTCAGTCGTATTGAAAGAGACGCTGACTTGTTTATTAAATTTCCTGGTTGCGAGATCGTGGCATTTACTTCGAACTCAAATCGGTCAGAGTCGATTCTTTGTATAATCGCTGACTGACGATCAACGCTACCAAGTCCTTCGTTGCTCCTATTCACTCCCCCGAATCGAAGCAAGGTAATCCGTAATGCGTTCCGCGACGGCCGTATCGGGGACTGGTGCGCCGAACACGTCGATCATCTTGCGTACGGTCTTCTTCCAGGCTTCGCGTTTCATCGGTGGTTGGTTGGCGATGTAGGCGAGCGAATGGCAGGGCAGGCAATTCGCCATCACCAGCATTTTGTCGGGATGCTCGGGTAATTCGGTCAGTACTGCTGAAAGCGGAATCGGATCGGTGGTGCGAACACGGGCCGCCGGTTCTGCCGGTCGTGAGCAGGCATAAAAAACCAGCAACAAGGCGAAGGGATAGCGAAGAAGCGAAGTGCCTGTCATGGGATCAGCGTACCGTCAGTTCAAGGGATTCAATCTCGTTGCGTGCATAGCCGCTGCGGTTCCAGTGTTTGAGCGGTTGCGTTTCACCGGACACTCCGGTGGCCCGCACCAGCATGCGCAACTTGCCTGCCGCCGCCGGTGTGTAGGGGAAGCGCCAGCGGCGCCAGGAATAATTGCCCAGCGAAGGATCGAGCCGGGTTTCGGTCCAGCTTTTCCCGTCATCGGTGCTGATCTCCACGCGCGCGATACCGCTGCCGCCGTCGAAGGCCAATCCCTCCATCTCGTAGCGCGTGCCCTTGGTCAGGACGCTGTCCGGTTCCGGAGAAACGAAGATGGAGCGAATGGCGATGCGGCTGATCGGTTCGAGGTCTTTCGCGAGCGAGTCGGGCGATTCGTTGGCGTTGCTCACGCCTTTGGGAACACGGTAGGCTTTGTCCATCCAGTACCCGTGAAACGTATCGGCATACACGCGGATGTCGTTGAGCATGCCGACCCAATACGTCGCATACCATCCGGGAACGACCAGCTTGAGCGGATAGCCGTTGAGCAAGGGCAGGGGCTCACCGTTCATTTCATAGGCGATGATGACTTCGCCATCGTTCGCGCGGGCAAAGGGCAAGGACTTGACAAAATCGGGAACGGTCTCGAGTGGCGGATCATCCATGCCGTTGAAGGAGACGGCGACGGATCTCGCATCCGCTTTGGCTTTGGCCAACACATCCTTCAGCCGGACGCCGGTCCAGCGGGCGTTACCCATCCCGCCGTTGACCCATTGCGCGCCGGCTACGCGCGGTTGCAGGCAACTGCGGGCGTTGCCGGCGCAGACACACAGCGCGTTGACGGAAACTTGTTCGAAGTCATTCTTCAGCTCGTCGAGCGAGAGTTCCAGCGGAGCTTTCACGTTCCCGCTGATCCGCAGGCGAAACGTATCCGGGTTGACCGCTGTCGGCATATTGGAAAGATGCCAGCGGACGAAGAAGACATCGTTCGGCGTGAAGTCTTCGCGGAAGTAACGGAGCGGCGTTTCGAGGTTGGGCGGACGGTCGGTGACCAGGCGCATCGGCTTCTTGCCCTCCGCAACGACCATCGTGACGGAATCCTGCGATGTCGGTCGGCCCGCCTGGTGCTCCGTGTCACTTCCGCAACCGAACAACAGGAACGACAGGAGCGCAAGCGCGTAGCTGAAACACTGCAGAGAACTCAGAAGGGTTTTCATTGTCGACGATCGTGCGATGCGGCGCATCCGGCGAGGACAAGTTAATCATTCAGCCGCAACCGGTGGTTGAATTTCCCGCTCAGTTCGTCCTGGGGATCACGACCAGGCTGGCTTTGCCGCCCCGGCCTTCGTTGGAGATCAGCAATTCACCATCGGGGGAAAAGGTAATGCCTTCGGGTTGCAGGTAGATGGATGGATCAAGCGGCGAAGCGAAGATGAGCCGATCTGCCGGATCAAAAACGAGCAGCAGCTTACCGGTGGAGCACAGCAGGTAGAGATTGCCGGTGGCTGGATCGATGGCGAGATCGGAAGGGGCGAACAGTTCGAGTCCGGGAATGGTGGAGCCGTCGACCGCCGCATGCATGGCTTTGACATGGTACTTACTCAGGTAGGCGGCGACGGAATCCGGGTCGAGCAGTAACACCGGTGTTTCGAGTAGCTGTTGCTGAGCAAGATCGAAGGCATAGATTGCTTTCAAACGCTCGAGCGGACCGTGACCGGCGACGCCTTTGCAGGCGATGAGCAGACGACGATTGGCGGCATCGTAACAAACGCCTTCGGTGTTGTTTTCCTTCTTGAGAAACGTATGGATCGCTTGTGTTTGCGGCGTGTCGGTTGTCCAGCCCGTGACGCGAAAGAGCGTGCCGTTGCTTTTGAGGACGAAGACCGTGTCGTTTACGAGGGTGATGCCTTCGTAGTCGTGGTCCTTACCAAAACCGACCGCGTGTTTGATGTCGTCCTTCTTTCTTCCCAGGACAAAGACCTCCCCGTTCTCGTCTTCGACACAGAGCAGTCTGCGTTGATCGAGCGAAACGATGCCGGAGATCTCCTTCAGGGCTTTCGGCAGGGAGCGGACTTCCCGGGGATGGTCGAGGTCGTAGGGAATGGAGCCGGGTTGGGGCGGCGCTTTACAGGCGACCAGGAGTCCGATACAAACGAGAAGGATGGGAAAAAGAAAAGGCCGCGGTGCAATCACAGGCCGCGAAGTACCCCTTTTCAAATTAATTCGGGATGAAACGAAGGGCTAACAAACTCAAAAAGCGATTTTTCGCCCCGAAAAACCACCTGAAACTCAATATCCGGGCAAGCTTGCGCCTTGCTCCTCCCCCCGCGAATCGCTTATTTTGCAGCCTCATTTCTACTGCCATGAAGTTTAAAAGGGTAACGGATCTGTTACGAACGGAAGCGGCCGATCAGACGGTCGAAGTCAGGGGCTGGGTCAGGACCCGGCGCGGGAACAAGCAGATCGCGTTCATCGCGGTGAACGACGGTTCCGTGATCCACAGCATCCAGGTGGTCGCCGAGATGGCGAAGTTTCCGGAGGAGTTGATCAAGCGCGTGACCACCGGCGCCTGCATCAGGGCGACGGGCAAGCTGGTCGCTTCGCAGGGATCGGGGCAGGCCGTGGAGATCCAGGCGGAGACGATCGAGATCCTCGGCGACGCGGATGAGTCGTATCCGTTGCAGAAGAAAGGACATACGCTCGAGTTCTTGCGCGAGATCGCGCACTTGCGTCCGCGTACGAACACCTTCGGCGCCGTCTTCCGGCTGCGTCACCACATGGCGTTTGCCATCCACCAGTACTTCAACGACCGTGGTTTCTTTTACCTCCACTCCCCGATCATCACCGGGTCCGACGCGGAGGGCGCGGGCGAAATGTTCCAGGTGACCACGCTGGATCTGCAGCACCTGCCGAAGCTTCCCGACGGATCGATCAACTTCAAAGAAGACTTTTTCGGTAAGTCGACCAACCTGACCGTATCGGGCCAGTTGGAAGGCGAGCTGGCGGCGACCGCGCTGGGTAACATTTACACCTTCGGTCCGACTTTCCGCGCGGAGAACTCCAACACGCCGCGTCACCTGGCGGAGTTCTGGATGATCGAGCCGGAGATGGCGTTTTACGATATCCGCGACAACCAGGACCTGGCGGAGGATTTTCTCAAGTACCTGGTGCGGTACGCGCTGGAGCACGGTCGCGACGACATCGAGTTCCTGGCCAAGACCTACGACGATCAGTTGATTCCACGTTTGCAAATGGTCGTGGATCACCCGTTCGAGCGGCTCACCTATACGGCGGCGATCGAGATCCTGAAAAACTCGGGCAAGAAGTTCGAGTTCCCGGTGAGCTGGGGCACGGACCTGCAGAAGGAGCACGAGAACTTCCTGGTGGACCACTTCAAACGGCCGGTGATCCTGACGGATTATCCGAAGGACATCAAAGCATTCTACATGAAAGTGAACGAGGACGGCAAGACCGTGCGCGCGATGGACATCCTGTTCCCGTGGATCGGCGAGATCATCGGCGGATCGCAGCGGGAGGAACGGCTGGAGGTATTGCAGAACCGCATGCGCGAGATGCACGTGCCGGAATCCGAGCTGTGGTGGTACCTCGACACGCGCAAGTTCGGCACCTGTGTACACGCCGGCTTCGGACTCGGTTTCGAGCGCCTGATGCTTTTCGTCACGGGCATGACCAACATCCGCGACGTCATTCCGTTCCCGCGGACGCCGAAGAACGCGGAGTTCTGATCCGGGCAAAGCAAAGCGAAAACCCCGGCTGGTGCAGGACACCAGTCGGGGTTTTCTTTTTCAGGAACTACACGCGCCTGAAAAATGAATCCTATCCTCAGAAGATTTTATAGCGCAGGTTCACGCCGAAGTCGATCCATTCGGGGCCCGGACTGATGATGTTGTAGAACGGATGGGCGTCGATGCCGAGCGTCATCGGGAAGCGGCGCGAGTTGTACTCGAGTTGTATTGTCGCGCCCACGCCGCCGGCAAAGGTGCTCTGGTTGTAATACTTCGCATCGCCTTCCACTACGTCGTAGTAACGGTCCTTGAAGTAACCCGCATGGATACCTGCACCGGCGATGAAGTCGACCGGAATCTGCAGGCGGGAGTTGAAGATCGATTGTTGTTTGATGAAGAACGCGCGGGCGGTGTAGCCGTCGTTTGCTTCCTTGGTGTAAGCCGCCCAGGCTTCCACACCGGTGTTACCATTCGTGTCGAAGAAGTACTTACCGGTGAAACCGGTGGCGAATTTGCCCGCGCGCACACCCAGGCTGGCGGTGTATTGCGCGCTCGCAGCCAGAGCGCCGATCAGGCAGGCAAGGAAAATGGCAACGATGATCAGAGTCGAATGTTTGTTCATGCAAAGGGAGTTAAGGATCCGATTGCAAGGAACGACCTGCAGGAACGCAAGGGGGATCGTTCTTCGGCAGGACTTACTGTTGTAAGATTCCGGGTGTTTCCGGGATCATTCCGGAGTAAACAGCCGGAATAGCACCTGGAAATGGCCGGTAAAGGATTAACGGCCGGTAAGAAGGAGGACGAAATCGACCGAACAAACCGGCGTGAGTCTGGATTTCGTTCACGGAAAGTTCCCGGTCGATGGTGACGACTGAACCTTACTGTTGAGCGGACCGGAGGCGTTGCAGGCTAGCCCCGGGCGAGCTCGCCTCCTGTGCGCCTTGAGGAAAGAAACACTGCTGCTGTGGCGAGCGAGCACGGGACGGGTGCCGGAGCGAGCACGCCCGCACCGCTCCAACTTCCCATCTCAGGGATTCGGATTGCCGTAGAGTACCGCGAGGAGGGTTTGTCCGACAGCATGCAGGGTGGCGGGGTCGATGATCTCGATCGAATCGCGGTGGGTGTGCCAGTGCTTGCCGAATCCCGAGACAGCCGTGGGATCGGAGCCGATGATGTCGATCGACGGGATGCCCATGCGGTTGACGTAGACGTGATCGTCGGTGACCCATCCGCCGGGTTGATACGGGAAGTAGTCGCTGAAACCGTTCGCGTTGGCGGTGCTCCAGACCTTGTCGACGATGTAACCGGCCGCTTCGCGTGAATATCCTTCCTGCCGGAACTTCGCGCCGCGCGCGCCGACCATGTCGAGTAGGATGCCGTACGAAGCCGTATAGCCGGGCACATGCGGTTGCCGTGTCCAATACTGCGTGCCGAGTGCATAGGAATCTTCCGCTTCCCGTCCGCCGCCGGCTTTCCCCCAGTCCTCCGCGTCGAAGAAAATGATGTCGACGCCGACCGATGGCGGATGCAACGATAACTGGCGCGCGATCTCGAGCAATACGCCGACGCCGCTGCCGCCATCATCGGCACCGTCGATGGGTTCGTCCGTGCGTTCGGTATCCTCATCGGCCCAGGGTCGCGTGTCCCAATGGGCGAAGAGCAAAACGCGATTGCTTTTCTCCGGCGCGAAGCTGGCGATGATGTTTTTCATGCGGAGCGTGACGCCGTCCCAGGTGGTGGCGGTGCCTTCCTGTACCTGAACGTTCGGCGTGAAGCGACGCAACTGTCGTTCGAGATAAGCCGCGCAGGCCGCATGGGCTTTGGTGTTGGGAACACGCGGACCGAAGTCGACCTGGTCCTTCACGTAGCTGAAGGCGGAGTCCCTGTTGAACGCCGGGATCTCCACAGCCGGTTGCGGCGATGGTGCGGGTTGTTGCGCGGGCTGTTGTTTATCCGGAGATCCGCAAGCGTAGATCAGGAACAGCGGGAGGATGATTTTCCGTAAGCGCATCTCAGTCTTTGAGCCAGGAAGTGGTGCCGTCTTTCTCGTCCTTGATGCGAATTCCCAGTGCGCCGAGTTCGTCGCGGATCCGGTCGGAGGTCGCGAAGTCCTTTTTCGCCTTGGCGTCGGCGCGCATGCGCAACAGCATCTGCATGAGTCCGTCGAGCGCGCCGTTGTCGGCCGCCTGCTCTTCGCGCATACCGAGCAGGTTGAAGAGAAAGAGCGGGAAGAAACGGCGCAGGTTGTCGAGGTCGGCGGCGCTGATGGTCTCGGTGCCGGCGTGAACCGAATTGATGATCCGCGCCGCTTCGAAGAGGTGCGAGAGCGCGATGGCGGTGTTGAGGTCGTCGCTCATCGCAGCATAGAAGCCCTGTTCCACGCCGGCGATGTCGGAGGTGGAAGAAGTGCCGGCCTTCAACTGCGCGAGCGTCTTGTTCGCGTTGAGCAGGCGCGCGAAGCCCTTCTCCGCCGCCTGCAGTCCTTCGTTGCTGAAGTCGAGCGGACTGCGGTAGTGCGCCTGAAGCATGAAGAAGCGGATCGTCATGGGCGAGTACGCCTGGCTGAGCAGCGGGTGTGAGCCGTTGAAGAACTGCTCGAGGTTGATGAAGTTACCCAACGACTTGCCCATCTTCTGTCCGTTGATGGTGATCATGTTGTTGTGCATCCAGTAGCGTACGGGCGCTTTGCCGCAGGCGCCTTTGGACTGGGCGATCTCGCTTTCGTGGTGCGGGAAGAGCAGGTCCATGCCGCCGCCGTGGATGTCGAAGGTCTCGCCGAGGTACTTCGTGCTCATGGCGGAGCACTCGATGTGCCAGCCCGGAAAGCCGTTGCTCCAGGGAGAAGGCCAGCGCATGATGTGTTCGGGCGATGCTTTCTTCCAGAGCGCGAAATCGGCGGGGTTGCGTTTCTCGTCTTGTCCTTCGAGTTCGCGGCGCTCGTTGCCGGCGCCGGCGATCAGGTCTTCGACGATGCGGCCGCTGAGTTTGCCGTAGTCGTGCTTCTTGCTGTAGCCCGGTACGTCGAAGTAAACGGAGCCGTTGGATTCGTAGGCCCAGCCGTTGGCCATGATCGCGCGGATCATTTCGATCTGTTCGATGATGTGACCGGAGGCGCGGGGCTCGATGCCGGGCGGCTGGTTGTTGAGCGCGCGCATGGCCTCGTGAAACTGTTGGGTATAGAGTTCCACCACCTCCATCGGTTCGAGTTGTTCGAGGCGCGCCTTCTTGGCGATCTTGTCTTCGCCTTCGTCGGCGTCGTTTTCCAGATGACCGACATCCGTGATGTTACGCACGTAGCGCACCTTGTAGCCCAGGTGGTGGAGGTAACGCTGGAGGATGTCGAAGGTGATATAAGGGCGGGCGTGTCCGAGGTGGGGCGCGCCATAGACGGTCGGTCCGCAGACGTAAAGTCCTACGAAACCGGGAACGAGGGGTTCAAAGAGGTCTTTGCTTCGCGTGAGCGAATTATAGATGAACAGTTGATGTGGGAGCATGGAAACGGGAGCGGAAAGGTGTTGTTAACGGAATCGGACAAAAGACGTTACACGGCTGCGAGAGCCGGCGGTTCAGATTCCGTTCAACACGGCGGGTGGCTGCTGCGGAGGCTCACTGGTGTACGGCGGGTTGGATGTGCGCGAGCATGTCTTCCGTCATACGCGCCAGGTCGTATTGATGTTGCCAGCCCCAGTCGGCGCGTGCGACGGAATCGTCGATGCTTCTGGGCCAGGAATCGGCGTATTGTTGGCGCACATCCGGGGCGTAGTCGATGACGAAGTCGGGCAGGTGGCGGCGGATCTCGGCGGCGAGTTCACGCGGGGTGAAGCTCATGGCGGCTACGTTATAGCTGGAGCGGACCTTCACGCGGGCGGAGGGGGCGTCCATCAGGCCGATGGTGGCGCGGAGAGCGTCGGGCATGTACATCATCGGCAGGCGCGTTTCCTCCGAGAGGAACGAGGTGTAGCGATGGTGTTTGAGCGCTTCGTGGAAGATGTGCACGGCGTAGTCGGTGGTACCGCCGCCGGGTTCGGTCTTATACCCGATGAGGCCGGGGTAGCGGATGCTGCGTACGTCGACGCCGAACTTTTGATGGTAGTATTCGCACCAGCGTTCGCCGGCTTGTTTGCTGATGCCATAGACCGTAGTCGGTTCCATGACGGTGATCTGCGGGGTATTGTCGCGGGGCGTTGTGGGGCCGAAGACCGCGATGGAGCTTGGCCAGAAGAGCTTGAATTTCTCTTCGCGGGCGAGGTCGAGTACGCCGAGCAGGCCTTCCATGTTCAGGCGCCAGGCCGACTTCACCTTTTGCTCGGCGGTTGCTGAAAGCAAGGCAGCGAGGAGGTACACCTGGGTGACGCGTTCCTTGCGGATGATCTCGGCGAGGCGGGGGAAGTCGAGTACGTCGAGTTGTACGAACGGACCGCTTTCCATGAATTCGCGGGAAGGTTCCTTGATATCGGTAGCGATGACGCGGGAAGCGCCGTGGATACGGCGGAGTTCTTCCACCAGTTCCGAACCGATCTGGCCTTTCGCGCCGATGACAAGGATTGTGTCAGCCATGGGAATGCTTGTTGGTTCAAAAATACAGCTTTCAACGAAGAAAAACAGGCGGAAAGTGTGGGGGAATTGAGAAAAGCGGTTGGCAGTAGGCGGAAGGCGGTGGGCGGTGGGACGCTCATTGCCTACTGCCTACTGAAAACTGGCGGTTGGCCGTTGGCGGTAGGCGGAGGACGGTAGGCGGTAGGACGAAGAACGCTCATTGCATACTGCCTACCGCATACTGCCTACCGCATACTGCCTACTGAAAACTGGCGGTGGACGGTGTTGGGCGTAGTTTGAAGGGGAGGATTGCGGGCAGGAACTACGCCTTTGTT
>ERZ724521.501-NODE-501-length-17638-cov-15.411761_pt1 | contig 17638 bp, 9 predicted proteins | sample MGYA00376054_ERZ724521 | MGnify/ENA primary metagenome ERZ724521 (study PRJEB28724, sample SAMN07190883) | activated sludge metagenome | isolation source: activated sludge of sewage treatment plant in Hong Hong | place: Hong Kong | collected 2016-03-17 ... | reverse complement strand
TTGAAGTCGGTAACGATGCCTGTAAGGTCAGCCGGGAATTTTTCCACCAGCTGACGTGTGGTACGAGAGCCGCCCCAGCCACTGGCTACACCGGATGCAGCGGGGTTCATGGAGCCTCCAATACCGGCGCGGATGATAAAGGTGGTACCGCCCCATGTACGTGTATTGATGCCGTCGTAAGTAATCGGGAATATGATCTCCGGTGAAAGGTGGTTATCGGCTAAAAACAGGTTTTTATATGCGGGGTCCAGTTGGTAGCCTGAGGCAAGAATTTTCTGGCACACACTTGTACATTCAGTGTATTTTTTCTGACCGGTATATACCTCATAGTTGAGGTAAAGTTTTGCTAGCAGGGTCCAGGCAGCGGCCCTGTCGGCTCTGCCATATTCATTGCCCTTGGGTGCAGCCAAATCATTTTCGATGGCCAGCAACTCGGTTTCAATGTACTTGGCAAGATCAACCCCATTGGTTTGATTGGGGAAGAAGGAACCTACCTTGTCATTTTCTGTTACAAAAGGAACATTCCTGAACATATCAAGGGCATGCCAGTAACTGAGGGCACGTAAGAAACGAGCTTCTGCTCTGAATCTTTTTACTTCCGCTTTCAGTGCATCATCGGCCCCTCTCTCAGAAAGTTTGTCTTCTGCTGTTTCCCGAATAAACTCATTGCACAAAGAGATCTGATAAAAAATTCTGCTGTAAAAAGCGTAAATAAAACCATCTGTCTCTGTCCATGTCTGGTTGTGGAAGTCTTTGATGGTTTGGTCATTCCAGCCGATTACCGCTTCATCAGTAGACAATTCCTGGTGGTACCAGTATCCTCTAAGGTATTGACCAAAACCTTCATCAATACCTTCGATGTCGGGCTGTCCGGCGGCACCTTGTTGACCAGAGACGGCATAACCGGCGTATACTTTGGCCAACACTTTTTTATAGGAAGATGCATCTTTGTAAACGGCGTCTGCTGTTAAAATGTCTTTGTCCAGCGGTACTGTGTTAAGATCATTGAAGCAGGAAGAGAGGCTCACTCCCAAAAGTATCATCAGACTAAAAATCGAAGATTTTTTCATGATTTATGACTTTTCTAAAATTAAAAATTAACAGAAACACCTCCCAGGAAGGTTCTCGGTCTTGGATAAATATTGTTGTCAATGCCGTTGCCTATTTCAGGATCAAGTCCATCGTATTTGGTAATTACCACTGGATTTTGTACGGTGGTATAAATCCTCAAACCCTTAAATACATTGGGCAGGTTGTAAGACAAGGTTATGTGGTCAATGCGGAAAAAAGAAGCATCTCTGACAAAAAAGTCGCTGAAAGTAAGTTTGCTTTGATCTTTTACATTGTTGTCGATGGCGGATTGGTGAATGTTCCACAAAACACCGTTGGAAGCAACCGCTCTGTTTAGGTAGCCCATATCGGTTTGTACGTTGTTGTAAACGTAGTTGCCAAGGTTGGCGCGACCTGCAAAGCTTAGATCAAAGTTACTTATGTGAATGGAACCGGTAATACCAGCTGTAAGATAAGGATTGGGGCTCTTATAGTGGTAAAAGTCGGAACTGTTGACCACACCGTCTTTATTTACATCTTCGTATTGTCCCTCGAGGATGTTTCCGTTTTCATCATACAATTGTTTGTATACGTAAAATGAACTTGGTGCATAACCCACAGAATGTATCTGAATGTTGGATCCCACACCACCAGCAATTCCTCCGGTTGCTACTCCTTTGTAAGTTGGGTCATCTACCTTTGTCAATTTGGTAATCTTGGGCACGTTGTGTGTGAGGTTTACGGACAAATCCAACCAGGATGTGGGCGTAGTATTTAAGATCAACTCAATGCCTTTGTTTTCCATATTACCCACGTTGGTGGTAATGAAATTGGTAAGGTTGGTACCTGCTGGAACCGGAATACGATTGAGCAGGTCTTTGGTGAGCTTTTGATATACGTCTAATGATCCGGACAATTTGTTTTTGATGATGGAAAAATCTACCGCCACGTTGTACGTAGTAGTCTCTTCCCATTTGATGTTGGCGTCGTAACCATTGGGTCTTAAGGTTGTGATAAATTCATTGCCAAACTGGTACTGTGCATTGGGATTGCCCACCTGGTATCTGGCAAGGTAAGCGTAATAATCTCCAATGTCCTGCTGACCTGTTACACCCCACCCCGTTCTGAGTTTGATGTTGTTGAAGTAGTTGTTGTCATTGTCTATCACTTTTACTGCCAGGGCAGCGGCAGGGAACAATCCAAATCTGGAATCGGGAGAAAATCGTGAAGTACCATCTCTTCTCAGGGAGAAAGTCAGGTAGTAACGGTCACTGAAATCGTAATTTAGTCTGGTAAAAAGAGAAGCGAGGAAATACTCTGCAGGGTCTCTGTTTTCAGATGTTTCAGCGGGAGTGCCGGCGGTATCACTATTTTTGTAATAGTTTTCTACATAGAAACGCTGCCATGAATAACCACCCATTACATCAAAGCTGTGTTTACCATAATCTTTTTTATAATTAAGGTAGGATTCAAAAACTGTATTTTTTTTGGTTTGTGTATAGTAGTTGTTGACCCCACCACCATTGATGGCATCAAATGCAAATGCAGCAGTATTGGGCACGATGACACGTCCTTCACCCTTTGCCTGGTCATGGCCTACAGAAAGGTTGATCCTTAAATCAGGCAGAAACCAAAAACGATAATCGGCACTTGCATTGGCAATGTATTGATTGACCGTAGCATTGTCGTTTCTTATTTCCAGCAAGGCAATGGGGTTTGTTGGAGCAATGGGGTTGGGATTGCCATTGGCAGGTATGGTCCAGGCAGTATATCCTGAATACCTTGAAGTGGCATCGTACGGGCCATGCGTAGGATCGTAGTTCAATGAGTTGCCTATGGCCCCACGATCTGCAAAATGGTTTTTGTTTTGCATGGCTTTAAAATGCAGATTCAACTGCAGTGCATTGTCGAGAAAGCCAGGGTTGATATTGACGGCGGTGGTATACCTTTTAAAATTATCTGTCTTTAACAAACCATTTTTATCTGTATACCCCAAAGAAATCCTGTAAGGAAATTGTTTGATGGCTCCTGATACACCCACATTGTGATCCATGCCGGTAGCATTCTGATAAATCAACTCCTGCCAGTCAACATTGTCAGCACCCATGAGCTGGATGGGGGCTGCTTGTTCGTTTATGGGCTTGGAAGGATCGTAGTTGTACTTAGTATTGATGTAGTTTCTGTATTCATCTGCTGTAAGCACATTTACTTTGTTGTATTTGGTGCCCACAGAAAAGTTGCCATTGTAGCTAAGCGACATTTTGCTGCCCACAACTCCTTTTTTGGTAGTAATGAGGATGACACCACCGGCAGCACGGTTGCCATATATGGCGGTTGCCGAAGCATCTTTGAGTACACTCATGCTGGCGATGTCGTTGGGGTTGATGATGTTGAGCGGGTTTCTGCTACCTGAGACCCCTCCGTTGTCGAGGGGAATACCATCTACCACAATGAGAGGATCGTTGGTAGCCGAGAGAGATGATTCCCCTCTGATTCTGATTTTTGATCCGGCACCGGGACTTCCCTCTGTGGTTATGCTCACGCCGGCTACCTTTCCGGCAATGAGTTCCTGGGCTCCCGTAATGGCTCCTCGGTTAAACTTTTCAGAAGTGACCGCCTGGATAGCACCGGTAGCGTCTTCTCTTTTTACTGTACCATAACCGATGACAACCACATCCTCCAGTATCTGGCCGGCCATAAGTTCTACTTTGACCTCAGAAGAGGAGGAAACATCAATTTCCTGAGTTGTGTAGCCAGTATAACTGACAATAATCATTTTTGTTCCTGGCCGCACTTCGAGTGAAAAAGCACCGTCAAAATCAGTGACAGTACCGTGGGAATTGTCTTCTTTCAAAACAATATTTGCTCCAATCAGAGGGTCACCAGAAGTTGCATCGGTTACAACCCCTTTTACCACCCGTTGACCAAATAATATTCCGCTAAAACAAGTTAGAAAAAACAATAATAAGAAATGGGCCTTCGATTTGAAATTTTGGCTTCTCATAGAAGTAATTTTTTATAATAAATTTATTCGGTAAAATTAAAAAAAATACTTACTTTGTGTCGCAGTAACAATAACTATTTTTTCACAAAAAATTAAACCAATGAAATTACGGCTACATTTGTTTTCCTTCATGATGTTGGTGTCAATGGCTTTATTTGGCCAGATCAACACTGTGGGTATTATTGGTACCGCCACGCCAGGTGGATGGGACAGTGATACAAGCATGGTGCAAGACGCCAACGACCCTAATGTATGGACACTGACCATCAAGTTGACGGATGGTGAGGCCAAATTCAGGGCAAACGACGCATGGGACATTAACTGGGGTTCCTCTGATTTTCCATCAGGTACCGCTACCCAAAATGGACCCAATATGAAAGTGGTTGCGGGAGATTACACCGTTACCTTTAATTCCTCTACCGGAGCCTACTACTTTGATGTAGACTCTGATATTGGCATCATTGGTTCTGCTACGCCTTCAGGATGGGATGCAGATACCGATATGTACATTGACCAAACAGACACCAACGCCTATTTTATTACAATGGAGTTGGCCAAAGGAGAAGTTAAATTCCGTCAAAACGACGCATGGGATATTAACTGGGGTGCTACCGACTTCCCTACGGGTACAGGCGTGCAGAATGGCCCCAACATTCCAATTGCTGCAGCAGGAAAATACCATGTTACTTTTAACAAAAGCACTGGAGCTTATAGCTTTGAGCAAGCAGTAGATTTTCAGAAAATCAGCGTAATAGGATCTGCCACTCCGGGAGGATGGGATAGTGATACAGAACTTACCAGAGATGCCAATGATCCTGCCGTATGGAAAGGATTTGTTGACCTGATCGTAGGAGAAGTTAAGTTTAGAGCCAACAACGACTGGGCTGTAAACTGGGGAGGAACAGAATTCCCTGCCGGTACAGGCGTTCAGGGTGGTGCCAACATAGCAGTACCCACAGCTGGAAAATACCTGGTTAATTTCAATACAGGAAGCCTTGCTTACAGCTTTACAGAAATCAAGCCATTTGAAACCGTAGGCATCATAGGTACAGCCACGCCATCAGGGTGGGATGCCAGCACGCCGCTGGTACAAGATGCGACAGACCCAACTCTATATTCATTGGATATTACGTTGGTAAACGGAGAAGCTAAGTTTAGAGCTGACAATGCCTGGATCGTTAACTGGGGTGCAAAAGATTTCCCATCAGGTGTTGGTATCCAGGACGGACCCAATATTCCTGTTCTTTATGGCGATTATACCGTATCGTTTAATTCCAACTCAGGAGCATACAACTTCCAGGTACACTCAGACGTAGGAATCATTGGTTCTGCTACACCTGGTGGCTGGGACAATGACACAGATATGTATGAAGTGCAGGGAGATACCAATAAGTATTTTATAACCATCAACCTGGTGGCTGGAGAGGCAAAATTCCGTAAAGACAATGCATGGACTGTTAACTGGGGAGCTTCTGATTTCCCGGCGGGTACAGCAACACAAGACGGGCCTAACATTCCAATAGCACAGGCCGGCAAGTACCTTGTAACGTTCGATAGAAGCACAGGTGCTTATACCTTTGAAGAAATCAAATCATACCAAAGCATAAGTGTCATTGGTACCGCTACTCCTGGTGGCTGGGATTCAGACACAGAATTGGCAAGAGACCAAAACAATGGAGATCTGTGGAAAGCAAGAGTTGATCTTACCGCCGGTGAAATCAAATTCAGAGCCAACAATGCATGGGATATCAACTGGGGAGGCACCGACTTTCCTTCAGGAAAAGGCGTTGAAAACGGCCCCAACCTCGTAGTTGCTGAAGCCGGTAAATACCAGATTACTTTCAACACCAAGACCCTTGATTACAATTTTGCCATCATCAGACCTTATGCTGCTGTTGGCATCATTGGAGATGCAACACCTGGTGGCTGGGATGTGGATACTGATATGATCAGAGACAATGACGATCCTACCATCTGGAGATTGAGAATAGAGTTGGTTGATGGTGAGGCCAAGTTCCGAGCAGATAATGACTGGGCTGTAAACTGGGGTGCAGGAGACTTTCCTTCAGGTATTGCTGAGCAGGATGGCGCCAACATTCCTATTCCGGCAGGAGACTATAAAATTACCTTCAATACCTTAACCGGAGCATATAACTTTGAAGCGGTTAAAGAGTATGGTAAAATTAGCTTGGTTGGTAAATCAGGACCATTTGGAGAGTGGCCAGGTACAGACGATAGCAAAGACACATACCTTACCAAAGATGCGGCCGACGGCAATCACTGGACACATGAGGGGGTTACCTTGACAAGTCACGGTGGTGCCAATGACGATGGTGTGAAATTCCGAGCAGAAGCGGCATGGGCAATCAACTGGGGTGCAAAAGACTTCCCTGCAGGCGTTGGTACACAAGATGGTCCCAACATTGTAACAGTAGGTGGTACTTACAAAATAGATTTTAGATCAGACACTGGAGAATATGCTTTTGCAGAACCCAGCTCTACCTACAATCTTTTAGACAATAGTGCAATTGCAGTATTCCCCAACCCAACAGCTTCCAGAATTCACGTCGACATCAAAAACACCGATCTCAAAGGTGCAACCAATGTCAATGTTTATGACAGAGCTGGTAAGTTGGTTTATACCAACAAATTTGCTTCTTCAGACAATCTTACAATTGATGCCAGCAACTGGATGAATGGCAGCTACCTCATTCAATTGAGCAATGGCAAATACATCGTTGGCAAAAAAGTACAGGTCGTAAGATAATATCCAATCAAAGCTTGCTGATTAAGCTTAAGGGGCTGTGGGAGACCACGGCCCTTTTTTAATTATACCCAATACGGATACAATATAAAGACATATAAAGCAGCAAGCCCTTACGAGCAGGAGCGAAGTAAAAAGTGTAGTGAAAAAAATTATATGGAAATGGCCGCCAATGCTTCAAACAAAAGCTTCCCATCTGTATTGCCCAGAGTCTCTTCAGCTGCTCTTTCCGGGTGGGGCATCATGCCAAAAACATTTTTATTTTTATTGCACACGCCGGCAATGTGGAAAAGAGAGCCATTGATGTTGGCCTCTTCAGTGAGTTGGCCGTTGGCATCACAATAACGAAACAAAACCTGCTCGTTGTCCCAAAGGGCATTGACTTCGTTTTGGGGAATAAAATACCGACCATCGGCATGAGCTATGGGAATTTTTAATATCTGGCCGTCAGCAATTGAAGTAGTAATAGCAGTGTTGTAATTGACGGTTTGAAGATATACGTTTTTGCAAATGAATTTTTTTTGCTCATTGGGCAGCAGTACACCAGGCAGAAGCCCCGCTTCGCACAAAATCTGAAAACCATTACAAATACCCCATACCAGGCCTCCGTTGTTTGCAAATCTTACCACTTCGGGCATGATGTCAGAAAAACGTGCAATGGCACCAGAGCGTAGATAATCACCGTAGGAAAAGCCACCAGGCAGCACAATGCCATCGAGGGGACCGTAAGCGTCCAACGATCTTTCTTTGTGCCAGATTTTTACCACATCAAAGCCCATAACGGTACCCAGTACGTGGATCATATCATCATCGCAATTCGAACCAGGAAAAACTACAACACCGAATTTCATAATGCTATTTTATACGTGTAATGCTCTGTTTTCTGTAGCTGCAAGTGCAGCCTCTTTCACGGCTTCGGTATAGGTTGGGTGTGGGTGACAGATCCGCGCCATGTCTTCGGCAGAAGCGCGGAATTCCATCAAGGCAACAGCCTCCATAATCACATCGGCCACTCTTGGTCCTACCATGTGAACGCCCAGCAACTCATCTGTATCTTTGTGAGCAATGACTTTTACTAGCCCCTCCACATCCATGCTGGCTCTGGCGCGACCCAAGGCTTTAAAAGGAAACTTACCCACTTTGTAAGGAATACCTTCTGTCTTTAGTGTCTCTTCGGTCTTGCCTACAGCCGATACTTCAGGCCATGTGTATACAACTCCTGGAATCAGGTTGTAATCGATGTGTGGCTTTTGTCCTGCCAGCAACTCTGCAACCAACACGCCCTCTTCTTCTGCCTTGTGAGCCAACATGGCACCTTTAATTACATCGCCGATCGCATAAACACCTTCTACACTGGTTTGAAGATGATGGTCAACAGGAATCCTGCCCTTTTCATCCAATGTAATGCCTATGTTTTCCAAACCCAAACCCTCTGTATAGGGCCGACGACCTATAGCAATCAGGCAATAATCGGCAGAGAGGGTTGTGACAGCTTCGGCATCTTTTGCTTTCATAGACACGGCCACCTGTTTTTTACCGGCTTTAACTTCGCTAACAGCATGAGAGAGGTGAAAGGTCATGCCCAGTGTCTTAAGTGTCTTTTGCAACTCCTTGGCACAATCAGTATCCATACCGGGTAGGATTCGATCCATAAACTCTACCACTTCTACTTTTGTTCCCAAACGAGCGAAGACAGAACCCAGCTCAAGCCCAATTACACCGGCTCCAATTACTACCATGGTAGCGGGGATTTCAGATAGATTTAGTGCTTCGGTTGATGTAATAACCCTGTTTTTGTCGTAAGCCATAAAATCAGGGGTAACGGGCTTTGAACCGGTAGCAATGATTGTTTTGGCAGTAGTAATTTGTTCGCTGCTGCCGTCATTTTTATCAATGCGCAGGGTGTTTTTATCTACAAAACTACCAACGCCATGAAAAACAGTAATTTTATTTTTTTTCATGAGAAAAGCCACTCCCTTGCAGGTTTGATCCACCACATCTTGTTTTCGGCGGATCATTTGAGCCATATCTACTTTTAGCGATGACACCTTGATGCCATGTTCTGCAAAGCGGTGAGCTGCATTGTGGAAATGCTCAGAAGAATCTAGCAGCGCTTTGGATGGAATACAGCCTACATTGAGACAGGTACCGCCCAAAACGTCATATTTTTCAATGATGGCGGTCTTCATTCCTAACTGGGCGCACCTGATAGCAGCTACATAGCCACCGGGTCCGCTACCAATAATGGTCACATCAAATTGCATTACGAAGGATTGTTGTTCTTTTTATTTTTATTAAAAAACTTTTTCTTTTTGAAGTTCTTTTTCTGGCCGGTTTCGCCTCCGTTGTTGTCGGGCATTGGAGGGGTATCTGGACCATCAGAAATCGGTTTACCCTGTGGTTGGGGTGGTCTGTTTTGCCTTTCCCCCTGGTTTTGTCTTGGCTCTTCTCCGGCTGGCAGATTTTGTTGAGGTCTGTTTTCTCTTGGGCCCTGATTTTGTGGTTTGGTTCCACGATTTTCTCTGTTTTCAGAGGCAGGCCCACGGTTTCCTCTATTTTGCTGATTTGGCCGGTTTTCTCTGTTTTCGCGATTTTCTCTGTTTGGAGTGCCTTCATTCCTTGCGCCTCTGTTTTCTCCATCTTGTGGGGCACGACCCTGACCAGAACCAGGCTGACCCTTGCCTTGTACAGGTTTCTTCTTCTTTTTCTTTGACTTTTTATTGGGCAGCTCAATTTCTCCGGTAACGTCGGCGAAGCCAATCTCTTTTTCTACCTCTTTGGCCTCTGCAAAAGAGGTTAGGTCTTCTGGAAAAACACCCTTTTTGTTCAAGGCTAAAACTTCTTTTACTTTTTCTTTATCCAACGGATGGAAGACGCCCCGCATAGACACATCGTCGTAAGCGTAGTACATAATGCCTTTGAAAATATCTGTCTTTACAAGAGATGCATTGCCCTTTTGTGTTTTTATCACATTGGCGTGTGTAGGAAAATGTTTCAATGCATCCATGTAAGTATCGAGCTCATAATTGAGGCAACACTTTAATCTTCCGCACTGGCCGGAAAGTTTGGTTTGATTGATGGCAATGTTTTGGTATCTGGCCGCAGTAGTATTGACGGAACGAAAATCGGAGAGCCAGGTAGAACAGCAAAGCTCTCTGCCACAGCTGCCAATGCCACCTATGCGTGCACTCTCCTGACGGGAACCTATCTGCCGCATTTCAATCTTTACCTTAAATTCTTTGGCATACGCCCGCACCAGCTCTCTGAAGTCGACACGACCATTGGCTGTAAAGAAAAAGGTGGCCTTCTTCATATCCCCCTGAAATTCCACATCACCAATTTTGATGTTCAGGCCAATAGATTGCGCTATGGCCCGTGCCTGGATCATGGTCTTCCTTTCGAGGTCAACCTTGTTTTCAAGTTTTTCCAGATCGCGATCATTGGCCTTTCGAATTGCGTTGAGGATGATTTTGTCTTCGTGGGTAAATTTCTTTTTAAGCTGAAGCCGTACCAGGTCACCGGACAAAGTGATGACGCCAATATCATAACCACCGCCCTGTACCTCTACCAACACGGTATCGCCGGTAGTAAGGTGATGCGGATTCTTATAAAAATCTTTTCTGGAGCCGTTCTTAAAACTAACTTCAACATAAGGATATTCCACCGGATCATCAATATCGAGCGCGGTGATCCAATCATAGGCGTTCATCTTATTACAACTACCAGAGGCACAAAGGCCCTTGTTTTGGCATCCGCCTGTACCGCAACCCCCTGATCCGCAACTTGCACATGCCATAACCCTATTTATATTATGATATTTTTTAAATTGTAACTCTATGTTATCAAAAGCGATTCATCGGCAAAAATACGCCTATTTGGGGAAGATTGGGTTATATTTCTCAAAATATCTCCAATGGCAATGGTGTCTGCCATCCAATTGACTTTGTGATTGCCGTTGCGATTGAGATAAAAAATGAGCTGGTTGATGGTGTTGCCAATGCTCTCTATCTTTTGGGCATCGATGATGGCCTTCATCTTATCGGCAACTGCTTTTTCGTTTTCTGTCATTTCAGTGGAAGCTCCATTGCTGAGCAAATAACCCAGATAGGTCTCAAAAAAGTGCAAGGCGTATTCCAGAAAGCGGATTTGGTTGTCCAGGCTCATTGAAACCGTTTCATTTACAAAAGAAGTCATTTCCTCGCTGTCTCCTTTGTAACAAATGCGAAGCCAGTCAAATACAAGATTTGATTGGTTTTTATCCGCCCCCCGTGCGCCTTCAATGGCTTTGCTGATGCTTCCGTCTGAAGAGCGGGCAATTTGAGTTGCCGCCTCTTCTGAGAGTGACATTTCATTGATAAGATAGGCACGCAAAGTAGACTCGTGGAAGGGTAAAAACTTCATCAGCTGGCAACGCGAGAGGATGGTATTGAGGATGCGCTCCTGGTCGTTGGCAACCAAAATGAGGTAGGTGTTGTCAGTAGGCTCTTCAATCAGTTTCAACAGCTTATTGCCCTCTTTTCCCAGGTATTCCGGCATCCACATCAACAAGACCTTGGGTCCGTCGGAAAAAGACTGAAACGAGAGTTTTTGAATGATGTCATTGCATTCTTTGGTGTTGATATTGGGTTTGGTGGTTTGGGCCTGGATGGCTTGCTGCCAATCATAAAAAGAAAAAAAAGGTGTTGTTTGGATGATGTTTCTCCACTGGGGTAAAAAATCATCGCTGGTGGTATCTTCTCTTTTTTTGCTATCACTTTTTACTACCGGAAAACTAAAGTGAACGTCGGGGTGGATGAGTTTATGGGTAAGTTTACAAGAGGGGCATTCTCCGCAACTATCATTTTCTGTTTTTTGCTGGCAATACAGGTAAGAAACAAATGAAAGAGCCAGTGTCAGGTTGGCAGAACCCTCCCGGCCAATGAAAAGCTGGGCATGGGGAATGCGGTCTTCTTTAACCTGATGGATCAACCTGAGTTTTTCCTCCTCTTTGCCGGGAATATTTTTGAAAAACATCTTATTTAGCACTTAGCCAGTTGACAATGGTATCGTCTAAGGGGCTTACCGAAGAAGGCAGGCTCATATAAAGCGAGCCGTCAGCGTTGATGAGGAATTTGGTGAAATTCCATTTGACCTCGCCATCTGTTTTTTTATTGAGTTTTTTCTGTGTAAGCCATTGATAAAGGGCGTGTGTATTTTTGAGGATGCCCATTTTTTCAGTAAGCGGAAAGCTAACACCGTAATTTTTTTTACAAAAACTCACAATCTCTGTGGTGGTACCCGGCTCTTGTCCGCCAAAGTCGTTGGAGGGACAGCCAAGGATGACCAGCTTATTTTTGTACAGCTCATAAAGCTCCTGCAATTGTGCATACTGTGGCGTATAACCACATTCCGAAGCTACATTGACAATAAGGATTTTTTTTCCTTTAAAGTCGGCCAAATTTAAGGTGCTGCCATCGATGCTTTTGACCGGAATGGAATATAGTGATTGTGCATCTGTCATGACTGAAAAGCTACAGAGGAATGAAACCACCCAAATCAAGGGTGTCTTAATGAATGAAGGGAATGTGATCACAAGTTGGATTTATATTTGGATAGAATAAAAAAAGAGCTTCGAGGGTTTAGACCGAAGCTCTTTTTTTTATTAAAATGGGAGTCAATTATTTTTTGCTCAGTCGGATCGACTTGATGGTTTTTCCTCTTGCATCCAACATTCTTACGATGTAAATACCTCTGCTGAGGTCATCGATTTCGTAAGTATTACCTGGGTTGTGTCTGTAACTTCTTACTTCTTTACCTACGATGTTGAAGATGCCAACTTTAGCAACGTTGTTGTCATTTTTGATAACAAAGTAATCATCGGCAGGGTTAGGGAAAATTTTGAGATCTGCACCCTGAGATGCAAACTTGGTGCCCAGTGCTTTGTCGGCAACAACGTTGGCTTCCGGATCGGTTTCGGCAACCATGTTTTTGAAACTTTTATCGCTAAACAACTGCATGGCCAATTTAGCAGTACCTACAGCACCATTTGGATAAAAATGGATGGTGAAGGTAGATGTACCATTTGCGGGGATGATGTTGCTCTTGTTGGCAGGGCATTCATCGAAGTTGGGCGCATAACAAGTGTTGTTGTCACAAGTTTGTGTGGTCCAGGCAGAAGGAAAGTTAGAACCTTTGGCAAGCTTCCACCAAACGGTGGCGGGGCTAGACCCTGCATTGGTAACGGTAAGGGTATAAAGGTAATCACCTTCTTCGCTGATGGTGAGCGCCAGAGAATTTGGCACGATACTAATCTGCCCCGAGAGCCCGAGGAAGAAGAGGAGGAATGTTAACGTGTAAAGTATTCTCATATTTTAATAGAACTTAGACTAAATGCAAAAGTATAACAATAAAGCGGATAGTATCAAATAAAAGCTGTTAAAAAAAGCCTAAATGCACAATTTTTAACGCAATTGGTCGTAGAAAAGCCATTTCATAAATTACAGCAAGCCAAAAATTAAATTTAGGCCAGCTTAAATATTTAACAAATCTTAACACATTGAAGGTATAAAAACACATTTTTAGTATGATATTTGCATGAATTCTTAAAAACCTATCATAAAATTTCACAAAATTCGCCAAATGAGTGATTATTCCCATGTAGCCAATGCTCATCCCTCCTACATCGAAGCGATGTATAAAAATTATCAACAAAGTCCGGAACAGGTAGAAAAAGAATGGCGCCTGTTTTTTGAAGGCTTTGATTTTGCGTCACTTAGCACCAATGGCAGCAGTCATGAAGCCGTAGACGCCGACCAGATTACCAAAGAATTTGGTGTTTTGTCAATCATCCACGGCTTCAGACAGCGCGGCCATTTGTTGTCTACCACCAACCCCATAAGACCAAGAAGAGACCGTACCCCCCATCTGGATCTGGCAGACTACAACCTCAGCAACGAAGACCTCAATAAAGTCTTTCATGCAGGCGAAGAAATTGGCATGAAGGGAGCCACCCTTGCTCAAATCATTGACAAGCTGCGACAAATTTATTGTGGAAACATTGGTGTAGAATATGCCCACATAGAAAACCGAGAAAGGCGGATGTGGCTTAGATCCAGGATCGAACAAAGAAATCTGTCCAGTGATTACGGGCTGACAATTGCCAAAAAAAGAAGAACACTGGAAAAACTCAACGGTGCCGTAATTTTTGAAAGATTTCTTCATACCAAGTACGTAGGACAAAAGAGATTTTCATTAGAAGGTGGAGAGACCACAATAGCCGCCCTTGATGCCATCATCCACAAAGCAGCAGGTGAAGATAAGGTAGAAGAAGTGGTTATAGGCATGGCACACAGGGGAAGACTCAATATTTTGGCCAACACCCTTGGCAAAACGTATGAACAAATATTTACAGAGTTTGAAGGCACCTCTATACCCGATCAAAGCTTTGGCGATGGTGATGTAAAATACCATCTTGGCTTTTCATCCATTGTAAAAATGGAAAACAAAGAGGTTTACCTCAAACTGGTACCCAACCCATCTCACCTGGAAGCAGTCAACCCGGTATTGGAAGGTTTTACCCGTGCCAAAATTGACTTGTTGTACCACGATTACAGCAAGATCTTACCCATCACGATCCATGGAGATGCAGCAGCAGCCGGACAGGGCGTAGTTTATGAAACGGTACAGATGAGTCAGCTGCCAGGATACAAAACCGGAGGTACCATCCACTTTGTAATTAACAACCAGATCGGCTTTACCACCGATTTTGACGATGCCCGATCTTCCACCTATAGCACAGCATCGGCGGCTTTGGTACAGGCACCGGTTTTTCACGTCAACGGCGACGATCCTGAGGCTGTTGTTTTTGCATCTGAACTTGCCACGGAGTACCGGCAGAAGTTTCATACCGATGTTTACATAGACATGGTGTGTTACCGAAGGCACGGCCACAATGAGGGCGACGATCCCAAATTTACCCAACCCAAGATGTACGACCTTATAGCTACGCATCCGGATCCCAGAGAGATTTATGTTAAAAAACTGTTGGAAAGGGGAGATATCGACGCCGCTTTGGCTCAGGAAATGGAAAAAAGTTTCTGGAACATGCTGCAGGAACGCCTTGACATGCTCAAAGAAAAACCACTGCCTTACACCTACCAGGAACCTGAGATGTCTTGGAAAAGATTGAGTCGTACCAACAATCCGGCAGAGCTTGAGACCTTTTACGATACAGGTATACCTCGCAAAGAGATCGACAAGATCACGGCTCACCTTATGACCACACCCAAGGGCTTTACGGTCATGTCGAAAATCAATCGCTTGCAAAAGTCAAAAAAAGAATTGCTCGACAACGGCCTGCTCGACTGGGGCTTTGCAGAACTGCTGGCCTTTGGCTCCATCATCAATGAAGGACATCACGTGCGCATGAGTGGACAGGACGTCAAACGAGGAACCTTTTCACACCGTCATGCTGTATTTTTTGATGAAAAAACCAATGAGCCATACAACCGACTTGATGGTTTGAGCGACAAAGGAAAATTGCTGATATTCAACTCACTTTTGTCGGAATTTGCGGTGCTTGGTTTTGAGTACGGTTATTCCCTGGCATCGCCAGACAACCTGGTGATTTGGGAAGCGCAGTTTGGTGATTTTTACAATGGAGCACAGACCATTGTTGACCAATTTATTTCAGCTGCAGAAAGTAAATGGCAGCGTATGAGCGGCCTTGTGATGTTGTTGCCCCACGGCATGGAAGGCCAGGGACCGGAACACTCCAGTGCCAGATTGGAAAGATTTCTTATGTTGGGCGCAGATTTCAACATCATTGTAGCCAATGTTACTACGCCCGCCAACTACTTTCACTTGTTGAGAAGGCAGTTGGCCATGCCGTTCCGCAAGCCGGTGGTACACATGTCACCAAAGTCGTTGCTCAGACATCCCAAATGTGTGAGCAGCATCAAAGATTTTGAGCCTAAAAATGGTTTCCAAACCGTAATTGATGATACTACCGTTAAAAAAGCCGACCGAATCTTGTTCTGTAGTGGCAAAATCTACTACGAATTAGATGAATTCAGAGAAAAGAACAACATCGACAACGTTGCCATTGTGAGGGTCGAACAACTCTTCCCGCTTCCAGAAAAAAAGATGAGAGACATCATCAAAAAACACAAGGGAGCAGAAGTGTTGTGGGTACAGGAAGAATCTGCCAACATGGGTGCATGGAATTATATGCTCAATTACTTTAGAAGAGATCCAATGGAAGTAGTAGCCAGAAAGGCGAGTGCATCACCGGCAACGGGCTTTAAGAAGGTACATGATATGCAGCAGGAAGACCTGATCAAGAGGGCATTTGGGGTAGCAGGATGACCTGCTAAGGGTATCGGGGTATCCGCAATCGGAGCATCAGGGCAATTGATGGTGTCAAATCTATTGCCTATCATCAAAGCTTTATACTTTGGCTGCGATGTCATATATAGGGAATTTTCTTAACTTCGGTGTTTACAAAAAGAAGAGATGGCAGGAGTAAAAACCGTATTTTTTTGTACCAATTGTGGTCATGAATCGCCCAAATGGGAGGGCAGGTGTATCGCTTGTGGTGAATGGAATACGTATATAGAAGAAAAGATATCAAAGGCCAAGACGCCATCAATCGTTAGCAGGTCGAAGGAAAAAGAAAAGGCACAACCCACTCCGTTGCCGAGCATCGTTGCAGGACACACCCATAGGATTGACACCCGCGATGGTGAGCTCAACCGCGTGTTGGGAGGGGGTCTTGTTTATGGCTCCATTGTTTTGGTAGGTGGACAGCCGGGCATTGGTAAATCTACCCTCATGTTGCAGTTGGCCATGCATGCAGGAGACACGGTATTGTATGTTTCCGGTGAGGAGAGTGCCGAACAGATTAAGATGCGGGCAGATAGACTGGGTACAGCGAGAGAAGAATGTTTTATCTACACAGAGACATCATCACAGGCCATCATAGAAGAAAGTAAAAAGTTACATCCGGCCCTTCTAATCATCGATTCCATTCAAACCCTGTACAGTCCCTTTATCGATGCACCCCCGGGCAGCATTTCACAGGTGAGAGAATGTACAGCCGAGCTGCAGCGATTTGCCAAAGAAAGCAATATACCGATTATTATCATCGGGCATATTACCAAAGAAGGCGGCTTGGCGGGCCCAAAAGTTTTGGAACACATTGTAGATGTCGTCCTTCAATTTGAAGGAGACCAAAATTATACTTACCGCATCCTGCGCACGCTCAAAAACCGATTTGGCTCAACCGACGAACTGGGCATATACGCCATGGAATCAGGAGGCCTTCGTGAAGTGAGCAATCCATCAGAGTTGTTGATGTCGCAACACAGCGAAACCCTGAGTGGTAGCGTAATTGCAGCATCACTGGAAGGCATGCGACCTTTGATGATCGAGACCCAGGCACTGGTTACGCCTAGTGTTTATGGTACTCCGCAGCGCTCTGCTACTGGTTTTGACCTCCGTCGACTGGCCATGCTTTTGGCAGTATTGGAAAAGCGGTGTGGCCTGCCCATTGGTCACAACGACGTTTTTCTCAACATAGCCGGGGGCATTAGAGTCACGGACCCCGCCATCGACCTTGCTATCTTTACGGCATTGATAAGCTCGCTTAACAACATAGGCATCGGCCGCAACGTTTGTTTTGCTGCTGAGATCGGACTGACCGGAGAGATCAGGGGTGTGAGTCGCATCGAACAACGCATCCAGGAAGCAGACCGCCTTGGTTTTGATACGATATACATAGCGCAGTCCAACATGAAAAATGTAAAAAGAGAGGGGTTGGGCATTGATGTGAGAGCGGTATC
>ERZ724521.500-NODE-500-length-17666-cov-6.328715_pt1 | contig 17666 bp, 15 predicted proteins | sample MGYA00376054_ERZ724521 | MGnify/ENA primary metagenome ERZ724521 (study PRJEB28724, sample SAMN07190883) | activated sludge metagenome | isolation source: activated sludge of sewage treatment plant in Hong Hong | place: Hong Kong | collected 2016-03-17 ... | reverse complement strand
GCCGCTGCCGCCGCGACCCTGGCGGCGGGCGCTGCGGCGGACGACGTGGCGCGCGGGCTGGCTGCCTTCACTGGCGTCAAGGGCCGGTTGCAGCGCCGGGTCGGCCCGGGCGGCACGCCGATTGTGGACGACAGCTACAACGCCAATCCCGCCTCGATGCGTGCCGCCATCGACGTATTGGCGGGCGTGCCGGGCCGGCGCATCTTCGTCATGGGCGACATGGGCGAGGCGGGCGAAGCGGCGGCGCAGTTCCACGACGAGGTGGGGGGCTATGCCAGGAGCAAGGGCATCGATCGCCTCTACGCACTGGGCGAACTGTCCGCCGTGGCGGCGCGCAGCTTTGGCGATGGCGGGCGTCACTTCGGGTGCGTCGAGGACCTGGTCGCGGCCTTGCGCGACGAGTGCTCAGCGCAGACGACGATATTGGTCAAAGGATCGCGCTTCATGAAGATGGAGCGGGTCATCACAGCGCTCGCCGGGCCTGCCGTCGGCAATGCGGGCGAGGGCCGTCATCAACCGGAGCGGGCATCGCCCGCGAACACTCGTCACCCTGTTCCAGGGGAAGGGGGCGGGGGGAAGGTCAATAATGCTGCTTGAACTCGCACAATGGCTGGCCAGGGATCTGCGCGGCTTCAACGTCTTCGGCTACATCACGCTGCGCGCGGTGCTGGCGACGATGACGGCGCTGTCGATTTCCTTCGTCTTCGGTCCGGCCGTGATCCGCTGGCTGACGGAAAAGAAGATCGGTCAGGCGGTGCGCAGCGACGGGCCGCAGACGCATCTGGTCAAGGCGGGCACGCCGACCATGGGCGGCGCGCTGATCCTCATCTCGCTCGGCGTATCGACCCTGTTGTGGGCTGATCTTTCCAACCGCTTCGTCTGGATCGTGCTGGTCGTGACACTGGGCTTCGGCGCGGTGGGCTGGGTCGACGACTGGCGCAAGGTCGTCTATCGGGATCCGGCCGGCCTGTCGGCGAAGGCAAAGTTCTTCTGGCAGTCGCTGATCGGCATCGTCGCGGCGATCTATCTGGCCTTCTCGATCTCGGCGCCGAACAACGAGAAGGTGATCGAACTGGTCATCCAGTGGGTGGGCAGCGGATTCACGCTCGAGCTGCCAAGCAAGACCGCACTCATCGTGCCCTTCTTCAAGACCGTCTCCTACCCGCTTGGGATGGTCGGCTTCATCGTCCTGTCCTACCTCGTCATCGTCGGCAGCAGCAACGCGGTGAACCTCACCGACGGCCTGGATGGCCTGGCCATCATGCCGACGGTGCTGGTCGGCGCCGCGCTCGGCATCTTCACCTACGTGGCCGGCAATGCCGTGTACTCGAAATACCTGCTGATGCCCTACATTCCGGGCGCCGGCGAGCTGACCGTGTTCTGCGGCGCGCTGGCCGGGGCGGGGCTGGGCTTCCTCTGGTTCAACGCCTATCCGGCCGAGGTGTTCATGGGCGACGTCGGCGCCCTGGCGCTGGGGGCAGCGCTGGGCGCGGTGGCCATCGTCGCCCGCCAGGAAATCGTTCTGTTCATCATGGGCGGCGTATTCGTCGCCGAGACGCTCTCCGTGATGCTGCAGGTGAGCTGGTTCAAGTACACGAAGCGGAAATACGGCGAAGGTCGGCGCATCCTGCGCATGGCGCCGCTGCACCACCATTTCGAGCAGACCGGCTGGAAGGAGACGCAGGTCGTGGTCCGCTTCTGGATCATCACCATCCTGCTTGTGCTGTTCGGCCTGTCGACACTGAAGATCCGGTGATGGAACTGCGCGGCAGGCATGTACTGGTCCTCGGCCTCGGCGAATCGGGCCTCGCCGCCGCGCTTTGGTGCCTGCGCTGCGGCGCGCGCGTGGACGTCGCCGACACGCGCGAGGCACCGCCCTTCCTGGGGGAATTGCGGCGCCGCGGGGCGGCAGCCGGCTTCCGCTGCGGGCCGCTGGGCGAAGGCTTCGACAAGTCGTGGCTGTCCGGCGTCGACCTGCTGGTGCTCTCGCCTGGCTTGTCCGGCGGGCTCATGGCCGTGATCCATGCGCGGGCTGCGGGAATTCCGGTGGTGGGCGAGATCGAATTGTTCGCCTGGGCGCTGCGCGACCCGGCGATCGGCGGCGCGACGCCGCCACCGGTGCTGGCCGTCACGGGTACCAACGGCAAGACCACCACCACTGCGCTGACCGGCCACCTGCTGGCGGCGACGGGCAAGGTGACGGGCATTGCCGGGAACATCTCGCCGGCCGCGCTGGCGGCCCTGATGGATGTGCAGGACGCGGGACGACTGCCGCAGGTATGGGTGCTCGAACTGTCGAGCTTCCAGCTCGAAACCACCGAAACCCTCTACCCCGCGGCGGCAACGGTACTGAACATTTCCGACGACCACCTCGACCGCTATATCGACCTCGACGAATACGCGTCGGTCAAGGCCCGCATCTTCCAGAGCGCGGACGGCGCCCCCGGCGTGCAGGTGCTGAACCGTGACGATCCGCGGGTCTGTCGCATGGTGCGCCCCGATCGCGAGATCATCAGCTTCGGCCTTGGGGCCCCTGCGGCGGCGGAGGACTTCGGCCTGCGGCAGAAGGATGGCGGGACCTGGCTGGTGCAGGGCGAGCGGTTTCTGCTGCCGGTGTCGCAACTTCCCCTGGCCGGGTTGCACAACGCCGCCAACGCGATGGCGGCGCTGGCGCTTTGCGTCGGCCTGGGCTTCGAGGCCACGGCGCTGCTGCCGGCGCTGCGCAGTTTCCGCGGCCTGCCGCACCGGGTGGAAAAGGTGGCGGAGATCGACGGCGTGTCGTGGTACGACGACTCGAAGGGGACCAATGTCGGTGCCACCGTGGCGGCGCTGGCCGGCCTGGGCGGCCAGGATGGCCGCAAGGTCGTGGTAATCCTCGGCGGCGACGGCAAGCAACAGGATTTCTCGCCCCTGCGCGACGCGGTCGGCCGCCATGCGCGCGGCGCAATCCTGATCGGACGCGACGGGCCACTGATCGGCAGGGCAATCGCGGGTGCCGGCGTCGCCCTTGAGCGCGCGGCCGACCTGGAGTCGGCGGTCCGCTGCGCGCGCACGCTGGCGCGACCGGGCGATGCCGTGCTGCTCTCGCCGGCCTGCGCCAGCTTCGACATGTTCCGCAACTACGAGCACCGTGCCCAGGTCTTCGTCGCCGCCGTGCGTGCCCTGGAGCAGGCGCAATGAACCGGGCGTATGCCGCGCCGCCGCGCACGCCGGCCGAGCTCGATGCGCTGCTGTTGTGGCCGGCGCTGGCACTGCTGCTGATGGGGCTGGTGATGGTCTATTCGGCGTCGATCGCCACCGCGGAAGGCAGCCGCTTCACCGGCAACCAGTCGATGTACTTTCTCGTGCGTCACGGCGTGTTCCTCAGCGTCGGGCTCGTCGCCGGCGTGATGGCCTTCCAGATTCCCCTGCGCCTGTGGCAGCAGGCGGCGCCCTGGCTGTTCGTAGGCGGCGTCGCGCTGCTGGTGCTGGTGCTGATCCCCCACGTTGGCCGCTCCGTGAATGGTGCGCAGCGCTGGATCGGCCTCGGCCCGATCAACCTGCAGCCTTCGGAGCTGATGAAGCTCGCCGCCGTGCTGTATGCCGCCGACTACACGGCGCGCAAGCTCGACGACATGGCGAGCTTCCGCAAGGGCTTCGTCCCCATGGCCGTGGTGATGGTGCTCGTCGGTGCCCTGCTGCTGCGCGAGCCGGACTTCGGCGCCTTTGTCGTCATCGTCTCGATCGCCGTCGGCATCCTCTTCCTTGGCGGCATCAACGCCCGGCTGTTCGGCGGCCTCATCGTCATCATGGCGATCGCCTTCGTCATCCTGATCTGGTCGTCGCCCTACCGGCGCGAGCGCATCTTCGGCTTCATGGATCCGTGGCAGGACGCCTTCGGCAAGGGCTACCAGCTTTCCCACGCGCTCATCGCGTTCGGCCGCGGCGAATGGCTGGGCGTCGGGCTCGGCGCCTCGGTCGAGAAGCTGTTCTATCTGCCGGAAGCGCACACCGATTTCCTGCTGGCAGTGATTGCCGAGGAACTCGGCTTCGTCGGCGTCTGCGTGGTGGTCGGCCTGTTCGCGCTGCTGGTGCAGCGCTGCTTCGCCATCGGCCGCCAGGCCCTGGTGCTCGGCCGGGTATATGCCGGACTCGTCGCCCAGGGCGTCGGCATCTGGCTCGGCGTGCAGGGCTTCATCAACATGGGCGTGAACATGGGCCTGCTGCCGACCAAGGGGCTCACGTTGCCGCTGATGAGCTTCGGCGGCTCGGGCATCGTCGCCAACTGCCTGGCGCTCGGCGTCCTGCTGCGGGTCGATTGGGAGAATCGACGTCTCATGCGGGGGCAGGCCACATGAGCACGTTGCTGGTCATGGCAGGCGGCACCGGCGGCCACATCATGCCCGGACTGGCGGTGGCGGAGCACCTGCGCGCGCAGGGCTGGCGCATCGCCTGGATGGGGCATCCCGACGGCATGGAGGCGAAGCTGACCGCCGGGCGGGGCTACGAAATGGCCTGGGTGCGCTTCTCCGCTCTGCGCGGCAAGGGCCTGCTGCGCGCGGCAATGCTTCCGTACAACCTCGTGCGCGGATTCGCCCAGGCCTGGACGCACCTGGGGCGCATTCGTCCCGACGTCGTGCTGGGTCTGGGCGGTTACATCAGCTTCCCGGGCGGCATGATGGCGGCGCTGCGCGGTATTCCCCTCGTCCTGCACGAGCAGAACTCGGTGGCGGGCCTGGCCAATCGCGTCCTGGCCGGCGTGGCCGACCGCATCCTGACCGGCTTCCCCGACGTTCTTGGGCGCGGTGCCTGGGTCGGCAACCCGGTGCGGCCCGAGATCGCCGCGCTGCCGCCGCCGTCGCAGCGCTACGCCGGGCGCGAGGGGCCGCTGCGCCTGCTGGTGGTGGGTGGCAGCCTCGGCGCACAAGTCCTCAACGAAACCCTGCCCAAGGCACTGGCCCTGATGCCGGAGGCAGAGCGGCCGGCGGTGGTGCACCAGGCCGGCGAGAAGCACCTGCCGATGCTGAAGAGCCAGTACATCTCGGCGGGCGTGGCGGCCGACTGCGTCGCCTTCATCAACGACATGGCGGGTGCCTACGAGTGGGCCGACCTGGTGATCTGTCGGGCTGGTGCGCTGACCGTGGCCGAACTGGCGGCGGCCGGCGTGGCCAGCCTGCTGGTGCCGTTCCCGCATGCGGTGGATGACCACCAGACGTCGAATGCGCGATTCCTCGGCAGTGCCGGGGCGGCGATCCTGCTGCCGCAGGAGCAGCTGACCCCGCAGAAGCTTGCGGAGTTGCGCAACCTGTCACGCAGCCAGCTTGCGCAAATGGCGGAGAAGGCCCGCGCCCTGGCGCGGCCGGAAGCAGCCGCGGCGGTGGCGCAGGTGTGCGCCGAACTCATCCAGGGAAGATCCAAGCCATGAAGCATAAGGTCAAGCGCATCCACTTCGTCGGCATCGGCGGGGCGGGCATGTCCGGCATTGCCGAGGTGCTGGCCAACCAGGGCTACGAGGTGAGCGGTTCCGACCTGGCCGAAAGCGCGACGACGCGGCGCCTGGCGGCGCTCGGCGTCCGCATCGCGATCGGGCACCGCGCCGACAACGCCGCGCGGGCCGATGCCGTGGTGGTGTCGACCGCCGTCGGCGAGGACAACCCCGAGGTTGTCCTTGCCCGCGAGCGTCGGGTCCCCGTCGTGCCTCGCGCACAAATGCTGGCCGAACTGATGCGCATCAAGCAGGGCGTCGCCATCGCCGGCACCCACGGCAAGACGACGACGACCAGCCTCGTCGCCAGTTGCCTTGCCGAAGGCGGGCTCGATCCGACCTTCGTCATCGGCGGCCGCCTCAACTCGGCCGGGGCCAACGCACGCCTGGGCGCCGGGGAGTTCCTGGTGGCCGAGGCCGACGAGTCGGATGCCTCGTTCCTGTTCCTTTCCCCGGTCGTGTCGGTGGTGACCAACATCGACGCCGACCACATGGAAACCTACGGCCACGATTTCGGCCGGCTCAAGCAGGCCTTCGTGGACTTCCTGCACCGGCTGCCGTTCTATGGCGTCGCCGTGGTGTGTGCCGATGATGCCAACGTGCGCGAGATCCTGCCGCGCGTCGCCAAGCAGGTGGTTACCTACGGCATCGACGAGCGCGCCAACTTCCGCGCCGAGAACGTGGTGGCCGACGGCGGCGCCATGCGCTTCGACTGCGTGCGTACCAATGGCACGGTGTCGCGGCTCCCGGTCACGCTCAACCTGCCCGGCCGCCACAACGTGCTCAATGCCCTGGCTGCGATAGCCGTGGCCACCGAAGTCGGCGTCGCCGACGCGGCGATCGTCAAGGCGCTGGCCGAGTTCCGTGGCGTCGGCCGCCGCTTCCAGCGCTACGGCGAGATTTCCTGCCCCGGCGGCGGGCGCTTCACGCTGGTGGACGACTACGGCCATCATCCGGCCGAGATGGCCGCGACGCTGGCGGCCGCGCGCGGCGCCTTTCCCGGCCGGCGCCTCGTGCTGGCCTTCCAGCCGCACCGATTCACGCGTACGCGCGACTGCTTCGAGGACTTCGTGCGCGTGCTGGCCGGGGTAGATGCGCTGCTGCTGACCGAAGTCTATGCCGCCGGGGAGGCGCCCATCGTCGCTGCCGACGGGCGCACACTGGCACGTGCGATCCGGGTTGCCGGCGGCGTGGAGCCGGTGTTCGTCGAGGACGTCGCGGCCATGCCGCGCGCCATCCTCGATGCGGCGCGCGACGGCGATGTCGTGATCACCATGGGCGCCGGATCGATCGGCGGCGTACCGGGGAAGCTGGCCGATGCCTGAGCTCGCGCTGCCCGCCGGGTTGCGCGGCGCGCTGCGCCGCGACGAGCCCATGGCCGGGCACGTCTCGTGGCGTGCAGGCGGCCCGGTGGCGCGCGCCTACCGCCCGGCCGACCTCGCCGACCTTGCTGCCTTCCTGCGCGGATTGCGCCTGGACGAGCCGCTGCTGCCCGTCGGTCTCGGCAGCAACCTGCTGGTGCGCGACGGTGGATTCGACGGCACGGCAATCTTCACCCATGGCGTGCTCGACGTACTGCGCCGCGAGGCGGACGGTCGCTTCTATGCCGAGGCCGGCGTCGCTGCGCCCAAGCTGGCGCGCTTCGTCGGGCGCCAGGGCTGCGCCGAGGCCGAGTTCCTCGCCGGCATTCCGGGCACGGTGGGTGGCGCCCTGGCAATGAATGCCGGCTGCCACGGCGGCGAGACCTGGCGCTATGTCGACAGGGTGCTGATGCTGACCCGGGGCGGCGAACTCGTCGAGCGGCCGCCGGAAGAGTTTGCCGTCGGCTATCGGCATGTCGGCCTCAAGGCGGCCAGCGACGAAATCTTCGCTGCGGCCTGGTTCCGCTTTCCACCGGGCAATGCGGAGGCGGCGGCGGCGCGCACGCGCGAGCTGCTGCAGCGCCGGGTGGCGACGCAACCGCTGGCGCTGCCCAACGCAGGCTCGGTATTCCGCAATCCGCCCGGCGACCACGCGGCGCGCCTGATCGAGGCCGCTGGCCTGAAAGGGACACGGATCGGTGCCGCCGAGGTTTCCGAAAAGCATTCGAATTTCATCGTTAATCCCGGGGGTGCCGCCAGTGCGGGTGCGATAGAAATGCTAATCGGCCGCATTCAGGCGGACGTGGCGGAGAAGTTCGGCGTGCATCTGATGCGCGAAGTGCGCATCGTCGGTGATGCCGGCGCCCGCACGGGGCCGGGCGGGGAAGGAGCTTGATGGATTTCGGCAAGGTGGCGGTGATGATGGGCGGCGATTCGGCCGAGCGCGAGGTTTCGCTGAAAAGCGGAAGCGCCGTGCTGGCCGCGCTGCGCGCCGCCGGCGTCGACGCCCATGCCTTCGACCCGCGCGAGAAGGGTCTCGATGCATTGCGCGGCGAGGGCTTCGACCGCGCCTTCGTCGCCCTGCACGGGCGAGGCGGCGAGGACGGCCGGCTGCAGGGCGCGCTCGACCTGCTCCGCATCCCTTATACCGGCAGCGGCGTGCTCGCCTCGGCGCTGGCGATGGACAAGTGGCGCAGCAAGCTGGTCTGGCAGGCGGCGGGAATCCCCGTGCCGGAGTGCCAGACGCTCGGTGCCGACAGCGACTGGGCGGCGGTGGTCGCACAGCTCGGCCTGCCGCTCTTCGTCAAGCCGGCCAACGAGGGGTCGAGCATAGGCATTACCAAGGTGAAGGCACTCCAGGATCTTGAGCCGGCCTACCGCGAGGCGGCGCGCTACGACAGCACCGTGCTGGCCGAGCGTTGCATCGACGGCGCCGAAGTCCAGTTTCCCATCCTCGGCGGGCGCGTGCTGCCGTCGATCCGCATCGAGACGCCGCACGAGTTCTACGACTACGACGCGAAGTACTTCGCCAACGACACGCGCTACACCTGCCCCGGGCTTCCTTCCGCGGAGGAGCAGGGCCTGTCCGGGCTGGTGCTGCGGTCCTTCGACGTACTTGGCTGCCGCGGCTGGGGCCGCGTCGACCTGATGATCGAGCGCGGCAGCGGCAAGCCGTACTTCCTCGAGATGAACACGGCACCGGGCATGACCGACCATTCGCTGGTGCCCATGTCGGCGCGCGTTGCCGGCCTGTCATTCAGCGACCTCGTGCTTGAAATCCTGGCGGAGGCGCGCCATGGCTAGGCGGACGGGCAGCGCCAAGGGGAATGTCCGCGTCGAGGCGGGTGCCGGCGAAGGCTTCTGGGACCGCCCGGCCCTGATGAATGCCGCCGCCGACCTGCTGCTGCTCGTTGCGGCGATCCTGCTGGCCTGGGCGGGCGTGCTCGCGGTGCAGCGCCTGCCGCTGCTGCCGCTCAACCAGCTCGTGGTGGCGGCACCGCTCGAACAGGTGTCGCCCCTGCAGGTCGAGCACACCGCGCGCAGCGCACTGGCCGGCAACTTCCTGACAGTGAATCTGGAGTCGGCCCAGGCTGCCTTCGAGCGCATGCCCTGGGTGCGCAGCGCCTCGGTGCGGCGCCTGTGGCCGGACGGCGTCGAACTGGCGATCGAGGAACATCGGGCCGTCGCGCGCTGGACGCCGCAGGATGGCGAGCCGCGCCTGGTCAATACCCGCGGCGAAGTGTTCGCCGGGACCAGCGGCGAGGCGCTGCCGGCATTTGCCGGGCCCGAGGGTTCTGCCCCGCGCGTGCTCGAGCGCTACCGGGAATTCGGCGAGCGGCTGGCAGCCGTCGGCCGCAGGCCGGTCGCCGTGCAGCTGTCGCCGCGCGAGGCCTGGCAGGTGCGCCTCGACGACGGCGTGCTGCTCGAGCTTGGCCGCGACCAGCCGAAGCATCCGCTGACGGAGCGGCTTGATCGTTTCACGACCCACTTTGCCGCTGCCGGCGCGCTGGCGAGGAATCGCCTGCACGGCATCGGCACGGTGGACATGCGTTACCCGAACGGATTCGCCCTGCGGGCGAGCAAAACTGGATGAGCAAGGACACCAAGCGCGAACTTATCGTCGGACTCGACATCGGCACGTCGAAGATCGTCGCCATCGTCGGCGAGCTGGATCCCGAGGGACGGCTCGGCGTGCTCGGCCTCGGCACCCAGGAATCGACCGGCCTCAAGCGCGGCATGGTGATCAACATCGAAGCCACCGTGAATTCGATCTCGCGCGCCATCGCCGAGGTCGAGATGATGGCCGGCTGCAAGGTGCGGGAGGTCTATACCGGCATTGCCGGCAGCCACATCAAGAGCAAGGACTCGACGGGCATGGCCGTCGTGCGCGAGAAGGAGGTGACGCAGCTCGACGTCGAGCGCGCCATCGAGGCGGCCAACGCGACGTCGATCTCGGCCGACGACCAGATCCTGCACACGCTGGTGCAGGAGTTCATCGTCGATGGCCAGGACGGCGTCAAGGAGCCGATCGGCATGGATGCCAAGCGGCTCGACGTCAAGGTCCACCTCGTCACCGGCGCCGTGACGGCGGTGCAGAACATCGTCAAGTGCGTGCATCGCTGCGGCCTCGAAGTGGTCGACCTGGTGCTGCAGCCGCTGGCTTCCGGCTACGCGGTGCTGACCGAGGACGAGAAGGATGTCGGCGTCTGCCTGGTGGACATCGGCGGCGGCACGACCGACGTCGCGGTGTTCGTGCAGGGCGCAATACGGCATACGGCGGTGATTCCGATCGCCGGCGACCAGCTGACCAACGACATCGCGATCGCGCTGCGCACCTCGACCCAGGATGCCGAGGAAATCAAGCTGCGTTACGGCGTCGCCCTGCAGCAGCTGGCGAGCCCCGAGGAGATGATCGAGGTGCCCGGCGTCGGCGACCGGCCGGCCACGCACCTCTCGCGGCAGACTCTGGCCGGCTTCATCCAGCCGCGCGTCGAGGAGATCTTCCAGAAGGTGCAGGAGGAGCTCGAACGCAGCGGCAAGGCGCGCCTGTTGCGCGCCGGCATCGTGCTCACCGGCGGCGCGGCGCAGATGCCGGGCATGGCGGAGCTGGGCGAGGAAGTGTTCCACAACACCGTGAAGCTGGCGATGCCGCACTACGACGGCAACCTGCGCGATTACGTGCGCAATCCGCGCTACTCCACGGCGATGGGTTTGTTGCTGGAAGGGATGGCGCAGCGCAGGCGCGGCATGAAGGCGCAGAGCCCGCGCAGCTTCGGGCAGGTACTGGCCCGGATGCGCGCGTGGTTTTCCAAGAACTTTTGAACGTATCGGTTTTTTCAGGAGGCGAGCATGTTTGAACTTGAGGAAGTGGGCACACCGGAACCGGAGAGCAACGCGACGGTCATCAAGGTCGTCGGCGTCGGCGGCGCAGGAGGCAACGCGGTCGAGCACATGATCCGCGAAGGCGTTGGCGGCGTGGAGTTCATCTGCTGCAACACCGATGCCCAGGCACTGGCGAAGAGCAGTGCCGACGTCAAGCTGCAGCTCGGCCCCGGCCTCGGCGCCGGCGGCAAGCCTGAAAAGGCGCGCGAGCTGGCGGTGCTGGAGCGGACGCGCATTGCCGAAGCGCTGGACGGCGCCCACATGGTGTTCATCACCGCCGGCATGGGCGGTGGCACCGGTACCGGTGCCGGCCCGATCGTCGCCGAAGTGGCGCGCGAACTCGGCATCCTCACCGTGGCGGTGGTGACCAAACCGTTCGAGTACGAGGGCAAGCGCAAGCGCGTCGCCGAGGAAGGCGTCGCCGAACTGGCGCGCAACGTCGATTCGCTGATCGTGATCCTCAATGAAAAGCTCGAGGAAGTGCTCGGCGACGAGATCAGCATGCTCGAAGCCTTCCGCGCCGCCGACAACGTGCTGCGCAATGCGGTCGGCGGCATCGCCGAGATCATCAACGTGCCGGGCCTGGTCAACGTCGACTTCGAGGACGTACGCACGGTGATGGGCGAAATGGGCAAGGCCATGATGGGGTCCGCCGCCGCCGCCGGCGTCGACCGCGCGCGGGTCGCCGCCGAGGAGGCGGTGGCCTCGCCGCTGCTCGAGGGCATCGAGCTGTCCGGTGCGCGCGGCGTGCTGGTGAACATCACGGCGAGCACCACGCTCGGCCTCAAGGAGTACAAGGAAGTCATGAACACCATCCGCCAATACACCGCGCCCGAAGCGACGGTGATCTGCGGCGCGGTGTTCGACGAGGGCATGGAGGACCAGCTGCGCGTGACCGTGGTCGCCACCGGGCTCGGTGTCGCCGTGGCCCAGGCGGCGAAGCCGAGCATCCGCATGGTCGAACCGGTGGGCCTGCGCACCGGTACCGACAACCTGCAGGTGTTCGACACGCCGGCCGCGCCCGGTGCGATCGACCTCTCCAGCGTCACCAGCAGCGCCCGTGGCGGGGCGCCGCGCAATGCCCAGGCCGACGCGATGGCAGCCTCCGGCATCGACAAGTACGACATTCCCGCCTTCCTGCGTCGCCAGTCCGACTGAGCCGCGCAGCCCCATCCCCGCGGGACGCCGAGGCGTGCCGCGGGGGCATGCCGGTATAATGCCGGCATCTTTCCCGGTTCCCGCTCCATGCTTCGTCAGCGCACCCTCAAGTCCGTCGTCAAGGCGACCGGCGTCGGCCTGCACTCCGGCGTCAAGGTTTCGCTCGTCCTGCGCCCGGCGCAGGTCGATACCGGCGTGGTGTTCCGCCGCGTCGACCTGGCGCGGCCCATCGACCTGCGCGCCGACCCGTTCGGCGTCGGCGACACCCGGCTCGCCTCCTGCCTGGAACGCGACGGCGTCAAGGTCGCCACCGTCGAGCACCTGATGTCCGCACTGGCCGGACTGGGCATTGACAACATTTACGTCGACGTCGACGCCGCCGAAATGCCGATCATGGACGGGTCCGCGGCGCCTTTCGTGTTCCTCCTCCAGTCGGCGGGCATCGAGGAGCAGGGCGCAGCGAAGAAGTTCCTGCGCGTGAAGAAGCCGGTCGAGGTGCGCGAAGGCGACAAATGGGCGCGGCTGGCCCCGTACGACGGCTTCAGCCTCGAGTTTTCGATCGCCTTCAACCACCCCGCGGTGGATCGTTCGGCGACCACCGCCCGCGTCGATTTCGGCGACCAATCCTACCTGCGCGAGGTGGCCCGCGCCCGGACGTTCGGCTTCATGCAGGACGTGGAGTCGCTGCGCGACCAGGGGCTGGCCCTCGGCGGCAGCCTTGAGAACGCCATCGTGATGGACGAGTATCGCGTGCTCAACAGCGAAGGCCTGCGCTACGCCGACGAGTTCGTCAAGCACAAGATCCTCGACGCGATCGGCGACCTGTACCTGGCGGGGCACCCCCTGCTCGGCGCGTTTTCAGCGCACAAGTCCGGCCACGCGCTGAACAACGCGCTGCTGCGCTCCCTGCTGGCCGACGCCTCGGCCTGGGAGATCGTCAGTTTCGGCGAGGCGGCAAAGGCGCCGGAGCGCGTCACCCGCCTCTATCCGGCGCTCGCCTGATCCATGCTCCTGCTGCGGATCGTCGGCCTGCTCACGGCGGTGGCGATCGGCGCTGGCATCGTTGCCTGGCTGTTTACCCGGGATCGGCGTTACCTGGCCTTGTCGGGCCGCATCGCCAAGGGTGCCCTGACTTTCACACTGCTGGTACTGGTGTTGATGGCGGCGGAGCGCCTGATCATTCTCTGACGCTGTGCAGCAGGCCGTCGAGGGCCTGCTTCAGTGGTGATCCTTCGGGCAGGTTCCGGGCAAGCGATGTAAGTGCCTGCTTCTGATTATTCCCAGGAAGCACGGGCCTTGACCCTTTGGGCGCGAGCTGGCGGGCCGGTTTGGCTTGCACTCGAACCTCGATTTGGGTAACCTTTGTCCCCTTATTTGATAAATCGCTGGCGAGGCTTGGCACCAAGTGCCGGATTTTCGCGGCGACCGCGCTGTTGGCAGCGTGGACAAGGAGTTTCCCCAGACGGAAGTTGGCGACCCGGACATGCGCCCTGAGCGCGACGGGAAGCGCGGCCTCCAGGAGAGCCTGGAACTGCAGCAGGCGACGGGCATGGTTGGCGATATGGGCCAGGCCGTCGCCGGAGTCGATGTGTTCCTGGAGGCTACGAGCAGTCATCGATAACGAGGATATCCGGCGGTATCCCGGCCAGACGCGGCCGGAGCGGCCGCAGGATTCCGACTGGAAGGGAAGGAAGGGAAGAGATGCATATTATTCTCGTCTCCGACCGCCTGGCAACCGCCAGGAGCATCACTCTCACCTGGCGCCATATCATCCTCTTCGGCGGCGCCCTGCTGACCTCCATTCTGGTCCTCTCGTCCGTGTTTTCCTACGTGACGGTGCGCCATGCCGCGGAGATCCGGCTGCCGTTCCTGCAGAACCTGCTGCGCTCGGTGAATGCCGAGGAGACCCAGCGCTCGCGCGATTTCGTCCAGGAAAACATCAACGCGATGGCCGTCAAGCTGGGCGAGATGCAGGCCCAGCTGCTGCGCCTGGACACCATAGGCGAGCGCCTGGCCGGCATGGCCGGCGTCAAGCCCCAGGAACTGAAAGCGTTCGAGAACAAGTCCGACGGCCGCGGCGGCCCGCTGGTGCTGCCTTCCGCGATGTCGGCAAGCGACCTGCAGCGTGCCGTGGATGCGCTGGCGCACCAGGTCGAGGCCAAGTCCGATGCCATTTCCCTGATCGAGTCGCAGATGCTGGAAGAGCGGTTGCGCAAGAGCATGCTGCCGACCAGCCTGCCCGTCGAGGCGCAGTGGAACGCTTCGACCTACGGCTGGCGCGTGGACCCCTTTACCGGCGAACGGGCGATGCACGAAGGCGTCGATATCGTTTCCCCGATCGGAACGGCGATTCGCGCCGCCGCGGCGGGCGTGGTCGTTGCCACCGAGCGCCACCCGCAGTACGGCAACCTGGTCGAAATCGACCATGGCAAGGACCTGACTACGCGCTACGCCCACGCCTCGAAGGTACTGGTCAAGCCGGGACAACTGGTCAAGCGCGGACAGGTGATTGCCGAGGTCGGCACCACCGGGCGCTCGACCGGTCCGCACCTGCACTTCGAGGTGCGCATCCGCGGCCTGGCGCAGAATCCCGACCGCTTCCTGCGCCTGGCGCAGAACTCGAAAAAGAACTCCACGCCGGCGCTCGCGGTGCGCCGCTGAGGCTGCCCCTGCGCGGGGGGCGCTGCTCCCCGCGTGATAAAATTCCCGTTTTGCCTTTCACGGCTGGGCAGCAGCCGCGCTTCCCATGATCTCCGGCTTCCTCAAAAAAATCTTCGGCAGCCGCAATGACCGGCTGATCCGGCAGTATTCCCAGGTCGTCGCCCGCATCAATGCCCTCGAACCGGGCATGTCGGCCCTTACCGACGACGCCTTGCGTGCCAAGACCGAGGAGTTCCGCGGCCGCCACGCCAAGGGCGAATCCCTCGATTCCCTGCTCCCCGAGGCCTTTGCCGTCGTGCGCGAAGCGGGACGCCGCGTGCTCGGCATGCGGCACTTCGACGTCCAGTTGATCGGCGGCATGGTCCTGCACCACGGCAAGATCGCCGAGATGCGCACCGGCGAAGGCAAGACGCTGACCGCCACGCTCGCCGTGTACCTCAACGCGATTCCGGGCAAGGGCGTGCATCTGGTCACGGTCAATGACTACCTGGCCAGCCGCGACGCCGAATGGATGGGCCGCATCTACCGCTTCCTCGGGCTCACCGTCGGCATCAACCTGTCGCAGATGCCGCACGACCAGAAGCAGGTCGCCTACGCTTCCGACATCACCTACGGCACCAACAACGAATTCGGCTTCGACTACCTGCGCGACAACATGGTGTATTCGTCGGGCGAGCGCGTGCAGCGCGGGCTCGCCTACGCCATCGTGGACGAGGTCGACTCGATCCTCATCGACGAGGCCCGCACGCCGCTCATCATCTCCGGCCAGGCCGAGGACCATACCGAGCTCTACCTGCGCATGAACGCGGTGCCGCCGCTGCTGACGCGGGGCGAGGCGGCCAAGGCCGAGGGCGAGGTGGATACCGGCGACTACACGGTGGACCTCAAGTCGCACCAGGTGCTGCTTACCGAGGCCGGGCACGAGAAGGCCGAGGAAGTCCTGACGCGGCTGGGCATGCTGCCCGAGGGCAGCAGCCTGTACGAGCCGGCCAACATCCTGCTCATTCACCACCTGTATGCCGCGCTGCGTGCCCACAGCCTGTATTTCCGCGACCAGCAGTACGTCGTGCAGAACGGCGAGGTGGTCATCGTCGACGAGTTCACCGGCCGCCTGATGGTGGGGCGCCGCTGGTCCGAGGGACTGCATCAGGCGGTGGAGGCCAAGGAAGGCGTATCGATCCAGGCCGAGAACCAGACCATGGCCTCGATCACCTTCCAGAACTACTTCCGGATGTACGGCAAGCTGGCCGGCATGACCGGCACCGCCGACACCGAGGCCTACGAGTTCCACCAGATCTACAACCTTGAAACCGTCGTCATCCCGACCAACCGGCCGATGGTGCGCAAGGACGAGAACGACCAGATCTACCGCACCGCAGGCGAAAAGCACGCGGCCATCGTTGCCGACATCCGTTCCTGCCACGAGCGCGGCCAGCCGGTGCTGGTGGGCACCACCTCGATCGAGAACTCCGAGCTGCTCTCGGCACTGCTGCAGAAGGCGCGCCTGCCGCACCAGGTGCTCAATGCCAAGCAGCATGCACGTGAAGCCGAGATCGTTACGCAGGCGGGGCGCCCCGGCATGATCACCATCGCCACCAACATGGCGGGCCGCGGCACGGACATCGTGCTCGGCGGCAACATCGAGAAGCTGCTCGACGCCATCCGCAACGACGAGGCGCTCCCCGCGGAGGAGAAGGAGGCACGCATCGCCGCGCAGCGCGCCGAGTGGCAGAAGGTGCACGACCAGGTCGTGGGCGCCGGCGGCCTGCACATCATCGGCTCGGAGCGCCACGAGTCGCGCCGCATCGACAACCAGCTGCGCGGCCGTTCCGGACGCCAGGGCGACCCGGGTTCGTCGCGCTTCTACCTCGCGCTCGAGGATCCGCTGCTGAAGATCTTCGCCGGCGACCGCCTCAACACCATCATGGTCCGGCTGAAGATGCCGGAAGGCGAGGCAATCGAGCATCCGCTGGTCAGCCGCTCGCTCGAATCGGCGCAGCGCAAGGTCGAGCAACGCAACTTCGATATCCGCAAGCAGCTGCTCGAGTACGACGACGTCGCCAACGACCAGCGCAAGGTGATCTACCAGCAGCGCAACGAACTGCTCGACAGCGAGGACATCTCGGAAACCATCACGGCGATGCGCCAGGGCCAGATCCACGATGCCTTCCGCCTCCACATCCCGGCCGAGAGCGTCGAGGAGCAGTGGGAGGTCGCCGCGCTGGAGACGGCCCTGCAGGCCGAGTTGCAGCTCAAGCTGCCGATCGCCGAATGGGTGCGCAACGAGCAGCAGCTCGGCGAGGAGGAAATCCTCAAGCGCCTGCTCGATGCGGGCGATGCTCACTATGCGGAAAAGGTCAGCCGCGTCGATCCCGCCGCCTGGGCGGGCTTCGAGCGCAACGTCATGCTGCAAAGCCTCGACACGCGTTGGCGCGAGCATCTCTCCGCGCTCGACCACCTGCGCCAGGGCATCCACCTGCGCGGCTACGCGCAGAAGGATCCCAAGCAGGAATACAAGCGCGAGGCCTTCGAACTCTTCGAGGGGCTGCTGCAGACGGTGCGCAGCGAGGTCACGCGCCTGCTGATGACCGTCGAGATCCGCGACGAAGCGCAGATCGAGGAAGCCGAACAGCAGCATCCCCAGGTCGAGAACGTCCAGTACCACCATGCGGATTACGACGAGGCGCTCGGTAGCGCCGAACCGAAACCGGCGCAGCCGGTCGAGCGGGCCATGCCCAAGGTCGGCCGCAACGACCCGTGTCCCTGCGGCAGCGGCAAGAAGTACAAGCACTGCCACGGCAAGCTGAGCTGATGCCGGAGCGGCGGCCGACCCTCGCCGAGGACGGCGCCGCCGTCCTGATCCTCGACCAGACGCGGCTGCCGGGTGCCGCCGTGATGCAGCGGCTGGCCACGCTCGACGATGCGGCACGGGCGATACGCTCGATGCAGGTGCGCGGGGCGCCGCTGATCGGCGCTACTGCTGCCTATGGCGTGGCGTTGGCGCTGGCCGACGGCGCCGACGATGCACGGCTCGACGCCGTGCAGACGGTACTCGCAGCGACGCGGCCGACCGCGGTGAATCTGAATTGGGCGCTGCAGCGCATGGTGCGCGTGCTGCGCCCGCTGCCCGCGCCGGAGCG
>ERZ724521.499-NODE-499-length-17678-cov-4.251717_pt1 | contig 17678 bp, 17 predicted proteins | sample MGYA00376054_ERZ724521 | MGnify/ENA primary metagenome ERZ724521 (study PRJEB28724, sample SAMN07190883) | activated sludge metagenome | isolation source: activated sludge of sewage treatment plant in Hong Hong | place: Hong Kong | collected 2016-03-17 ... | reverse complement strand
CAACCACCGGTTCTGGATCGCCTCGACGTCGTACTCGACCGCGTCCGACATGAATGTCCCTTCGCAAAGATCTCTGGCGGGTTCCCTATCAGGGTACCGAGGCACGCTGCAGCGCCTCGGCGACCATCCCGGCCACCTCAGCATGGGTCTGCCACCCCCAGTGCATCCCGTCCGGATTCACCCAGCCGTTGTCGAGTCCCCGCTGGGTGGGTTCCTCGATGTCGACGAGGATCACATCATGGGTGGCTGCCCAGGCTCGCGCAGCTGCGTGCGCGCCGGCGTGGAACCGGTCGGTCGGGTATGCCTCTGCGCTGTGCGGACTCGGCGTGAGCAAGAGGATGGGCAACTCGGGGTACCACGTACGCACCGCTTGCACCAACCGCGACAAATAGTGGTCGGTCGCCGCCTGCGGCAACTGTCGCAGCGGACCCCCGGTGATGGCCATGACCCGCGGCGAGAGTTCCAGATACAGACCCCGCACCTTCCGGCGCACCCATCCAGGCCGGATGTAGGCGATCCCCTGCCGCAGATAGGTGGGCACCGCCGCCGGCAGCGCGTCCATCCCGCCGACGGCCAGGACCAGGGCCTCGGCCCGCGGCAGGTACTCACCCCACACCATCGGATCGCGTGTGAGTGCCCACCATGCATCCCGGGCGGTCCAGCCGACCCCGGCGACGACATCCACGGGCAGGCCCGTCTGTGCGGCCACGATCGAGGGCCACAGACGGGGGTCCCGGGGCGGATGCGCCCGGTCAGGTCCGTGAAAGGTCAAGGAGTCGCCGATGACCAGCAGGTGGGTCATTCCGTCAGGCTACGGCCCAGCACTCGGCGGGCATGAGTAAACCCCCGAGGATCGCCCGGGGGTTTGTGGAGCTATGGGGACTCGAACCCCAGACCCCTTGCATGCCATGCAAGTGCTCTACCAACTGAGCTATAGCCCCTCGACTCCCACAACTGTACCGGACACCGCCGGGGCCATCACCACCCGGCTTCCGGGCTCAAGGGGTGACAGCGGGGTCCTTTTCACGGCACGATTGGGCCAACGGCATGGAAGGACCGCGCATGAAGATCTCGAGCATCTTGACCAGCAAAGGCGATTTTGTGGCCACCGTCGCGCCGGACTCGTCCGTGACCGACCTGTTGGCCCTCTTGGCCGAGCACCGCATCGGCGCGGTGGTGGTCAGCGACGACGGCACCAGCGTGACCGGGATCGTCTCGGAACGCGACATCGCACGTGCGGTCCACACCCACGGGGCGGGCGCCCTGCAGCATCCTGTGCGCGACATCATGACCGCGGATGTGGTCACGTGTGAACCCGATGCGACGACCGGCGACCTGATGGGGATGATGACTCAGCGCCGGATCCGTCACATCCCGGTCCTCGTCGACGGCCAACTCGTCGGCATCGTGAGCATCGGTGACATCGTCAAGGCACGCCTAGCAGAACTCGAGACCGAGCGCGACGCGCTGCAGGCCTACATCAGCAGTTGAGCAGTACAGCGCCGTTTGCGACGTTGTTGCCACTCCTGCACGCCGATTGCGACGTTGTTGCCCTTTTCATGGCCTGATAGCGACAACAACGTCGCAAACCAGTCCCGCGAGCGACAACAACGTCGCAATCGCCGAAACCCGGTCAGTCGTCGGCCTCCGCCGGCTCCGGCAAGGAGCGCGCGTTGTACTCCAGGACGCTCCACGGGGTGTCCGCGTCCCCTGTTTCCAGGAATGCGCTCCACGCGGCGTTGCGCATCACGGCGAAGTAGCGCAGTTGCTCGAACGGACGGTTGAGAAGCGGCGACAGCACCGCACGTGCGGCACCCCCATGCGTCACCACCACGACGGTCCGGCCGGGATCGGTACGAGCCACGGCGTCCTCGATGGCCGCCATCACCCGCGCTCCGACCTGCGTGCGATCCTCGCCGTCACCGCCAGGGCGCACATGTTCGCCGGCGAGCCATGCGCGGTAGGTGTGCGGATCGGCGAGCAGTAACTCCTCGCGGCGGCGGCCCTCCCAGGATCCGCCATCGGTCTCACGCAGCCGCGGATCAGTTGCGACGTCCAAACCGCACCTGTGCGCGAGTGCTGCTGCGGTGTCGCGGGCACGGCTGAGGTCGCTGCTCACGATCGACTGCGGACGCAACGCCATGAGTAGACCCGCGGCGGCCTGGGCCTGCCGGACACCGACCGCGTCGAGTGCCACGTCGGTCTGACCCTGGAAGCGGTGCTCGAGGTTCCAGGGGGTCCGGCCATGCCGCCAGATGACGAGCCGACGAGGCGACTCAAGCATCGGGCACCTCGATGCGCGGGCAGTCCTTCCACAGTCGCTCGAGGTCGTAGAACGACCGCTCCTCGCTGTGTTGCACGTGCACCACGATGTCGCCGAAGTCCAGAAGCACCCAGCGACCGTGACCCTTGCCCTCCCGCCGTACCGGCGGATCCTGCAAGGCGTCCTCGATGCCGTCGACGATGGCGTCGACCTGCCGCTCATTGGTCCCCGAACAGATCAGGAATACATCGGTGAGCGCAAGGTGGTCGCTCACGTCGAGAGCCACAACGTCCACGGCCTTCTTGTCCAGCGCCGCGCTCGCCGCCCGTTCCACCCGTCGCCGGGTCGGTTCGTCGATGGTCACAGCATCACGATCCCACAGCCGCCGGATCGGCCGCGGCAACCGCCACCCGGGCCTGTGCCAGCGCCACTTCGCCGGGTAGGGCCGAAACCCCGGTCACAGTCTCGAGCACACGAACCTCCGCAGTGGGAACCGAGGGGTCGACGGTCGCCGACGTAGTGGTGGTCAAGGCACGACCACCCCACGCTGAGAGCCAGCCCTCCCCCGACAGTTCGGCTCGCAACTGCTCGATGGCCTCGTCACGAACGGTGACGGCCTGGATCCGCGCGACCGGCCCGTCCAGTGCCGGATACCCGTCGAACAACGTCTCGACGCCCACCTGCGTGGCGATCGGATCCAGGGCATACGCCTCAGAGACACCCTGCGGCGGCCGGACCCGGACCGCGTTCTGTTCGTCGAGCCGGACCCGCGCCTCCTCGTATTCACCGCGAATGCGCAGATCGTGCGCGTCCGACAGATACACAGCAAGTTCCTCGGTGGGCATGGTCGCCTTGGACAGCGCCCCCAACGACACCACCAGCGTCCGGGACTTCTCGACATCCGTCGGGAACCGGCGGAGTATCTGGTCCCAGACCGCCTGGAACCTGCGCAGGCGCACGTTCTCGTCGGTCAGGGATGTGTCGAGCACGAAGTCGGCCGCCTGCGCACCCGACAGTGTCTGCAGGCCCGCAGGGATCAGTGCCGGGGTCCCGGCATCGGTGAGATAGACCGTTGGCCGCTTGACGTCGATCCGTACGCCCCCGACGGCATCCACCAGCCCCGCGAAGGCCAACCGGTCGAGCACCCAGGCGTCGTCGACCGGTACGCCGATCTGGTTCTGCACCGTCTGCATGACGTACGGCACGGGCTTGCGCCCCAACTCAGCGGCGCTGACCTCCTGGATGCCGATTTGGTCGACCCACCACTGTCCCGTCCACCACAACTGGTCGAGACGCTCGCCGTCCCGCACGCCGAGGAGCACACTGCCCGATGCCAACAAGGTCGGATCCCGTAGTTGCACGAGCAGCGTGCCCGGTGTTGCAGAGGCCGTCGGGCTCACCACCGGGGGGTCCACAGGTTCCTGCTGACGAGCGACGAGGATCCCGACCGTCGCGGCGACGACGACCAGGAGCAGAACCACGGAGGCGACAGCGCGTTTGTGCATCAGCGGTACAACGCGTGCTTGTGGATGTATTCGACGACCGGGGCGGGCACCACGAAATCGATGGGCTCGCCCCGCGACACACGTTCCCGGCACCACGTGGACGACACGTCGATGCCAGGAATGGTCAGCAGCGTGGAGCGCTCATCGACGTGGGCGTCGGGCATCTCGTGACCCGGCCGGGAAACCCCCACGATGTGCGCCAACTCGCGCACAGTCGCCGGTTCCCGCCAGGTGTCAACACCTGCCAGTGCGTCCGCACCGACGATGAAGAACAGGTCCGCCGGGTCGTATGCGGCGTGCAGGTCCCGCAGGGTGTCGACGGTGAATGTCGGGCCGTCCCTGTCGATGTCGACGCGGCTGACCCGGAAGCCGGTGCGATCCGTGGCAAGCACGGTCATGACATACCGGTGCTCGGCGTCGGTGACCTCGCGGTCCTGCTTCTGCCACGGCTGTCCCGTGGGCACAAAAACCACCTCGTCGAGCGCCAGTCGGTGCATGACCTCGGCGGCTGCGACCAGATGTCCGAGATGGATCGGGTCGAAGGTGCCTCCCATGACGCCGATCCTGCGGCGCTCGGCCATGACTCAGCGATCGATGTTGATGCGCGTCACGATGAACAGCAACAGAAGCAGAAAGATCAGAGCGACCGCGCCGTACGCGTACGGAGACACGTGAGCCGGCTCGCCCTCGTCCGCATTCATCGCCGCGAGAGTGTTCATGAGCACCAGGACGCTGTTAGCCATGAGCGCACTCTACCGACTGTCGCCGCTCACGCGCGGATGTGCCCATCGCCTTCGACGAGGAACTTGGTGGAAGTCAACTCCGCAAGACCCATCGGGCCCCGTGCGTGCAGTTTCTGCGTGGAGATACCGATCTCGGCGCCGAATCCGAGCTGCTCCCCATCCGTGAAGCGTGTGGAGGCGTTCACCATGATTGCCGCGGAGTCGATGGCTGCGGTGAACCGGTCGATGGCCGAGACCGAATCGGCGACGATGGCCTCGGTGTGACCGCTGCTCCACCGCGCGATGTGCGCGATCGCTGCGTCGAGATCCGCCACAACGCCGACGGCCATGTCCAGGCTGAGGTACTCCTCCGCCCAGTCGAGGTCCGTGACAGGACGGAACGCGATCCCCGCCTGTTCGGCGTACTTGCCGGCCACCTCGTCGCCATGCACCGTCACGCCACGCTCCTTGAGCGCGGCGAAGACGGCCGGCAGCAGGCGCTCGGCAGCGTTGTGGTGTACCAGCAGCGTCTCGGCCGCGTTGCACACACTCACGCGGTGCGTCTTGGAATTGACCACGATCTCCACCGCACGGTCCAGCGGGGCATCCTCATGCAGGTAGACGTGACAGTTGCCCACTCCGGTCTCGATCACCGGGACGAGACTGGACTTCACCACGCTCTGGATGAGCCCGGCTCCCCCGCGGGGGATGACGACATCGACGATGCCACGCGCGCGGGTCAGGTGACCGACGCTGTCATGGCTGAGACCGGGAACCTGACAGATCGCGTCGACCGGCACATCGGTGTCGGCGAGCGCTGCCCGCATGGTGTCCACGAGCACCGTATTGCTGTGAGCCGCGCTCGCCGAGCCTCGCAGCAGTGCCGCGTTGCCGCTCTTGAGGCACAGGACGGCTGCATCCACCGTCACGTTCGGGCGCGCCTCGTAGATCATGCCGACCACACCCAGCGGAACCCGGACCTGCCGCACCTTGAGTCCGTTGGGCAACGTGTAGCCCCGCAGCACGTCGCCAACGGGGTCGGGCAGTGCCGCCACCTGCCGGACTGCGGCGGCGATATCCGCGAGGCGCTGCTCGGTCAGCGTGAGTCGGTCGATGATCGCGGGGTCGGTGCCGGCATCTTCCGCGGCCTGCACGTCGAGGTGGTTGGCCTCGATGATCTGTGGGGTGTGCGCAATGAGCGCGTCGGCGATCGCAAGCAGTGCAGCGTCCTTCTGGTCTCGATGCAGCGTGCGAAGAACCGCCGAGGCGGCGCGGGCGCGCTGACCGACGGCGCGGACTTCTTCAGCGGAGGCGTGCGTCATGACCCCAGTCTCTCAGTGGTGACAAGGCGTCCGCCAGGGGTGCTGATCCGCGTCGCCCGACCACCGGTCCTACAGCAGCACCAGGTCGTCGCGGTGGACGATCTCCCGCTCATAGTCGGGCCCGAACTCCGCCATCAGGTCGGCGGTGGTCCTCCCCACCAACTGCTCGAACTCAGCAGCGTCGTAGGCCACCAGACCGCGCGCAACAACGGCGCCGTCTGGGCCGACGATGTCCACCGGCTCGCCTGCCAGGAATGTCCCCGAAGCCCCCACGACGCCAGCGGCCAGCAGTGATGCTTGCCGCTGCCGCAACGCGCGCACGGCGCCTTCATCGATGCGCACCGAACCCCGCGCGGTGGTGGCGTGTGCCAGCCACATCTGCCGCGGCGAGCGCCGTCGGCCCGACGGCTCGAAGACGGTGCCGGTCACCTCACCCAACAGGGCCTTGGAGACCTGATCCGCGCGGGTGAGCACCACGGGGATGCCCGCCTCGCTGGCCATCAGCGCCGCCTGCACCTTGGTCACCATGCCACCGCGTCCGATGCCGGATCCCCGACCACCGAGCCCGACTTCTGCGAGGTCAGCGGCCGACCGCACGGTCTGGATGTGACGTGCGTGATCCTGGGCGGGCGGACGGTCGTACAGCCCGTCGATGTCGGTGAGCAGCACCAGGCCGTCGGCCTGCACCACCTGCGCGACGAGCGCGGCGAGCCGGTCGTTGTCACCGAATCGGATCTCATCGGTGGCCACCGTGTCGTTCTCGTTGACGATCGGGAGCACGCCGAGGTCAAGCAGGCGTCCGAGCGTGCGCTGCGCATTGCGGTAGTGGGTCCGCCGGATGAGGTCTTCTGCGGTCAGCAGCACTTGGCCGACGCGGATGTCGTGCTGGGCGAACTGTGCGGCGTAGTGGGCCAGCAAGATCCCCTGGCCAACACTGGCCGCCGCCTGCTGCGTTGCGAGGTCGCGCGGCGGCTTGCGTAGCCCCAGCGCGGGCGTGCCTGCGGCGATCGAACCGGATGAGACCAGGACCAGTTGCACGCCGGCCCGCACATTCCTCACCAGCGCCTGCACGAGTTGATCGAGGTGCTCGGAGTGCAGCCCACCCTCGGCATTCGTCAACGACGAGGAGCCGATCTTCACCACCAGTCGGGAGGCCTGCGCGATCCGATCCCGGGCGTCGCTCACTGCTCCTCCTCCGGCGTAGGCGGCAGGTCTTGCTCGATGGACGGCACCCAGTCGAACACAACTGCGTCGTCCTCGGGCCCGATGATCACAGTGGAGCCCTCCACCGCACCCAGTTCGGCCAGTCGGTCCTCGACGCCGAGTTTGGCCAGACGGTCGGCGAGATAGCGGACGGCTTCTTCGTTACTGAAGTCCGTCTGCCGGACCCATCGCTGAGGACGCGTCCCGACCACGCGGAAGGCGTCACCCTGCTTACGCACCTCGAAGTCCGGCCCCTTGACGGGCTCAGGACGCAGGACCACCCGAGCCTCCGGAGCCGGCCGTTGCTCACGGTCGGCGCGCACCAGGCGCAGCATCGCGTACGTCAGTTCGGGCAGGCCTTCGTGCGTGACGGCCGAGATCAAGTGGACCTCATATCCGCGCTCCCGGAGGGCGTCGGCGACCATGTCAGCCATCTCGCGGCCGTCAGGGATGTCCACCTTGTTCAAGGCGATGATCCGCGGACGTTCGGCCAGATCGGGGTCGAACGCGACGAGTTCACCCTCGATGACATCGAGGTCCGCGATCGGATCGCGCTGCGTCTCGAAAGTCGCGCAATCGATCACATGGACCAGGGCACTGCAGCGCTGGACGTGGCGCAGGAACTCGTGCCCCAGACCCTTGCCCTCACTGGCACCCGGGATCAGACCGGGTACGTCGGCCACGGTGAAGGTGGTACCGGCGATGGAGACGACTCCTAGATGCGGCGTCAGCGTGGTGAAGGGGTAGTCGGCGACTTTCGGCTTGGCCGCAGAGAGCGCGGACACAAGACTTGACTTCCCGGCGCTGGGGTATCCGATGAGGCCCACGTCGGCGACAGTCTTGAGTTCCAGCACGGCGTCGACCTGATCGCCGGGCTCGCCGAGCAGCGCGAATCCTGGGGCCTTCCGGCGTCGGGTGGCCAGGGCCGCGTTGCCGAGCCCGCCATGTCCGCCCTGAGCAAGCACGTACCGCTCGCCGGGAGCCAGCAGATCGGCCAGAACCTGGCCGCCGGGTGTCTGGACCACCGTGCCGGGCGGGACTCCGACGATGAGGTCGTCGGCTGCCGCGCCGCTACGATTGCCGCCCTGACCGGGTTGACCACTGCCTGCGCGTTGATGAGGGTGGTAGTGCAGGTCGAGCAGACTGTTCACGTCCGGATCCACGACGAGAACGACGTCCCCGCCGCGGCCACCATTGCCCCCATCGGGACCGCCGAGGGGTTTGAACTTCTCGCGATGGATCGAGGCACACCCGTTCCCGCCGTCGCCGGCCTGGGCATGCACAAGGACGCGGTCAACGAAAGTCGCCACCGCGAAGGATCTCAGGCGAGTACGTTGACGACCCGGCGACCACGCTTGGTGCCGAAGTCCACGGTGCCCGCACTGAGCGCGAACAGCGTGTCGTCCTTGCCGATGCCGACATTGGCACCGGGGTGGAAGTGCGTGCCGCGCTGGCGGACGATGATCTCGCCGGCGTTGACCTGCTCGCCACCGAAACGCTTCACACCGAGCCGCTGCGCGTTCGAGTCACGACCGTTCTTGGTGCTGGCAGCACCCTTCTTGTGTGCCATGGCTCAGGCTCCCAACTCGATACCGGTGACCTTCACCACGGTCTGGTCCTGGCGGTGACCCTGGCGACGGCGGTAGCCGGTCTTGTTCTTGTACTTCTGGATGTCGATCTTGGGCCCACGAGTGTGCTCAAGAACCTCGACGGTCACCTTGGCACCGGACAGGGCACTGGGGTCGGAGGTGACGGTCTCGCCGTCGACGACGAGCAGCACCGGCGACAGCTCCACCGAGGCACCCGGCTCTTCGGACACCCGGTTCAACACCAACTCGTCACCGACGGAAACCTTCTCCTGGTGACCGCTGGTCCGCACGATCGCGTACACGCCTTGCTCCTTCAACGTTCATGATGACCCACCGGCACGTTGGCACGGGGGAACTGCGCGCATTGCAAGCGCACCCCTAAAGGGTACGCGATGACCACCCTGACCGGCAACGCGGCCCCCTGGTGGCCGGTCAGCCGCCCACCGGCTGGGCGGACTCCTCCGACTGGGCGGACTCCTGGGGTGCCGACTCCTCGACGCTCTCGGCGCCGTCGGACTCGGCGGCCTTGACCGGCGCGCCGGGGATCGGTCCCGGGGGCCGGCGCCGACGCGAGCCGACCGGCTCCGTCTGCACGCGGACACCCCGGCCGTTGCAGTGTTCACACGGCTCGCTGAACGTCTCCAGCAGGCCCTGCCCGATGCGCTTGCGGGTCATCTGAACCAACCCGAGCGAGGTGATCTCGGCGACCTGGTGCTTGGTGCGGTCCCGGCCGAGGCACTCGACGAGCCGGCGCACCACGAGGTCGCGGTTCGACTCGAGCACCATGTCGATGAAGTCGATGACGATGATCCCGCCGATGTCGCGCAGGCGCAGCTGCCGCACGACCTCTTCGGCCGCCTCGAGGTTGTTGCGGGTCACTGTCTCTTCCAGGTTCCCGCCCTGGCCGACGAATCGACCCGTGTTGACGTCCACCACGGTCATCGCTTCTGTGCGGTCGATGACCAGTGAACCGCCACTGGGCAGAAGAACCTTGCGGTCGAGTGCCTTCGTGATCTGCTCGTCGATCCGGTGTGCGGCGAACACGTCCTGGGGATCTGTCCACCGACGGACCCGGTCCTTGAGTTCCGGGGCGACCCAACCGACGTACTCCTCGATCGTGTCCTGCGCCTGCGTACCAGCCACGATCAACTCGGCGAAGTCCTCGTTGAAGATGTCCCGCACGACCCGGATCGCGAGGTCCGGCTCGGAGGACAGCAACGATGGCGCTTTCGCGCTCTGCGTCTTCTCGGTGATGCTCTCCCACTGCGCGGCCAGACGCGCCACGTCAGCGGCGAGTTGCTCCTCCGTCGCGCCCTCGGCAGCAGTGCGCACGATGACGCCGGCATCCTCGGGCAGTGCGGCGCGCAGCGCCTTCTTGAGTCGAGTGCGCTCCTTGTCGGGCAGCTTGCGACTGATGCCGGTCATACGCCCGTTGGGCACGTAGACCAGGTACCGTCCCGGGAGCGAGATCTGGCTGGTGAGCCGCGCCCCCTTGTGGCCGACCGGGTCCTTGGTCACCTGCACCAGCACGCTGTCGCCGGGCTGCATCGCCAGTTCGATGCGCTTGGGCTGGCCCTCGAGGCCGGCCTCTTCCCAGTTGACCTCACCGGCGTAGAGGACAGCGTTGCGGCCGCGGCCGATGTCGACGAACGCGGCTTCCATCGACGGAAGGACGTTCTGCACCTTGCCGAGGTAGACATTGCCGATCATGCTGGCGTTGCGCTCGCGGGTGACGTAGTGCTCGACGAGGATCTTGTCCTCCAGCACGGCGATCTGGGTGCGGTCCTCCATCCCTCGGACGACCATGACCCGTTCGACGCTTTCCCGACGGGCGAGGAACTCCGCCTCGGTGACGATCGGCGAGCGCCGCCTTCCGGCATCGCGGCCCTCCCGCCGTCGCTGCCGCTTGGCCTCCAGGCGCGTGGAGCCCTTGACCGAAGTCACCTCGTCCTTGCCGGCCTCGTCCTCGCCGTCGTCCGATCCGCCACCACGGCGGCGGCGGCGCCGGCGACGCTTACTGCTCGAAGACTCGGAGTCCCCACCCGGCTGTTCGGCGTCCGCCTCTGCGGCCGAATCGCCGCCGGTCTCCTCGGCGGCCTCCGACTCGTCCTTGGCCGGCTGCTGCTTCTTCTTTCCCCGCTGACGATTGCGTGCCGGGGCCGGCTCCGTGTCGACCTCCTCGAGGTCGATCTCGGGGGCGAGGAAGAACGCCGTGGCAGTGATCGACTCGTCCTCTTCGAGTTCGAACTCCGCTTCCTCCTCGGAGGCTGACGGCTCCTCCGGGGCCATGAAGCCCACGTGGAAGGGGTCGGTGGCGCTCACCTCGGGGACGGCCAACTCGCGCGGCGGCTCCGACGGGTCCGGCGCCTCGATAGCGGCGACGGTGTCGGGCTCGTCCGCTGGGGATTCCTCGCCGGAGGTCGGCTCGTGCTCACCCTCCTGGGGTTGTGGGGGGCCTGCCGGCCGGCCCGCCGCTCGGCGCCGTCGCTTCGCGGGGCGCTCATCGCTGAACTGCGTGTCCTGGACCTCATCGTCCATCGGGTACTCCCGATCCGGGTCGTCATGAGCCACACGCAGGCACCCGCAGGGCCGTACACGTGAGGATCGTCAGACCCACTCGTGGGTGTTCGGCCGCAACCGAACACAAAGCTTCCATTCGGCGGTGACTGTGTGCCGCACACTCGAAGGCGCGTAGCGCCCGGGCAGCGAAGTCACCGGTCGGGCTCCGATCGGCTCCCAACCACGGCCAGTATCGCACATCGCGCGCCGTCGATCATCGATTACGGACAGTTACGCCCCCGGCGGTGATCCAGGGCAGGTCCCCACAACTGGGCCACGTCGGAGATGACCACGGCAGGAAACGTACCGATAATGCCCATCAAAGGGATCAATCGGACACCAGACCCAGGCACGTTCTGCCGGATTCGGCCCAATCCGGCCCAGTTGTGGGGCGCCGCCTCAGAAGGGCACAGACAGCCCGCCGCCGTCCACCGGTATCCCCTGGCCCAACCGGGTGGCCAACACCGGCACATCGGGCAGATCCGGGAAGACGGTCCGGACAGCCACCACGACCTCGGCCGGGCGCGGGGTGGGTTCGGCGTGTGCCACCGTCAGTTCCACGACCTCAGGCGTAGGCATCTCGATGGCCGAACACAAGGCCCGCACATCGAGGATCCGCCGCCCCGCCTTGGTGATCCGCTCGACCTCGACGGAGTCGGCAGCCGCGAATGCCGCGATCGCCTCTGTCACGTCGAAGGGCCATTCCATCCGCCAGCGACTGGCGCGTAATTGGTCGACCAGCGGGGCGGTGGCCTCCACCACAGCGACGATGTCGAGCCCCTCCGGCAGCGCGGCGTCCAGAGCCTGCCTGACAGCCCGCGGGTCGATCTGCTGCACCACGCTGAACTCAAGGAACTCGGCTTCACTCGCGGCCCCCGTCGGAGCGGCCCCTGCGTACGAGACCTTCGGATGCGGCGAGAAACCGGCCGAGTAGGCCATCGGAACACCGACTCGTCGCAGCGCCCGCTCCCACGCCCGCTGGAAGTCCCGGTGCGAGGCGAACCGCATCCGCCCACGCTTGGCGTAGCGGACCTGCAGAGTCTGGACCGGGGGGATGTATTCGCGGTCCGGTGTACGCCGAGCCATCAGGAGGTGACCTGCACGATCGGCAGGATGACGCCGTCGGTAGGACCGACCTGGATCTCGGTACCCATCTGGTCACAGACCCCGCAGTCGAAACAGGGCGACCAGCGGCAGTCCTCGACCTCGACCTCGTCGAGCGCATCCTGCCAGTCCTGCCAGAGCCATTCCTTGTCCAGGCCGGAGTCGAGGTGGTCCCACGGCAGGACCTCGTTCTCCTCACGCTCACGGGTCGTGTACCAGTCGACGTCGACGCCGACCGCCTCCGCACAACTCATCCACCGGTCGAAGTCGAAGTACTCGCTCCAGCCGTCGAACCGCCCACCGTCACGCCAGACGGCCTCGATGACCGGTCCGACCCGCCGGTCGCCCCGGGCCAGGAGGCCCTCCACGATTCCGGGCCGGCCGTCGTGGTACCGGAATCCGATGGCACGGCCGAGTTCGCGGTCCGAGCGGATCTCTTCCCGCAAGAGCGCCAGCCGTGCATCCGTCTGCTGCCACCCCAACTGCGCGGCCCACTGGAACGGCGTGTGGGGCTTGGGGACGAAGCCTCCGATCGACACCGTGCACCGGATGTCCTTACGTCCGGAGACCTCGCGCCCGGTGCGGATGACCTCCTTGGCCATGCGGGCGATCTGCAGCACGTCCTCATCGGTCTCTGTCGGCAGCCCGCACATGAAGTAGAGCTTCACCTGCCGCCACCCGGCGGCATAGGCAGCGGCCACGGTGCGGATCAGGTCCTCCTCCGTGACCATCTTGTTGATCACCTTGCGGATGCGCTCGCTGCCGCCCTCGGGCGCGAACGTCAATCCGGAGCGTCGGCCGTTGCGAGCCAACTCGTTGGCGAGGTCGATGTTGAACGCATCCACACGGGTCGATGGAAGGGACAGGCCCGTGTTGCTCCCCTCGTAGCGGTCGGCGAGACCCTTGGTCAAGGCCGCGATGTCGGAGTGATCCGCGCTCGACAGACTGAGCAGACCGACCTCCTCGAAGCCCGTGGCCGACAGAGACGTCTGGACCATGTCCGCGACCGTGGTCTTGGAACGTTCCCGCACGGGCCGGGTGATCATGCCCGCCTGGCAGAACCGACAACCGCGGGTGCACCCCCGAAAGATCTCCACGGACGCACGCTCGTGCACCGTCTCGGCCAGGGGCACGATCGGCTGCTTCGGATAAGGCCACTCATCGAGATCGCTGACGGTGTGCTTGGCGACCCGCCATGGGGTGCTCGCGTCGACCGGCGCCACACGGCGGATACGCCCGTCGGGCAGGTAGGACACCTCGTACTTCGCCGGCACGTACGCCACGCCGGAGGCGGCGATCGCGTCGAGCAGTTCTCCCCGGGAGGCCGTCCCGGCCGCTTTGGCGTCCCGGATGATGTCGGACAGTCGCAATACGGCCTGCTCCCCGTCACCGATGACGGCCGCGTCGATGAAGTCGGCGATCGGTTCGGGGTTGAAGGCCGCGTGGCCGCCGGCGATGACCAAAGGATGCTCATCGGTGCGCTCGTCGGCGTGCAGCGGAATCCCGGCGAGGTCCAGCGCGGTCAGCAGGTTGGTGTACCCGAGTTCGGTGGCGAAAGACACCCCGAGGACGTCGAAGGCGGAGACCGGCCGGTGGGCGTCCACTGTGAACTGCGGCACCCCGTGTTCGCGCATCAGCGCTTCCATGTCGGGCCACACGGAATAGGTGCGCTCAGCCAGAACGTCGTCGCGCTCGTTGAGCACTTCGTAGAGGATCTGCAGGCCCTGATTGGGCAGACCCACCTCGTAGGCATCGGGGTACATCAGCGCCCAGCGCACGGGGACCGACTCCCAGGGTTTGACGGACGCGTTCAACTCCCCGCCGACGTACTGGATCGGTTTGCGGACCAGTGGCAGGATGCGTTCGAGTGCGGGATAGACCGACTGCACCACTCCAGGGTACGAGACGCCCATCAGTCGAAGATGGGTTCCACGTCGCGGGACCGTTTCAGTTCGAAGAAGCCCGGGGTTTCGGCCACCGCAAGCACACCGTCCCACAGCCTCCCGGCGTCCTCCCCCCTCGGCGCCGGCGACACCACTGGGCCGAAGAAGGCGACGATCCCATCGGCGCCGGGCACATGGATCACCGGCGTACCGACGTCCTCGCCCACCGGATCCATGCCACGGTGGTGGGACTCGCGCAGCGCCGAGTCGAACTCGTCGGAGTGGGCGGCGGCGGCCAACGCGCTCGGCAGACCGACCTCGGCCAACGCCTTGGCGATCGCCAGGTCGTAGTCGCTCTCCCCTTCCAGGTGGATCTCGTTGCCCAGGGCGGTGTACAGCGTCCCTACGACCTCGTTGCCGTGTGCCTGCTCAGCCGCGATGACGACGCGGACAGGCGCCCACGCCTTCGCGAGCAGGTCCACATACTCCTCAGGTAGGTCGCGGCCCTCGTTGAGCACGGACAACGACATGACATGCCAGGACACCTGGACGTCGCGCACCTGCTCCACCTCGAGCATCCAACGCGAGGTCATCCATGCCCATGGGCAGACGGGATCGAAGTAGAAATCAACGGCGGTCATGCCTTCCAGCGTGCGGCAGGCAGCCGGAACGCGCGAACGCAGGGCCCGGTCTCAGTGCCGGGAGACCCGCAACAGCAGACCAACGCCGATCCAGGCAGCGATCACACTGGACCCGCCATACGACACGAAGGGCATCGGCACCCCGGTGACCGGCAGCAGACCGAGGTTCATCCCCAGGTTCTCGAAGCCCTGGGCCGCCAGCCAGCAGACGATCCCGGTCGCCAGCAGCGCCCCGAACCGGTCGGCGCGCGTCGCCGCTGCGGCCCCCCTCAGCAGGAACACCACGAACACACCGATCACCGTGAGGCCACCGATCATCCCGAGTTCCTCGCCCACGGCCGAGAAGATGAAGTCTGTGTACTGGTAGGGCACGAACGCACCCTGCGTGTGGACCCCGTCGAGCAGTCCCTGGCCCTGGACCCCACCCGTGCCGATCGCGATCAAAGCCTGCTGGACGTTGTACCCGACGCCCTGCGGGTCGGCCTGCGGGTCGAGGAAGGCCGTGAAACGGGCCACCTGATAGGCATCCAGCACCCCCAGCAGATAGGCCCCGACGGCGGCCAGGGCACCGGCCACGACGAGCCCGACCAACAAACGTCTGCGCACGCCGGCCACGAAGAGCACACCGAGCACGGCCGCGCCGGTGACCAACGCCGATCCGAGATCGGGTTGCAGGAGCAAGAGTCCGGCGACGACGCCGGTGGCGGCCAGCACTCCCAGCACGGCCTGAGGCTCGGGAGGGTCGTTGAGTCCTCGCATCCCCTGGCGGTCGGACAACCACAGCGCCGCCAGCAGAACCACGAAGACCTTCGCGAACTCGGCGGGCTGCAATGTGAAGCCACCTGGCAGGGTCAGCCAAGCTCGCGTGCCGTTGATCGTCGTGCCCAACGGCGTGAGCACCGCGAGCAGGCCAAGCACACTGCCGGCGTAGCCCACTGCCGCCAGTGCCATCAACGCCGGGCGGTCCAACCGGTACACCACCCACGCCGCCAAGGCACCGAGCACGAGGAACAGCGTCTGGCGGATGGCGAAGTAGCCGCCGGGATCGCCGTCGCGCACCAGTCGTCCCCAGGTCGTGGAGTACACCATGGCGATCCCGATCACGCTCAGCGTGACCGCACACGCCAGGATCCAGACATCGAACCGACGGGTGACCTCGGGCAGCCGCCGACTTGTGAGAGTCGCACTCATGGTGTGACTCCGAACAGTTGCTCGTACACAGCGCGGGCAACGGGGCCCGATGTCGCCGCCCCCAGACCGCCCTGATCGACATTGACGATCACCACGTATTGCGGATCGTCTGCGGGCGCGAAACTCGCGAACCACGAAGTCGACTGCTTGCCCGCCACTTCCGCGGTGCCGGTCTTCGCGGCCACCGGGTACTCCTCGAGGGGGAATCCGGCGAACGCACCACTGGCGGTCCCGTCGACTGTCGTGTCGGTCAGCGCCGACCGCACGTACGCCAGCGTTTCCGGGTCGGCGTCGACACGGCCCTTGGGCGGTGCGGCCAGGCGGACCGTCGTGTCACCCTGCAACTCCGCACCGACGTGCGGGGTGACCACCGTGCCGCCGTTGGCGATCGCGGCGTACGCGACGGCCATCTGCAGCGGTGTCACGAGGGTGCGACCCTGACCGATGGCGGTGTTCATGGCGTCACCGGCCTTGTACTGATCCCCGGAACGGCAGTAGTCACGGGCGTACGACGTGAGCAGGCGGGCTCGGGCCGGGCTCTTCTCCTCCGGATACCCTTCCCGCGCGCGACGGCAGAAGTCGTCACGTCGTTGCTCGTATTCGGCGATGACATCCGCGCGGTCGGGCACCGAGCCCGCCACCTCACCGGGAATGTCGACACCGGTGGTGCCTCCAAGGCCGAACTCGCGCGCCGTGCGCACCACCTGCTCGGCCGCGCCGTCGCCGGCCAGCCCACCGTCCCGCTTCCACATCTGGTACCCGAGCCGGTAGAACACCGTGTCGCAGGACACCGACAGCGCCTGCGCCAGGGACACGGGCCCGTAGGCACGGGATTCGTAGTTCCGGAAGGTCTGCCCCCCGACGACGAGAGCGGACGGACACTGGTACGTCCCATCGAGGTCGAACCCGGCCTCGTCTGCCGCCACTGTGGTCAAGGACTTGAACGTCGACGCCGGCGGCATGAGCGCTTGGATGGGGCGGAAGACCAGCGGGCGCCCACCGGATTCGTCGGTCAACTCCGCGTACTGCGCGTCGGTGAGCCCCTGTGCCCAGATGTTGGGGTCGTACGTCGGATATGAGGCCACGGCCCGGATGGCTCCGGTCCGGGCGTCCATCACGATCACCGAACCACCGGTCGCCCGGTATCCGGCGCTTCGGGCGGCATCCACGGCGTCGCGCAAGGCGCGTTCGGCGACGACCTGGGTGTCGAGGTCGAGGGTGGTCAGCAGCCGTTGGCCGTCCTGCGGTGCTGCGATCACCTCCTCGGTGGCACCGCCGTCTCGGGTCAGAACCTGCTTGGCCTCACCCTGCTGTCCCCGCAGGGCCTCGTCGTACTCGGCCTCGAGACCGGAACGTCCCTGCCCGTCGCCGAGGTAGCCCAGCACGTGGGCTGCGTTGGCCTTCGACGGATAGTCACGGACGGGGACCTGCTGCACGATCACCCCCGAAAGGTCGGCGTCGCGGATCGCGAGCGCCTGCGGGATGGGCACATCGGTGAGCACGGGGATCGGCCGTCCCGGCTCGCCCCGGTAACAGGTGCCCGGCGTCGCCCCCGGTTCCCCACAGATCGACATGCGCGCCATGATGGCGGCCTTCGATGAGCCCGAAAGGTCGACCAGCGCCGCGACCGTCTGGTCGTCCACCGGCGATTCGACGGCCACTTCGTAACTCGTGCGGTTGCCCGCGAGGATCTGTC
>ERZ724521.488-NODE-488-length-17899-cov-8.239688_pt1 | contig 17899 bp, 14 predicted proteins | sample MGYA00376054_ERZ724521 | MGnify/ENA primary metagenome ERZ724521 (study PRJEB28724, sample SAMN07190883) | activated sludge metagenome | isolation source: activated sludge of sewage treatment plant in Hong Hong | place: Hong Kong | collected 2016-03-17 ... | reverse complement strand
TCGGATGTGCTCGCCTCCGCGGTCTGCATGGACAAGCTCACCCTGAAGCGGCTTTGCGGTTTCCACGGCATCCCCCAGGTCGGCTTCGTCCAGGCGTTCACTCCCGGCTGGGAGGAGGAAGCTCTGGGGCTTGAGTTCCCGCTCTGGGTGAAGCCCTCGCGCCTCGGTTCGAGTGTCGGCATCAGCAAGGTGACCGACCCGTCCGGGCTGGCCGCCGCGGTCGAGGAGGCGGCGAAGTTCGACCCCCGCGTGATCATTGAAGCCAACTCCGCCGGCCGGGAGATCGAGTGTTCGGTGCTCGGAAACGAGAACCCGGAAGCCTCGCTGCCCGGGGAGATCCTCACCGATGACGAGTGGTACGACTACGAAGCCAAGTACACCGAGGGCCGGACCAGGATCGCCGCCCCGGCCGACCTCGATGAGCCGACCACGGCGGCGGTCCGCGATCTCGCTACCCGGGTCTTCACGATGGCCGGCTGCTCCGGCCTCGCCCGCTGCGACTTCTTCGTCGAGGAACCAGCCGCCGGGGAATCCGGCCAGTCCCGCATCCTCCTCAACGAGATCAACACCATTCCCGGCTTCACCCGAACCTCGGTCTACGCAAAGCTCTGGGAAGCCACCGGCCTCCCCTACCCGGACCTCTGCAACCGCCTGGCCGAACTGGCCCTCGACCGACACAAGTCCGAGTCCGACTACACCTTCTAGCCCCACCCCAACCCCCGGCGACCCAAACCCCTCGCCCCAAACCCGCGCGACCCAACCCCACGCCCCGGGTTCCCCGTCGCAGGCCACCCCCGGGGTCACCACTGGCAGAGGTGCCGCAAATCCAGCCCCTTGATGGGGCGAAACGTGCGGCACCTCCAGCCTCGTGACGGAACGAAACCTGCGGCACCTCCCGATGCGGGTCCGATCCGCTGCCATCATGAACCGGTTTCTGTTGCAGAATTGTTGCTCTTGTCGAGCCACATGTGAGCATTTCTTGCTCATGCTCCGGGGATGGACCCCAGATGGACGGGCATCGAGAGTGAACTGAACCGGCAGATGAGGGAGGTCGCCCTGACTCATGACGGTGTTCTGACTGCCGAAGACCTAACGGCCATCGGTCTGACTCGCAAAATGATTCAGACAAGGAAGGAGTCCGGAAGGTTGATTCCGGTCCTCAAGGGGTCTTTCGCCCTGCCAGGAACCCGGTTGAGACTTCGAGGCCGGTGTCGCGCCGGGGTCTGTTCGGCAGGTGAGGGGACAGTTGTCTCGCACTCGAGCGCGTTGGCACTTCACGATGTTGTTCGCGATCCCGGGGTAGTTCACCTCACCGGCGTTTCGAGAGGGTCTGGCGGCACCCGATCCGGCAGATGGTCCAGCGACAACTACGGCTTCAAGGTCATACGGCACGAAACCCGTCAACTTCCAGACAGCCAGATCACCGTCGTGAATGGAATACCGACGACCACGGTGGAGCGAGCACTGCGCGATTTCGCGGCCGACGCAACTCCGGCCGAAATGACAAAGGCATTGACCCAGGGAGAGAAGGAACGGGCAATCTGCTGGGGCACCCTTCGCGAGCTGGTGGCAGATTCGGCCGGACACAAGGGGAACACGATGCTGTCGACCGAGATTGAGGGATGGAATCCAGCCTTTGTCGATACGGGCTCCGATCCGGAAATCGACTTCCTTCGAATGATCCGCAAGCGGGAAATGCCCTGGCCCGCGGTCAACGTGAAGCTGGGCCACAACGTCCCGGACTTCCTCTGGTGGCATCTACGGCTGGCGGTCGAACTGGACCCGTACGGAACGCACAGCGGAGCGGGATCTCACCGTCGCGACCATCGCAAGGGGATTGAACTCGAAACCATGGGCCTGCGAGTAGTCCGCTTCACGGGCGAAGACCTCTACCAGCATGAAGACAGGACCGGTGACGAACTCTGGATTGTCATTCGACAGCAGTCCCGGCTCCTTCGATGCCCGATCTTCCTTCCACCGGGGTCTCCCCTCGCAGAGGTGCCGCAAATCCAGCCCCTTGATGGGGCGAAACTTGCGGCACCTCCGGAGGCATCAACCGTCTGAGCCGCCCCAACCATTCCTGAATCAAGTGGGGCGGCGGGTGCGAAATGGAGGGCGGGTCAGACCCCGCTCGACTCCCGGGGCTAGCCGTAGAGGCGGATGTCGCTGATGGCGACGCCGAAGCCTGAATCGGTTTCGGCGGGGTCGGTGATCCAGAGGAGGTAGTACTGGTACCTGGTGCCGGCGGTGATCAGGTCGATCTGCTGCTGTTCGGCGACGTCGGGGACCTGGGCGAGCCGGGTCCAGCCGGAAACGTCGTCCGGGATCGGATCGTTTGACCCGTAGACCTCCAGGGTCCAGCCCGGGGTCGGGGTCCGGATCTCCATCTCCGAGGCCTCGACCGGTTCGCCCGCGTCGACGTACATCCCGACCCCTTCCTTGTCCCCGAAGCTGTCGGTTTCATAGGTCTCGGTGGTCCAGGCGCTGGCCGAACGGTCATCGTCGATCGCGTAGTCGATCTCCTCGGAATGCTCTTCCTCGTCCCCCTGGGGGTCGTAGTCACTGGCCCCGACCAGGGCGATCTGGGTTTCGTTCGACCCGCCGCCTCCGGCCCCGCCGCCACCGCCGCCGCCGGTGTCACCGCGGGAGATGAAGTAAGCGGTGCCGGCCGCGATCACGAGGGCGACCAGCAGCATCAGGACGGCCGGCCAGGGCGAGGTCTTTGAGGTCGGGATCTGCCGGCGGGGAGGGGCGACCGCATCGAGCACCGAGGTTGCCTCACCGGTGGTGCCGCCGGCCCGGATCGCTTCCACTTCAAGCGCGGCCTGAAGGTCATCGATCATCTCCTCGATCGTCTGGTAGCGGTCATCCGGGTTCTTGGCGGTCGCTCGGTCAACCACCCGGGCCGAGGCCGCCGAGATGTCCGGCCGGATCACCTGCACGTCCGGCAACTCCTCGTTTACGTGCTTCATCGCGACGCCGATCTGGTTATCGGCCTCGAACGGCACGTCGCCGGTCAGCATCTCGTAGAGCACGATGCCGAGTGAGTAAATGTCGGAGCGAGGGTCCACTTCCTTGCCCATCGCCTGCTCGGGGGCCACGTAATCGGTGGTGCCGATCACCCGACCGGTCGCGGTGACGCCCTCGTCATTCAGTTCCCGGGCGATGCCGAAGTCGGTCAGCTTGGCCCGGCCGGTCGAATCGATCAGGACATTCTGCGGCTTGACGTCGCGGTGGACCATGTTGCGCTCGTGGGCGACGCCGAGGCCCTGGGCAACCTCCAGCCCGTAGGCCAGCGCCTCGGTGGCGTCGAGGGCACCGACCCGGGCGATCCGCTGTTTCAGGGTTTCCCCCTGGACGTACTCGAGCACGATGTAGGGCCGGCCCTGGTCCTCGCCCGCGTCGATCACGGCGACCACGTTCGGGTTGGAAAGCTTCGCCACCGCCCGCGCTTCCTGGTTGAAACGCTCGAGCTGATCCGGCTGCTCGGTCATCTCCCGGTGCATCAGCTTCACCGCCACCGGGCGGTCCAGCACCTCGTCGCGGGCGAGGTAGACCGTGGACATGCCGCCACTGCCGAGCTTGGCCTCAAGCCGGTACCGATCCGAAAGGACCGTCCCGATCATCTGTGAGCTGGCAGGCGGGTGGTTCACTTCACTGATTTTGCCCGCTCAAGCTCATAGGCACCGGAGGCTAACCGCAGGCACCGGTTTCCGCAGCGGGACTGACAAATTCGGGAAAAATTGCTCAATTCGCTTCACGGTCCAGTATGACCCTCTCGCAGGAGGTCCGAAGTGTTGGTTTCTGCCAATCAAAACCCGGCGAAGGGCTGACAGAGCGGATTTGCGAAGTGCCGGCGCCGGGGGATCAGTCAGCGCGACGGATGACCTGCCGGTCAAGGGTCAACGTGTACGCCGGACGACCTTACGGTCGCCGGCCGCGACGTCACCGATCCGGCGGGCTTCCGGGTAATGACCCCGCAGCACTTCGAGGGCGGCAGATTCATCTTCGGCGGGAACCACCACGCAGAAACCGCAGCCCATGTTGAAGACCTCGTACATCTCCTCGTCCGGCACGCCGGCCCGCTCGGCGATCAGCTCGAAGACCGGCTGGGGAGCAAGCGGGTCGGTGATCTCATAGGTGACCTCGGCCTTCAGCCGGAGCAGGTTGTCGAGACCGCCGGAAGTGATGTGGGCGAGGCCGTGGACCCGGACCGGGGAGGCGAGCAACTCCAGCACCGCCTTGACGTAGATCTCGGTCGGCTCGAGCAGGATCTCGCCGAGCGGGCGGCCGAGCCGGTCGTCATCCATGCCGATCCCGTCCAGGGCGGAACGGGCCAGGGTGTAGCCGTTCGAATGAATCCCCGAGGAGGGCAGGCCGATCACCACATCGGTCGGGGCGACCGCCGATCCGTCGATGATCGAGTCGAGGGCGACCGTGCCGAAGCAGGCGCCGGCAATGTCGAAACCCTTGACCAGATCCCCGATCTGGGCGAGCTCGCCACCGGGGATCTCGATTCCGGCCAGTTCGGCGCCCCGGGCCAGGCCGACCCCGATCTGCTCGCACATCTCCGGGTCGGCCTTCTCGACCGCGAGGTAATCGAGCATGGCGACCGGTTCGGCTCCGACGCAGATGATGTCGTTCACGTTCATCGCGATGCAGTCGATCCCGACCGTGTCGAAACGGCCAAGTTCCTCGGCGACCAGCAGCTTGGTCCCGACCCCGTCCGTCGAAAGCGCGATTCCGGTGCGGTTGTCGAGCCGCATCACGGCGGCGTAATGGCCCTTGAGATCGACCTGCCGGGTGGGCCGGCCGATGTTTGCGGTGGCCAGGGCGGCGACCAGCCGGCTGACCGCGAGGTCCGCGTCGGACTGGCTGACTCCCGCCTTCGCGTATGCGTCTTCGCCGCTCATCGCAGTTGATTCAACATTAGAAGGCGGTCACTCGGCAGCACGGTCACCGCGATCGGCGGCCAGTCTCGCCAGGATCAGCAGGGCGAAAGCGATCCGGTAGGCCGCGTAAGGGGCGAGTGCCCGGTCCCTTTCGACCATCCGGATCAGATCGGTCGCGGCCATCGTCGAGGCAAAGGAAGTAACGGTGCCGATCGCCAGCCAGCGCGCCTGCCGGCGTGAGATGCCGCGCCGGGCAAGCCGTACCCCCTTCAGGCCGACCGCCCCGAGGATCACCGGCAGGGCGACGGTGCGGGAGAGCAGATTGGCCTGATCACGGGAGAAGCGGCGCAACCGGGCGGCGGTCAGGGTGGCGCCGTTGCGTGAGACGCCGGGAATCAGCGCCGCCGCCTGGCCGATCCCGAGGGCGAGCCCGTCCTTCCAGTCCGCTTCCCCCCGGCCCCGCTCCTGGGGCCGGCGATCGGCCAGGGCCATCGCCAATCCGCCGAGGATCAGCCCGGTCGCGGTGCCCCGCGGCCCGCCGAAGCGGGATTCGATGACCCGTTCGAATCCATAACCGACGGCAGCCGCAGGCAGGAAGGAAAGGAGCAGGACCGAGGCGCGACGGAGGTCAAACTCACCGATTTCATCCCGGATCTCTCCGCGCCGGGTGATCAGCAGCGCCAGTGCTGCGCCCCCGTGAAGGGCGACTTCGAAGCTCTTGCGCAGTTCCGGGTCGAGCTCATCCGGATCCCACCGGAGCAGGCCGGGGAGCATCGCCAGATGGGCCGAGGAGGAGATCGGCAGCAGTTCGGCCGGACCCTGAACCAGCCCGAGGACCACCGCATGGCCAGTTGCGCGTCGGCTGTCACCGGAATCGGAAATGAGAGCGGGGATGCTACCCGCGGGGTAGAATCCGTGGCTTCAATGCGACGCCCAGACTTTCATTTGCGCCGGTACCAGCTGATGCAGATGGCCGGTGACGGCCTGCTCGTCGCGCTGTCCTACTTCCTCGCCTTCCAGCTTCGCTTCCTCGATGACCCGGGGACGATCCCCGAGCGGTACGTCGACCTGTTCCTGCAGTCGGTCGGTTTCGTGATCGTCGGCAAGCTGATCGTCTTCTACCTGTTCGGGCTCTACCAGAAGTGGTGGCGTTTCGTGGGCGGTCGTGACATCGCCCGGATCGTCCAGGCGGTTTCGGTTTCGAGCCTCCTGCTGGTCGTGCTGTTCACGGTGATCCAGCCCTTCCCGCATGACCTGCCCCGCTCGGTCGCGGTGACCGACTTTCTCCTCACCCTCTTCCTGATCGCCGGCGCCCGGCTCGCCACCCGGCTCTTCAAGGAACGCCCGAACAAGGGCAACCGGATCGCCCGGGGCCGCGAGGTGCTGGTGGTCGGGGCCGGTTCCGGTGGTCAGATGGTGGTCCGCGAACTGCGGATCAACCCGAACCTCGGCGAGACCGCGATCGGCTTCGTCGATGACAACACGGAGATGCGCGGCATGCGGATCCAGGGCATCCGGGTGCTCGGCACCACCGACGAGATCGAGACGATCCTCGACGAAACCGAACCGGACGAGGTGATGATCGCGATCCCCTCCGCGCCCGGTGTGCTGCGGGCGAGGGTGGTGGCCGCCTGCCGCGAGCGGCAGATCCGGGTCCGCACCCTGCCGACCGTGTTCGAGCTGCTGCGGGGCGGCGTCCAGCTCAGCCAGCAGCTGCGCGAGGTCCAGGTCGAGGACGTGCTCGGCCGCGATCCGGTGACCATGGAGCTGGCCCGGGTCGGCGCCTACCTCGAGGACCAGGTCGTGATGGTGACCGGGGCGGGCGGCTCGATCGGCAAGGAACTCTGCCGCCAGATCGGGCTGGTCGGTCCGCGGCTGCTGGTCATGCTCGACCACGCCGAGGACAACCTCTTCCAGATCGAACGCGAGATGGTGGCCGAGCGCCACTTCACCAGGGTCGAGGCGGTCCTGGCCGACTGCAAGGAGACCGAGCGGATCTTCGAGGTGATGCAGCGCTTCAAACCCAACATCGTCTTTCACGCCGCCGCCTACAAGCACGTGCCGCTGATGGAGTCGAACCCGCTCGAGGCGGTTCGCAACAACTCGTTCGCGACCCGGATCACCGCCGATTGCGCCGCCGCGGCCGGGGCCGAGCGCTTCGTCCTGATCTCGACCGACAAGGCGGTCAACCCGCAGACCGTGATGGGTGCATCGAAAGCGATGGCCGAGTGGGCGGTCGCCGCCGCCGACGCGCACCACGCGAACACACGCTTCGTCTCGGTCCGTTTCGGCAACGTGCTCGGATCCTCCGGCAGCGTGGTGCCGATCTTCAAGCGCCAGATCGAGCAGGGCGGTCCGGTCACGGTCACGCACCCGGAGATGACCCGCTTCTTCATGACGATCCCGGAAGCGGTCCAGCTGGTCATCCGGGCCGGCGACACCGGGGTCAGCCGGGGTGACGTCTTCGTGCTCGACATGGGCGAGCCGGTCAAGATCACCGACCTGGCCGAGAACATGATCAAGCTGGCCGGTCGCGAGCCGGAGAAGGACATCGCGATCGAGTTCACCGGGCCCCGGCCGGGGGAGAAGCTCCACGAAGAGCTGTTCGGGGTGGAAGAGCGGCCGCAGCCGACCGCTTCGAAACGGATCATGAGGGCGGTCAGGGAGGAACCGATCGACCCGGAATGGATCGTTCAGACCCTCGATCGACTCGATCAGGTCGTTCAGACCGGGGATGAAGCGAACCTCGCCGAGACCGTGGTCGAACTGGCCAGCAACCCCGGCAGCGATCCGGCAAAGGTCATCTGAAACCGGCTCAAGGCGCATTCATCCGCCAAACCCAAATAACATGCCCCGGTCGGCGTATCCGGGTCGTGGGCCCACCAGCCCCGGGAACTACGCCCTGACGTCCAGAAAAGTGGAGATCAGTTGACCGACGTAATCCAGACCGTAGGCTCCTACGCCGGGCTCGTCGCCCTGCTGGCGATTGGCGTGCTCGCTTTCCTCGTGTTCTCCCAGGCCAGGGACATCCGCCGTCTGCGCGAATGGGCCGGCGGTGCACCAGAGCGGGATGCCGAGGTTCGCGAGGTCAGCGAGATCGTCGCCGAAGAGCGCTCGGCCGAGCTCAGGGTGCTGGCCGACCGCGAGGAGCGGCGCATGGAGCGGGCCGGACTGGCCGAGCCTTCCTTCTGGGATCGCCTCGGCCGCAGCGGCCGGATCATCGCGATCGTCGCGGCGGTGCTGATCCTCGGCGCGGCTGCCGCCTGGGCTGCGACCAGCCTGCTCGGCTCGGACAGTGGCAACTCCGGCAACGGCAAAGGCGGCAACGCAGCCAAGTCACAGAACGCCAAACCCGCCCAGATCAGGGTCGCCGTCCTCAACGGCACCGGCGGCACCGAAGCCGGGCTCGCCAACACTTACGCCACTGCCCTGGAGGACGACGGGTACCAGATCGGTGTGGTGACGGACGCAACCGACACCTTCACCGAGAGTGTCGTCATGTTCGCGAGCGGCCATCAGGCAGAAGCCAGGAAGGTCGGCAAGGCGGTCGGGATTGACAACACGGCCCCGATGGACGCCGCCATCTCGGGACTTTCTTCCGGTGCCGACGTGACCGTGGTGATCGGCACCGATCACGGCCCCCTGCCCGGGGAGTAAATGGATAACCCCGCCGGCCCCCGGGGCCCAGGCACGACTCGCCTGGGATGGCTGGCGCCACTCACGATCGGCCTGCTTCTGGTGGCGACGGTGGCCGCCTTCGGCTGGTCGCAGCGGCTCAAGCGTGAGCCGCTGGTGATCGACCGGGTCGAGTACCGGGTGCTCGGGTACACGCCGAACGGTGAATCGCCGACCGTCTTCAGCCCCAACGGCGATTGCCGGCGGGACCGGATGTCGATCCACTTCCGCACGACCAGGTCGGACACCGCCGACGTCGAGATCATCGGCCTCGGCGGCAGGACCGTCCGCACCCTGGCCCGCGACCGCTTCTTCAAGCGCTACCGCGAGCACACGCTGATCTGGAACGGTCGCAAGGACGACGGCGGGATCGCATTCACCAGCAAGTACCGGGTCCGGGTAACCATGCACGGCGAGGACCGGGTCCTCTACCTGCCCGGCTTCATCCGCCTCCACAGGTACGCGCCCCGCGGACCCTCCGGTTGCCCGAAGCCGCTCAAGTGGAAGTACTCGGTCAAGGAACCGGGCAAACCGGCGAGACCCCTGACGAGGGCCGAGGTCGCGAAGATGACCAGACCCCTGACCGAGGCCGAGGTGGCGAAGATTAAAGCCGCGGCGAAGAAGGCGCTGGGCACCGGCGGCACCACCGGAGGGCAGGGCCAGTGATCGAGGCGCTCGCAGCCCTCGTCGCCGCGGCCGCGCTGGCGGTCGCGATCCTCGACCAGCCTTCGATGCGTCGCTCGATCGCGATGGCGGTCGCCGGAATCATGGTCCCGGTCCTGATCGCCGGTGACCAGTGGCATTCCGGCCCGATCACCGAACTTCGAAACTCACCGGCGATGCTGGTCCTGGCCCTGCTCTGCGCCCTGGCCGTGGTCGCCCTGATCGCCTGGGTGGTCGATCGCTGGCCGGTCATGCTCCCGGTGCTGGTCCTGGTCGCGCTGCCCTTCCGGATCCCGCTGAACGTCGGCGGGGAGGATGCGAACCTGCTGGTCCCGCTCTATCTGGTGATGGGCGGCGGGGTGCTGGCTTCGCTCATCCGGGCGCGCCGGAACGACCTGCTGCCCGCGTTGCCGACCGTTGCCCCGGCCGGTCTGGCCCGCTGGCTCAAACCCCTGCTCGCCGCCGCGGTGGTGCTCTACGCCCTCGGCCTCTTCTACACGGATGACCGTTCGACCGGCCTCCAGAACCTCTGTTTCTTCCTGATTCCCTTCGGGGTGATCTTCGCCCTGATGGCCGAGGTCGAGTGGACCAGGGACCGCCTGCGGATCCTGCTCGGCGTGGTCGTCGGCCTGGCCCTGGTCTGCGCCCTGGTCGGCTTCGTGGAATACGCGACGCGGGACCTGCTCTGGAACCAGGTCGTGATCCGATCGAATGACTTCCACGTCTACTTCCGGGTCAACTCGCTGTTCTGGGATCCGAACGTCTACGGCCGCTACCTGGCGCTGGCGATCACCATGGTCGCCGCGGCACTGCTCTGGGCGAAGCCGAGCCGCGAGTCGGTGATCCTCGCGGTGGTCGCCGCCGTCCTCTGGCTCGCCCTGATGACCACCTACTCGCAGTCGAGCTTCATCGCCCTGATCGCCGGCCTGGCGACCCTGATCGCGCTCCGCTGGAGCCTCAAATGGGTTCTGGCCGGGCTCGTCGCGCTGGCCGTCGGGGTGATCCTCTTCGGCACCTTCGCCGGCGGCCTGGTCAAGCTCGACCTCGGCGCGATCAACAAGCAGACCAGCGGCCGGGCGAACCTGGTCGAGGGCGGAATGGACCTCTTCGAGGCGAGGCCGCTCTATGGCTACGGGCCCGGTTCCTTCTCGGTTGCCTTCAAGCGGGAGGTGGCCGGACCGAACGCGCCGGTGACCGAATCCCACACCGAACCGGTCACCGTCGCGGCCGAGCAGGGGCTGATCGGCCTGGCCTTCTACCTTGCGCTGCTGGCCAGCATCCTTGCCGCGCTGCTGGCCGGAATGCGAAAGGTGATGCCCGGCCTCGGTGCCCCGCCTCGCTCGTACGACCCGGACCGCGGACCCCCCGCCGCCAGGGCCGCCATCCTCGCCGCCTTCGTCGCGGTGCTGGTTCACACGCTCACGTACGCAGGATTTCTCGACGACCCGGTTACCTGGGTCCTGATCGCCATCGGCTATAGCCTCGCCTTTCCATGTCGGGCTACCTCCGCCGCCTAGCGACAACCGGCGCCGCCTACACGGCGGCCAGCATCATCTCGAAGCTGATCGCGGTAGCCCTGTTGCCGCTTTACACGCGCTACCTGACCCCGGCTGATTACGGCGCCGCGGAAGTCATGTTCTCGGCCGTGGTCGCGGCCTCGATCATCATTCGGCTCGGCGTGGTCGAGGCCCTGCTCCGCTTCTATTACAAGCAGGGTGAGGAGCCGGCCGCCGTCGTCTCGACTTCCTTCGCCACGCTGTTCTGGGCGGGGCTGATCTCGGTCATCGTCCTGATGCCTTTCGCCGGGCCGATCTCGCAGCTCCTCCTCGGGGAATCCGAACCGACCCTGGGCCGGATCGCGATCGTCGGCCTCTTCGTGCTCACCCTCTCCGAATACCTCCTGACCATCTTCCGCCTGGACGAGCGGGCCCGGGCCTTCTTCGCGGTGACCATGCTCTCGGTCCTGATCACGATCCCGGTCACCGTGATCCTGGTCGTCCCGCTCGACCTCGGGGCCGAAGGCCTCCTGGCCGGCAGCTACGGCACCGGCCTCGCGATCGTCCTCGGCCTGATCTTCTACAACCGCCGTCGGCTCGCCCTGGCCCCTGACCGTCCGCTGCTCAAGCGGATGATGGCCTTCGGCCTGCCGACCATGCCGGCCGAGCTCTCGCTCTACTCGCTGAGCTTCATCGACCGCATCCTGATCGCCCGCAAGCTCGGTCTGGCCGAGGCCGGGCTTTACTCGATCGCGATCAAGATGTCACAGGGGATCGCGGTCCTGGTCCGCGGTTTCCAGCTCGCCTTCCCGCCGCTCGCCTACTCGATCCAGGATGACGACGAGGCCCGCCTCGCCTACTCGGCGGTGGTCACCTGGTTCGTCACGGTGATGGCCTTCGTGGTCAGCTTCCTCTGGCTGATCGCTCCCTGGATCGTCGGCCTGCTCGCCGCCCCCGAGTTCTCCGAGGCGGCCGTCGTGGTCGGACCGGTATCGGCCGGCGCCGCCCTCTACGCGCTCTACATGGTGCTGCTGGTCGTGCTCGGCCGGACCGGGCGCACCGAGTACAACCTGCCGGCGACGATCGCCGGGCTGGTCGTCAATGTCGGCCTCAACCTGCTGCTGCTTCCGCTCTGGGGGATCATCGGGGCCGGGGTCGCGCTGGTCGTCTCCTACCTGGTCGTGGTGGTGCTGATGTACCTCTTCACCCAGCGTCTCTTCCCGGTCCCCTACGAGTGGCTGCGGCTTGTCCGGGTGCTGCTCGCCACCGCCGCCCTGGTCGCGATCGGCGAGGTCTTCGTCCCGGATGACGGTCTCGCCTGGCTGGCGGTGCGGCTGCTGCTTGTTCTCGCGCTCCCGTTCGCTCTGCTCCTCACGGGCTTTTTCACCGCGGAGGAGCGGGGGTGGTTGCTCTTGTTGACGAAGCCCGGTGAGCTGAAGGCGAAGATCCTCGCCGCACGGGAGGTTGGAAAAGCGGCGGGCGAGGAGGGTGAAGGCACCAGCGCCTCAGGCAGGCCCGGGAGTCGCGGGTTGCCGGAGGCGGTTGAGGTCGAACAGTGGGACGAGGACCTTCGTTCCTAGAGGTGCCGCGCATTTAGGACCGTGATGGGGCAGAACTTGCGGCACCTCTCCCGGAACTCAGGATTCCGGGCTGCCGGCGCGGTCGGCGAGGCTTTCTCCCCGGTAGGGGAAGAGGGCCTGGCGGGTGTGGGCGCGGTAGACCGGGGTGGGGGCGCCGGGCATGAAGACCGAGGCGATCGTCCGCAGGCCGTAGGCCCAGGCGGTCAGCAGGCGGACCGTGAAGGCGGCGGCCCGGTTGTGGTGCTTTCGCATGTAGAGGTCGCGGTTGCGGTGGAACTCGACGATGCGGGGCAGGCCGGAAGAGAGGTCGGTCGAGAGTTGGTTGTGGTGGACCGCCTCGGCCGAAGGGACGTAGAGCGTGCTCCAGCCGGCGTCGGCGAGGCGTTTGCAGAAGTCGCACTCGTCGTAGTAGACGAAGAACTGCGGGTCGAGCCCGCCGATTTCCCGGGCCGCTTCGCGGCGGACCATCAGGGCCGAGGACTGGGCCCAGTCGACCCGCCGGGTTTCCTCGCCCTTGCCTTCGACGGTCAGGCGCGAGTGGAGGAAGAGCGCGCCGACGAAAGCTGACTCGACCCCGGGAAAGCGCCAGGCGCAGGCGTACGCGTTGCCTTCGCCGTCAAACAGTTGCGCCCCCGCCGCCCCCGCTTCCGGTTCGGCATCGAGGGCCGCGACCAGCGCCCCGGCAGCGCCGGCCCTCAGCTCCGAATCCTCGTTCAAGAGCAGGCAGTAGCGGCCGCGGGCCCGCTCCAGCAGCAGTGAGTCGTTGGCCGCCTTGCCCTGCTTGGTCTCCAGGGCGATCACCTCTGCCGAGGGAAACTGTTCCCGCACCGCTTCGACCGAACCGTCGCTGGATGCGTTGTCGAGGACGAGTACCTCGCTCTCCAGTCCGGCCGGGTGGAACTTCTCGATCGCGGCCAGGCAATCCATCAGGTACTCCCGGCCGTCGTTGTTTACCACGCAGTAGCTCAGGTCCACTTCTGTGGCTTCGGTTGCAGGGTCGGGTGCCGGAGAGGGGCTGTTCACGGTTGCCAACGATAATCCCGGTTGTGCATGTCAAGCTGATCGACCCCTCGGCTTTCACCCCGCCGTACGACCGGTCGCTGGCTGCTGCCCTGGCGGCGGAAGGCGCCGAGGTCGAGCTGATCACCTCCGAATTCACCTACGGGCCGGTGCCGGAACCGGAGGGTTACGAGGTCAGCCTCGACTTCTACCGCCGCATTTCGCCGCGGGCCCGACGGTTCAGCAAGGCGCTTCAGCACTTCCCGGAGATGCGCCGCCTCCGGCGCAGGCTGGAGAACGCCCCGGACCCGATGGTCACCCATTACCAGTGGCTGACCATGCCGCGGTTCGATCATCGACTGATCTCGAAGCGCCGTCCCCGTTTGATGACCGCCCATTACATCCTGCCGCCCGGCCCGAACGGGAAGCAGGCCGCGGCCGCGAAGAGGGTTTTCGGCGCAATGGACGCGGTGATCGCCCATTCGAAGGGCGGGGCGAGCCGACTGGTCGAAGAGGTCGGCCTGCCGGAGGAGCGGGTGCGGGTGATCCCTCACGGCGCCTTCGACTACCTGACCCGGCTGCCGGAGGAAGCCCCGTTGCCCCCGGAACTGGCCGACTCCGGTGCCGAGGCTCCGGTCATCCTCTTCTTCGGCCTGCTTCGCCCCTACAAGGGAATCGACGTGCTGATCCGCGCGGCCGGACAGCTGGCCGCGGATACCGACCGAGACGGGCCCGCTCCTGAGCTTTGGATTGTCGGCAATCCGCGCATGGACCTGACCGAACTGGTCGAACGCTCGAGGAAGCTGAAGGTCAAGGTCCGCTGGCTGCCCCGCTTCATCGAGGATCAGGAGATCCCGGCGATCATGCGACGGGCCGATGTCGTCGTCCTGCCATACCTCGATGGCGAGCAGTCGGGTGTGTTGTACACGGGGATCGCCTTCGGCAAGGCGATGGTCGTCTCCGACGTGGGCGGTATCGGCGAGGTCGCCCGGGAACACGGGCTTGCCCGGACCGTCGAGCCGGGTGATGTCGACCAGCTGGCCGCCGAGCTTTCGGCGTTGGTCCTCGGGGACCGGGCCGCTGCGGCCAGGGAAGAACTCGAGACGAGGTGCAGGGTCGCGGCGGAGGGACCCTTCGCCTGGGCCGCCGTCGCCGGACAGACGATCGCGCTCTACGAGGAACTGCTCGGCCGGAGGAGCGGATCGTGATCGTCGTCTACATCCTCTTCTGGCTCAGCGCGGGCCTGGTCTTCTTCACCCACATCGGCTACCCGATCACGCTCTGGCTGCTCGACTTCATCGGCCTGGGCGGCCGCGCCGGGGAGGTGCGGGGCCGCAAGCTCAGCGAGATTCCGCCGGCAATCGATCCCGACACCGAGGAGGAGATTCTGCCTTCGGTCTCGCTGATCATCGCCGCCTACAACGAGGAGACCGTGATCGAGGCGAAGGTGAAGAACGCGCTGGAGCTTGAGTATCCGCGCGAGCTCCTTCAGGTCATCGTCGCCTCGGACGGCTCGTCGGATCGCACCGTGGAGATCGCCCGGGAGGCCGGCGCCGACCTTGTCCTTGATCTGCCCCGGGGCGGCAAGATCGCCGCGCAGAATGCCGCGGCCGATGCGGCCACCGGGAACCTCCTGGCCTTCTCGGATGCGAACTCGACCTGGGAACCGGGCGCGCTCGCCGAACTGATCGACCCCTTCCGCGACGAGCGAGTCGGATATGTCTGTGGTCAGGTCCGCTTCATCGGACCCGACGGCGGCAACCTCGAAGGCGCCTACTGGCGCTACGAGATGCGGGTGCGGGAGATGGAGTCGGAGCTGGCCGGGGTCACCGCCGGAAACGGCGCGATCTACGCGGTCCGGGCCAGTGCCTACATCCCCCTCGCCCCCTCGGGCAGCCACGACCTTTCGTTCCCCTTCGCCCTGGCCAAGCGAAGGCTCGCTTCGCTTTACCGGCCCCGGGCCCGGGCAACCGAGAAGCTGGTCCCCAGCCTCGACGGCGAACTGGCCCGCAAGCGGCGGATGATGGTCGGCCTCTGGGACATCGTGGTCGGGGAGGGAATGCTCGACCCGCGGGGCTACTCGCCGCTCTACCTCTTCGAACTCTTCTCGCACCGACTGCTCCGCTACCTCAGCCCGGCCCTTCACCTGATCGCCTTCCTGACCAACCTCGCGCTGCTCGGCCACGGCTGGTTTTACGGGCTGACCATGCTGCTTCAGCTGCTGCTCGTGGCCGGGGCGATTCTCGGTCGCTGGATCCCGATCCTGCCTTTCCGCATCAGTCGCTACTACCTCGAGGTGACCCTCTCGATCGCGCTCGGCCTCTGGGACCGCTGGCGCCAGGGCCCGCCGGCCGCCTGGGAGAAAGCCGAGGGCACCAGGTGAGCATGCCGGGCGACAGGATGGCGGTGGCTCGTTGAGCCGGGGCTTCGAAAAACTGGTCACGGCGCTCGTGCTGGTGATCACCGCCCCGCTCCTGGTGGTCTGCGCGATCCTGATCCGGCTCGAGGGCGGCGGCTCCGCGATCTACCGGCAGACCCGGGTCGGCCTGCACGGTGAAGAGTTCGAGATGCTGAAGCTGAGGACGATGATCCCCGGCTCGGATCCGGTCGGGGTTGGCACCGTGGTCGGCCGGGAGGACCCGCGGGTGACCCGGGTCGGCCGCTGGCTGCGCCGAACCTCGCTGGACGAGCTGCCCAACCTGGTGAACGTCTGGCGGGGTGAGATGGCCCTGGTCGGCCCCCGCCCGACGATCCCGGCCCAGGTCGCCGATTACACGCCGCATCAGCATCGCCGGCACGAGGTCCGCCCCGGGATCACCGGCTGGGCCCAGGTTCAGGGCCGGGCCGGGATTCCCTGGGACGAACGGATCGAGCTTGACGTCGAGTACGTGGAGAACCGCTCGCTCCGGCTCGACCTGGAGATCCTTCGCCGCACCGTCTGGCTGGCCGCGACCGGCCAGGGCCTCGCCCCGGACTGAGCGCGGCGATCATTTAGGCTTTCCGGATGCGCATTGGCCAGATAATCGGCGCGAAACGCCCCGTCTTCTCGGTGGAGTTCTTTCCCCCGAAGACCGACGAGGGCCGCGCCCAGCTCTTTGACACCGCCCGGCAACTGGCCGAACTCGAACTCGATTTCGTTTCCGTGACCTACGGGGCCGGCGGCTCGACCCGCGAGGGCACGGTGGACATCACGACCGCTCTCAAGGACGAGGTCGGGCTCGAGGTGATGGCCCATCTGAGCTGCGTCGGTGAGACCGCGGATGGCCTCGACGCGACGCTGGAACGGCTCCGGGATGCCGGCATCGACAACATCTTCGCCCTCCGCGGCGACCCGCCCCGCGGTGAAACCGACTTCGTCCAGCCCGAGGGCGGTTTCGGCAGCTCGGCGGAACTGGCCAGCCACATCAACTCGAAGTACGACTTCTCGATCGGCGGGGCCTGCTTCCCGGAGGTGCATCCGGAAGCGCCGGACCTCGACACCGACCTGACCTACCTCAAGACCAAGGTTGACGCCGGGGCCGAGTTCCTGATCACCCAGCTCTTCTTTGACAACCGCGCCTACTTCGATTTCGTCGATGCCGCCCGGGCCAAGGGCATCGAGGTCCCGATCCTCGCCGGGATCATCCCGGTCACCGGCTACGCCCACACCAAGCGAATCTGCAACCTCTGCGACGCCAGCATCCCGGTCGAGCTCGAGGCGGCGATGCTGGCCGCCGAGGGTGATCCGGAAGCCGAGTTCAACCTCGGCGTTGCCTACGCCGCCCAGCAGAGCGCCGAACTGCTTGCGGCCGGTGCCCCGGGCATCCACTTCTACGCGCTGAACAAGGCCCCGGCGACCCGGGCCGTGCTCGGTGCGCTTCGCGCCGCGCAGCCCTGGCGCGGCGCCCGCGGCCAGTCGCTGACCAGCTGACCCGGTCAACTTGGGCCAGGAAGGCGACAGGGAGGTAAAGCAGCCGACCAGGGCCGGTTACGCGATCGGCGCCGTCTTTCTGCTCTTCATCGTTGGCGGGGCCTTCTTCGCCCTCCGTTCGGGCGGGGACGATGGCGGCGAGGCCCACATCTCCACCGCCTCCGGTTCCAGCAACGGGCTGGCTCCGGACACCCGCAAGGGCACCCCCTATGAAGGGCCGCTGATCACCGATCTGGCCAGGGCCGCGGCAGCCGCGAAATGCGTGGTCCGCGAGGGCCTTCCCGAGGAAGGCCACGACCACATCAACCGGGGTGATCCGGTTCCCGATTACAGGACGGTGCCTCCCACCTCGGGCGATCACATCGTGCCGCCGCTCCAGCAGGCCGACGGCGCCTGGGCCGACCCGGTGGCCCCGGTGGACGTAATTCACTCGCTCGAACACGGCCGGGTCGCGATCCAGTATTCGCCGGCGCTGCCGGAAGAGGACCAGCTCGCGCTCAAGGGCCTCTTTGACTCGGCCTACTCGGCCGCGCTGCTCTTCCCCAACCCGGAGATGCCGTACGCGGCCGCCGCGACTTCCTGGCGCAACCTGATCGCCTGCCCCCGGTGGCAGGGCCGGAAGACCCTCGACGCGATCAACGCCTTCGGCGTCGCCCACTGGGGCCAGGGCCGCGAACCAATGGC
>ERZ724521.481-NODE-481-length-17983-cov-4.463130_pt1 | contig 17983 bp, 12 predicted proteins | sample MGYA00376054_ERZ724521 | MGnify/ENA primary metagenome ERZ724521 (study PRJEB28724, sample SAMN07190883) | activated sludge metagenome | isolation source: activated sludge of sewage treatment plant in Hong Hong | place: Hong Kong | collected 2016-03-17 ... | reverse complement strand
TAGCCACGCCAACTTGCGGGTTCTTCATGATCTGGTTCCAGTATTGGGTCGGCTGAAGGCCGCTCAGGTCCCACTGCTGGCCGAAACCGGGCGGTGTGAAAATCTGGTTGATCGCCCCGGGCTGGTTTCCAAAAGCATAATGGAGCGTGTCGCCCGCCACAGGAAAGACTGAATTGGTGATGGTAATCTGGGCCGTTAGCGGGTGGATACCCCCGCATGCGAAGAGGCAAAAAAGTACCAGTTGTTTCATAGTTGTACGGTGACAAGGAACTTACGCAATATTGCGCTGCGGGGCCGGCAATCGGTAATATGATCGATTTGCCATACAAAGATATGTTATTCAAAATATCTCTGTGAAACTGGCAAGGGAGAAATAGGAGTGCAGATAATGTAAATTGGAAGCATAGAATATTCAGGATCTCCCGAAGTCATCCTGCAACCGAACGATATCCTCCTCATCCGATGGCTGATCCGGATCGGTATGCTGCCATATCTCCGCCACTTTTCCCCAGGTATCCAGGCCGACTAAGCGGTGTCGTTCCCCTTTTGCCAGGGTAATGAGGTCGCCCTGCCGGTATTCTTCCAAATCGCCGGGTTCGTCTGTATCCGAACGGACGACACCGACTTTCCCCTCCACTACCCGCCATACTTCCGAACGCCGGTGGTGGTATTGCCATGATAACCGTTTATGGGGGGCAACCAGCAATATCTTCGGACTGACTTTCCGGCCTCCGATCAGGTCTGCATTATTGATTCCCGGAAAATACCGGGCAGTAAAATCTGCGGCTTGTTTTTCATCAATCACAAAAAAACCGCCCCAGGGGCGGTCAAAGTCCTTGCGTTCAATCCGAAATCCGGCTTTATCCAGTTCTTGTTGTGTAGTTTCAAAAATGTTATTCATAGGCAGGTCAATGACTGTTCGAGTTAAACTTCCGGAAATTGTTTGCGCCGCTTTGATCTGATTGAAGCGTCAAAACCCGGTTTAGCAGAATTAAGCGTATGAGGTGATTTAAATTTTTGGGTTTGGATACATGTTCGAGCGTCTCAACAGTACAATTTTCGCACAGATTTTACGCAGAAACTATACACAGATTCTACGCAGAAGCACTCTGTGCGAAATCTGTGTATAGTTTCTGCGTAAAATCTGTGCGAAAAACCAGCCACCACCAGGGTAATAAGTTTAAATCACCTCATACGTTTAAATGAGGATATTGGCAAAGATAAACAGATTGAAAAAAGAATCTTAGAAACGCTGTGTTTGGGAAAACAGGCATCCCTGACCGAGGCATATTAAATACCTTTTACCAAATGATATGGATATGCTTTCGGGCATTTTCTACGGCAATGTACCGAACGAGGACAGGCTGGGAGGTTTGCTCCTGACATCCATGAAAGGGTGAGGGTTGCAAATAGAAGGCACCCTGCCGGGGGAGTTGCAGTAATGGAACCTTTTTTTAGGACGGTTTGGGCCGAAAGGAGATACAAAGCCAAATTTTACCTCTCACCCGCCTTTCAGGCAATAAAAAAAATCCTCATAAGTTGTTCACTTACAAGGATTTGTGTATTGTTGGGTGGTAGCCCGTACGGGAATCGAACCTTATTTTTTCAACTTTCCCGAACTATCTTAAAATATATGATAATCAAGCGTTTATTTGCATATTCTGCAAACATGAAGTAACTTTGAGCAAGTAAAACAAACGAATCTTACTCGCACTTTTACTCGCACTTTGCAAATTTCGCTATGCTATGATTAACGTGATTTTCGCCCTGAACCGCCGCAAAGATGATGCCCCTGATATGGAGCGCCCGATCCAATGCCAGATTCGATACATCGTCAACGGGGAAACGGTACGCATGAACTTTGCCACCGGACAGACTTGTAAAATCCGTCATTTCAAAAACCAGAAGGTTTACCACACCGTCCAGTTTGCCACACAGATAAACGCACGGCTGAACGAAATCAGGAAACGTGCCGAACGCCTGTACCGTGACGCTGTGGAACAAGGCAAAATGCCGGTGAAGGAAAAACGCAAAGACCAAATTCTTTTAGGGACGTACAAGGTGGAAGAGGAACGCGACCTGGTGACCGATTTTGCCGCATTCATTGAATACCACAATGACAAAGGAACCTCGAAAGGCAGTATGTCGCACATCCTGAACCTGAAAACCCATCTGGAGCAATTCGCCAAACGGCAACGCTTCACCCTCACCTACGATAATATCAATCTGGCGTTTTACGGCAAGTTCCTGCGCTACCTGCAAGACTACGAGCACCGCGACGGCGCAACGTATCAGGAAAACACCGTCGGCAACTTCATCAAAAAACTGAAAATGTTCCTGAATTGGGCGAAGGGCAACGGCTGGAACCCATACGACTATTACCACCATCCCGACTTCAAAATCCCGGACAAGCGGGTGGATAACATCTACCTCGAACAGTCGGAACTCAACGCCCTGGCTGCACCCGACCTGCGCAACCGACCGCACCTGAACCTCACACGCCATTGGTTTTTGCTTGCCTGCGAAACCGGGATGCGGTACAGTGACTACATACAGTTAAAGAAATCCAATATTCGGGAAGTTGCCAGCGGCTACGATTTCATTTATGAGCCGCGCAAAACGAGCAAATCTTCCAAAATGAAAGTGACGGTACCGCTTTCAGTGACCGCCGTACAAATCCTTTTGCGGTATGGCTTTGATATGCCCCGACCGGTGAGCAACCAAAAAATGAACAAGGGCTTAAAGGAACTCGCTACACTTGCCGGGATAGATAAAAACGTTGGCACCCATACTGCCCGGCGCACGTTTGCTACCCTGTGCTATAAAGGAGAGAACGAAATACCAGTCCAGGCCATAATGAAGATCACAGGCCACCGAACGGAGAAAGAGTTTTACAAGTACCTGTGCATTGACGGGCAGGAAAATGCCGATATGTTCCGCCAAAAGGATGAACGGTACCGGATCGCGGCCTCCGGGTTATTGGAAGGCAACCTCAAAATCGTTTGAAATTTTCCTGAAATATTTTTGCAACTTTTTCCACAAATTGTTAGGAATTTCCCGCAAAATGCCCGTTTAATATTTTTTTTGTTTGTAGTGCTTTCCTTATTTTTGTTCTATCATTATCAGGGCAGCCTGATACGAGATAATCCACCTAACCACGCTTATTTGTAATGCACCTGGCCATTGTAAAATGTCCTTGTGTGATTTTTCATCAAAACATACTTTAGATGCAGCAGACAATGGTCATGTTGCCGGGCGAGCAATTTAAACAAGACCTCGCAAGAGAGGTTGCAGAACTGGTACTCGCCAGGATGAACAATCTTCCCGCCACTTCGCCCCAAAACGACGATTTCCTCACAACTTCCGAAGTCCTGCGCTTTCTGCGCATCACTGCACCCACCTTGCGCAAACTGCGCAGGAGTGGAAAGGTGCGAACGTATGGCGAAGGAACGCACCACCACCGCTTCCGGCGCTCGGAAATAGAAGAGGCATTGGCGAAAATGTAGGCAGCGGTGAAGAGGAAAATTGCCGCATCGTTCCTTGCTCCCAAACAGGATCGGTTCGTCGTGCCGCTCGCCATCTTGCAGATCGTGGCAAGGGAGCAGTTTTTTGACGAACTCCAACTGTTTATTTACCTGAAGTCAATTTCAGACGGCGGGCTGGTAATGAATCGGACGGTGTTAAGGTCTGCCGCTCATTATTTGGACTGCCACCCAAAAACTGTAAAGCGGCGATTGGAAAGACTTAGGGAGCGCAACTGGATTGGCCGTTTTAAATGTGGTGTGCTTATACTCCGAAGTTTCGATACTTTATTTCGAGTGGAAAATGTTCGAGCATATCGAACAGCAGTAGTTTTTCGTATCGAATATCTCAAAAACTTCACAGCGTTTGTAGTCAGCGCTTGCATCGGCTATTTGGCTATATCGCAAAAGAGCAGGTTATTCAAACAGCGGAAGACGCGGAGGCCGGGAACCAAATCTGGCGTTCCCATTCCAACCAAACGTGTCTTCCCTGTTTACTTGCCTGTGGCTTGCAAATATATAGCCGAAATATTCGGCGTTGCTATTTCCACCGCGTCGGAGTGGAAACAGTTAGGCGTGAAAGCAGGCTTTCTAAATGTTGAAAAACAGTTTCAGTATGTAGATATAGACAATCGTCTGGAATACAAACGTCAGGGAATGGATGACGACCATTTAATCGTTTACCGGCGGGGCAAGTATTACAGACAAGGTATAGATTTGGTTGCCAGTCTGCTAACGTTTAAATCCCGCAAAAAGCCTGGCCCGCTTAAAAGTGGACAAATGCCGAAACATAATATCTGGATAGAGGGAGACGGTTCTCTTTCTTGTAATACTCTGTCATACTATGAAGAAATAATGAAAAATAGGTACAATAAGTGAAAAACAGGCAGTGGAAGAGGCGGCGGCTCGAAAACGCGCGGTTTTTTTTTGTTTTTTGCCCCTCACGCCGCCACGCCACCCGCATATCGCGTCTTGAAAAACTGAAACAGCACATCCGTTTTTTCGTCGATGTCGGTTTCCTCAAAAGTTGGATAAGGCAGTTTGTCAAACAGGTAATCTTTGATGACTACCCGCACGGCAGACGCGGTTTGCTCCTTATCAGCCCAATGGATAATATTGAACTCCTTCTCTTTAAGCCGCTCCAATAGCGCTTTGGCGATGCCTTTCAACTCCGCCTTTTCCTTGTCGCTGATCTTTTTGTCACGGCCTAACATATCGAACACCGCCAACTCTTCTTCGTCGAGGTCTTCCCGAACGGCCCGCTTTTCCTCTTCGCTCAGGTCGCCGTAGAAGCCGACCAACTGATCGAAAATTTCTTTAATCGCTCCGTATTCCTTGCCAGTGTTGTATTCTTCGATGATGCGCATATAGCGTTCATAATAATCCACCCGGAAGGGATTGTCCCGTATCATCCGGTTGAGTTTTTCTTCCACCCGGTCTTTGAGCGATTGCACAGCAATAGCCTGGTTATCGCCTAACTTCAAAAACTCCTGTTCAATGCGCTCAAAGTCCAAGCCGCTCAAATCTACCTTGTTTCCGTAGCCCTCCACCGGCTCCAGGGCGACGTTCAGACTTTCGATGGACTTGTCTACCACCGCCTGAACTTGCCGCACCACAGCGGAAATGTCGGACTCCTCCTCGTTGCGGTAGATGACGGCGTAAATGGCGTTGATGGCATCCCGTTGCGGCTGGAAGTCGTACACGGCTGGATGCGGGAACAATGCCTTGAATTTCTTGAACACTTCCCGCGCCAGCACCCCGAATTTGTTCCGGCTTTCATCATTGGTACAGGCGGCGTTCACGCCCCGTTGAATGGCTGCAATCTTGTAAACGCCTTCACTTTCGATGGCATCGCTTAAATGGAAGTCCATCTCCTTCAAGAACGCCACCGTTGCCCCGACGGTCTCCTCCAGGTCGGCGATGAGTTCTTCAAGCGGTTGCACAGGCGCTTCGATGTCGTCGACACCGCCCGTTTTGCCCTTTTCGCCGCCGATGGCATATATCGCCAACGCTTCCAGCAAGGCTTTGTAGGTTTCGATGTAATCGACGATCAGGCCGTTGTTTTTCCATTCGTCATGCACCCGGTTGGCCCGTGCGATGGTCTGCATCAGGGTGTGCGATTTCATCGGCTTGTCGAGGTACAGCGTGGAAAGGCTTTTTACGTCGAACCCGGTGAGCCACATCGCGCACACGATGACAAAACGGAAAGGGTGGTCGTCGTCCTTGAACTCCTTTTCGAGGTCGCGTTCGTTCATTTTCAGCCGGTGGACTTCGATGTCCAAACCCCACGCCCCGAAACGCTCGATTTCGTTTTGTTCATGGCTCACCACCACCGCCATTTCCGTTTCCTGCGACCACTGCCAGGCTTTCATTTGGGTTAACTGCTCCTGATCGTCGGCGATTTTTTCTATTTCCTTTTTGCGCCTTTCGAGGTACTTTGCCTGCTCCTCGCTGATGTAGTCGTACATCCTTACTGCCGTCACCTTGTCGAGGGCTACGAACATCGCCTTGCCCTTGTATCCCCGGTTATTGAAGTGCTCCACTACATCGCGGGCGATGGAGCGCAGGCGCTTTTCCGCCGTCAGGATGGGGTAGTCTTTGGCAAAAAGCCGTTTCAGTTTTTCTTCCTGGTCGTCGTCGAGGTCGGCGGCTTCGATGGCATCGCGGATTTCCTGGTTGATTTGTGGATTGTCGAGCCGCAATTTCTCACCCCGGTTTTCATAGTACAGCGGCACGGTCGCGCCGTCTTCGATGCTGCGTTTGAAGTCGTAGACCGAAACATAATCGCCGAAAATGCGGCGGGTGAGTTCGTCGTCCTTGAAAAGCGGCGTGCCGGTGAAACCCATAAACGAAGCATTGGGCAATGCCTTGCGCATATTCAGCGCCAGGGAGCCGCCCTGTGTGCGGTGGGCTTCGTCGCTGATGACGATGATGTTTTCCCTGTCCGTGATGGTCTGGTCGAAGTTGAACTTGTGTATGAGGCTGAAAATGTACTTTTCATCCGTTTCCAACAATGCCTTCAAATCCTTGCCGCTGCCCGCTTTCGCCTTCTTGTTCTTCACCGCGCCTACCCCGGCGAAAGTGCCGTAAATCTGTTTGTCCAATTCCACCCTGTCGGTCACAAGGACAAAGGTGTAGGAGCCGCCAAACTGCCGCTGGATTTTCTCGCACAGGAACACCATTGAATAAGACTTGCCGCTGCCCTGCGTATGCCAGAACACGCCCAAACGCTGCGCTTCGTCTTTGCTGATAGCACCGCTTTTGCGCTTGGACAACTGACTTTGGAAATGGTCGACGGCTTTATTCACCCCGATAAACTGATGGTTACGGGCAATGAGTTTGACCAGTTTGCCCACCGAACTGTCGAAAAGGATGAAGTTTTCAAACAGGTCGAGCAGGCGGCCACGATCACACACACCTTTCAGGATGGTGTCAAGACTCACCACGCCTTCTTCGTCTTCACGGATGCGCTTCCATTCGTGGAAATGCTCGAATTTGGAAGTGAGCGAACCGATCTTGCTTTCCAGCCCGTTGCTCAGGATGATGACGGCGTTGCAATGGAACAGGCGCGGGATGGTGTTTTTGTAGTCGCTCAGGTTGGTTTCGTAGGCCACCCGGAGTTTGCGGTGGTGGGCCTTGAGTTCGATAAAGACCAGAGGGATGCCGTTGACGAAACCAATGATGTCGGGACGCTTGCGCCTTTTGGCTTTGCCTTCAATCCACATTTGCTGCACGGCAAGAAAGTCGTTTTGTTCCGGGGCATCGAAATTGAACACCCGGATGCGCTTGCCCTCCACGCGCTCACCTTTTTCGTTGTCGAACGTGACCGGGATGCCGTCTTTCAGGTAGTGGTGTTTTTCGCAGTTGAGGTCAGGCAGGGTTTTGGAAGTGTTGTCGGCATTGATTTCCTCAAAAGCCGCCTGGTACGCCGCTTCGGGCAAGCCAGGATTGAGCGCCCGCACCGCCCTGAAAAACCGCTCCTGCAAAAGCACATCCGCCTCAGATGCCCTGCCCAATGTACCGCCCACACCGAATCGCTCGCCCTGATAGACGTTGGCCGTCGTCCATTTCAATTCCTTGAAAATGACGACGGCGGTTTGTTCGATAAGACTGTCTTCGGAGTAATCGTAGGGCATAATCTGTTGGTTTGCATTTGATTATTCAGGTTCATCGCTCGAAAATCGTTCCAATTCTTTCTGCACTTCTTCGCGGAGTTGCGCTTCCGTGGGCAAGTGCAACTGGTATTTCGAGGCGACAATCTGCCGGTTATTCTCCGGCAGCGAGTAACGCACCACGATGTCGTTTTTGTCAGCGCACAGCAAGACGCCAATGGTGGGATTCTCAAAATCTGCTTTCATGTCGCGGTCGTAGTAATTGACGTACATCTGCAACTGCCCCAAATCCTGGTGCGTGATCTTGTCGATTTTGATGTCGAACAACACGAAACACTGCAACAGCCGGTTGTAAAAAACCAGATCAATTTTGAACTCGTCACCGCCCAGAATGATGCGCTTTTGCCGTGCCACGAACGAAAACCCGTTGCCCAGTTCCAGCAAAAATGCCTGCAGATGTGTGATGATGGCTTGTTCCAAATCGCTTTCGTAGTAGGCCGCCTGCGGTTTCAAACCCAAAAACTCCAATACCGTCGGGTCTTTGATGATTTCGTGCGGCTCCGTGGGCTGACGCTCGCCTTTGGCGACGGCCAGCACACTTTCTTTGTCCTGGCTCATCAGCAGGCGCTCGTACAGCAGCGCGTTGATTTGCCGCTCCATCTGCCGCACCGACCACGCGTTTTTGACGGCTTCAGCGATGTAAAATTCCCGTTTTTCGGGATCGTCGAGCCGGACTAAAAACTTGTAATGCGACCAGGTCAATTCTCCACTCAGTGTGTGGAGAATCGGGAATGCCTGGTAAAACTGGCGCATCAGCCACAGGTTATTGGCCGAAAAGCCGCTGCCAAATTCCTGTGTCAGATGTTGCGCGATTTCCGTCACCAGTCGTTTGCCATACTCCGCCCGCTCCTGGCCGCCTTGCTCTTCTTCCACCAGGCGCCTGCCGATGTGCCAATAGGCGACGGTCAGTTCGTGGTTGATCGAGCGGGCCACGCGCTCTCGCGCTTGCGCTATGATACCGCGTATGTCGTCAAGTAAAAGTTGCATGGCCGAGTATTTTAGAAGGGTATTGAGCCTTGAATTCATTGACCGTTGCCTATTTCAAATCCTTGAAACTGATGACGGCGGTTTGTTCGATAAGGTTATCTTCGGAGTAAGGCGTAGGGCATGAGTTCTTATTTGTTCTGATTTTCAACGGGTGGCCTCATTCCAGGTTTTGGTTTTCAGAAGTGATGCAATTTCGTTCACTGATGGCAGTTTTTCAACATCCAAGATTTTTTGCAAATTGAAAATCTTTGTTCCCATTGGAGCACGGAGCGTATCTTTTTTATAGTCTGTAGGTACAAATTCGTGGACACAAAAAAAGTAACTTCCTGTGTGAATGTCCCATCCCCGATTATCCAGCACATATTGGACTACCTCTCGGATTCGATGTTTTTGCGAATCGGTTACATCGGACTTTGACCAATGAATCAAAAACTCATCATTCACTAAATCTGCCTTCACAATGTTTTCAATTTCGCCGATGGCGTAAATGGTTTTCTCCCCATAAAGACCGATGTACTTATGCTCTCGAAATCCGCGCTGATCGTAATAAATATTGAACTTTAAATTTTCATCGCGACTCTTATTGGCCAGTACCAATCGCATTAAATATTTCTCATTTGAAATAAGCCCCTCACCTTGACAAAAATCTTGATAATCTATCCAAAGCCTGTTGAGTTCATAATCCCGGTCATCAATTTCTTCTCCGATTAACTCGACAAGTTGACCGTATGTCACGGCTTCAATGAGAATGTTCATTTGCCTGGTTTGCGCCGCTTTTCGCACCTCTTCCAATATTTGCTTTGATGGTAAGTTTGTTCCAATAGCCAGAAGGAAATGCAATTCAGCGCCCGAAAAACTGTTCAGATGTGCAATCAATTGGTTCGCTCGGAAATCACTGCCTCGCTTGGCTTCAATGACAATTTGAAAACTTCGTTGCCGGATCAATCCATCGGGGACGGAGCCTTCTCCTTCGCGACGAGTTTGTTGGGTAAAACTTACTCCGACCTCTACCTCACTTTGTAGTAACCCGTTTAGAACCAACTGAAATTTATCAGGCGAAAGTTCATACAATCGTGCTAACAGGAGTAAGGTGTTGTTTGTGATAACATTTTCTTTCTGAGAATATCGTTGGAAGTAGTGTATAACTGGCATAAATCGTATTTTTTATCTATTGATAGCAAAACCAAAGCACACAATATTTCCCCAATTGCATATCATCCTTTCAGCATATCATACCTCAATCGTTTGATTCATCAGACGCGGCAAAAGTATCTCCCGTGCCTCTTTGAGTTTTTGGTTTTGCTTTTCAAGGTTAGAGATTTTAAGAAAAAATGGATAAATTATTTCCTCAAATTTCCTCAAAATGCCATCTGATGGGATAACACATGACTGAGAATGAATTACATTCCTATCAAGCGATGGCACAGCAACGCCTCCACCAAAACTTTCTAATCCAAAACTTTTAAGGAAAAAATAGACAAAATGAGGGCCACATTTGAAATACTTTTTTACCCAAAGCGAAGTGTTCAATGGCCAAAAAGGCTTGTCTACAAAAGAAACCTTGCCAATAGTTCCACTTCTCCCTGTTACTACTCCCGGAGGCTCTACCTTAAAATTTGAATGATAACCAACGGTTCCAGTTGATGCTATAATGGGATATTCTCCATTTTCTCTTTCGTGTGAAGGCAAATCAAAACCCCTTTGAAGGATAAACAAATCTTCAACTTTTCCTTTCTCCCACCCCTCCGGCAGCCCATTCACCACCTTCACCTCCTCCCAACCCGGAAACCGAAACCGCACAAACCACTCCCGGTACAGGTGTTGCGCTGCTTCTTCCAGTAGCCGGATGCGCCGCAGGTTGTTTTCAATCAGGTCGTCGTAGGCGGATAGGATGGCGGCGATTTTTTGTTGGGTGGAGAGTGGGGGAAGTTCAATCGGAACGTTGCTTAAAATTTCTCCGCTGATATTTTTCATCGTTGAGCCGACGGCATTATTTTCAAGCCAATCAACGCTTTCTTTCCGCGCCAAATAGTAATTGAGGTACAGGTTTGAGACGTGCTCAGAATTGATTGAAATCTTCAAACAACCTGTCCCGCAAATGAAGCCTTCGTTTTCTTCCCGAACCAATGCTCGCTTACTGATTTCACCCCTTCGAGGGAAAACAATGTCGCCTTTTTTCAAAGTGTGTTTGGAAAGCCTTTCGACATCTTTTTCTTCAATTCGGGCAATGCTTTCAAGTGAAATTTGGTCGTTCACAATATCTTTTGGCATGACCACAGGCGTCCCGTGTTTCTTATAATCGCTTTGATGTAATTGCGAGCCGAACGGCCCCGTTTGAATTTTACCGTTGTATTTTCGGCAGAGTTCGCCTAATGTCAAACTTTCCCATTTCATATCCCCAACTCGTTTAAATGTTCCTGAATCGTCCCGGCCAGCGCCGCCGCTTCGCGGTCGAGGTCGGCGAGTTCGAGTTTGATTTCTGCCATACGCTCCTCGAAATCGAAGCCGTCGTCGGCTTGCGCCGCCACGCCCACATAACGCCCGGCGGTGAGACTGTAATCGTTGGCGGCGATGTCGGCCTGCGTCACCACCTTGCACAAGCCCGGCACGTCGCGGTATTGGCCATCGGGGAAGCGCTCGCTCAGCCATTTCATCTCTTTTTCAAAGTACAGGGCGCAGTCGGCGAGTTCGTGAAAGGCCTTTACGTGGCTTTCCGTCTCCTGGAGGTATTGTTGCAGGCGTTCGCGGCGGGCTTTGTCCTTGCGCAATTCGTCACTCTGTAACAGGGTCTTTGCAGCAGTAACGAGTTCCTTGTGTGCATGGCTCAGGCGTTTTTTTACCTGTTTCAGCCCGGCGAGTATTTCCGGCGCTTCCTTCGAGTAAATACCCGCTTCGTCGCGTTCGAGCGCCAGCGCCAGTCCTTCCGGCTTGTCGCCATAGATCAGGGCATCCCATTCGATACCGACGTCTTCGATGGCCATTGTCACTTCTTCATAGTAACGCTGCATGGCCGACTGAAAATGCCTGTCATTGCCCCGGTACAGCCCCACGATGGCTTTAATGTTGAGCAGGTGTTCTGGCGTGAAGTCGTGGAGATTGGATGAAACCTTGCGGTACACTTCGCGCAGGTCGAGCATCAGGGTTTTGTCGGCGCGGTCGGGATCGCTCTCTTTGGCACGATCAAAAAACCAAAGGGTGCAGGGCAGGGAACGTGTGTAAAAGAACTTTGTGCCGATGCTCACCATCACATCTACCGCGCCGGTGCGCACCAACTGTTCCCGGATGTCGCGCTCCGAGTGACCGGCATCGCTCGCCGACGAAGCCATCACGAAGCCCGCCCGTCCGGTAGGGTTCAGGTAGGCGTAGAAATAGGAAATCCAGAGGTAGTTGGCGTTGTCGGTCTTCGGCAGACCGAAAGGCAGGCGGCGGTCGTTCTTTACGCTGTCTTTGGCTTTATCCACCCCGTCTACGTTGAACGGCGGATTGGCCATCACGAAATCACATTTATCCGCCATGTTGTGATGGTCTTCGTAAAAGGTATTGCCCTGCAAGATCGTTGCTTCCAGTCCGTGAATCGTGACGTTCATTTTCGCCAATCGGGTGTTGGTGTCGGCTTTTTCCTGACCGTAGAAGGAAACCCTCGCGGCGGGGTTTTCGCCCGCGTCTTCGATAAAATGCCCGGTTTGCACAAACATACCCGCCGAACCGCAGGCCGGGTCGAACACGATGCCGTGATCCGGCTCGATGACGGCGACAATGGTGTTGACCAGCGATGGCGGGGTGAAAAACTCGCCGCCCTCCTGCGCACCGCTTTTGGCAAATTCGTTGAGGAAGTATTCATAGATGCGCCCGAACACGTCGCCCGGCATCCGGTCGAGTTCTTCGGCGTTGAAAATGCGCATCAGGCGTTGGAGCAGGTCTTTTTCAAACGCCTGGTAATCTTTCGGCAGCACGCCCACCAATGCTTCGTAATCGCCTTCGATCAGGCGCATGGCTTCGTTGAGTTCTTCGCCGATGTCCGCCGCTTCGGGCAAGTTGACGAGGTAATCCCAGCGGGCTTTTTCCTGCAAATAAATGGCTTTGGCTTGCTGAAAATCGTCTTTGGTGACGGCCCTGCGCCCGCGTTGCGGATGCACGGGCAGGTTCTCTTCGATCTTCGCTTTGGCGTCGTTGAAGCGCCGAAAGGCATGGCGCAAAAAGAGCAGTCCCAACACCGGGAAGGAGTATTCGGTGGCGGTAAGTTTGGAATTGGCCCGGAGTTGATCGGCAGCGGCCCAAAGGCGTGTTTCGAGTTCTTTTAGTTGCGTTGCGGTCATATTGTGCGAATGTAGGCAGGAAGTTGGTTTTGTTGGTTTTGAGGGGGTAGAAAAATTGGGGGTTTGTCGGCTTTACGCTGTCAAATACACATCAGGGTTGAGGTGGTTTATGTTGAAGCGTTGGGTTAATAATAAATGCCGGAAAACCCTTATCTTCCCAAAAGATTTAGGTTATTCAACATTTAGCAATGGGCCGCTATTCAACCGGTGCATACATACTCGACCAACTCAAAACCTTGTCCATTGCCGACCTGAAACGGATGGGCTACATGAAGCCAGGCCGTCGGTATGGCAACGTGCGTTGGAGTTGCAAGGGTGAAACGACCGGCATAGTGACTATTGTCGTCGAAATCGGGCCTGCCTGTGGTTACGTCGGTTTTTCATATATCCACAACCACGAACAAGAATACCGCTACCGGGTGCAGTTAACGAGTATCCCGACCAACTTGGGTATCGGGCGACGTTGGTATTTCATTTGCCCGCAAACCGGGAAGCGGTGCGCCAAACTCTTTTTAGGCAACGGTTACTTCCAGCACCGAACCGGCATACCGGGTGCCTTGTATTCCAGTCAAACCGAATCCGGCTTTTACAGGAGCCTTGCAAAGTATTGGCGCGACTACGACCGGCAGTTTACGCCATACATGAAAACCCACTACCGGGGCAAGCCCACCAAACGCTACCTGCTCACCCGCGTCGCTGCAAGGAAAGCGGACAGGTTAGGTGCCTTGCTCCTGGCATCTATGAAAGGGTGAGGGGGCAATACATCGCTGCTAGTGTCAAACGTACGCGATGCCCAAAATGGATTTTTTCTTTGCTGGCATGGCGCACGTTTGGGGATAGCGGCGATGTAGTCGGCTGAACACTTAAAAATGGAAGGCACCCTGCCGGGGGAGGCGAAATAGAACACCTGCTACAAGGCAGCGCCCGTCTAACGCCGCGTGTATCATTGCAGTAATGGAACCTTTTTTTTGTGGCTGTTGAGCGCTGCTGGTATCCAATATAAACACCCCGTTTTGAACAATCCTTTCCTGAATATACCTTTGAGGGTGAAGCCTGCATAATTCCCGCACATCAAAACGCCCTGCTGCCCTTGTCGCTCCAACGAAAACAAATCGGAATATTCCTGCTGATTGCCCTGCTGACGGTATCGGTTGCCGTTATTCCGGATATTGTTTCGGATGACCTGAAGGCGTTTTGTTTGGGAACATTAGGGCCAAATTATCCGCGTTATCTCATTGGCTTTTTCATTTTTGGTTCGGTGATGCTGGTGTTCCTGACCAGCGATTTCAGCAAAAACCTTTTTCCGGGTAAAAGGGACGATGCCGTAAAAAAAGCCAACATCCCCTGGTCTGTCGAAACCGCTACAACCGTCCGGGAAGCAAAAGCGGCTATTCAAAACGCAGTACCGGAGGAGGCCTTAAAAAAACTCTTCGCGCTGAAAAGCCCGGCACTCGATCAGGAACTTTCCTTGCTGGCTAACCGGCTGGCGTATTATCAGCGGGAAAGCCGCATAGGGGTACAAACCGGTGAAGAAAAGAACACCGGCTACAACCGCATTTGCCGCGACATACTCGACCTGATCACCGCTATTGAAACAAGTCTTGCCGCCAGTGAAAAGACAAACCGGGAACTCCGGGACTATTTACGCCAACGTTACGAACGGCGACTGAAACAAAAACTCGCCGAACGCCAACCGGTAAACCTGCGCCGTCTCGTTTCAACGGAAGGAACCAGCGAAGAGACCGCCGCTATTTTTGCCCCTTACGGCAGCGATGAAATACAGGATGAAATTGGCAAGACCTTCCAAGATGCCTACGGGCGGTTACTGATCGTCGGCGCGCCCGGCGCAGGCAAAACAACGTTACTGCTACAACTCGCCCAAAGTCTGCTGGAATCTGAACCCGACGCCTTGCCCGTCGTGCTTAACCTCGCTACCTGGCAGAGCAGTTTTGTCAATCTGAAAACATGGCTGGAACAAATACTATCCGCCGAACTTAGCACCAACACTTCAGCCGCCAAACTCATCATGCAGCAATCGCGGCTAATATTGCTGCTGGATGGCCTGGATGAAGTCAAACAGGAAGACCGCGTCACCTGCCTTGCAGCCATCGGTGAATATGGAATGGACGCTGAACAGCGCTTTGTCATTACTTCACGGATAGCGGAGTACAAAGAGGTGCTCAAGGATGCCCCGGTGAACCTGCAAATTGAAGTCGGGCCGCTGACGCTGGAACAACTGGAAGCGGAATTAGAGCGCACGGGGCATAAGCAGCCGGAGGCATTGCCACTATTAAAAGCGATTAAAAAGGACGACTTGCTCCGGGAGGCTGTGCAGACGCCGTTTTATTTCAATACTTTGCAAATCCTGTTTGCCGGAAGAAAAACGCTTAGTGATTTGCATTTTACCGCAGACACCATAGAAGGCAGGCAGACAGAAATAAAAGAGCGATTTATTGAATATGAGGTTTCAACAAGCATATCAAAGGATTACCCGGTGGACAGCACCAAACACTGGCTTTATTTTCTTGCCTCTCGAATGAATCAAGGAAATAAGGTGGTATTTGAATTGGCTGATTTGCAATATGATTGGTGGAAATGGTCGTTTAGCAAATTATTTCAGGCATGGCTGGTCAGATATATGGTCTTTGGGCTGGTCGTAGGGCTGGTCGGAGGGCTGGTCGGAGGGCTGGTCGTAGGGCTGGTCGGAGGGCTGGTCTTTGGGCTGGTCGAAGGGCTGGTCTTTGGGCTGGTCGCAGGGCTGGTCGTAGGGCTGGTCGTAGGGCTGGTCGCAGGGCTGGTCGAAGGGCAAAAAAATAGATTGCCGCATATTGAAACTATGGATAAAGTTAAATGGTCAACTAAAAAATTTATTGCCTTAATTTTCACTAAAGAGCACTTGGTCTTAGGGCTGGTCGTAGGGCTGGTCTTTGGGCTGGTCGAAGGGCTGGTCGAAGGGCTGGTCTTTGGGCTGGTCGCAGGGCTGGTCGCAGGGCTGGTCGGAGTGCTGGTCGCAGGGCTGGTCGGAGTGCTGGTCGGAGTGCTGGTCGATTTATTGACAACAAATTATACATATTTCATTCAGATCAACACACCCTACCAACGCTTCAAGGCTTCAGCGAAGGGATTCTGGTTTTCTATCCTTCAGCATTGGCTGCTTCGTTATCAACTATACAAAAAAGGACTGCTCCCGCTCCACCTCGTAGACTTCCTCAATGAAATGACCGCCCGCCACCTGATGGAAACCGACGGCGCGACATGGCGCTTCCGGCACCGGATCATACAGGATCATTTTGCGGACTTATGGAAAGAGGAAGAGGCAGAAAATTCGCCTCATAAAAAGGGTGATGACTGATTTTTACTCGCACTTTTACTCGCACATGGGTATTTAAAAATAAAAAAATCCTCATAAGTTGTTCACTTACAAGGATTTGTGCATTGTTGGGTGGTAGCCCGTACGGGAATCGAACCCGTGTTTCATCCGTGAAAGGGATGCGTCCTAACCCCTAGACGAACGGGCCTTCTTTCAAAAGCGGGGCAAAGATAGGAGCATCGATTGGAATCCACCAAATACTTATTCACTTTTTTATCCCGGGCTACCCACAGATTTCCTGGCAGTCGACAATTAAGCGCGTTGTGTAAAAGGTAATTCATTGATTTACAGGACGCAACGCACCTGTTTGTCGGCTCCCGGGTTTTTCACTCCGCAAATTTCAACTGGTACCAGGCCTCCGGACCCGACCCAAACTTGACGATGTCGATCTGGTAATCTCCGGGTTCCAGTTGTTTCAGTGTCACACCGGTAAGACACCACATGCCCGACCAGGCGGAGAATACTTCGCCCTCCTTGTTTCCCTTCAGAGAACCCATTGGCCAGCCGTCGCCGACCTGGAAGTAATCGAAATCGACATAATCGGTGGTGGCGCCGGCGGGTATCAGGCCGATGGCGGTCTGGTTGTTGTCGTCGAACTCCATTCGGGCGTCCGTGATGTCCTGGTCGAGGGTGTTGTGGAAGCGAACGCGGATCTGGTCGTCCTGTTTGGTGCAAGCGGTGCTGAACAATGCAAACAGGGTAATGGCGGCAATCAGAATTTTTTTCATAGAAATAAAAGATTTAGTTCAATGGGGGAGACTGCCTGCAGGTTGGTAATGGTTGGGCCAATCAGAAAGTGTAACTTTTCAGTAACGTTTCCGCCTGTTTTTTAACACTTGGGTCAATCTCCAGCTCTGGCGCATGGTGCGGTTTTTTCCGTGCATCGATCACTAACGGGCCGCGGCAGCCCCAGTGTTTGTATTCGGTGAAGGCTGACACACCGTACAGGTCGTGGCTGGGGTTGGCGCGTGTAAAGGCCACCCAGACGAAGTTGTTGAGCGTTGCTGCGGTAAAACGGCTGTCGTCGGTCAGCAGGATGAGCGGAATGTGCGACAGGTCGAACTTTTCCAGCCACTTGCACAGGTCTTCAGCCTGCTCGCGGGCGGTCTGTACTACCTGGAAGGCGGGCGCCGTGACGGCCAAAACACCCGGCAGACAAAAATGCGGCGCGCTAAACCCCGCCGGCAAGTCGAAATTGGCCGGCAGTTCGGTTTTCAGGGTCCTGCGTTGGTCGCCACGGCACGCTACCACTACTTTGGAGCCCTCGTTCCAGCCGCTGCCTGAATAGTCGAGCGTATCGATGGTGGTGCGCGTCTGGAAGTGCAGGTCGCGGGTCCAGTCCACCCGTTCGAGGATATGCCGGAAAAAATGCGGCATATCATGGGTGTCCAGGTTCGGGTCGTCGTCGGATGCGGCGATGAACAGGAACTTGGCCAGCGAGGTCTGTCCCGAACCCAGGATACGGTTGGCAATGGTGAGTATTTCCTCGGGCTTGCGTTCGCGAAAGGGCATGTAGCGCTCGTGACCGATGGCGAGCAGCAGGGGATGTACACCGGCGGCATCCACGGCGTGCAGCTCCTTGAGACCCGGAAATTCCTGGGGTGTGAGCGGAGCCAC
>ERZ724521.480-NODE-480-length-18014-cov-4.911688_pt1 | contig 18014 bp, 4 predicted proteins | sample MGYA00376054_ERZ724521 | MGnify/ENA primary metagenome ERZ724521 (study PRJEB28724, sample SAMN07190883) | activated sludge metagenome | isolation source: activated sludge of sewage treatment plant in Hong Hong | place: Hong Kong | collected 2016-03-17 ... | reverse complement strand
CATATTCCTCGCCGGCTTTCACCAGAAAACCGGCGAGGAATATGTACGTGCCACCACTAAATATCATCACTCCACTACTATCTTTTCCGTTGCCACATCGTTTCCCCTGCGAACAACGACAAAATATACACCCGGGGTCAGCTTCTCGGTTATCTCAGTGACCATACCAGTTGTTTCCCGGTGGAGTACGGATTGTCCGAGGATATTCATGATGTCGCATGATGCGGGCTTTCCATCTGAAACCGAGATGCGAAAAGCGCCGGAAGCGGGATTGGGTGATACAGCTATCGCCCAATCGCGGTGGCCCGGCGCAGTGACGCCTGACAGGAGCGACAAGGCGTTATAGGCATTGACCCGTCCGAAACCATAGTACTGATCCCAGCCGGGAGTATCTTCAGCAGGATTGCCCACCTGGTCTTCTGCGGTGCTTTCCAGGATATTTTTGATCTGCGCGGGTGTTCTGGAGGGGTCCTGGGCGAGCAACAGGGAAACGATGCCCGTCACATGCGGCGTCGCCTGGGAGGTGCCGCCCCAATAGGAATTGTAGTTGGAATTCGACTGATAGTTCAGGCCGTAAATATAGTTGCCCGGTGCAACGACAGATATGTGGTTGCCATAGTTGCTGCCGCTGGTGGCGCTCCAGAAAAACGGTGCGGTTCGGGTGTCGTCGGTATTGGTGGAGCCGACTGCGATCACGCCGGGAAAGCCCGCCGGGTAATATGTGACGCCTGAATTGGTGTTCATCATACATGCCACGACCACCACGCCGTTATTGACGGCGTAGTCGATAGCATTCTGGAGGGTGGTGGAGAATGAACTGCCCCCCATCGACATATTCACCACTTTGGCGCCGTTATCCGTCGCGTAATACAGGGCGCCGGACCACCAGGAGTAATAGCCGAGGTTATTGTTGTCGAGCCCTTTGAGTGCCATGAGTTTGCAATGCCAGTCTACTCCGGCATACCCGGCAGCGTTGTTGCCGTTGATACCGACGATGCCCCCCACATTGGTGCCGTGCCCGTAGTCGTCGGCCGGCAGGTTGTCGGCATTGGCAAAATCCCAGCCACGGGTGTCGTCGATAAAGCCGTTGGCATCGTCGTCGAGACCATTGCCGGGCACCTCGTCGCTGTTGACCCATATCCGGCCGGCAAATTCCGGGTGGTCGAGTTTCATGCCGCTGTCAAGGATAGCCACAACAATGTTGCTGTCGCCCTGCTCGATGTTCCACCCGTTTTCCATATCAATATCGGCGCCGGCGATGCCGGGCGACAGGGTGAATGTGCCGGTATTGTGCAGTCCCCATTGCCGGAAGTAAAACTGATCGTTGGGCGTAATGCCCTGAACGCCACCTCCGGAACCGATGAAATCCGGCTCGGCGTATTCGAGTTCGTCGGTATCGGTGTATGCTGCTATGACACGTTGAATGTCTGTTTCTTCCGGGAAGCGAATGACATAGATGGATTGCCCGGAGTGCCGGCCGAGCGCCTGTTTTTTGACACTCAGGGCATTGTGCATGGCCGAAACGGCATCTATCTTGTTGTTCCCGGTGATGTGCCGGTCATTCGAATTGACCGGCTCATGTTTGAATTTCAGGATGACCTGGTCTGTTTGTCCGGCGGTTTGCCCAAAGAGGGTTGTTGCGAATAGGATGAAAACGAGCAGAACAGTTTGATTTTTCATTGTCTTTCATTTTTTGAGTGGTGAAATGGTGGGACAATTTAGTGGTTTTGGCGGTACCTTTAGCGCACCCGAACCATTTTCCGTACGCCGCTGTTCGTCGCGGTTTCGAGTTTGTAGTACAACACACCCGGTGATCCGCTCAAGGCCTTGCCCGATACGGTCAGTTCATTGTACCCTTTCGGATAGTTTTCTTTTTGTCGCATCCATACCTTGCCTGTTTCATCCAAAATCGTCAGGGTTGTTTCTGCAGCATCCGGCAGGTAAAAACCGATCGTCGTTTTGCTGTCGAAAGGGTTCGGCTGATTCTGGTAGAGTTCAAAATCCAGCCCGGAAACAGTGCTCGATGTGCCGCCGTTGAAACGCAGGGCGACATCGCTGTTGCGCGTCCTGGCCGGGGTTTCGGCAGATAAATATGCCTCGGCGCGAGTGATATGGCCTGATATGCTGAGCATTTGGCTGAGTTTGCCCGCCTGAGTGGCACGGAAGCGCACGGTAAATTGCTGTGCGCCGTTTATTGAGATCGTCAGTGCATGGGCAAATATCCCGAAGTTGCCGGCCTGTACCTGGTCGCTTTCCATGATATCGGCCACTTCAAGTCCGTCGAGGTTCAGCGTAAACTGGAAACCCTGTACTTTTTCCGCAGCGGTCATGGTCACATCGAGGAGTTCGCCCGCTTGCGCCTCCCGGTCGTCCACATCGAACAGCAGCGTTCCGGAACTTCGGTCGTCTGCTATCATCAGCGCGTTGGCCATGGCGGTGTTGTTTACATCGCCGACCTTGATCGCGACAAAATCGTCGTTGAGCTGGTCGCTTTGCACATCTGCCACGCTCTTCGTTTCCGGAAACTGTGTGGTGAACGGATTGGTGGATTGCGGGAATACAAAATCCTTGTCCACAAAGCGCCAGGAGGTATTATTGGGCAGTTCGCTGTAAATTCCCAGGATTAGTTTGCGTATTTCAACAATGTCGAAGGTCGTGATCGAATTCGATTTGTTGGCGTCCGCCGCGATCATCTTGTACGGACTGTCGAAGGGCTCCAGACCCAGAATATGCTTGGAGATCAAAACCAGGTCGAAGGTGGACACCCCGTTGAGCGGATTGTCGTCTTTTAACGGTGTCAGGGTATAGTCTGAGCCGAGCGGTACGGCGTCGGCAAAGATATACTGACCGGCATCGTCGCTCAGGTGGTTCAGATCAATCGCCGGACTACTGGTTGGGGTAATAGCCAGCAAATGCACGTTGGCATCTTCCAGGCCGTCACCTGCATCTGTTTTAAGCACGCCTGCCACGGTAATGTTGTCCGGGTTGTTGTTCGGATCACAATAGCTGTTGTTGTCGAGGATTTCAACTGTGGCCTGACAAAAATCGGCGTTTCCGGCTTTATCGCGTGCCCATAATTCCACTGTCTGCATACCCACCTCGGCACAGGTAAATATCACGCTGACCTGCGGTGAGCCGTCGGGATTGGCTGGGAAACCAACACCAGAGCCGGCAGGGCGCAAGGCAAAAACGAGTTGGTTGGGTCCGGCGATAGAGGCCGTGGGCGGCGTGCAGTTGTCCTGGCTGTACTGAAGAAAATCGGTGGCCCACAACTGTACCGTTTGAGAAGGCATGATATTGACACTGAGGCCGTTGTGGCAGACGATAGTAGGCGGCTTGCAGTCTTTGACCTCAAAGGTGTATTCGCAGGTGGATTCATTGCCGCAGCCGTCGGATATAATCCATTTGATCTTGTGTTTGCCGTGCGGAAGTTGTGGCGCAACGCCGGGGAGCCCCAATGGCAAATCAGGCGTCGGCATTTGAGCGAGTGTTTTCCAGTCCACGCTTGCGGTCAGTGTGTTGCCGCTTATGCTTTGATGCACAGCCCATCGGTACTTGTCGTCCTGTGCCACTGAGCGGCTGTCGAACACCAGCGAGGTGCCGCCAATGAAATTGGGCGCGTCGGCATTGTCGAAATTTATCTTGCCCGGCACGGGCGGGTTCTTGCTGTTAACAACCGTTTCCATAACGCCGTCGTTGTCCAGGTCGAGGAAAAGGAGAAACTCGGCGTTTATACCAGCCCCCGAGCAAAGGTCTGTTGCCGTTACGCTCAGTTCGACCGGAGCTTCGTTCAGGTCGTTTGTTTGGTGTACGGGATCGGTCCAGTCGGGCTGATTCCAAAGCCCCGTGTCGTTGCTCGTCGAATCGCAAAAATGGAGCGGTGTAGTCGGGCAGGCGATAATTTCGGGGTCCTGTGTATCCTGGACCTTGATGATCTGCTTGTACTCGTAACAATTGACGGCGGTATTCCAGTAGGTGCTGTAATCGGTAGCCTGCTGGTCGGTGGGTATGATCTTGGTCACCGTAGCCGTCCACGGCGCCGGTGTTCCGGGAGGAGATACGACGGGTCCCTGAAGATTAATTGCCGCGTTCGGGTTGGCACTGGGTGTCGGATTGGGTACCTGTATGCAGCCCGCCCCGGGAATAAAGGCACACCAGTTGATCACTTTCCAGGTGCGTTCGATCAGGTAACAGGCGTCGGGCACTACGTTCAGGATCTCGTCGTGGTGCGATACTGCCAGCAGTTCGCATTTTTCTCCGTAAAAAACAGGCTCTCCGTAAATGCCGCTTGAATCGCAGCCCGTAATAACCACATCGTCGGGAAAACGAATGGCAAAGTCGATGTTGTGGGTTACGACGATACGTTGGGAACACTGGCTGGTCTGCCCCTGGCAGTCGTATACCGTAAACGTACGCGAGAGGGTGCCGCGGTTGCACAGGGTGTCGAACTGCGCGTAATTGACCGAATGTGAAAGCCCCGGCTGGTTCTGGTATTTTTGAGCGGCATCGAGGCAACAGTTATCCTGCACGTCGGGCAACCCGTATGCGGCAAATGTGGGGTCAAAGTTTTCGCAGGAAACGGTCACGTCGCCGGGAGGCTGACAGCCGGGCTTTAGTTTGTCCTGCACTTCCACCTGCACCAGTGTTTCGTTAAACAGGGGCGCGCCGTTGGCGCCGAGGCTCAGGTTGCCCAGGGCATCGAGTTGGTAACAGCGCAGCGCAATCGTTTGAGTAGATCCTGCTTCGCAGCAGTAAAATTTGATGGAATCCGACTCGCCTGTCGCGCGTTCATACTCGCTTTTCAGGTCCGGAAAATTATCCTGGCAAGGCGGTGCGCCGTTCAGTTTGTTCAAACTTTCAACACAGGCTGAATAAGGCGGTACACGCCTGACGGTCAACCGGATAAAATTGCAATTGTCGTAGGAGCCCTGGTCAAAAATCGACGCCGGTACGGTGGTTACACCTGCAAACAGACCGTTGTCTGTATCCGTTTCGTAGCAGTCGCCCGGATCGTCGGCGTTGAGCGAGACAATCGTCAGGTTATGCCCCACCGCAACCGGTGCGGTGTAGTCGCGCACGGTAAGTTTGTAGGAACAGGTTTTGGCGTTGCCGCAGGCATCTTCCACCTTGTAGTAAATGTGGTGGGTACCAATGGGCAGACAAGTCGTTGTGCCGAAGGCTGCCAGGGTATCCGGGTCGGCTGTATTATTGCCGGGGAATGTGCCGAGCGTGCCGCCCACATTCGCTATCTGGGTAGTATCGCCGGAATACTGGTTGAACACGACTACTTTGGCGCTGAGGGCGGCGATGGTCGAGCAGGCGTCTTCCACCACCACATCAGGCAGATTGACCGTGGCGCAGCAGTTGTACAGATCGGTCGATACGGTCAGATTGGCCGGACAGGTCATTGCCGGCTCCTGCCGGTCAAGCACCTTGATCTGTTGCATGGACTGGATGGACTGTGCCGAGCAGGCGTCGACTACGGACCAGTTGCGGTTGATGGTATATGCGCCGGGGCAAACGTTAACGATGATGTCGGTATAGCTCCAGTTGACGGAGCATCCGTTCGACTGGCCGAATACGTGTGGGAAGCCTTGTTTACCCTGTGCCTCTATCCACGCGGGGGTGGGGTACGGGCTGCCGCAACCAAAGGCCGGTGCATCGACGTCGTTGAAGTTCGGCGGCAGCACCACATCATCAAAATCGGGGCGCATGAGTTTGATAACCTGCACGAACGTGCCGGTATTGTTGCTGGCATCGGTTGCCGTCCAGGTCCGGTTGATGATAGCGGAAAGCCCCGAAGCGCAATCCTGGGTCGTTGTTTCATCTGAATAGGTCAGTGTAACGGTACTGCAGCCGTCGAGCAGGGGCGCGGCTACGACAAAACTGCTGGGCGATACCTGCATGATCTGCCCGGGCCAGGCCAGGTTGTTGGGGAATCCGGCCGAGAAAGTGGCATTGTATCGCAGGACCAGGGAAAGTTCCGTTACGGTAGAGACATCGCCGAAACCATTGAGATCGCGGACGCGCAACACCCAGTTGCCTGTAACGGGGCCGCCGTCGAATGTCGATAACAAGCCATTGCCGAAGGGGATTTTTGCCGTCTTGTTGGTGGTAAACTGGGTGCAATCGTTACCTGCGCCTCCTTCGTCGTCGAAGCGAACCCAGAGCGGGCCGTTGCACCCCGTCGCCTGGTTCCAGAGCATTACGACTTCTCCTTCCGGGTTTTCCAGTTCAATACGAAGGTTTTTTTCAAATGCGTCGCCGTTGATGCGGATATAGAGGTCCACATCTTCCACCTGTGCATCTGCAGGCGCCGTTACGGGGATCTGGAGTTGCAGGCTGTGAAAATCCGTCGCGTTTGCCGGCAAGGTGGTCGTGGTAGAAAACGCGCGCACGACGGAGGCGGGAGCGCTGAATGTGGGCGTCGTGTTGAAATTGCAGGGCAATTCTATCATCGGCCCCGTCATCATTGGCGGCAGTTTGTCTTCGACCAGCACATTTGCGAGACAGAAATTATTGTTGACCGGGTCCGTCACGCGTACGCCGTATGTCTTGCCGATGTCGGCGCTGTTGAGCACACCGGGCACCCAGGGTCCATCGTTGAAAGGCGGGATTTTGTCAATTTGCACCACGTAGGCGTCAAAACAGCGGTATGGTCCGCCAAACAGGATGTCGTCGGCCTGCAGGGTCGTCTGGCAATTGGGCCCCAGCGAAGCGTTTACCATGCTGGCGCAGATCAGTGTACTTGTTGTGCCATTGTAAGACTGGACAGTGACGGAAAAAGAGGCGGTGCCGATATTTCCTGACTGATCGGTACAACTGTACGTATTTACGGTTGTGCCGATCGGGAAGTCTGAACCGGAGGGCAGTCCGGCGATCTGCTGTGCCTGCGCGCGCGTGGTGGCGCATTTTACGTAGCCGTTGTACGCGCGCGACTGGCTGGTTTGTCCGAAGGGATAACCCACCGAGGCGCCGGGCGCCGAAGAAACTTGTAATGTCCCGTTGTCGAACTGCCGCTGAACGCCTCCGTTGATCCCGGTGCAACGCAGGGGCGCACCGTGGGTGCTGGTCAGATAAACGCCGTGCGACTCTCCGGGCGCAAGTATTATACTAAAACCTGTCAACGGTGTACCTTCCTGATTGCCGGCAGATACGACATTGCGCAGTCCTGCGAAAGACCACGCAGCCGGATTGTTGGCAACTGCCTGCCAGCTTGCGGCGGCTTTGGTCAGGTATATTTCAATCGGCCATGCGCCTGCGTCGAGTGCGGGGCCGAATTCCGTAACGACAATTGTTTCCGCGCTGATGTTTTTTATGTCGAACATCACCCCGGCGGCGCCATTGTTGAAGTCGAGCGGATGGTCCACGCGCAAGGTCTGGGCAAAGGTGCAGTTGTCGTATGCCGATACCGCATAGGTATAGGGCGCCGTGCAGTCGCCCGGACCCAGGTTGAGCGTGACATTTGGAGGCAGGGTAACCGTTGGCGGCGTCTGGTCTTTTACCGTAATCAATTGCGCGACGCCGGCGGACAATCCACCGCCGCAAGGCTCCACCAGTTGCCAGGAAATGACATTCAATCCGACCGGAACCCCGGTCAGGGTAATAAAAGGCGGGGCCGGATTGGGTACGGTGACTACCGGCCCGTCATTGAGTCGGTAGCGCAGTTCCAGCGCGAGGGAACAAGCGCCGGGCACAATGGTTGGCGGTACCGTTTGAACGATTGCTTCACAGGCGCCTGCCGGCGCCGTAACATTGAGTGCGCCCGGCGCCTGCAGCGAACACGCATTGCCCGGCACCTCAGAAACAATTGCCGTCCAGCCGCTTTTGCCTATGGTCAGATCGCTGTCAAATGCAAAAGTCAGCGCTCCCGACGCATTGGAAGCTGTCGCGCGTACCGTGTTGGGCGCAGCGTTATAAGGGGCCGTTGTGCCCTGCCAGCCGCCTGTGCCGCCGGAGAACGGATTGGGAAGCCCGAGGAGGGCCGTCGCACCCGAACTGATCTGCGGGGCGGCAGTAGAAGTGCCGTCGTAGACAAAAAGGGCGTCGAATCCCTCTTCGGTTTGGAAGGAGAGGAACTGCACCACCACCTTGTTGCCGGGTGTGGAAGGCTGGAAGGTGACGACCGATCCCGATCCGGCAGATGTACCGTATGGATTGCCTGCCCCGCCATCGTCGGAAAACGTGTAGGAACAGTTCGCAGGGGGCGAGAGGGTGAAGGTCACCGGCCCGCTGTTGATGGGCATGGGGATATTGGTTTGTGCTGTCAGCATGCCGGCCTTGGCCAACGCCAGACAACCCAGCCACAGGTAGCGGGGAAAAACTCGACTTTTCATGGATTAGCTGTGTTAATTTGTCAGTAAAACAAGCGCTTCGTCGTACAGGTCGTGCAACGTGGCTTCGGGCGTGAAGGTGTGTTCGTACAAACCGCCCAGCGATGCCGCCTCGGGTAATGCGGCTTCGATGGCTTCGGGTACCGGCATTTCATCGCGTACATCGCGCAAAATCGATTTGAAAAAAAGGATGCGCCGGGTAAGATCGGTATGCGGCCCGGTGCCGGGCGTCAGGCTTGCCAGACCCGGCTCAATCTGATCCAGTTTATTCCGGACTTTTACCTGCGCCTGTGCGGGAGTGGACCAATTGACGGAGGGATCGTTTGCAGGGGCCTGCTGTAACTGCTGGGCCTGTAAAAGGCCACCCGACAACAACAGGACGGAGAAAACATAACACGAAAGCAGAAATTTCACGACGAGTGATTTTATGAAGAGTTCAGGTATCCTGTGCAACAGCGTACGTGGTTGCTACAGCTGTTTCAGCCTGGAATAAATCGAATACATAAAATCGGTCGATGGATTACTGCCTGGGCAAGGCGGTGGACAGGTAGCATATATTTTGCCGATTCAGCAGATATAAATCGGTGGGGGGGTATACCTCTATGGCAGTGTAAAGAACCGGCTTTTTTCACAATCAGGGTTGCCCCGGAGCCTGCGTTATTGTCAAAAATAGATTAATAGCAAAAATGTGACATTTATTCGTGGTCGATGCCTGCTATTCGGGCGCATCTGGATGAGCCAGAGTGAAAGGGATTTACATTGCACATATGCGTGTATCATAGTCGTTTGGCGCTTTGTCGATCCAAATATAGTTTTGGAAACAAAATACCATACGAAATTCGGGACGACTCGTGTAACCCCCCTTCGCCCCTGCAATAAGAGTTGGTCAATTACTCAGGGTCATTACTTATGATACAGCCACATGTCGTATTGACGATATTGTAAATCCGTCGTACACACGTCAATGTCAGCCGGCAGGAAGCTAATCCGACTTATATGAATCGCCTGGCACTCATTCCATCCTCAGCATCTTTTTTGTCGCCGTATGCGTCGCCGTTTTCAGTTGGTAATACAACATGCCGGCGCCACTTGAAAGCGGTGCAAGCCTCACATTTACACTATTATAACCCTTTGAGTACATGTCTTTTCCGGTGAACAGCACCCTGCCTGTTTCGTCATACACCGTCAGCGTAGCCTCTCCCGCCTCAGGCAGGTTAAACGCGATAGTCGTTATGTCGGTAAACGGATTGGGTTTGTTCTGGTACAATTCGAATCCGGGGCCCGAAATGGCGCCGGTATTGAATCGAAGGGCAATGGCAAGGGTTGTTATTTCGCCCTGCGGGTACAAGGCAGCGGGTAAATATGCCTCGGCACGTGTGATTCGGCTCGATATACCGAGCATATCGCTCAGCCTGCCTGTTTTCGCCGCGCGGAATGTGATGGCAAACCTGCCGGCGCCGTTTTCTGCCGAAGCGGTGACGGCGTCCGGAAATACGGCGAAATTGTCTTTTGCCATACCCGTTCCGGGCTGGATATCCACCACGTCAAGTCCATCGTGGTTCAGGGTAAACTGGTAGCCGAGCACCCTTTCTGAACTTTCAAAGCCCACAGTAAATGTTTCGCCACGCGTTATGTTGCGATCCTCGATATCGAAATGCAGGGTCCCGGCAGACCGGTCGTCGGGTACCAGCAGGCTGTCGGGCATGACGCTATTGTTGACGTCGCCGATCTTGATGCCGACAAAGTCCTCTTCCGGCATGTCCATTTGCACATTCATCCGGGAAATCGTTTCCGGAAATGTTGTCAGGAATGGATTGAAAGGGTCGGGGAACACAAAATCCTTGTCCACGAAGCGCCAGGAAGTATTGGCCGGCAGTTCGTTGTAGATGCCGAGGATGAGCTTGCGCAGTTCAACCACGTCGAAAGTGGTGACCGCGTTGTTTTTATTGGCGTCGGCGGCGATGATCTTGTAGGGCGAATCGAGGGTGTCGAGGCCGAGGATGTGTTTGGAGATGAGGACGAGGTCAAAGGTCGAAACGCCGTTGAGCGGATTGTCGTTTTTAAGCGGCGTGAGGGTGTAGTCGCTTCCTGCGGGTAAACCAAACTCAAAAACGCCTTGCTGGTCGGTCAGGTCGGATAGACTGAGCGTTCCGGAACCCAGGGTTACCATAGCCGGTTCGACCGGCAGGCCCGTTTCCGTTTTAAGCGCTCCCGATATGGTCAGTGTGTCGGGTGCGGGGGAACATACGTCAGCAGTATCTGCCAGGGTGACGGTAAATGTACAGAAACTGGTGTTTCCGGCCAGGTCGCGTGCCCACAACTCACCGGTTTGCGGTCCCAGGTCGGCACAAGAATACAACAATGTGTCTACCGCCTGATCCGCCGAATCGAGCGGGAAACCGTTTCCGGAACCTGATTTGCGCAGGGAAAGCACGATCTGATTGGGACCGGTGGAAAATGGCGTAATGGGGGTACAATTGTCGACGACGTTGGTCAGTACATTGTTCACCGTCAATGCAATACCCTGAGCGGCCTGGATATTAATGGTTTGCCCCGAAACGCAACTGATCTCGGGCGCTTTTGTATCCTTTATCTCAAACTGATACGCACAGACGTCTTCATTGCCGCAGCGGTCACGGACCGTCCACTCGATGCGGTGTTTGCCGTAGGGCAGTTGGGCGTCGATGCCCGGCAGTCCGAAAATCGTGCCGGAGGGAGGCAGTTGGTTCAGGGTTTTCCATTGCACGGAGGCTGTGCGAACGGCGCCTGCGACAGATTCGTGCATGGCCCAGCGGTATATCTCGTTGGGCATCACTGGCCGGCCATCGAATATTTGAGGGGTGCCTCCTGCAAAATTGGGTGTGCTGTAGTTGTTGAAATTGACCGTGCCCGCAGCCGGCGGATTGAGGCTGCTGACCACCGTTTCCTGTGTATTGTCGCCATCGAGGTCGAGGTACAGCAAATAACTGATCTCAAGATCGGCGCCGGAGCAGGAATCGGAAGCGGTGATGCTGAGCGGGTTGCTGCCTTCGCAAAGGTCTTGCGAATTGATCGTGCTGTCCCACCAGTAGCTCTGGTTCCACAGCAACGGGTCATTTACTGTCGTGTCGCCAAAACTGGTCGCTGTCGGGCAGGTGATTTCAGGAGCGGTAGCGTCTATGATCTTGATGATCTGGGTGTACTGGTATGCATTGGCGCCGGGTGTCCAGAAACTCGAATAATCCGTTGGTGCAGGGTCGAGGGGGTCTATCTTGATCACCTCCGGCGCCCAGGGCGATGGTGTTCCAAAGGGAGAAAGGGTGGGCCCGGGCAGGTTCAGCGGGCTGTTGGGTGTCGGGTTTGGATTAGGGTTGGGAATATTGACTACAGATAGGGCAGTGTCGTAGGTGCAGGTATTGAAGATCAGCCAGGTACGCTCGATCTTCATGCAGGCATCGGGCACCACTTCGAAAACCTCATCTGTGTAGGTCGCGGCGAGTTGGCCGCAACCGTCATACAGGAACTCCGGTTCGCCGTAATTCCCCGAAGCGCTGCAAGTTGTTACAAGCACATCATCCGGGAACCGGATATAGTAGTCCTGCAAATAATTTATCGTAATCTGTTGGGTGCATTGCGACTCCTGTCCAGTTGCACTGAATACCTGGAAAATGCGGTGTATCGTCTTTTCAAAACAGGAGGTATCCGTAATGGAACTGGTAATAAAAACGGCAAACGAGTCGACTGCACAGGTTGGAACAAGGGCGCCGTAAGATTCATACGTCGGGTCGAGATCGTTGCAGTTGATCGATATATCCGGTGGCGCTTCGCACAGTGCCGGCAGGGTGTCGGTGATCACGACTTTCAACATGCAATCGCTGGATTGGCTAATGGCAAAACTGTCGGATACAGGCCCGTCAGGAATGGGGATATCGTACACCCGCAACACCAGATCGATGGTGTCGCCTGCATCGCTGCAGCAGAACAGCACCGCATCGTCGAACTGGTCGCCCGACAGGCAGTCAAGGTTTAATTCCGTCCTGCGGACCTTGTAGAATAACTGCTGCCCGCACGCAACATTGGAATTCAGGTCAAGCGTATCTGCTCCCAACGCATAGCTGCCGTTGGGCGACAACTCGGCGTAGAGGAAGGGGAAGCACATGGCGAGCGGTGCTGCGGTATCGGCAAGGGTTACCGGCATTTCGCAAATACCCGTATTGCCGCAACTGTCGGTTGCGACATAGGTTAATACAGTGGTATACACCGGAAAATCGCTGATGAGGGCAAAGGTGCCCGTGCTGTCGCCATTCGACAGAACACCCGGAAGCACATTGTCTGTCCCGTCCGCCGACCAACGGGCTTCCACGGATACGATGGGGGAGCAATCGTCGCTCATCGAAACAGGCGGCAGTTGCAATTCTCCCACGCAGTTACCGCCCGGTACCATGACAAACAGACTCGAATCGCAGGAGACAGACGGCCCTTTTGTATCGAGGACGTCGATCCGCTGGGTTGCGTAGAGTGTGGTGCCGTCGCAAGTGCTTTGATACGACCAGATGCGGTAATAATTTTGCGAACCCGGGCAGGGTTTTACAATGGAGTCGTTGAAATCTACGTCAACCGAGCAGAGGGTGGTGAATATTTTTCCGGCAAATTCAATATAGGGGACGCCTGTATTGTCCAGCGAAACATCCGGATTACTGCAATCCAGCGTAACGTTTACCGGCGTAATGATATCGGAAAGCGGTAATTGAGCCAGGTGGATGTTCTGCACGCAACTGGACTCGTTGTCGCGCTCATCGGTGGCCGTCCAGCGCCGCCGAATGGTCTCGGTAAAACCGGTCAGGCAATCCTCCGCCGAATAGGTGTCGATAAAGTTCAGGGTGACCTGTCCGCCACAGGCATCGGGCGCTTGTGGAATGCCTGCTGTAAGACCAAGACTGTCCTTCAAATATGCCGGGGTAGTGTTGAGTACGGCACAGGGAATGGTAATGTCTGTACAACTCAGCACCGGCGGGATGGAGTCTTTGGCCGTCACATTTCCGAAACAGCTGTTCCCGGTGGCGGGATCAATGATCCGGTACATATAGACCTTGTCGAGGTCATCCGGCGAAAATGCCGGATTAACCCAGGGGCCGTTGCCGAATGGCGCAACCTTGTCCAGTTCAACGGTATAGAAATCCAGGCAGCCAAAGGGAGCAATCAACGCCTGCCCTGCCTTTAATTCGGCCATACAGTTTTGATCCATATAGACCTTGACCTGGTCCTCGCATTGAAGAGGTGCGGCCTTGAAATGCTGAACCGTTACCGTAAAGGAACAGGTGGCGGTATTGCCGGCCAGGTCTGTGACCAGGAACGAATTGACCGTGGCGCCAATCTGAAAGAAACTTCCGGAGGCCAGACCGCTGAGCTGGATCAGAATGGGGTTGGGCTGGTCGTCGCCGAAGTTGACCATGTAGTCGTACTGGACTTCGCACAGCCCCGGATCGGCCGTTACAGTATCGCTCGGCGGACATTCGATGGTAGGAGGTATGGTGTCGGCGACAAGGGTGTAATACGCTGCCGGAGCAGCCGTAAAAAAAGGCGGAAGTTCCGCTCCTTTGGCGTTTGCGCTCAGGAACAAAAACAGGAGTAGTAATCGGCTCATACGGTATAACAAAGCGTAAAAGAACTGTTGCGTTTTTCTGTTCGGAAATAACCGCGAAAACTACGCCGAGTTTTGTGTAAAGACAATTTAATAGACGAAAAAAGGAATTTTGTGAGCGGTAGGCCTCCGTTTCCGGTAACGTGTAATAACCTAAATTCGATGGTCATGCAATTTGAATTCTTTGACTGGCCATATTTTGTGGGTATATCAAAGGAAATAAACCTGAACAGTGTGCCCTTAGTGGTAGCGCATGGATAATGTTTACCGGTCTTCCGCGGAAAACCGGCAAACATTATCCATGTGCCACCACTTGGCAAGTACTATCTGATATATACTCAAAAAACTAATTACCGGCGGGAGAAACCGGCTCCTCCACAACCTATTCCCGCACCATTCTTCCAACAGCACTTTCTTTCGGCGATTGTAATTGATAATACAATCCCCCTTTAGCATTTCCGATCATGTTTCGATCGAGCAGGATAGTGTTGTCGCCGGAAGGGTAATTGCCTGTTTTGCTGTACAGTAAACGTCCGGTTGGGTCGAACACAGAAAATGTAGCGGTAGTCGCTTCCGGAAGGTAAAAAGAAACAAGCGTGCTCCCGTCGAAAGGATTGGGCCGGTTTTGATACAGTTCGAATGCTTTTTTGAAGAATCCGGATTGGTCGAAACGGAGCGCAATATCGAGTTTGGTTACGGCAGCATCTGATGTGTTGCCGGCAGGCCTGTAGGCCTCGGCACGGGTGATCCGGCTGGAAATGGCGATCATGTCGCCTAGTCGACCCGCTTTTTTGGCGCGGAAAACAAGTGCAAAACCGCCGGAACCGGTTTCCACGGAACACGTGACCGCATTCGGAAAAACGCCGAAATTGGCGGCAGACAGGCCCTGGCCCGGGAGAATATCCACGACCTCGAGGTCTTCATAATTCAGGGTGAACTGGTAGCCTGAAACGGGTTCCGAACAGAAGAAGCCGGTAGTAAATGTTTCGCCGGCCAGTACGGGGCGGTTTTGCAGGTCAAAGAACAGGGTCTGATCCGCGCGAACGCTGATGTCCGCAGGCGCCAGATCATCGGGGATGGCGCTGCCGTTCACATCTCCGACCTTGATCGCCACGAAATCGTCTTCCAACTGGTCTTGCATCACATTCGTCCGGGCAATAGATTCCGGGAAGGCCGACTGGAACGGATCAAGGGGGTCTGTGAAGACAAAATCCTTGTCCACAAACCGCCAGGAGGTATTGTTGGGAAAATCGGCATATATCCCGAGGATGAGTTTCCGCAATTCAACAATATCGAAAGTGGTAATGGAATTGGACTTGTTTGCGTCTGCCGCGATGTATTTGTACGGCGAGTCCAACGGCAAAATATTGAGGATATGCTGGGTTATGAGCACCAGGTCGTAGGTGGATACGCCGTTGAGCGGGTTATCATTCTTATAAGGCGTGAGCGTGTAATCCCCATTGAAGGGCAATATGCCGGGGAAGGAAAATGCGCCGTTGGCCTGATCGTTCAGATTGATGGGGGGCGACTGCGGATGTGTAGCGTTGAGCATGGCGGTCACACCGGTCACCGGCGGCATAAATTGCCCTGCAATGGTCAGGTTGGTGTTCAGGCAACTGCTGTCGGTATCCGTTACGGTAACTGCTATCTGGCAGAAATCGGTGTTGCCGGACAGGTCACTGACCCACAGTTCGGCCATGAACGATCCCGTTTCGCTGCATCCGTAGATCAATTCCCCGACAGGCGCGCCGCTGCTGTCTACGGGGAATCCGCTTCCGGCGCCCGATTTGCGCATACTGAGCGACAACAGACCGGATGGCGTGTCGTCCGAGTAGTCCGACAATACTGCGGCGATCGGGAGGGAGGCGATATAGTTGGCCTGTATCTCGACGGTGATGGCGCTATCGCAACTGATCTCGGGAGCAGTGCCGTCTACGATGAACTCCCGGGAGCAGGTGTTCTTGTTTCCACAGGCATCCGTTACCGTCCACCTGATGGCATGCGAGCCCGGCGGAAGTTGGGGCGCAATGCCGGGATCGCCTGGCGCTGCGGCAGTTTCCCATTGAACGGAAGCCGTGCTGCTATCGCCGTCAACAGTCTCGTGCAAGGCGAAACGGTACAACTCGTCTGCGGTAACGGCACGCGCGTCAAAATCCCGGACTGTCCCGCCGATGTAGTTGGGCGTATTGGCGTTGTCGAAATTTACGGTACCCGGCGCCGGCGGATTATCGCTGTCGACTACCGTTTCTCTGGTCCCGTCGTTGTCCAGGTCGAGAAACAGCAGGTAACTAAAATGCAGGTCGGCGCCCGCGCAGAGATCGGTGGCCGTGATTTGCAGGTCTGCCGGCCCTTCGGGCATGTCGCTGTTGCCGGCATACGACCAGTAAGGCTCATTCCACAAGAGGGAATCGTTGCCCGTTGTATCGGCTATGCCGGAGAGGGCAGGGCAGAGGTCGATCTGCGGTTTTTGGGTGTCGATGATCTTGATGACCTGCTTGTACCGGTATCCGTTTGCATTGGCCGACCAGAAAATGGAAAAATCGGTCGCGTCTGCGTCTGCCGGATTGATTTTTTTCACCGTCGCACTCCAGGGCTGCAAGGTGCCGGGCGCCGAAACGACCGGCCCCGGCAGGTTGCCCTGGTCGTTGACTATCGGGCTGGGATTGGGATTGGGCACGTTGATCAGCGAAGTGTTCGGATTATAAGTACACCAGTTGATAACCGTCCACGTTCTTTCGATCTTGATGCACGCATCGGGCACTACGGTAAATGTTTCATCCTCAAACGAAATGCCCATCAATTCGCAGTCCGCTCCGAATATTTCCGGTTCGCCAAAGTTATCGTTGCCGTTGCAGGCCGTCAGGATGACATCATCCGGGAAACGCAGGTAATAATCCTGGTTGTAGGTGGCGACCACCCGCTGGGTGCATTGACCCGAATTGCCTGCCGTATCGAATACCCGGAACGTACGCGTTATGGTGCCGCGGTGGCATATCGTATCGAACAGGCTGTAATTGGCCGAGCGGCTTACCGAATCGACGGCGCAGGTTTGGCTGAGCAGGTCGCCGTATGCGTCAAGGGTTGGATCGAAATTTTCACAACTTACCGTAACGTTGGGCATCAGGGTGCATTTGGGTCCCTGATTGTCCTTCACGGCGATCCGGGTAATACAATCGGCCGATTGTGATGCTGCATAACCGGTGGAGACCGGACCTGCCGTAGTGTTTATGTCATATACCCTTAAAATAATATCGATGGTATCGCCCCGGTCGGCGCAACAAAACAATATCGTATCCGAAAACATATCGTTGGGTTCGCAGGAGGAAACCTCCAGTCGCCGCGCTTTAAAATCAAGCGTGTTGCAGGCGTCAAAAGAGCCGTTGTCGAGTATCGGGGCCGCGACTTTCGCTATCCCGCTTGCATCCAGGTTTACGATCAGGAGGGTGTCGCATGCCGCAACCGGGGGTTCATTGTCCCAAACCTCCAGGGTCGTAACACAACTGGCTGTATTGCCGCAACTGTCGGTTGCGATGTAGGTAAGCGGTATCGTCCCGACGGGAAAATCGTTGATAACATTGAAAACGCCTACTGTGCCGCCGTTGAACAGCAGACCCGTTGCCGCGCCGGAGATGCCGTTTTTTTCCCAAAAAGCCTCTACGGATGCTACCGGGGAACAGTCTTCCACGAGACCGACTGCCGGCAGGTCTGTTGCACCGCTGCAATTGCTTTGGCTGACCGTAACTGTAACAACAGGTTCACAGGCTATTGCCAGCCCGGACTGGCTCTCCAGGTCGATCTGTTGAATGCTGTCTATCACATTGCCCGTACACCAGTCGACAAGGAACCACTCCCGCAGTACGCGGTCATATCCGGGGCATACGGAAACGAGCGTATCGTTAAAAGTATACCCGATATTACAGGTGAGGGGATAGGGTATGCCGAAAAACTTGAACACCGGGGCCCCGGTACTGGCAGTAGACAGGTCGGGATTCTGACAATCCATCGATACGTTCGGGGGCAGGGTAATCTCCTGCAATTGCAAGGGTTTTAAATGAACGTAC
>ERZ724521.479-NODE-479-length-18023-cov-4.246995_pt1 | contig 18023 bp, 20 predicted proteins | sample MGYA00376054_ERZ724521 | MGnify/ENA primary metagenome ERZ724521 (study PRJEB28724, sample SAMN07190883) | activated sludge metagenome | isolation source: activated sludge of sewage treatment plant in Hong Hong | place: Hong Kong | collected 2016-03-17 ... | reverse complement strand
ATCGTTTCAGATTTGAGCGCAATCCTGCGAAGATATTCGACGCACTTGACCGGATATTTGCCCACCGTGGTTTCGCCGGACAGCATGACGGCATCAGCTTCTTCGTAGATTGCGTTGGCCACATCGGTGACCTCGGCGCGGGTGGGGTGCGGATGGTGAATCATGGATTCGAGCAAATGTGTCGCCACGATCACGCGTTTGCCGTACTCGGCGCAGAGTCGGACGATCGTGCGTTGGACGTTTGGGAGATCCTCGAGATTGATTTCTACGCCCAAATCTCCACGCGCCACCATGATGCCGTCCGATTCTTTGATGATGGATTCCAGGTTACGGACCCCTTCCTGATCTTCGATCTTGGCGACGATCTTGACCCGTCCGACCTTGTCGCCCATGAGCGCCTTCAGTTGCTCGATGTCTCCGGCCTCCCGGACGAACGAAAGCGCGATGAAATCCACATCCCGCTCCAGGCCGAACAGGATATCCTTCGTATCCTTGGGCGTAATGGCCGGAAGATTGACGCGCACGCCGGGGAGATTCACGTGGCGTTTGCTTTTCAGCAGCCCGCCGTCCAGGACGCGGCATCGCATGTGGCGTTCATGTTTCTCCAGCACCTCAAAATTGATCAACCCGTTGTCCACGGTGATCCGGTCGCCCACGTTGACCGCTTCGAGAAGGTCGGCATAGTTGATGTGGATCGAGCTTTCTTCGACGTTCAAGGGCCCGCGCGTCGTGACGGAGACGATCTCCCCTTGTCGGAGGTTCAGGTCGTTGGAGAGATCCCCGGTGCGGATCTCCGGACCTTGTGTGTCCAGGAGAATGGGGATGGGGAACTTCACCTTCCGATTCAGGGTCTTGATGTGCTGGATGACCTTGGCGTGGGATTCGTGGTCGCCGTGAGACATGTTCAGACGGGCGATGCTCATGCCGGCGTCGTACAGCTTCTGAAGCATCTCGTAGGAGTCTGTCGCCGGGCCGATGGTGCAGATGATGCGAGTTTTTTGCATGCAGCGCTCCGCGTGAGGTGAAGACACACAACCAACGCCGTCGATACAAGGGCGATCGACTAAACGACGGCGGCCTGATAGCAGAAGAATCGGTCGAACCGGGTTCATTCTACTTTTTCTCGCACGGCCCGTCCACGATTGCTGATGCCGAGTCTGTCGAGGAACGGTACCGTGGTGGAGTCGGTGGTGAGGCGCTGACGTGATTGCGGCGACGTTGACGTTCACCAGTTGGAGCCAAAGCGGTCCTTGATCCACCGGACGACTCTGGTATATGCTCCGGCTTCGTGAATTGTTTGACTATGTGACGAATCGAACATGACCATCAATCGGCAGGGCATCGGCATTAGCATGGCGGCGGCGATGATGATCGCCAGCTCCGCCTGAGCCTGCCTGCCACCGAACGTCGTGCTGATGCAGCAGAGGCCCCTGGCGGATTCAACCCCACCAGGGGTTTTTTATTGTTGAATCAGGTCGAGCCAGCGAAAGGACGAACAGACATGGTGACCGCGCAGTCGATTGAGGCCGCGGCCTCGCGTATCCAACCGTCAATCTATGAATCACCATTGGTCCATTCCAGGACCTTGTCGCGGCTCACCGGCAACACGATCTTCCTTAAGCTCGAAAATCTTCAAATGACGGGGTCGTTCAAGGAGCGGGGGGCCCTCAACCGGATTCTCATGATGACCGACGAGGAGCGCCGCCGCGGCGTCATTGCGGCTTCGGCCGGCAACCACGCGCAGGGCGTGGCCTACCATGCGACCCAACGGAACATTCCCGTCCAGATCTGGATGCCGCGGTCAACTCCGTTGGTCAAACTTTCAGCCACGCGCAACCATGGAGCGGACGTTGTACTCCACGGCGAGAATTATGACGAGGCCTGCCAGGCGGCGATGGAGCGCAGTCAGGAGCGGCACGCCACCTTCATTCATCCCTTCGATGACGATGAAGTGATCGCCGGGCAAGGGACGCTCGGCTTGGAACTGCTGCGGCAGAATCCGACCTTGGACGTGATCGTCGTGCCGGTAGGCGGCGGAGGGCTGATCGGGGGCGTGAGCTGCGCGGTGAAGGAACGGGCGAGCCAGGTGGAAGTGGTGGGTGTGCAAACCGCCCGTCTGCCGTCAATGAGCGCAGCGCTGGGGAGCGGCGCTCCGGTCGAACTGCCGGCCGGCCCGACTTTGGCTGATGGGATCGCCGTGAGAAAAGCCGGCTCCCGTACGCTCCCGTTGGTGCAACGGTACGTCGATCAGATCCACAGCGTCGATGAAGACGAGATCGCGGCGGCGATCCTGACGCTGCTCGAAGGAGAGAAGACCGTGGCGGAGGGAGCGGGGGCCGTGGCGCTGGCGGCATTACTGCAAGGCAAGACGGGGCATCGTGGGAAAAACATTGCCGTGCTCGTATCGGGCGGGAATCTGGATGTGAATCTGCTGGCGCGCATCATCGAGCGGGGAATGGTCAGGGATGGAAGGCGGTTGCGGCTGCGCGTGCGGCTGCCGGACTATCCCGGTTCGCTCGAAGGATTGACCGCGGTGATCGCCAAAGCCAGCGCCAACATCGTGGAGACGTCGTACAACCGCGCCCACTATGGCGTCGGCCTGAATGAGGCGGCGTTGGACGTGACCATGGAAACGCGAGGGCGTGAGCATGCGTCGGAATTGCTGGCGGCGCTGAGCGGGTCCCGTTACGAGTTCAGCGTGATCGAGTAGCCGACCGGTACGTATCCTCATGCAACGCCGGCACAAGTGCCCCTTGCCAAAGGCACTTCATCTACGGGTGGACCTTTTGGCGGCATCTGGCGGTGTCGAACCTCCCAATGAGGCTATCCGACGAGGATGCTTGAATCGGAAAATGTGAGACGGATTCAGCGGGTGCGTGGCAGCTTCCTACGCTGGGAGGCACAGTTCGATCTATGCTGAGTTCAAAGGCGGCTCAAGATTCCGGCGAGGCGGGCTAGTGGGGAGTCGCAGTGTGATTTAAGGGAACGTGTTGCTTACGGCGTAACGGCAGTGACGTTCCTGAAGCGAACCTCGGTGCGCAGGCATTGCTCGATGGCCGATGCTAGATGCTTTAACTCCAACCGCGGCGGTCTCCGAAACCATGCGTGAAAGCCGTTCAGGGGTTTCTCGAAGGAGATGTCGATGCGCCACTCAGCCTGCACCATTCCGATTGCCTCGTCCATGATGCCGATGGAGAGAGTGAACACGTGAGGATCTCGGGTTAAGAGTAAGACCCAGCCAAAGTCTTCTTGGATGGGTGTCGAGATGCGGTATCCCCGGGTTGTCAGGGCTGAGTGTAGCCAGTTGGCAAAGTCCTCACCACAGCAGCGCTCATTGATGAAATGTTTGCTGAGTGTTTGCGTCTCAAAGAGATCGGTCGAGAGGGTAAAGCCTTGGCTGATCATAGTCTGGGTCTCAGAAGCGCATGCACATAGGTCTGGAAGGTCGGCTATTTGCTATAGGGCTCGCCATTTCCATCAATCCCATACAGCGCCTCTGTCACGCCGTATTGAAGCAGTACGAGCACGAGAGCAAACGCGGTATAGAGGCTGACGACAATCGGGAGCCAAAGGGGCTTGCGATTTTCCAGCCTGAGCACAGTCCCAAAGGCCGGTACCCCGAGGAAGAATAGAGTCAGATGCAATGGGTAAAACGCCGTGCCGATCATGTGCTGAGTTCCTACTGGCCTCTTGAGGCAAGAGCTAACACTTCACAGGCACACATCACCAGCACCGCGCAACTGCTCACAAGCCACGGCGTTCTCAAGGACGGCAGGTAACCTGTGAGCAATTGAAGGGCTCCCATATAGAAAGTGCTGGCGATTATGGCGATGGGGATGGAGAAAGCAATGGCGAAGAGTTCCATGATCGACCCGGTAAATGCCGTGGTATGGACTCATGTAAGTCTAACATCTCAGTAGTGACCCTTTATCGCGAAGTTGGAAGTGAGACATCGATTCGCACTCTGGCTTAGGCAGACGACTCCCCCCGGATATCGCAGGTCTCGGGCTTTCCAAACAGTAGGCGATACAGAAAAGAAGGGATACAGAATCCCGTGGTGATGTTGACGAGTGCCGCTCCCACCAACCCCCAGCCGAACACTTGGCCGCCGGTTACCGATCCTGTTTCAAAGCACCAGGCAGCGCCGACGATCATGATGGTCGCTAAGAGGCAGGCGAATCGTCGAGGCAGAGGGTAGGGCGGAATCCTCGAACCGCCAAGCAATGGACGCATGCCGAACGTGTCAATGACGTCAAAGGGATGGCTTGGGAGCAACGCGCCCAAGAAGGCGAAGGGCGCGAGAGCCTACAGCGCCGGCGCGGATTGTAGCGCCGTGGTGACCGCCGTCCAGGTCATGCACATCGCCGGCGACGACAGGCGCCAGAAGTTGACTTGATGAATCGTCCGATCATTGAGCTCGAGAAAACCTTGGGTTTCGATGCGGCCACGGACCGGAGATGAATCCTCAGGCATCGTTCGACGCTCCTGCAGGAGCGTTGCGAGGGATCGCAGGATCGCGTGCGCCCATCCTGAGCCTATTTCATTTGTCGGTCAAATCCGGTGGGCCAGTCGTGGTCTGTCGCGATGTCAGGACGAATGGCGACATCCGTCTCACGAACGACCAATCCCTATCCCACGCGTATGCCGGATGGTGAGCTCGGTACCGCGCCGGTAGTACGGGCGCAGCATCGGGTGAAGCGCCCGAGTCGGGGCGCGACAATGAGCTGTCTGATTCCAGGTTATTTCACAAGCACCTGCAGCTCCTGATCTACCAGCGGACTCTCGGGCATCCATGGACGGACGAGCCGCAGTCTCCACCGGGCGGTCCCTTCGCGCAGCCCGGTCACGACCAGTTGCATGGGCACCGGCAGATTCTGAGGGACGGCACCTTGCTCTGGGGCGGGGCCTGTTTCGATCGCGAGGGTTGCAGCGTCGGGCTCTCCCGCGACATAGTTCACGTGCCATTGGTATCCCGCCCCTGCGCGTGAAGGCAGAGGGAAGCGGGCTTCCGTCCCGACTCCAACGTTGAGCCGATCCGGAAGCCCGGGACGAAAGTCTTCCTGTATCGCTTGATCCGTGCTCATGCAGGACCGATCACCGGGCCTTCATGCCATCCGGCACCATCGCGCCAGTAATGCTGGAGTTGGCCGTCGCGACGCAGCACGATGACTTCCAAATTCATGCCCCACTGTCCCTCGCACATCCCTGCGACTGCCGCCACATCATGCCCGAACGTCGCACTGTGGCGCCACTGGGCATCCCCACCGTTCCATCGCCACCAATGCTGCACCTGTCCGCCGACCGCGACGCACAACTCGAAGTTCCCATGTGGGCCGGACTCATTGAGCATGCCGTATTGGCCCTGGATCATCACCGGCGAGGTGGCTACCCCTGCGCCGAAGACAATGCCGGTGTTCCAGGTCAAAGTCGGCTCGTGGCGCCAAAAGTGTTGCATGGTCCCGTTCGAACGGACTGCGACGCACTCCAAGTTGCCATGCGGCGTCCCGTAGGTGCCTTGCACCAGGGTGGCTCCGGAGTAGGCGAGGCCGGTTCCGAACTTCACGCCGTTGTGCCAGCCTGCTCCATCACGCCACACGTGCTGGAGTTGCCCACCGCCGACCAGGACCACCACCTCGAAGTTCCCTGGTGCCCCGTAGTCTCCCTGGACAAAACCGGGAATGCCACGGCAGTCCGTCGGACCGAAGACTCCGCCGTCGTTCCACGGCCCCGTGCCTCCGCCTGGGCCCCACCAGTGATGGAGCCGGCTGGCCGTCGTCAAATACACCAACTCCATGTTTCGGTTGAACGTCGTTCCGGTGAAGGTGGGGCAGACCGCCGCGTCGGTGCCGAAGCTTTTCCCCACGCCCCAGGTCCAAGGTGGGCCACCCTCACGCCAACGATGCTGAACTCGTCCCTTGCCTGCGCCCATCACCTCGAGGTTTCGGTTCATGGCGCCGTTGCCGCTTTCGTACAAGTTGCCGTTGTGGAGCCGGCGCTTGGTCCAGGGGTCGGGGTTGACGTTCCGCACCCCAGCCTTGGCATAGCGATCGATTCCAGAATCTCCATAGGCCACCCAGCAGAATCCGCTCATACCCCAAGCGGTTCCCCACGAGTTCTTGCACAACCAGGCCTGGAGTGCATCGCTATAGCCGATGACCAACATGAAATGCGTCCCGGCCAGAGTATTCGACGGCGCGGTGCTGCGGCGGTAGACGCCCGAGCCATAACCGAAGAAGTCGTTGTAAACCTCCAGCCAGGTGATCAACGGTCCGACCGTATCGATCCAATCCTTGGCTTCCTGCACCGTCCCGACCCATTGAAAGGCTGGCCCTCGAACTGTTCTGCCGTTGCGATCGGGAGTCGGGGTGTAGGGCGGGGTATTGGTTGCCCACGGAAAGCAGCCGGGATCAGCAAATCCGCTGTTCGCGAAGAAATTGGAGACGTTGCCGATGTTGCCATAGTCGGCACATTGCGCGCCGATCCCACGGTGGACATCGCCCTCCGAGAGTCTCGTCCAGAGCGAGTCCTCAATGCGTACCATCGACTCAACCAGGGCGACGCCGGCAAAAGCCCAGCAGGCGTTACAAGGATTTTGATCACGCACTGTCGTAATGAAGTTGGTTCCCCAGCGATTGCGCCAGTCCACCGATGCAGCCGCACCGCCTTCGGGAAGTGCGTCACGTTGCAACGATTCCGCGAGATCGCCGTACCCGAGTCTCATCAGTTCGCTTTTTCTGAACCGTTCTTCGAGCGCCTCCCGCCTCACGAATCCGCGTTCGAGTCGACGAATCGCGAGGCGCGGATTGGTGCCGACACCGAGCGTCTCCTTGAAGTCGATGCTCGGAACGGCTTCCGCCTTCTGCAATCCCTTGATGTCGCCACCGAGACTTTTCTGTACCACTCGGTCGGTATCCGACCGATCCGATAGTGGTTGCCACGTCAACGATTCATGTTCGATCACTTCGCGCAATTCACGAAATGTCTGTGCCATGTCCGATTCCTCCTCCGCTTGGGTGATTGCCTCCACTCGCGGCTCAACTTGTTCTCGTGCTGCGACACAGGGGTAGAACTGGATGCGGTGCCGTTATCAAGAACGACACTCAAGCAAGAAATGCACCGTCGAACGATCGGCAATGAATACGAACAATTGCAGGCAGATGTCGGATCGGCGCGTGGCGTCATCAAATACGGGCAATATCCGAATGGATACAAGATGCGAGCGAAAAGAATACAGTCTCGTGAAAAGTGTTTCAGAAATGATAGGGGAATGAATCCATTCTTGCTGTGGCCACGGGTCTCCGGGTTCGCCCACTCGATGTCTTGACCGCGCTCGACGTGCTGAACCACGACGAGCGTGGAGCCTTGCGGTTCCATTACGTGCTGATTGCGGTCCTCTGTGAATGGGTATCGGGAACGGTCAGTCCGGCGGATGATGTCTCGGACGCAACCTGGGTGGAGATGGCAACCATCAGTTCGTGTGGTCTCGAGACCAGCGCGAGCGTCTCGACTGTCACAGCGATGGCAGGGCGGTGAGGCCCTGAAGAATGACGCCGCTCCTGGATTGTTCCTCAGCGTGGTACTGCGAGAATCCGGCTCTGCTCCCCTGCCACGATGCGCAGCACGCGGGCAACGAAATCTATTCGACGATGACTAGCGGGGAAGGATAGTGATGCGAGTGCCACTTGTCGGAGTAACGGGCACGAACGAATCTGCGATGGCGACACACCCCGCGGCAAAGCCTTCCTAACGAGCAATCGCTTGCGGTTGCCCGGCTTCGGCGAGCTGAACATTGACGTGGACCACCCCCTCATTCAAGTTTCGATAGGGATAACGATCCGTGATCAGCGGCAGGGTATCAGCCACATCCTGGGTTGTGACAACCGAGAGCGCCGGCGCCTACCGCCCTGAAGGCACCTTGACCCCGATGATTTTGGCTCCCGGTTCGACGACGACACGATTGCCCAACTCCGCGCGAAAGACCAGCGCCTGCATCCCGACAAAGGTGTCATTGCCGACCTTGGCCGGCCCATGGACCTGCGATTGGTAAGCCAGCGACACGCGGTCTCCGATGTATACCGAATAGGGCTTGCCGTCCACCTCGACCTCGTTCTCCGGAAGTTCGTGGTCGCCTTCGAAGGTCTCCAGGCCATGAACCACGACTCCGTCCTGCACATTGCTATCGTTGCCGATATGGATGTGTCGGCCTTCATCACCACGGACCGACGAGGCGGGCGCGACGAACACGCGATCTTCGACCGTCACCGAGCCGATGACGATGCCGAGGGGATGAATCCTGGTGTGATTCCCGATGACCGGCGCTTCAACGTCCGGCATGAACGTGGTCTTCACGCTGGGGCCGACATAGCCGGTGAGGATGAAGCCGAGCAGGATAAGATTAAGGGAGAGGGACAGTTTCAGGTAGCGGTACATCGGTCCAGCTCTTTTCTGTGACAATGTTGTGATGCGGTGGTCTGCCTAAGGAGGGGTATGCAGGTTGTCCATAGGGAGAGTGTAGGCGTTGGGTCCTGAATTCACAAGAAAATGAAGTAGACATGAAAGAGAAGGGAGGCTGCAGCTTGTGCGATGACCGGTCCGCTCGGGCAGTTACAGCACGCCTCGTTCGATCTCGTGGAGATAGAGAAACTCGGGGGCTTTCACGCCGGCCTGTTTCCGGATTTCCACCAATTCGGGCGACTCGAAGAACCGACGCGCCTGCTCCAGGGACGACCACTCGGAGAAATGCACGATCGAGTTTGCGTCCCGGTCATGCCGGAGAAGTTGGTACCTGATCTCACCTGCGTGTTTTCTGATATCGGCAGCCCTGTCGAACACGACTTTCCAGGCCGGGTAGGCCTCGACCTCATGAATGATCAACACGTGTGGCATTTGACATCCTGTAGTTCAGTGTCGTTGGGCGCAGGTGGGTGCGGGGAGGGAACGGAACCTACGTATTGCCCCAGGCCTGTCACCGGTTCTCGTCCTGGCGAATCCGCATGGGAGCGGTGACGGCCTGTTGCGTCAGATGGCCATGTTGCGGGGCGAGTTGCGAGAAAGTGGCCTCGTGGGCGTCCTGCACGGAAAAGCGATATTCTTTTCCCTTGGTGAGTTGCGCTGGAACTTCAACGAGCACTTGCCCAACGTAGACCACGCGACCCGATTGGCTCTCGAAGACGAGATTGAGGTCTCCCCCGGTGCCGGATAAACCGGTCCGATAAAATCTTTTCATCAGATACTGCCCTGGCCGAAGCCGGGCGAGGAATGGGCGTTCCTGCCCGGCTCTGGCTTCCAACTGGTAACGGGAGACATAGGGGCTTTCTCCATTCGGGTCCCTCGGCTGCGTTTGCACGACATCGAACTCATACACCGTGGCCTGTTCGGTGGTGGCTCTTCCGCCGGCAGAGGTTTCCTGCGTGGACCTCACCAGCACGGAGCCGATCACGAGACCCCATTCGGGAGCAGGCGCTGCAATCCGTTCGGTAGACATGTCGAGAGGCGAGGCGCAGGCGGCGAGGCTCCAGGACAAGGCCACGAGCAGCACCGCCAGCACCGGTCCCCGGATGTGTGCCACGTCGAATGGGTTCATGTGTGGCACTATCTCTGGTTGAGCGGCCTCAGTCAAGAGATGGGAAGCGTCCAGCCATCAGGTTTCGCGCTCGAAGGCCTGTCGGATCGCCGCCAGATCGGGTTTCGACATGGTCAAGATCGCCTCCGTCACGCGTTCTGCCCTGGCGGGATCCTTCTCCCGTAGCATGTCGTTCCAGTCCGGCGACACGATTTGCCAGGAGAGGCCGAACTTATCCTTCAGCCAGCCGCAGGGGCCTTCCTCTCCGCCGTCCGACAACTTAGCCCACATCTCGTCGATGTCGGCCTGGTTCCGGCACGTTACCATCATCGAAATAGCTTCGGAGAACCTGAAGAGCGGACCGCCGTTGAGCGCGACGAATTCCTGGCCATCCAACTCAGATGACCGATTACATCGTGTAGACCTGTTCGCTATAATGCGCCCGAACTTTTAGAGGAGGCCTGTTATGGCATTTAATCAGGTCGGAGATTTCTGGTTGGCGCCCGGTGAATCCACCCGTATCCATCTCGCCCTCGGGGGCCTGGTCAATGAAGCGGAGTGGGGAGGGTTCGATTTCGGCGCTCAATGGATCATGGCCGACGGCGTCGGGATCAACCCGGTGCGGCTCATGGTCAGCGAGCATACCAAGGAAAAGAAGCCCATTCGCCTGCACCCCGGTTCACCGAGTCCGATCGTCTATTCAGTCACGGTGACCAACATCGGCGAGGAGTTGGCCCATTTTACGATTCAGGGCGGCGGGAACGTGTAAACGTTTCGAAGGAGGGTGCACGTGAAAGCGAAGCGGACCATGCATGTGCTGACAGATAAAAAGGGCGCGATCGTGGGAGGCGGCTTGCTCACTCCCGGCAAGGATCACAAGGGCAAACCGGTGCACATCCGGATCGAGCCGATGAAAGGGCAGTCGTTGAAAGAAGTTGCCGTGCCGGCCGAACTCGCGCGATTGGACGGAGCGGACTTCTTCAGCCGGTTGATGTGCGAGTTTCATCTGCCACGCGGCAAGAAGGAACTGGTGCGGAAAGCCACTAAACGGTAACCCGGTGGTTCTCGGCGCCAGTTCCCTTCGTTTCGGAGATCTATTGAGCGACCCTGGCGTTAGGCCGAGGTCCCGCCATTCTTTGCCACAGAGGCTCCTACCTTCGCGAGCAATATCGAAAGCACGGTAATTATACCGAACCTCACGATTCCGAGCGCAAGAGGTTGCCTGAGCCTTGTGTCCGCAGCATGCAGGTCATGTGTCCGGCGAGGGGCGCAGCTCCCCAACATCAGGGTGTGTTGGGTTCAAGGTGCTGAAGGTAAGAGCTGCCAGCTCGACAGGCTGAATGGGCGCACAGAGCGACCCGTGCGAGTTCGCTCAAAGTTCATGCGGCGGCGTCGCAATATCGAACAATTGTGTAACGCCTAGACAGGCATACGGATTGCTCAGAAGCTGGTCGTGGATGACTTGCTTTCCGGTCTATGGTGCGTATGTCTCATCAACGTCGACCATTTCCCGGGCTCCCTTGCATCATCGTCCTGGTTGTGATCGTTCCTGGGCTCTTGTTCTGTCTTCTCGGCCTCTTGGAGTTGGTGCTCGAAAGGGAGCATGCCAGGCAGTGGACGGAACTCTCGAAGCAGTTCAAGCCATTCTATTGGTGGCATTTTGTGACTCATGATGGGCGAGACCTTGGGTATGAGCACAAGGGGCCGTTACAGCTTGCATTACACCCGTTTGCGATTTACTCCAATTTGCCAAATCAGCATTCTGATCATTTCTCAACCGATGCACACGGTTTTCGAATCAGTGGCGGTGATCGATCACTCGATACGCCTGCGCGAGTGGTCTTGGTGGGAGGGTCCACGGCGTTCGGGACGGGTCTTGAGAGCGATAGAGAGACGGTCGCGTCTCAGCTTGCACAACGCCTGAACGTGGAGGTCATCAATGCCGCCGTGATCGGCCATGGCTCAGGACAAGAACTTACCTATCTGCTGACCGAGTTAGTGGATTTACACCCTGACGTGGTCATCGCATTGGATGGGTGGAATGACTATTACAAGCACCTTGAGGTTCGTGATCCGCATCTGCTCGGGATGAACGGGTTCGATGAGATCGAGGACCAGTTGGTCGCCTCGGCACAACTCAGTGACTCCGCGCTGCTCACTCGTCTCTACGCCCTTCCCCGTATAGTGTTCCCGCGACTTGTCACTCGCGTACGACACTCGCGAATCGGACTCTGGATGGGGTGGTTCACGCGAGAGGAGATACCGCCGCAGCCGCTGGATCTGGCCGCAAGCCGTTATGCCGACAATCTCATCAAGATGCATAAACTTGGAGGTGCATTTGACTTTCAATTTCTTGCGGTCATGCAGCCGGACGTGGATCGCGGGGCAGACTATCAACGGTTCCGTGCGAGGGCCGAGTCTCTGTTGGCTCGTGAAGGCGTGAGGGTTTTGAACCTGGGGGAGCGTCAGGAATTTCTTCCCTCCATGTTCCTCGATACGATGCACCTTGACGGAGCTGGACACGGTCTTATGGCCGACCTCATCGCTCGAACGATTCGACACGAACATCTGTTGGCCAGCGCGCAGGGGACAATCGTGCCGGAAGTCATCCGGTGATCGACTCGTGTGAAAGCGATCCCTCAATAGGCAGGTGCGCGTGATCAACGATCGTCAGGCAGTTTGAAGTTGCGCCATTCGTCTGGTTTCGGGAAGGGGCGGCCATAGGCGCGGAGAGAATATGCTCGTGGCCTGATGGGGCGAAGTTGGCTTGATACACATCCGGCTGCCCCGGTCATGCGTTGAATGAGTCCTGCGACATTCGATGCGATGTCTCGGTTGAACCAAGCCGCAACACCTGCCGAACTCGCGCGATTGGAATCCGTTCCGCTCACTCGCGTACCCGTTCGGGCCTGAGGGCGGGACGTCCCCGCTGCAGGAGGAACCAGCCGTAGCACAGGAACAGCACCGTGAAGTTTGGGATGAGGATGGCCGACTGGTTCCATTGCCACCCGTCGAACTTCCAATCAAAAAGCGGCCAGAGAAACGGCGTCGGGAAGAAGGCAAAGGAATGGGTGGGAATGTCGACCAACACGTGCAAGCCCCAGGCGCCGAGCTCCCAGACCGGCTTCTTTGTGAGAACCCAGAGCAGGGCAAAGACGGCAAGAAACAGCACGAAACTATGGGTGACATTGTAGAGATGATGCACATAGGGCGGGATGGTGGATTCCGGCGGTGTCCCATGGCTGAAATCCGGCTGCGGCGACAGCCCCAGCGCGGCGGCGACCCACAGGATGCCGAACGAGAACAGATCCGGCGCCAGGCCGATTGCGAAGGCCAGCCAAAAGCTCGCGCGACTCTTCCTCCCGAAAGCCAACGCGCCCCATAGGCCGTGAGATACGATATCCATGCTTCGCCGCTCCTTACCGGATTAGCCGCGCACTCATTATAATGGGAGCTGTGACGATGAGGCCACTTCGCGATGGTTCTAACGTCGAAACGGGCGGCAGCGGCGAAATGTTCTCACGATTGTGGCCGCTCCCATCAGCGGCGCCATACCGCGAACGGCTCAGACGAATCGGCTGCGTTCTTCGGCAGTAGGGACCCGACAAGATGGGGCCTTGCCCATAAGTCGGTAGCGGTGGCGCGCCACATAGTTGTACATCACGTCGCGCAGAGGGCGGGGTATCAGGCAGAACAGCGAGAGCAACGGCCAGCCGCCAGACAGTTGCCCGGCGATTCTCAGGGCCGCGGTGGATTTGGTAAACACGCGGCCGCGTTCCAGCAAGACAAATGTCTCGAAATCTTGGGCGGGCAATTCTAGCAGCTTGAGCAGCTCCTGGCCCTTGTCGGATTGCAGGGTGGCGAAGTGAAAGCGGCCTCGGTCGCGAGCCATCGTGAAATTGATCCAGGCATTACACCAGTTGCAGATGCCGTCGAAGACAATCACCCGCTCCAGCCCCGCCCATTCATGTGTCGTGGGATCGATTCTCAGGCGCATGCGCATCATTGTACCCGACTGAGCTGCAAAACGGCGGCGGTAGTTCCTGCGGGCTTCCTTGCTCATTTGGGGGTGAGGGCGTGCGTGATGGTTCCGTTCCTGTAGATATCTCTTACGGTACGGACGTCGTCCCGTCGTTGTATGCCCCAGGAAGACTCGGCTGGAACGGTTTCGATCTGGGCCTTCATCTCTCCGGTCGGTACACGTTCGACACGGCCACGGTAAGATGGGGTTCGCCATCGCTTCCGAACTCCACGACTCCCATTCCCTCAACCGTGTTTGCCATGCATCCAGTCGTGGTTCGTTTCGCGAGCATGCCCGCCGGAGACTTCGAGATACAATTCCGACCAGGCATGTGTCGGCTACTTCCAGGCTTGGATGCAAATCTCCAACACCCTCGCGCATACCGTTCGCTCATATTTGTGCAAGCTCTGAGAGCGGTGCCACAGCATGGAGTACTTTCACCGGTTCCAGTGCGACTTTCATCTGGCACGCGGGAAGAAAAACCTGATGCGAAGGCGAGGCAGTAGGAGCGGCGATGCTCAGTGGGCAGCGGCGGCCTTGACGAGGTGCCAAAGATTCTCGGCGAGCCACCGTGAATCTTTAAAGAGGTGTGCCAGTTCAGAGGTCACGATGAAAAATGCGGGATAGAACAGGTGCGGGCTGGAGTGGCTCCACTTCAGGATGTCGTCGAGGAATGGTCGAATCAGGCCGCGGCATTTCCAGGTTATGATCACGACGGTCACGCCCAGCAGCGCTCCCGATAGAATATCGGTCGGAAAGTGGAGGCCGAGATAGACGCGCGGCAAGGAGACCAGCAAGGCCGCGTGAAGAAACCCGAACAGACCGATCATCGGAGAGACCAGCCACAGGCCGGTTGCAAGGGCGAAAAAGAGGGACGCATGGTCGCTCGGGAACGAACTCCACCCTGCTAGGAAGTCGGCCGGCATGGAATAGGGAAGGGTGAACTGCAGGCCGGCAGTGTGAATCGGTCTGGATCGATAGGGCAGGGTGAGTTGAAGCAAGCGGGCGACCGCCACTGCGGAGAGGGCGCCCACAATGGTGAGTAAGACCGTTCGTCGATCCTCATCTTGCCTGGGACCACGAAACCAGGCCCACCAGAGCAGCGGCAGGCAGAGATACCCTTTCAACAGGTCGCTGTCGCTGATCGTCATGATCAGACTATCGACCGTCCAGGAGTGCCGGGCGAACTGATTGAAGAAGCCGAGTATGGTGTGATCGAGACTATTCATCCGCACATGATACCAATCAGAGCCCTATTGCCAAAGAAAAAGTACGTAATCAGGATAGACCAGGGGGCGGAGTTCTTCGCCCGGGAGCGATAACATACGCGAGAGGGAGTGCGGTTGTAAATGTTTAAAGGTAAGGTCGTAGAGACTTACACGGTCATCGGGACGGGAATTAGTTAGGCCGGTGTTCGGAGGGCGAACCGTTCCCAGTCCCAGCCGCATCCAAGGTCAGTCGTGAAGATGGCTGTCTCGTATGTGAGTGCGCAGCGTGGCCTGTTCGATGTGGCTTTCCAGATCTCGATGGAGATCGTACTCATTCACTCCCACCAGTTCCATGTCGCCCGTGTTCAGAATGGGACATGATTCCTTCCCGTGTGGCGCATTTGGAGAATGACGCCCATGCTCGCTCGAGACAATGCGCCAATGCTCACCCGAACGGGCGCGACGCACGACTCCGAGGGTCATCCCTTCTGCTTTCCATCCAGGAGACAACTCACATTCATGTCGCCCATGACATTGATCGCCGTTCGGCAGCGGTCGAGAAACCAATCCACTGTGAGTAGGACGGGAATGAACTGCACGGGCAGGCCGACGGCTGTGAAGACCATGGTCATCGTGACGAGGCCGGCCTCGGGAATGCCGGCAGCGCCGACTGAGGCAATCACGCTCGTGAGGACGACCATGAGTTGTTGGTGCATGCTCAGGTCCATCCCGATCATTTGCGCAATAAACAGGGCCGCCATGGCCTCGTAGAGAGCGGTGCCGTCGTTGTTAAAATTCGCTCCGACCAATGCGCCCATGCTGGCGGATTGGTCGCGCAGGCCCACGCGATCTTTCAGCGCCGCATAGGTCACCGGCATCGTGGCTGTTGAGCTTGCCGTCGAGAAGGCCATGACCAGCGCGTCGCGTCCGCCCCGAAGCAGTTCGCACGGGCGCACCCACGACCCGAAGCGGATGCGGACGAGATAATAGGTGGCCTGGATCGCGAGCGCGAGCAGCACGCTGAGCACAAAGATGCCTAGCGCCTGGAACTGTGCGAAACCCTCCGTCCCCACAATGCTCGCCACGATGCCGAACACCGCGAGGGGCACCACGGCGATGATCCAGTGCAAAATTTTAATCAGCGACTCCAGCACCAGTTCGACCAGGTGTTCGACCGTACCGAGGGGGCGGTGACGTTCCGTGCGCAGGGCCATGCCGAAGGCCACCGCGACGAAGATGACACCAATCACCTTCCCGTCGTCACCCAGCGGACCCAGCAGGCTTTTCGGCACGTTTTCAATAAATGCTACGAGTGGGTTGACCGTAGCTGTGGTTTCGACGGATGGTTCTGACGGGGCGAGTCCCGCACCTCGCCCCGGTTGGATTACATTGGCGACGGTCAGCCCAATGGTGATCGCCACCAGCGTATTCATCAATAACAACCGTGGAAGGCGTACGGCTAGTGGGCCGCCGAGATGCGTTGTCATGAATGTGTGCACAATCGCCGCAAGAATCAGCGGCGGCGCCAGCGCGCCGAGAAGGCGAAGCACGAGCTTGCCGGGCACTGCCAGAAAGGCCGCCTGGTTTCCCAATAGAAGCCCGGTTGCGACGCCCAATATCACGCCGATGATGATGCGTCCATACAGCGGGAGGTTGTGCCATGCTGCGACCAGGCCCGTGTGCGAAGTCACGACGGCCCTGTGCTCCAACGTGGGATCATCCACGAACTGGTACTCCGATGCGTGGTTCCTCAGGGACATGCGCAATCCGCCAATCGGATTGTGCCCAGATCTAGCCTGCTACGGTGTTGTGGATACTAGCAGATCTGATTCGGCGGGGGCGAAATGAATGGGGGAGCCGCGATGGATGTCTCACATGCTGAAATATGACAATGGGTCGATGAATGTATGGACGGGTGAGGCGAATTGGTGAATTGGTGGGAAGGGGGGGCTGCTAGGCACGCGAATCAACCAATGCGTGAGTGGCATACCAGTCGCTCCATCCTGCGCTTTAGACAACAAGGTTTGATAGAGGTTGAGCCGGCCTGTGGCAACACCATGAGCGGCGCTGGCCAGATCGAGTCGCCACAGTCGTCGGGTGGACTCATCCATGGTGCGGTTGATGGGCGACAGGTTGCTCTCCAGGCGCTGTCTCCACCGCCGAAGCGTCAACACAAAATGTTCCCGGAAACTCTCGATGTCCCTCACCTCAAAGCCGGTGGTCTCTGCCAGCTCGGTTGTGGTGGAGATCAGTACCCACTCGGCGCTTGGGACCACATACGTATTCACAAATGGTCCGAATGCGCAGCGTTCTCCGTGGCGAATCCCAATTCCATGATTCAGATAGATCCCGCCCGGTTTGGGTAGATGCCAGATGGGTTGAGAGTACAGGGAGAGTTGCGCCGCTCCCATATGCTCGATCATGCCGATACTGACGATCTCGTCATAACTCTCGAGGCTATTCGGTTGACGACAATCGCAGAGTTCGACCCGGCATCGATCCGTGAGGCCATGTCATGTGATCAATGCGGTTGTGACTGCGGCCTGTTGTTCGCTCAAGGTGATGCCACGGGCATGGACGCCGTAGTATCGGGCAGCATGAAGGATCAGTGCTCCCCAGCCGCATCCCACGTCCAACATTCGTTTGCCGGATCGGAGACGGAGCGTTCTGCAGATATCGTCGAGCTATCGTACCTGCGCGGCATCAAGGTCATCGGTGGAGGAAAAATAGGCAGATGATACACCATTCATTGACCCAGCCAGGGGGCATCGAATTCTGCGGGATGATCGTGGTGATGCGCGATGGCCTGTTTGTCTCGATGTAATGAATGGGAGGAACCAGTAACTCTGGCGACCAGACTATGTGCCTTTGACGAATGTTTCGCGGACGAGCTTAATAAGTTGACGCTCGATCGCAGCCGGTTTGCCCAAGTCATGGTGTGATGCGAAAGACAGTCGGCCAGTGGAATGTCCGCCTGGAGGTCACCTTCGGTCAATGAGCGTTCATCGGCGTGCCAAAGCATGGTTCTCAGGATGGACGGGTTCCGGATAGTGAGCGTATTTGGAATCTACGTCAGGGTCGGTCTGCCGGGTTCTGCCATCCCACAATCGGATCTGAAAGCCGTGCGGGTGATACTGCTCGAGAAGGTCTACGCGCTGGCCATTGGTCTCGTGAGTCGTTGAGCCCCGCCTGTCCCCCCACTACAATCCTGCCGCCGGGCCGCCTCCCGCCC
>ERZ724521.477-NODE-477-length-18052-cov-4.705173_pt1 | contig 18052 bp, 14 predicted proteins | sample MGYA00376054_ERZ724521 | MGnify/ENA primary metagenome ERZ724521 (study PRJEB28724, sample SAMN07190883) | activated sludge metagenome | isolation source: activated sludge of sewage treatment plant in Hong Hong | place: Hong Kong | collected 2016-03-17 ... | reverse complement strand
TTGGGTGTACTGTTGGCTGGATGCCACGGGAATACTGGTGAGGAGCCGGTCGGCAACAAGGTGCCGCAAGAGGAAGGGCGTTCCAACATGGCCTACCGATGGGGGACCATCGCGCTGGATGCCATGGCCCGCGATACCGATCGCAATCGTCCGCGCCCACCTGTGGGGGCGCGTTTGTTGGCCTTGCCGATGATCGCCCAGTTCGATGCGTGGACGCGCTTCGACAGTGTGGCGGAGCCGGCCTATCTGCGAGCGGACCGGCTGCCTCAGGAGGCACGCACCTTGGCCGGGAAGAAGGAGGCCATCAGCTACGCGATGGCCCGGAGTCTTCAGGTCATGTTCCCTGCGGATAGTGCCGTTTTTGCGGACTCCCTGCGCGCCATGGGCTATGACCCGGCCAACGTGACGCTGGACCCGGCCACGCCAGCGGGTATCGGCAACCTGGCTGCGACGGCCGTACTGTCCGCACGCCAGGAGGACGGGAGCAACATGTTGGGCGAAGACCCACGGGCTCCTCGTCCGTATGGTGATCCCACCGGCTACACGCCGGTGAACCCTTTGGATCGCCTTGTTGATATCGACCGATGGCAACCCAAAACCTTCATCCGGGAAGATGGAACGACCTGGGCTCCTGGGGCACTGGCGCCCCATTGGGGAAGCGTAACGCCGTTCGCGCTGGATAGTTCCTCCCAGTTCCGGAGCGCGCCACCGCCCAAGATGGGGGACCCGGTCCTTGAGAAGGAGATCCGGGAGGTGGTGGCTTTGCAGGCCGCCTTAACGAACGAGCAAAAGGCCTTGGTGGAGTTCATGCGGGACGGTCCGCACAGTGTTCAGCAGGCGGGGCACTGGCTGATCTTCGCCCGCGATGTGAGCCTGCGGGACCACCATGATCTGGACCAGGATGTGAAGATGTACTTTCTCGTCACCATCACGGCGATGGATTGCTTCATTGCCTGCTGGGATACAAAGTACTTCTATGACAATAGTCGGCCCTATCAGCAGGTGCATCATCTTCTCGGGGATGAGGACATCATCGGTTGGGGGGGGCCGCACAAGGGCATGGTGCACATGAAAGGGCGGGATTGGCGTCCCTATTCCCCGGATAGCTTCTTGTGTCCGCCGTTCCCGGCCTATCCCAGCGGGCACAGCACGGTAAGCGGAGGCTGTGCGGAAGCGCTGAGGCTTTTCACCGGCAGTGATACCTATGGCGTACAGGTCCGGCTGCTGCCTGGATGGCTCACGGAACCGGGCATCACCCAGGACAGCATCACGCTGACCTTCCCCACGTTCACCAGTGCAGCGGAGCAGGCCGGGTTCAGCCGTGTCCTGGGCGGGTACCACATCATGACCGACAATGTCGAAGGCTTATCGATGGGCCGGAAGGTCGCCGGTGTGGCATTCGCCAAGTATGAAGGACTGGTCTCCGGACGACCCCAAGGTGCCCGTTAGTGAACCCACCTGCGGTCTCTTCCCGTATCAACCATACCAACTCACACACAGCTCTCATGGAGGTCCGCCGTATCGATGCAAGTGAACTGACGCATGAACAGTTCATTGAAGAGCACTGGAAGCCCGGTATCCCCTTGGTCATCAAGAACGCCACCCAGGTCTGGGGGGCGTACAACACGTTCTCCCCGGATTGGTTCCGCAAGCACTTCGGCGACCGGCGCACCCAGGTGGATGGTCGCACATATACCATGTCGGAGATCATGGACCTGGTGGAGGGGAAGGATACCAGCCGACCGGTCCCGTACCCCTGCAAGTTCCACATCCCAACGCAGCTTCCCGAGGTGCTGCCGATGGTGACGCCGGTGAATCTGGGCTTCGCCAAGCCGAACTGGCTGGAGAGCTCCTGGTTCAAGCGGGGGTATTGGGGCAGTGCCTTGGAGCTCTTCATCGGCGGTCCGGGCGGGAAGTTCCCCTACGTGCACGTGGATTACTACCACCTGAGCGCCTGGGTCAATCAGCTTTATGGCCACAAGCAATTCACCGTGTGGCCGCGGGGCCAGGACGAGTGCCTGTATCCGGAGCCCGGTGACAAGTGGAAGAGCAGCATTCCCGACATCGAGAACGTGGATCTGGACCGCTTTCCGAAGTACCGGAACGCCACGCCGATCACCTTTGTGATGGGCCCCGGCGAGACGTTGTACATACCGGTCGGTATCTGGCATACGGCCAAGAGCCTGGAGCCCACCATCTCTGTGGCCTTCGACCTGCTCAACGACCGCAACTTCCCGGCCTTCATCAAGGACGTGTGGACCTTCAAGAAGCGCGAAAGCACTTTCAAGGCCGTGGCGGCCACGGGCTATGCCGCGCTTTCAGGTGCCATGTGCCGGTTGGGCGACATGGTGGGTGTTGAGCGTGTGAGCGTGCACAATTAAGCCGGGATACCTTTGGCCTTGATGATGGTCAGGGCCGGATATCGCGTGCGTCGATGCTTGGGCGTGCTCTTCGCCACACTGTGTGCGGTCATGTTGACCGCCCAGGTGGTAGTAATGCCGGACAGCATGTATTTCCGGATGGTCGATGAAGCCACGGCCACAAAGGCCATGCGCTTTGACCTGACCGCGTACCGCGATACGTTGCGCGCGTACCGCGATGCGCTTGACGCCATGTCCACCGGCATCGATGCGAGCAACCTCGCGGGTGAGGCCCGGCGCTCACGCCTGGGCCTGCTCCGAGAGGACCTGCGCGGCCTGGACACGGAGCGGGCGACCCTTCGCAAGCGGGTGAAGCGCCATACGGCCACCCATCGCCAGAACGCCACGGATTGCGGCCTATTCGTGGCGCGCATCCGGCAGTTGAGGGGGCGTTTGTCCGCGGAGGGCGTCAGGCTGCCCCGGTGAGGCTTAATAGTGCGCGAGGTACTTGTCCTCCTGCGCGCGCATGGCCTTGCGCAGTGCGGTCGTCTTGTCCGAATGCCCCAGCAGGTGCAGGAGCCCATGGACCATCACCCGGCGAAGCTCACCCTGCACGGAGGACTCGTAGTGGCCCGCGTTCTCGCGGATCCGGTCCAGGCTCATGAGCACATCGCCGCTCACCTCCGTCCCCCGGGGGCCTGAACCGGAGCTCCCATCGAAGGTGATGACGTCCGTGAACTCATCGTGCCGCAGGAATGCGCGGTTGTACTTCAGCAGCTCCCTGTCGCTCATCAGCACGTAGTTCAGGTCGCCGATGCGGTGGCCATGGTCCCTGGCCACGGCGGTCAGCCATGTACGCAGGCGGTCGCGGTCCCTGTAAATGGACGGCACTCCACGCGACAGGAAAGAGATCACTCCTTGACCGGCTGGATCCCGAACGCCATGGAAACGGTGGCACCGTTGTGCGAGAACTCGACGGCATCGGCGAGCGCCCGCATCAGGAAGACACCGCGCCCGTGGGGCTTCTCGATGTTCTGCGGATCGGTGGGGTCGGGCAGGTTGTTGAAGTCGAAGCCCGGGCCTTCGTCGCCCACCACGAACACGATGCGGTCACCTTGAAGGGCATACCCCAAGCTGACGTTCTTGCCCGGGTCCAGCCGATTGCCGTGGTGAATGGCGTTGTTCACCGCCTCGGTGAGGGCGATGAGGATGTTGCCATAATGGCTTTCGTGCACCCCATGTTTCTGGCATGCCTCGTCGATCAACTTCTCAGCCAGCGCAATGTTCTCCGCCTTGGCGGGGAAATCGATGCGCTGGGCGAACTGCACGTCCTCGATCAGTGCTCCCATCGGATGGAACTCAGGGTCGGTCAAAAGTATCGAAATAGCGATCGACCCTGCCCTTGTAATAGGGCTTCAGTCCCGGCGGCACGGTACGGAGCATCTCCGCCTGTCGCTGACGCGACCGCTGCTGCTCGAAATAACGCACCGGGTCGGGGTGCGGGGTCTCACGGCCCTCGTTGCTTTCCCGCTTGTTGTCCAGCTCGCGCTCCCGCTCGGCCTTTTCCGCTTCCAGCAGCCGCACCATGATGTCCTGCTGGCGGCGCAACGTCTCCTGGGTGATGTTCTTGTTCACGATGTCCTTCTCCACCTTCTCCATCTCCTCGGCGAGCTTGTTCAGCCCGTTGCCGCTTCCCTTGCCGTCCTTGTTCAGTTCCTGTGCGGCGCGTTGCATCTCCTTGCGGATCGCCGCCTGTTGCGCGGCCAGTTGGGCCAGCTGCCGGCTCATCCCCGGCATTCCTTCGGTCCCCGGCTTGCCCATGCCCGGGTTCTGCTCACCCGGCTTGTCGCCCTTCTGTTTGCCCTTCTCCAGGGCCTTCTTCATCTCCTCCAACTGCTTGGACAGGGCCTGTTGGTTGGCGCGTGTCTGCGCCATTTTCTTGCTGTCCCCGGGCTTGCTGCCCTTGCCGCCCGGCTTGGTGCAGTTGCCGCTGCCGGGCATGCTGTTCTTGTTCTGTTGCTGCATCTGCTGCAAGGCCTCATCAAGCAGCAGGGCCAGGTTGTTCAGGCTGGTCATGGCCCGTTGCTGCTTGTCCGCGGCCTGCGGCTTTCCGCGCTGATCGGCACGGCTCGTGGCCAGGTGGTCCATGGCCTGGTCCATGTTGCTGTTCACGGCGTTCATCTCCCGGTTCACGGCGGCTTGCAGCTGGGGCACGCGCTTGCTCAGTGCGAAAAGGGAATCCTCCACCACACGTGCATCGTCGCGGAGCTTCTTCTGCTCCCGCCCGATCTCCACCAGATGCGGGTCGCGCGCAGCCGTGCGTCCCAGGTCGTTCATCACCGCTTCCTGGTCAAAGCTCAGCTGAACGATGTTCTCCAGCAGCTGGCGCAGGGCGTCCATGTCCTCCTCCTGCTGCTCCTGCTGGTTCTGCTGCATGGCGCTCTTCATCTGGAAGGCCATCTGCTCCATGCCCTCGCCCGCTTTCTGCTGCTTCTCGCCAGCGCCCTTGTTGTCCTTCTTCTGCATCTCCTGCTGGCTGTCCTGCTGGTCTTTCTGGATCTCCTGTTCCTGTTCCTCTGTCTTGGGGAGATCCATGGGCTTCTCCAGCTCGCTGTTCTTCTTTTCCAGTTCGTCCATCTGCTTGCGCAGGTCCTCGAAGGCCTTGTTCAGCTCCTCCTGCTTGCGCTGTTGTTCGGCGTTGTCGCCCTTCTGGTCCCGCGTTTCCTCGGCCAGCTTCTTCTGGTCCTCGGCGAGCTTCTCCAGTTGCTCTGCGATGTCCATGGCCTTCTGCTCGACCTCCAGCTGCTTGAACTGCTCCATGGCGCGGTCCAGCTCCTTCTCGATGTCCTCCTGGCTCAGTTTCATCTCATGCACCTTTTGCTGGAGAGCGTCCTTGTCCATCTTCTCCATCAGCTCCTGCACCTGGCGGTAGATCTCCTTCATTTCCTCACTGAGGACGTTCTCGAAGAGCTCCTGCACCTGCCGCTGTTTCTCCATCAGGCGCTCGTCCATTTCGCGGAAGCTCTGCTGCTGCTGGTTGTTCTCCTGGAACTGTTGGGTGGTGCGCTCAATGCGTTGTTGCAGCTCCCGCTGGCGCTCCAGCATGTTCTCGAGCTTCTGCCGGTCCTGCCAGTTCATGTCCTTCTTCTCCTGCAGGTCGCGCCGCAGCCGTTCCAGGTCCTTGCGCAGGTCCTGCGCTTCGTTGATGCTCTCGCGCAATTGGTCCTTGATGGCCTCGGCCTGCGCATCCTGTTTCTCGGCGAGCTCCTTCAGCGAGGGGGCTTCGAAGAGCCGTGTTTCGCTCCGTGCGCTCTTGCTGCCGTTCACACCATCGTTGTCCCAGACCTCGAACCAGTATTCCAGCTTGTCGCCGGGAAGCAGCTGAAGGTCCTGCAGGTCCCATGCGTGGTAGAATTCCTGGCGGGTGGTGGACGGGTCGATGGCGATCTCCACGGAACCCTCGCGCGCCCCGGGCTGCACACTGTCTCCGCCCGCGCTGAACCCGTACCGGAACACGAGGCGCTTGAACCCATGGTCGTCGCCGATATCCCCTCGGAAGTACAGTTGCTTGGGGGAGAGGCTGTCCACGCGCTGCTCCGCCGTGATCGTGGGATAGAGGTCGGGGACCACGTCCACGCGATAACGCAGGGGGGATGCGGATGAACGCCCATTGCTCCGTGGATCGACCGTGTAGGTGCGTCCCTGGAGGAAGCGGCGGGTGGCCGTGAAGCGCTGCCCGGCGGCCGGCTGAAGCGCGAGGGTGGTGTCATCAAAGGCGAGCAGCAGTTCATCGGCGCTCCGCGTGGTGGCCGTCCAGGTGATCCGGGTGCCGGCCGGCACGGTCACGTCGCCCTGGCCATGGTCCGTGGCATCGGGCATGCCCAGGTACGGCGGGTATTGCAGGTGCAGGGCCAGGTCCGTGAGCACCGGGTTGCGTTCGGTGTTCAGCAGGTACGGCCGGCTTCGGAAGCCCTCGGCGGCAAGGGTGAACTCCACCGGGGCCTGTACGCTCCGGAAGCGATGTGTGAAGCGCGCGCCCTCCTGCTTCACCAAGGGAACGCGGCGGCCTTCCACTTCCAGCTCCACCCGTTGCGGGATGGTCGACCCCTGGAGCTCCACATGCAGGTCGAAATCCTCCTGTTCGCGCACGGAGAGCACGGTGTCGAGGACAACGAAGCGGAACGGCGCCTCCGGTGCGAATTCGCGACCGTGGCGGATGATGCGCTTGGTGGGTTCGGTGATGAGGCTGGGGGCGGCGAAGAGCAGCACGAGCAGCACCGCCAGTGGGGGCAGGGCGTAGCGCAGGTAGCGCCTGTTCCGCGCCAGGTCGATGGCGGCGGCGAAGGGCACCGGTGAAAGCTCGCGGCTCCGTTGGGCGATGCTCGCTTCGATGAGCTCGCGGTTCACGAAGTTGCTGTTGGCCTGCTCGCGCAGCTGCAATGTGTTCAGGAGCTTGTCCTTCACCTCGCCGAAATGCATGCCCACGATGGCCGCCGCCTCGTCATGGCCGATGATCCGGCCGAGCCGGAAGAGCTTGAAGAGCGGGATGATCACCAAGCGTGCAAGCACGGCGACACTGGCGATGACGAATCCCCAGAAGAGCAGGGTGCGCATGGTGGTGCCGAATCGGCCCACGTATTCGCTGAGCGAGATCCCCAGGAAAAAGAGCACCAGCAGCCCAACGCTGTACAGGCCTCCACGGATCACCTGGTCCTTGTAGTACTTGCGGATGAAGGCATCCAGCTTACCGATCAGCAGGTCGTAGTCCGAGGCCATCGTTTCGGGGGCGTTCAAGGAACGCGACCACAAGGGATTGTCGGCCTAAGGTAGGGGGTACAGCGGGGGCCTGCCTGTGAACAGATGTTAGATCCAAGCAGGCCGATGTGGATGATCCCTGCTCCTACCGGGGTAGGGGAGGACACCTTGGACGCCGCCTATTTTGCGCAACATGCTCCGCCAGCCGCTGTTGTGGACGATGCTGTTGCTGTCGCCGTGGGCCCGGTCACAGGGCCTGCTCTTCGATCGCATCAGCATGGTGGACGGTCTGCCGAGCGAAGAGGTGAACGTCCTCTTCGAGGACAGTTCCGGCTTCATTTGGGCCGGCACGGGCGATGGGCTTGCCCGACTGGAGGGGACCCGGGTACGCGTGTTCCACCACGACCACTACGACAGCACCAGCCTGGCGCATGATCAGGTGAACGGCATCGCCCAGGATGCCGCTGGTGGGTTGTGGTTCGCCACCATGGATGGTCTGGCGCAGTTCGATGCCGTCAGCGGCCGATTCACCAACTGGCGCATCCGCGCGGTGGGCAACGATGCGCGGCTGGCCAATCGCATGCACCAGGTGGTGCCCGTGGCGGACAGCCTGTTGTGGGTGGTCACCGAAGCGGGGCTGTACCGCTATCGCATACGCGAGGGAAGCTTCCAACACATGCAAGGCGCGCCGCCCGGCAAGGGTCCTGGCGGAATGGTCATCAACAGCTCGGCCCTCTGCTGGGACGCCCGGCGGGCGACGCTCTGGGTGGGCACGCTTCAAGGGCTGGCTTCCTGGAACGCCCGAACGGACGCATGGACCGACCATCGCACCGCGCGCGAACAACCGTGGGCCAATACCCAGCCGACCGACGCGCCGTTGATCCATGGGGACTCGCTCTGGTTCCTGCGTCACAAGCCCTATGTATTGGTCGCCTACGATCTCCGGGGCCGTGTGCTGCACGAGCAACCGGACGTGGAGGATGTGCCGAACAGGTTCGGGTTGCGGTGCCAGGCGATCGATCCGGACGGAACCCACTGGTTGTCGACCTGGACCCATCGGTTGTTCCGTCGGCAACCCGGTGGCACATGGCGAGAAGTGCGTAAGGAGAGCAACGTGCCCGCCAGCATCACGTCAACGCACATCGGTGGCATGCTCAGGACCAGTGGCGGCGAGCGGTGGTTCGCCACGTCCCGCGGCATTGCGATCCTTGGTCGGGCCGGTGCATCGTTCGAGCGGCTGCCGTTCAACGCCAATGGCTTCAGCATCATCGCTGTTCGCCCCATCGGAAGGGATACGCTGCTGGTCGGTACCGCCGGTGGCGGTGTGCACATCTTCGACATGCGCACCGGTTCATCCGTGCAACATCGGATGCCATTCCAGGATATGGCGGATGGCGCCGGGCTGCTGGCGAACATGGTGAACGAGATCAGCACGCAGCGTGATGGCCGTGTGCTTGTGTGCACGGATCGCGGGCTGGCCGAACTGGACATTGTGCACGGGACGTATCGCCCCATGCTCGAGGTCATGAAGGGCATGCCCTCGGAGGGGCGGCTTCATTTCTCCTTCGCGGAGCGGGAGGGGAGCAACATCTGGTTGGGTACCTGGGAGGACGGCCTTTGGCTGTATGACACCCGATCGAACACCCTCCTCCGAACGGATACCCTGCCGCCGCCAGATGGAAGACTGCCAAGCCCGATGATGCTGTCATGGGTAACCGCGCGCGATGGGCGCTCCTGGGTCGGCATGAACGACGGTGGCGGCCTTGCCGTGCGCGGACCCGGTGGCTTCCGGACCATGACCGATGAACGCGGGGCCAATGCGGGTGGCGTTGTGCGTGTGCTGGCAGAGGGACCGGACGGGCGCATTTGGATGGGTACGCACGAGCAGGGCATCGCGGTGTACGATCCAGGCACCGGCGCCATCCGGCATTACACACGCCGGGACGGCCTGCCGGGGCTGCGCATCATGGCCCTGCATTTCGCAGCCGACGGCACCCTGTGGGCGATGACCTCGCAGGGCCCGGCCTTCAAGGCTCCGCAGTCGCCCACGTTCAGTACCCTGCGCCTGCCTGCCGACCTGGCCGTTGAGCGCAACCTCGGGCCCATCGTGCAACTGGCCGATGGACGACTGGTCATGGGACTGGGTGAACGCTTGTTGGTCCATGACCCCTTGGCGGCCCGTGAGAGCGCTTCTCCCGCCTGTGTGATCACGGGCTACCGGGTGAACGCCGCCGCCATGCTGGGCCCGCCACCGCCACTGGAGCTCGCAGCCGACCGCAAGGCGCTCACCGTGGAGCTGGGCGTGGTCGGCGGCCCCCACGGCCGCCCACCCCGGTTCCGCTATCGGCTGATGCCGAACGACAGCGCCTGGCAGGAGATCGGCACCTCGCAGCGGATCGACCTGTTCGACCTGTTGCCCGGTACGCATCGTGTCGAAGTGCAGGCGAGCGCGGATGGCGTGCACTGGGATCCGCGGTCCGCGATCGCCGCGGTGAAGGTCCTGCCACCGTTCCATGCCACCTGGTGGTTCCGCTCCCTGGTCGCGGCCGCCATGATACTGGCCGTGTTCCTCGGGTTCCGGTCCTACCTAACCGGCAGGCTTCGCCAGCAGCGCGAGGCCTTTGAACGCGAGCAGGCCATACTGGCCGAGCGCATGCGCATCGCCAGCGACATGCACGATGATCTGGGGGCGGGGTTGAGCGCCTTGAAGCTGCGCAGCGAGATGGCGCTACGGGTGGAGCGGGATCCTGAGAAGCGCGAACAGCTCGGTTCGTTGGCACGCACGGCCGGAGAGCTCATCGGCAACATGCGTCAGATCATCTGGACGATGAACACCGACCAGAGCAGTCTGGCCGACCTCATCTCCTATACCACCAACCATGTACGGTCCTATTGTGCCGAGAACGGCCTGGCGGTGCATGTGGACCTGCCTTCGGCATGGCCTGCGATCGAGCTCAGCGCGGAGCAGCGCCGGAACATCTTCCTGGTGGTGAAGGAGGCGTTGCACAATACGGTGAAGCACGCCGGGGCCGATGCTGTGCGGCTTTCGGTGGATCTTCGGGAGGGGCTGCAGGTCACTGTGGAGGATGATGGTGTGGGCCTGCCCAAGCACGCCCAGGAAAGCGAGGGCAATGGCCTCCGGAACATGCGCAAGCGCATCACGGCACTGGGTGGCGAACTGGAGATGAGCAGAGGGCCGGACGGGGGCACGGTCATCCGGTTCCGTGTGCCCTTGAACACCCCTAACGAAGGTTCTATTGTCAGGTCGCCTTCAAGCAGGGATCTTCGCGCTCAATGAAGAAGACCGTCATCCGGGTGAGCATCGTGGAGGATGATGGGATCATCCGGGAAACGCTCAGGGCGCTCTTCACCTTCGAGGAGGGCATGGAGCTGTTCACGGTGCACAGCACCGCGGAGGACGCTCTGGTGCGGCTCGGAGGCAACTGTCCGGATGTGGTGATCATGGACATCAACCTGCCCGGCGCCAGTGGCATCGACTGTGTGCGGCAGATGAGCCAGCGCTGCAGCGGCGCCCAGTTCCTGATGTACACCGTGCACGACGATGATCATCGTGTGTTCGAAGCGCTCAAGGCCGGCGCCAACGGGTACATCCTCAAGAGCAGCACGCCGGACCAGATCCTCGAGGCCGTGCGGGAGCTGCATGCCGGAGGCAGTCCCATGAGCGCACATGTGGCACGCCGGGTGGTGGCCCATTTGAGACCCGAACGCACGAAGGGACTTGCCGATGCCGGGCTCACCGAACGCGAACAAGCCGTTCTCTCCCTGCTTGCCGACGGACTGCTCTACAAGGAGATCGGCGAAGCGTTGGGCATTTCGGTAGGCACGATCAAGCAGCACATCCACCGGATGTACGAGAAACTGCATGTGCAGAACCGCACGGAGGCCGTGAACCGGTATTTCGGGCGTTGACCGGGTGCAGCCCCCGTCAACGGGCGATGATCAATGGTCGCCGGACCACCCCGGAAGGAGTGCTCCCTTCTACCAGGTACAGACCGGCGGGCAGGCCGGAAACGTCCCAATGCACCGTTCGGCCAGCAGGGGCGGACACGCGTCCCGTCACGGCGCGCCCGGTGACGTCCATGACCTGGATGCTACCGGCCCGATGCATGGTCACCGCTACGGGCCCGGTGGCCGGGTTGGGGTGGATGGTCATCAGGGATGCTGCTGCGGCGCGCACAACGGCCGCGGTCTGCAGGAGCAGGTACTCGGCTTGGAGCAGGCACCCGTCGCTGTTGGTGGCGATCACCGCATACAGACCGCCGTTCTCCGCGATGATGAAAGGCCCGTCCGCTCCGGCGATGGGGTCCCCGTTCCATGTCCACTGATATCCTGTAAGGCCGGTCTCCGTGTACAGCACCTCTCCGCTCTGCGCGATGGTGATCGTCGGGCAGATGACCACCGTATCCGTGGAGGCCAGGCATCCATAGCCATTGTTCACCGTGGCCCACCAAGCGCCCGTGCTGTCCGGCCCCCAGCACGCAAGCCCGCCGGTGAACACGGTGTCGCCATCGTTGAACCAGGTGATGGAGACCAGTCCGGTGTCGCCCACGCACAGGGTGCCGGCCACCGTATCGTACACCAGCACCGGCTGCGGCACCGGATGGATCACCACGGTGTCCGTATCGTTGAACACCTGCTGTGGTTCGATGTCGATCACAAGGCTGCCGGACGTGCCATTGCCCAGGGTGAAGGGCAGTGTGCCGCTGATGCCGGCGGGGATGTTGTACGTGCCGAGGTCATCGTCCTGGCTTACCACATCCTCATCGAAGAAGGCGATGGAATACGGAGGCAATGCGAGCACACGGCCAAGTCCTGTCCATGCGGCGCTTGTGCTGTTGTCCCCGCTGCTGCTCGTCCATGTGTTGCCATTGCCGTCCGTCAGCACGAAGTAGAGGTCCGGATCGCCGGTGCAGGCACCGAACAGGCTTGGCTCCTCCACATCGCCACACCAGTTGTCGGACACGCCATCGACCGTAACGGCATTCAGCACGGCCCCGCCGATGGTGGTCTGCAGGGCGATGGTGTAGGTGCCGGGTTGGGCATAGGTGTGCGCCACGTTCGCAGCATCGCTCGTCTGCCCGTCGCCCAGGTCCCAGGCGTAGCTCACCGGGGCGCCCTGCCCATCGATGGAGGCGTTCAACTGCACCAAGGTGGGGCCGCAACCGGTGGTGGGGGTGAACGTGAAGCCGTTGTTGGCGCCTGTACCCGGCAGTACGGTGAGGGGCAGGCTGAACTGTTGGGGCACGTTCAGCGTGAGCCCGTTGAACTCGACCTGGGCCACGATGCTGATGGTGATCGCATAGGTGCCCGCGCTCAAGGGCGTTCCGCAGATCCGGGCGCACCCGAACGCGCTCTCCTGCGGGTGGTAGATGCCCGAGGGCTCGTTCGGCTCCAGGGCGAGCCCATACGGCAGGCCACCCACACCGGTGATGGTCATCAACAGGAAGTCGACGTTGAAGCCGGTGCCCGGATCATCGAAGTTGGCCGGCAGCCAGAACGTGATGTCCGCACTGTAGGCTGAGCCGGCCGTGGCCTGCGGCGGCTCGGCGGGGCAGAGCGTGGGATACGCAGGGTCGGCGAAGCAGTCCACGTTCACCGCGCAACCGGGGCATTGCGCGGACGAAAGGATGGGTGACAGCAGGAGCGCGGCCATCGCCGCAGCGCGAACGAACTTCATGTGGTCCGGAGCTTCTTCAAGGCCTTCTCGATGCGCTTCTTCTTGGCCGCCGAAGGCAGTTCCGGCAGCCGTGCCTCCAGGATGGCGCGCATGGTGGGCGCATCGGGCGGCAGGATGATCGAGGCCACCAGTTCCGCGTACATGGGCAACTGGTTCGTGGGGGCCGTGCGCAGCTGTTCCATCAGCAACGGCATGGCAGTACGCGCGAAGCGCTCGTGCGCGGCGAGCTTGGTGAGCGTTTTCACCGCGTGGTCGCGCGTGATCACCGTTCCGCGCTCCACGGCGGCCATGATCTGGGGCAGGATCAGGAAGACCGCATCGGGTTTGGTGGTGGCGATGCCGTCGATCGCGCACATGGCGCCCCACACGAGCCGGTTGTCCGGGTTGGTGAGCAGGTTCTTGAACTGTGCGATGAACGGGGCGATCAGGTCGGGTGCACGGTAGCCCACCTCGTAGAGCACCTTGAGCGCATCGCTCTTCAGGGCCTTGTCCTTGCCGTTCAGGATGCTGATGAGCTCGCGTATGGCTGCACTGTTGTGCTCCCGGGCGATCGCCTCGGCGAGGGCGATGTTGGGCTGCTCATCCGGGACGCCGAGCGATGCGGCGAGCTGGGGCTGAATGCTCATGGCGGTACCGAAGTTGGTGGTCGGCTCCGAAAGTTCCGGTCAGGAGACCCCGTCCGCGCGCATGGGGGAGCCCCTTCTTCCCCCGTAGGCTGTTGATAGCGCCCCGCTCCAGCCCGGACCGCCCGCGCCGGTGCCCATATCCGGTGCGATCCCCGAACCTGCTCCGGAGTACTTTTCCATCCTTGTGGATGACAGCCCATGCGTGTGCCCGGCATCAATCTGTTCCTGACCGGCACCCTACTGTTCCTCTTCACCATGGCATGCACACATCGGCAGGACAGGCGGCGGATCATCTTTTTCGGGGATTCCATCACCCAGGAAGGGGTTGAGCCTGGCGGCTACATCGACCTGCTCAACGGCCTGTTGCAACGGCACGGGCTGGATGACAGCATTGCGTTGATCGGAGCCGGCGTACCTGGCAACACGATCAACGACCTCTATGCGCGCCTTGCCACCGACGTGCTGGCAGAGGCACCGGAGATCGTGGTGATCTACGTGGGCATCAACGATGTCTGGCACAAACGGACCTACGGTGCCGGAACGGATGCCGCTGTGTTCGAACAGCGCTACCAGGACATCATCGATGCGCTCGCCGAACAGGGCATCCGAACGGTGCTCTGCACCCCCTCGGTGATCGGTGAACGCGGCGACAAGGCAAACCCGCAGGATGAGGACCTCGACCGGTACAGCGACATCGTGCGCGCATTGGCGCGGAAGAACGGCCTGGCGCTCGTGGACCTGCGGACCGCGTTCCTGGAACATGAGCGCAGGAACAACCCTTCGAACAAGGAGACCGGCGTTCTGACGACGGACGGCGTACACCTGAACGCGGCCGGCAACAGGCTGGTGGCCGAGGCCATGTGGAGCGTGCTACAGGGCGAGTTGGTACGGTCTCATAGACCCGCTCGTGAGCGTTGATCGCACACAGGTGCCACGCCCGGTCACTTCGGAACGTACCGCGTGGTGTTGGGGTGGAAGGTGCGCCAGCTGTGCCAGAACTCCTGGTAAACAGGAAGAGTCGCTTCTTTCAGCGAGTGCGAACCCTTTCCGTCATGGTAGCTGGCGGTACTGAATGCAGGGTATTCTGTATTGAGCCAGTGGGCAGCTATACGTCTCGAGTTGAAATCGACCCCATTCACACTTATCAAAATGGAGTCACCTGCTAACGTGTCAATGATCGATCCTGTACGCATGAGGTAGTTCCAGTCGTACGCCCGCGACAAGCCCTTGTGCATGGTGCCCACCACCCAGCTTTTCGCCTGCCAGCTGGCCGTGTCGCGGCCCTCGAGCGAGGAGACCATGGTGCCCTCGTCGTAGTCCTTCAGCCCTTCATATTCCTTGGTGAACGCAGGATCGGGCTGCATCACCAGCCCTTGCTGGTGAAAACGTGTGAAGGCGCCGCGCGTCATTTGTGAGCACGGCACCTCGGCCAGCAGGGTGCCTTTCAGCGGTCCGGCCACGCATTCACCGTTCACCTGCCGCCACCAGCTGCCCGTGCGGTTGTCCTGGAACATGGCGTTGAAGTGGTCCATGCCCACGAGGCGGAAGGTCTCCGGCGCGCCGTTCACCACCGGGCTGAAGGCGCGGCCCGTGCGGCACACGGTGCAGTAAGTGATCATCACCGCCTCGCCGCCGATGGTGTCGAGCACCTGGTGGTGGTAGCCGATGAGCTCGATGGGGTAGGCCCGGGCCTCACCGTTGCGCTCCACCGCGATCACCAGGTCGGCCGCGTCACCCGTGTCCTGCGCCACGGCCGCCATCACCTTGTGCTCCACCGGCAGGAACATCTTGTCGGCCATGAACTTGAAGTTGAACAGGTAGAACACGGTGGCGGCCAGGGCCAGCGGCAGCAGCACCGCCGTGCGCCTGCCCCAGCCCCCGATCCGCAGGTAATGGAGCGAGGGACCAACCACCAGCGCCAGCCCCAAGAGCCGCAGCCACCACACGTTGTGGTGCAGCCAGTACGCGATGTTCACCTGCCGCAGGTCCGTGGCCACATCCTCCTGGCTGCCCGGAAAGGGCATGATGTAGTAGACCCGCAGGACCTCGGGTACAATGAGCAGGAGCAGACCCAGGAGGAAACCGGTGAGGCGCATGACCACGAAGTAAGGTCATGCGCGGCCTCGTCAAAGGGCGGTCACCAGTTCCGTGAGCGGCTGCCGTGTGCGGGGGGTGAGCTCGCGTGTGCGGAACGGTTCGCCCAATTGATCGGCCGTGCCCAGGTAGCCCAAGGCCAAGAAGCAAACGATGCCCTCGCGCGTCGGGTCGATGCCGAGCAGCTCTTCCGCCTTCGCACGTTCGATACCGCCCATCAGGTGGCCGTAGATGCCCATGCTCACCGCCTGGGTGAGCAGGTTGGCGTTGGAGAGGCCGACATCGTGCGCCCAGGCCGTGTTGGGTGATCCGTCGCGCGCCAGCACCTTGATGCCACTGCACACCACCAGCGCCGCGGCCTCGCGGGTCCAGGGCTGGTTACCCGGTTTCAGGCATTCCCAGAGCCGGTCGAAGGCCGGGGTGCCACGTAGCGCGTAGCGGTACCGCCACGGCTGTTCGTTCATGCTGCTGGGGGCCCAGGCCGCGGCCTCCAGCAGCGTCAGCACCACCTCGTGCGTGAAGGGCTCCGCGGCGAACGCGCGCGCGCTGAACCGGTCCCGGATCAGCGGATGCACGGGGTGCGCGGTCTGCGCGCGCTTCAGGTCCTTGGTGTCCTCGGGGCTCACAGTGGTGTGCGGCATGGCGAAGATGAACGTTCGCACGCCCGGCTTGTTCGTTCAGGAAAGCTGCATGGGTACGTCCATCAGCAGGAGCTCGGCCCCGGCGCTATCCGCCTGCACCTCCAGCCGCTCCACCGCCTCCAGCCCAAGGCCATCGCGCTCCTGCAGGCTGATGCCGTTGAGGGTGACGGCCCCCTTGATCACAAAGGCGTACACGCCATTGCCCGCGCGCTTCACCGCGTAGGTGGTGCGATGGCCGGCGTCGAAGGTGCCCAGGTGGAACCAGGCGTCCTGGTGGATCCACACCCCCTCGTCGTTCGCGTCGGGGGAGAGGATCTGCTGGAAGCGGTTGTGGCGCTTGCTCACGTCCAGCGTGATCTGGTCATAGCGCGGTTCCACGTTGCGCTTGTTCGGGAACACCCAGATCTGCAGGAACTTCACGGTGGCGTCACGGTTCCGGTTGAATTCGCTGTGCCGGATGCCGGTACCGGCGCTCATCACCTGCACGTCGCCATGGCGGATCACCGCCACGTTGCCCATGCTGTCCTTGTGCTCCAGGTCGCCCTCCAGCGGTATGGAGATGATCTCCATGTTGTCGTGCGGGTGGGTGCCGAAGCCCATGCCGGGCGCCACGGTGTCATCGTTCAGCACGCGCAGCACCCCGAAGTGCATGCGCGCCGGGTCGTGGTAGCTGGCGAAGCTGAAGGTGTGGTGGCTCTTCAGCCAGCCATGGTCGGCATGGCCGCGGGTGGCGGCCCGGTGAAGGACGGTGTTGGCCATGATGAAGGGGTTTTCCGAGGGCAGGTGTTCGGTTCCAACGATCGGTACTTCCGAGGGGGCGGCACCCCGTACGGCAGCCCCGGTGAGCGCGGCGGCGCCGGCCCCCAGCAGGCTTTTGCGGAGAAAGGTGTTGCGGTCCATGGTCGTTCCGTTGCTGTGGAACAAAGGTGCGGATGCCTGCGGGGGCGGACCATTGAACTGGAATAAGGCCCGCCCGCTTGCGGCCGTCCGTTCCCCTCCACGTGAACGGATCGTCAACAAGGGGTAAATTCGCGGCCTGCCTGAGCCGGGGGGACCCGGTGCCGCAAGGACGAACATGAGCAAGACCCTGAAGACCCCGGTCGTTGATGTGAACGACCTTCCCTTGGTGGACGAGCCCGAAATGCGACAGTTCGTGATGCACGTGGGTGAGCTCCGGGCACGGATGGAATACGACCGCCACGGCGACCGCATCTTCCTCACCCGCACGGAAGTGCCCAAGCAGCTTCAGGAGCAAGGTGTGGCCACCGTGCTCACCGAAAAGACCCTGAGCCATCTGGAGGCTTCCAAGATGAAGCTGGTGCCGCTGTGCCCGAAGGTGAAGGACTTCCTGCGCCAGAACCCATCCTGGCAGCGGTTGTTGCTGAAAGGCGTGCAATTGCGCTGATCGCCCCAGCTACTTTCGTGACCCATCATTCACCGGGGGCTGCGGACCGTTCGTTCAGGCGATTCCCTGTCCTTCCGGCTCTGTTCCCCGTTCATTCATCAGAGCGTTCATCATGAGCGTACGTGTTCGATTCGCGCCAAGCCCCACCGGCCCCCTGCACATGGGCGGTGTGCGCACGGCGCTCTACAACTACCTCTTCGCCCGCAAGCATGGCGGCCAATTCCTGCTGCGCATCGAGGACACGGACCAAACGCGGTACGTGCCCGGGGCGGAGGAGTACATCAAGGCCTCCCTGGAATGGTGCGGCCTGGTGCCCGACGAAAGCCCCTGGGTGGGCGGCCCGGACGGACCCTACCGCCAGAGCGACCGCAAGCAGCTGTACAAGCAGTATGCGGATGAGCTCATCGCCAAGGACAAGGCCTACTACGCTTTCGACACGCCGGAGGAGCTGGAGGCCATGCGCGAACGGCTCC
>ERZ724521.474-NODE-474-length-18092-cov-5.412264_pt1 | contig 18092 bp, 12 predicted proteins | sample MGYA00376054_ERZ724521 | MGnify/ENA primary metagenome ERZ724521 (study PRJEB28724, sample SAMN07190883) | activated sludge metagenome | isolation source: activated sludge of sewage treatment plant in Hong Hong | place: Hong Kong | collected 2016-03-17 ... | reverse complement strand
TTCTGCTTTACTTTTACCCGGCTATGGCACTTCTTCCCTTTCATCATCCCGCAATAGCGGAAGCCGGTTGCGACGAGGCCGGACGCGGCTGTCTGGCCGGGCCTGTATTTGCGTCGGCGGTAATATTGCCGAAGGATTTTTCGCATCCGGTGCTGAATGACTCGAAGCAACTTGCTGAAAATCAGCGCGATAAATTGCGTCGGGTCATCGAACAGGAAGCCATTGCCTGGGCGGTTGCACAAGTGGACGCCGGGGAAATTGACCGCATCAATATCCTGAAAGCGTCGTTTCTGGCCATGCACCGGGCGTTGGAGGCCTTGCGACAGCGCCCCGAATTCATCCTGGTCGACGGCAACCGTTTTACGGCCTATGCGGGCATACCCCATCTTTGTGTGGTCAAAGGCGACGGCAAGTACGCCGCAATTGCAGCTGCATCGGTTTTGGCCAAAACCCACCGCGATGCCTTTATGCTGAAATTGCACGAAGCATTCCCGTATTACGACTGGCATTCCAACAAAGGGTATCCCACGGAAGCGCACCGCGAGGCGATTCGCCAACACGGTATTTCGCCTTATCACCGGAAATCGTTCCGGCTGTTGCCCCAGGGCGAGCAGATGAGGTTGTTTTAAAAAAATTCGGGGTTTAAAAGTTTCCGTGCTGGCGTTAACCCAACCCTGAAACCTTTAAACCCCGAAACTATTAAACCTCTAAGTCCCTTAATTGCTTTTTACCAGTTTTTTCGTCAGCACGCGTCCTTCCACTGTCAGCCGGACGAGGTACATGCCATCGGGATAACCGGACAGGTCGATCGTTTCGGACAAACCGGTTGCATTCGATGCATTGGCTTCCCAGATGCGCTGTCCGAGCAGGTTGATCAGTTCGACGTTCATATCTACGGCGCGGTCGAAATCGACGTTTAGTTCCGCCAGGCCCGAGGTGGGGTTGGGGCGCAGCGAGAGCGAACGCAGTCCTTCTACTTCCTGTGCGGAGGTCGTGCCGATATTGACGGTCAACTCATCCGTGCAGCCCAGGGCATCCGTCACTGTGACGATTATCGGGCCTACCGGCAAGCCGGTTACGGTTTGGGTAGTGGCGCCGTTGCTCCAGGCGTAGGTGTACGGCGGATTGCCGAGACCAACGTTGACGGTTGCCTGCCCGTTCTGTCCGTTTGTCGAAGGCACAACGGTGGGATAAAGCCCCATGTCGGCTGCGCAGGCGCGGAGGTTGATATTGTCGAGGTCAAAATAGAAATCACCGGCCGACCAGGTACCCCTGAATCGGATCGCAATACTCTGTCCGGCATATGCCGCCAGACTGATTTTGATATTCTTCATATTGACCGATGGGGTATGCGTGACGATATTGATCGAATAGATCGCCTGGAAGGTCTGACAGTCGGTCGAGACCATCACGTCGATCTTGGTGCCGCCGGCGAGTGATGTGGGCACGGTGCCTCCACTGCCGAAATTGGTGATGCGGTAATCGAACGTAAGCGAATCGCCTGCGCCGATCTCTCCGTAACGCGGCAGATCGTAAATAAAGGAGTTATTGCTGCTCCACAGGTTTGTCTCGATTACATTGGAGGTATTGGCATTTCCATTGGTGATGAACGGAAATCCGGTTACAGCCCATCCGTCGGGAATGACCTGGTCTTCAAAATCTTCGAAAAACGGTACGGGGCGCGGGAGGTGGCTGACCGTATAGTAGGCGGTATCGTTGGCAAGGTTTTGCTCGCTCGACAGGGAGGTCCAGCATTTAATATCAAATACACCATCCTGACTGTTGAATGGCGCCGTAAAGGTGTAGTTGAACGATTCGTCGGGCTGAACGGTTGCGGTAATGGTCTCGACGACTGGTGCGCCGCCGTTTACGGAATAACCTACCTGGAAATTGGATTGAGGCTGCGTACCGAAGTTGGTAAAGGAAAATGTAACCTTGTCATTAACGAGCCCGCAATTTACATTTTCGCCGGCGGAGGTAGCATCCTGACCCACCAGGTCGTTGGCCAAGGGCACATATATCCGGATGTCGTCTACGCCGATGCCTTCATAGTTGATGATAAAGTCGGCCGCAAAGGCGAAGCGCAGTTTTACCGAACTGTTTCCGGCGGCGCCCGAAAGTCTGATGCGCGCCGTCAGCCAGCCGTTGCTTTGGCCTGCCCAGACATCGCCCAACCCCAGAATGGTATTGTTAAAAGTATACCAGTTGAGTCCCTCTCCTATGGCGCCTACTTTTTCCCAGTCCTGCCCGTCGTTGGTCGACATTTCCAGGTATGCGCCGTCGAAACTGAGTTCCGTAAAATAATTGATCGAAAACTCTATGACGGGGTCTTCAGTCAGGTCGGCAAGGTCGAAGCAGGGAGACTCCAGGTACGACACCTCGTTGCCGTTGTATACCCCATTGAGGTTGGTGACCCAGGCGTTTTTCCCGCTGGCCGCGGCAGAAATGGTATTACCTGCGGGCTCGCCGAATTCCCAACTGGGCAAAAAACTGTTGTCTTTGTCTACCTGCCAGCCGCCGTCCCAGTTCTCGAAATCCTGGAAATAGGGCAATACCAGGCGGTTGTTGATGTAATATTTGAACGTATCGTTCCGGGTATCTTCGTCGCCCGTCATCTGGGTAAACACCTCGATCAGGTATTCGCCGGGCTCTGAAAAGTCGTACGTGGTTTCAAACTGGATGACTTTCATGCTGTCTTTGCCCAGTACGCCGGTGTAAAAACCGTCCTGAGGTTGCGGTACGCCTGCATCGAGGCCGTTCACCGTGAAGCGGAACGGAATCAGCGATTGGGGGTGCGCGCCATAGTTCTGCATGATGATGGTTACCGTCTCTACCCCGAGGTCGCAACCGCTGAGCGGGGTGAGCACATTGGCAATGCCCACGTCGTCTGACCAGTAGGTCTGAAAAGAAACCGGCCCTACTGCCGTGGCAGCGGTCGTGGAGTCGCACTGTTCGATGACATAATAGTCGTAGTCGGTCTTTTTGGAGAGCCCGGTAAGCGTTACTTTGGGTATGTTTACAAATACGCTGTCGCCCACGCCCGAACTGGGCAAAAAGCCTTTTGCGCCGTAAACGACCCACCAGCCCAGCACCGGATCTACGCTGCCGGGTTGCCAGCGCAGTTTGGCATAGGTATCATACACATTGTCCGTTTTCAGGTTTTTGGCTTTCAGACAGTCAGGGCAAAAACCAATATCGGTAAAAACAACCCCGGAATTCGGAAAAGTGCCTTCATAGATGACATTGCCATCGTAGTCATAGAGCACGAACGACACTTCAAAATCGGTAAAGCCGGGCGCCCAGGATACCGAAAGCGGTGCGCCGTTGGTAACGACAAACGTAACGGTGCTGTCGATGCCGTCGTCGTCTACATTATTCAGGGTAAAATTATAAACGTTCGAGCCGTTGGTTATGGTAAGCGAACCGCCTTCCCAGCCGTCGCCAAAACTGTCGAACATTTCAAGTGTGTACTCGCATTGGGCGTCAGCCGTTTGGAGCCACGGCAGGCAAAAGGCGAAGAGGAAGAGGCGAAGTAGTTTTAAATTCATGTTTCAGCCTGTTTATTTGTAAATTTTCATTTATGAGGGCGTTTGCTTTGGCCATGGGGGGCCGGCTTCAAAGGTAAGCCTTGACGGCAATATGCAAAAGCCACACTTCAATTCGGCAGTTTTTGGCAAAAAAAGAGGCTGCACGACAAGCAGTGTTTGGAAAGGATTTACGTGTTGCAGGTAAAAAGATTCAAAACCTGCTGTATTTCCTGTTCAAACCCCTCTTGCTGTGCAGCCCGGTCAGACGTTTAACTCAAGCAGCCTCTTAGCCGCCTACGTACGATTTTTCCTTGATGCGCGGCGAAATGGCCATAAACAGCAGCGCTGTAACGGCGCATATTCCCGTAAACAGCCAGAAGAAGTCGGCGCCGTGGAACTGGGCGAAGAACCCGCCGTTGCTGATATTGGTCTGAATAACCGCCACCAGGAGGTTGCCCATGGTAACCGTGATCAGCCAGCAGGCCATGATGGTCGATTTCATCGAGGGCGGCGCCTGGGTGTAGGCGTATTCCAGACCCGTGATGGAGATCAGTACCTCGCCGGCCGTAAGCACCACGAATGCCAGGATCTGCCAACTGATGTTGGGGCGTTCGCCGGCATCGATCCAGCCCTGGATAATTGCGATGATCACAAACGACAATGCCGTCAGGACAAAGCCTGCACCGATCTTGCGCAGCGGCGTAACCTGTATGCCGACTTTATTTAGTGCCGGGTAGATTACAAACGAGAACAGCGGAATAAAGGCCAGGATAAACGCCGCATTGACGAAAGATATCTGCTCGGCCTGCCAGGTGATGCCCAGGAAGTCGAGGTCCATCTTTGTGGCCTGTACCACCCATTCCGACTGGCTTTGGTCCCAAAGGGCCCAGAAAACGGGGATAAAGGCAAATACCGCAAGCACGCGCCACACGGAGCGGATGCCCTCGATGGCCTCGTCGCCGTATTCTTTGGCTGCCGCGGCAAAGCCGCCGTTGGTCATCGCATAGAGGTTGATGCCTACAAAGTTGCCCGGCTTGGCAAACCACTGTTTTTTGAAAACGAAGGCCAGGACGATAACGGCCACTGCCCAGGCGCCCAGTACCGAACCGATGCTGGCGTGCATTATTTTGTCAAAATAGATATAACTGGCCACCAGCGATCCGAATGCCGTCAGCAGGATGACCATTTTGTTTTGGTCGAACTTCGGCGGCGGCACGCGGCGGTACTTGTTGCGGCCTGCCCAGAAGAAGAACACGGCGACCAGCATGGCAATGGCCGGAACGCCGAAAGCAATGGTGGGGCCGAACTTGGCCTTCAGATACGGGATCAGCAGGATGGAAAGCACCGAACCAAAGTTGATGGACGCATAAAAAGCGTCGAAAGCGCGGGGCAGGAGGTGTTTGTTTGATTCGTCGAACTGATCGCCCACGTTGGCCGATACACAGGGTTTGATACCCCCGGCGCCTACGGCAATAAGCATCAGCGATGTGGTGAACATAAATTCGTTGCTGACCGAAAGGGCCACCATGACATTACCGACAGCATATACCAGCGACAGCCACAGGATGGTTTTGTACTTGCCCCAGAACCAGTCGGCGATCATGCCGCCAAACATGGGCAACAGGTAAACCATAGCCACGAAATCGTGCGTTTTGGCATTGGCAGTAGCCTCGGCGGCCTGCACGACCGCTGGATCGGTAGAGCCGTCGGGGTTGTAAAATTGCGCTACCATGAAAGTGGTCAGGATGGCGCGAAGACCATAGTAGTTGAAGCGCTCTGCCGCCTCGTTCCCGATGATGTACGGGATACTGGACGGGAATTTGCCTTTCGGTTGAGGTGTAGGCGTATCAGCCATAATTGTCCGGTTGAGTTAAGTTGAAATGTTTTTAATTGTTTTTGAAAATTGATTTTCAGGTATCGGGGCGGGCAAATGTGCGAATTTTTCTCCGCCCGGGTCGACTAGATGCAGAAAGAAATTCGGCGGCAATGTACCAAGCCTTGAATTGTATTGCTCTTTTTTTCGGCTTACGACGTCTTCCCGGCACTATAAAGCATACGGCTGCTGCATTATCTTTGCCCGCTTTTTGAAAAAAAACAACCGTTTTGCCAAAAAAAATGGCGTGACTGGTGACCTTTAAGCAAATTTCAGGATACTAAAATCGGTGCTCATGATACGTTTTGCCGCTGTTGTACTTTTTTTACCCTTACTCCTGGTCTCCTGCGACCCCGAAGCCCAAAAACAGGCTGCCGAGGCTGCCGCCAAAGCTGCGCAGGACTCCGTGAAATGGGCCGCCTACCAGGCTGCCAACTGGAAAAACCACGGCTGCGAACTCATTTCAGACCAGGATATGGTGGAAATATTCGACATCGACCCCGCACGCGACGTACTGAATACAGGCACCCTGCCCGACCAGGCTTTTTGTATCCGGAAATGGAACAAACCCGACTGGAAAGAACGCGAAAGCGCCAATGAAAAGGAAGGCGCCACCTACCTCGACCCGAATAACAGCCTGATCGTGCAGGTATTCAGTTACGGCACCGACGAACACGCCAGGCTCCAACTGGAAATGCTCAAACGCGATCGCCGCGATACCTACGAGGAAGACATCCCCAACCTCGGTGAAGGCGCTTTGTGGAGCACCACCACGGTCACCCTGCTGGTCCGCAAGGGCCATTCGATGGTCAGTATTGCACTCAACTGCATGGATACGCCCCACGACAACCTCGCCAAAGCCATGGAAGTGGCTGAAGTGGCGTTGAAGAAGATGTAAATTGCTGTATTGTTACATTGTTGTACGACCCCGGATTTCCACGCCTGACTCCCGACGCTTACTCATAACTACTTCATGTACTCCACTGCCGAACAACGCGCCCTCTACGATCTTTCCAAAAAGTTGCTGTACACCCCGCAGGCCGATCTTTTTGGAACGCAATCCGAACAACGCGCCGACGACCTGCGCCGCGTGATCCGCTACCATGAGTGGCGCTATTACGTGCAGAATGACCCCGTGCTCAGCGATTTTGAATACGACCAGTTGTACAAGCAACTCGAAGCCATCGAGGCCGCCAATCCCGAACTTGTTACCCCTGACTCGCCGACGCTGCGCGTGGGCAAAGACCTCACGGAGAGCTTCAACCAGGTCGCACACCTGACCCCCATGCTCTCGCTCGACAACTCCTACGACGCCGAGGACCTCAACGACTTCGACGAACAGGTGAAGAAACTGTGCAAACTCCCGAAAGAGTCGGATGTGGAATACTGCGTGGAGCCCAAGTTCGACGGCGGTACTATCGCCCTGGTGTATGAAAACGACCGCTTCGTGCGCGCGGCCACACGCGGCAACGGGCAGGTAGGCGACGAAATATCGGCCAATATCCGCACCCTCCGGACGGTGCCCCTGCAGGCCGCTTTTTCCAAACGCGGTATCGTCAAGGCTGAACTGCGCGGTGAAGCGTTGATAAAGAAAGATGTTTTTGAAAAAATCAATAAAAAACGGCAGGAGGCCGGCGAACAACTCTTTGCCAACCCGCGCAATGCCGCCACCGGCGGTCTGCGCATGAAAGACCCGCGCGAAGCGGCAAGCCGCGGCCTCGAGGCATTTTTATATCAACTCGGCTACGCCGTAGATGCAGCGGGCAACAATGCGCTGGAAAAATTTACGACCCACGACGAAAGTATGCACCTGCTGCGCGAACTCGGTTTCAAGGTGCCGCTGCACCAGCCCGAACCCGGCAACCACCTGGAAGAGACCAAAACCTGCCGCAACATCGCCGATGTGATCGCATTCTGCGAGGCCTGGCAGGCTTATCGCGATGAATACCCTTATGAGATCGACGGCATGGTGATCAAGGTAAACAGCCTCGAACTGCAGGCGCAGTGCGGGTACACCAGTCACCACCCCCGCTGGGCGATTGCGTTCAAATTCAAGGCGCGCCAGGCCACCACACGCCTGCGCGACGTGGAGTTCCAGGTCGGCAAAACCGGGGCCATCACGCCGGTCGCCAAACTGGAGCCCGTGCCACTCGCCGGCGTCACGGTGCAGAACGTAAGCCTGCACAACGAAGAGTTCATCCGCGCCAAGGACATCCGCATCGGCGACCAGGTGCTCGTGGAGCGCGCCGGCGATGTGATCCCCTACATCGTCAAGAGCCTGCCCGAATTGCGCGACGGCAGCGAACGCGAAGTGGTGTATCCCAAACACTGCCCGGTCTGCCATTCCGAACTCATCAAACCCGACGACGAGGCCATCTGGCGCTGTGAAAATGCCGAATGTGAAGCACAGGTCGTACAGCGCATGATCTTCCACACCTCCAAACACGCTATGGACATCGAAGGGCTGGGCGAAAGCACCATCGAGCGCTTCTACAAACTCGGCTGGCTGCATTCCATCGCCGACCTCTACCGGCTCGACTACGAAAAGGTGGCGCAACTCGAGGGTTTTGGCGAAAAATCGGCGGCCAATATGCGTGCAGGCATCGAAAAAGCAAAAAAGAACCCTATCCACCGCCTTTTGCACAGCCTGAGCGTCCACCACCTCGGCCAGAAGGCCTCCAAACTGCTCGCCGCCGAGATCGACCACGTGCTCGACCTGCGCGACTGGGACCTGGAGAAATACCAGACGATCAAAGATGTTGGTCCCGTGCTCGCGCGCAATGTGTACCACTTCTTCCACAACGAACACAACATCGAGCTCTTGCAAACCATGGAAAACCTCGGCGTCAACCTGCGCCAGACCGACGAGGACAAAAAAGCCGATGTGAACACCGACGGGCCGCTGTACGGCAAGAGTATCCTCTTCACGGGCACACTCAGCCAGATGACCCGCGAGGAGGCCGAAAAACGCGCCGCCGCCGCCGGCGCCAGCCTCGCTTCCGGGGTGAGCAAGCACCTGAGTATCCTGGTAGTCGGAGAAAAGGCGGGCTCGAAACTGAAAAAGGCGCAGGCGCTGGAAACGGTGGAAATATGGAGCGAAGGCGAATTCCTGGAAAGGGTGGGAGACGCGGGTTGATGTATACTGCCCGTTCAGGCAGGCGGCCCGGACCAATCGAAACAATCAGGACCGAATACCCTTGATTAAAAAAACAAGGCCTATGAAACAAATTTTCAAACTCCTTCTGGTAACGATATGGCCGGCAATGCTGTGCGCACAGCAGGATTCCACGCGTACAAGCGTCCTGGAGGCCGATACGCTATTCAAGCAGGATGTTGCCATAAACATGGCCTCCTTTGCTGAACTGCAGCGTTTTTTGATTCAGACAGAGCCGGAAAACAAGGCTGCCATACTTTCCACACTTGGCGTGCCTGTGCGCCAAAAAATCAGCACACTCGACAGCCTCTATCAGGAGGAAGTGCTCCGTTTTAAAAACTGGGTTACCCGGAAATCGTTGAAGGGGAAAAGAAAAATGCAGCCGTACAGCTATATCAACACGATGATCGTGCTGGACAAGTTTTTCTTTTACCCGGATGTTTATGCCATACTCCTGAATCCTGTCCGGATGAAGATACAGCCGCTGCTATCTCCGGAAACCCGGCAGGCCGCTTTCGATCAAGTCGCCTCTATAATGGCAGATTTGGAGCAACTGAACGAACCCGGGAAAACGCAACTGATGGCGGTATACCGGGAGTTTAAGACCCGATATCCCGATTCCCCGCACACGCTTTTTCAGGATACAGACACCTTTTCGGAAACGGAAAAACAGGCCATTGAACTGGTGAATCTGGTGATTTATTTGAACAGGGAGTGAGAGAGGCGGGACGGGGTGTTGTCTTCATCATGCTTCCCGACCGACCGGTTCCCCCGTCAGAACATCTGATCGATCCACGCTGCCAGTTCCTGTTCATCTACGATCGACCAGGCGTGCGGGTTTCGCGTGCCGTTGCTGCGGTAGCCGGTTTTGCCCTTGACAAAGGTCGCCTGTTCATTGCCCAATTGTAACAGTTGTGCAAGGAGCGCCGAGGTGTTCAGAAAATTGCAATCGTACGCGCTTCGTTTTTTGTGTTTCAGGTACCAGTCCAAATCTACATCGTGGTAGGCCCGAACCGCTGTATTTTTCAGAAAGCGCTCGTTGCCGGGCGCCGGACAGCTGTGGCAGTAGGGCGTAAGCGCCTCATACAGCGCCCGGTTTTCGGCAGGTGTGCCGATTTCTTTCTTCAAGAGTTCGGATACATATTTCGCTTCTGCTACCCCGTCAGGGTCGAAGTCTCGGGTTATTTCCCGTTCAAAATAATTCCACAACTCGATAAGGTCTACCGGTGCATCGATGGCAAAAACGGCCTTTGGCAACAAAGGGTGCCGCTCCGGTTGTTCGTGGCACTGTTCGGCATAACGCAGGGCGATGGCTCCTCCGATGGAAAATCCGCCCAACGCAATACACGCGCATTCCAGGTGATAGCGCTCCTGCACAGCGGCCGTCGCCTCATCGAGTGTTGCCGTCACTAACGAGTCCGCGTACATGCGCTGCCCGAAACCCACCACCACCGCCATGATTCCGCGCTCACATAAAGCCGCCGGGATGAGGGTTTCGGTCAGCGCCCCCTCCGCCGTCTCGCCGAAGCCGGCGATCAGGACCACAGCGCCTTTTACCATTTCTGCTTTGGGCGCCACCCACACGCAAGAAACGCCGGAAGCGCTTTTCAACTCGAAATTTGTTTTTTCGATGGCTTGGGTCCGGGCCAGATGGCAACAAGTAAAGGAGAGGAGAAGAATGCCAAGGAGGTATTTCATTGTGTCAGTACTTTTTTAGACGCAGGATGGTGTAGTACAAACGTTCAATCAGTTTCATATCCTTTGTAATGATTTCGGCGTTGGCGCTTAGCCCCTCCCGGTACTGAATTTTTTTATTGGCGGTCGTTGAAAGATTGTCGGGAAGGGCGATCTTGGACAAATAACCCTGTTCGGTGCCTATGTGGGAAATGAATTCAACTTTTCCTCGTACTAGCCCGTATTCCTGGTATGGATAAGAAGGGAAACGCAATAGTACTTCTTGTCCGATACCTATTTTCCCGAAATTTTCCTGTGGAATATATGCTTCAGCAAAATAGCGACTGTCTCCCGGATTGATATAGCAAACCAGTTGACCGGGTTGAAGCTGTTGGTTCTCTTGTACAAAAGAATTAAATGCTACGATACCATCAACAGGGGCAGTGAGGATGAATTTTTTCATCCAATCTTCTGCCTGGCCTTTGAATAGGTTAAGGGCTTCCTGAAACAACTGGGTTTGCTTGGAAATGATGTCATCCAACTCCAGAATTTCTTTTCTTTTCTCATTTTGCTGGGTTTCGTTCAGAATAATCGAGCCTTCTACCTGCGGTAACGTAATCTTTTTGCCCAGGAGTCTGCTTTTTTCATTCCGGAGGTCTGATTCGGAAATCAATTTTTCTTCCAGCAGCGTCTCGTTCATACTGAATGTCTGTTGTGACAATACAAAGTCTTGTTCCAGCAGACTTTTTTGATTCTTCAGATTTTCTTTTAGCAGGGCCAAATGCTCCAGATCGGCCTCCAGCATAGCCCTCTTTTGAGGATAAAGCCCTCCTGCCAAATAGTTTCGATAGGTAATGCAGGCCTGAGAAAAAACCTGAAAATCTTGTTGTAATTCGCCCAGGTCTCTGTAAGGCTTTAAGTCAAACCACTTTACCTTCCTTACTGTTCCTTCGTTCAGGCCCGATCTCAACTGATTCAACTGTTCATATAGATCAAGCACCTGGCGATGCTTGCCTACACTTTCTGTAAATCCGAGCAAGGCGCCTTTGACCACATGTTGTCCTTCATGGGCATCCAGCCAAATCAACTTCCCGCCGGCACTGGAAACCACCGGTTTAGGCGCATTAATTGAGAGTATGGTAGTCGTCGTAAGAATACTTTCCGGGAATTTGATCAGGTTGGCAATCGCAATCAAACTAATAAAAAACAACAAGATCAGCATGTTTCCCCATCGGACAAGCCAGCTCGGTACTTTACCTAATATCTCCCGGACAGGCTCATCGGAGTCTTCCAACTCATTGATTTTAGATATGTATTCCATAATTTGAGCGTATGGCTGTTGGTTTAATTAATCTCCAAGTTCCAACTGATTTTTTATCAAGGTATAGTAGGCTCCTTTAAGGCTGGTGAGATATTCATGCGTACCTTCTTCAATGATTCTCCCTTTATCTAGCACTACGATATTGTCTGCATGCTTTACGGTACTGAGCCGGTGAGCTACAATAACTACCGTTTTTGATCTGAAGAACTTTTCGAGGTTCTCTATTATGATTTTCTCATTGTTTGCATCTAAAGAACTGGTAGCCTCGTCAAACAATAAAAAACTGGGGTTCTTATACACCGTACGGGCAATCAAAATCCTTTGTTTTTGTCCTCCGCTAATACTGCTACCGCTAGCTCCGATGCGGGTTTTATAGGCATTTGGCAAGGTTTCGATAAACTCTTCAATGTTTGCAACCTTTACCGCATGCAACAGGCGCGTTTTGTCCAGAACGCCGTCCGAATCGGATTCGGTAATATTTCTGGCAACAGTATCGGCAAAAATGTACCCCTCCTGCATCACTACGCCAATATTCTTTCTCCAGAAATCGCTGTCAAAATTATTTAAATTATTAGGGCCTATGTTTATAAGACCCTCACTGGGTTCATAAAACTTCAGGATCAATTTTAACAAAGTCGTTTTCCCACTACCGCTGGCGCCCACAATAGCAGTCACTTTGCCCTCTGGAATTACAAGGTTAATATGCTCCAACACCAAAGGCGAAGTGCTTCCGCCATATCGGAAACTCACATCTTTAAATACTATATCTTTAACTGCCGGCAGTTGGTCTATAAGATTGTCGCCCTCCTTCACCTCATCTTCTTTGTCATGGATTTCTGCCAGGCGTTCCAGACTAATTCTGGCATCCTGGTAGGCCTGCATAAATCCGATGAAACTATTTATGGGTACGTTTAGCTGCCCGATAATAAACTGTATGGAAAGCATGGTACCCAGTGAAAAATCATTATCGAGTACCTGCTTGGCTGCAAAAAATGTAATCAGGATACTCATGAGTTGCAGGATAAAGTTTCCTCCGATATCTTGCAATTGTGAAAGAGACAGGCTTTTTATGGACAATTTGAATAAACGCACCTGTATCAGTTCCCATTCCCATCTTCTCCGCTTCTCTGAATTATTCAGTTTTATTTCCTGCATGCCGTTAAGCAATTGGATTGTACTACTCTGATTGCCTGCCGCCTGATCAAAACGTTTATAATCCAAAACGGCCCTTTTTTTAAGAAAAAGTGCCACCCAAACTATGTTTAGAAGCGTAAAAAAAACCAGTATTAAAAAAATCAGGAAACTGTAATAATACAGTACGGATGAAAAAATAACGATACTAAAAGAAGAAAAAAGTACATTCAGGGAAGAGGAAGACAAAAAGTTCTGTATCCTGGAATTGTCTTGTATTCTTTGTAGCAAATCGCCCACTGTTTTGGTATCAAAAAAAGCAATGGGCAAACGCATCAGTTTAATCAGAAAGTTAGAGACTAATGAAATGTTGATACGACTGGTAATGTGTAGCAACAACCAGCTTCTCAAGGCGTTTGTCATCGTCTGTGAGACAAACAAAACCAGCTGTCCCACCAACACAAGGTGAATAAAATTCAGATTATGCTGCCCAATCCCGATATCGACGATTGCCTGTGTCAAAAACGGAAAAATCAGCTGAATAACACTGCCGATAAACAGCCCGACAAACAACTGTACAATAAGCCTTTTGTGCGGCTTGATAAATGGCAACAGAAACGAAAAACTTTTTTTTACCGCCGCTCCTTTTTCCGTATCATAGAATATCAAAGAGGGCTCCATTACCAAAAGAATTCCTTCTGAATTTTCCTTAACCGGGTTTGGCTGTGAAATCCAGCCTTTAAGGAATTCTTCCTTCAGGTATTTGATCAACCCGAACGCCGGATCTGCTACGTAAACATGTTTCCGATCCGCTTTGTACACCACAACAAAATGCCGCTGCCGCCAATGTGCAATACATGGCATCGGAATGTCGTCGACGAGCATATCGTAGTTAGACAATAACACCAGGCTTTGTAAACCAACAGACTCGGCCGCTTCCGATATGCCCGCCATGCTTACGCCTTCCCTGGTAATGAACGTTTTCTCTCTCAGGTATTCACGTGATATGTTTTTCCCGTAGAAAGTAGTGATCATTTTCAGGCAGGTTGGCCCGCAGTCCATTTGATCCAACTGCTTGTAAAAAGGAAATTTCTGGCGCATAGGAAATCAGGTCACAATCCCGGGTATTTTGCTTTCAGGCATGCTTTCATATCTTCCACCGTTCCGTAGTCCTTAAAATGGTGCAAGGGCCATCCCGTAACAATGCGCTCTACAGGTAATTTTTCGCTTTCAATTAACTTGTATACCGAAAAAGCCCGTTCTCCCTGGCTATAAATGCCGTTTTTATAAAACAACACCAAGTCGGCGGCAAACAACACTTTGTCTTGGGGAAAGTAAAAAAGGAGGTATTCGTTGGTATGCCCGGTTGAATTGCCTATTTCGTATGCTACGACAGGATAATCGCCGTCGTCAAAGAGCCTGTTTTTGTTCAGCGCAATGTCGTCGATAAATGGCCCGGCCGCTTTCTTCCTGTTTATCCGGTCGCCTTTCATCGTATGGGTGGCCCGGGATAAACGATTGAAATAGGAAATATTACCGGGTGTAGTTACAATACGACAGCCGGTTTCCATAAAGGCGCCCACACCGCCGGCGTGGTCCGGGTGATGGTGGCTTATAAAACAATACTTTACAGGATAGTCCGGAAATTTTTCATGCAAATAAGTGATGATCTGACGGCATACTTCAATATTTACCGGTGCATCATACACGGATAAATAATTTTGGTGTTTTGAGACCACCATCTTATTGTTTAGGTTAAGCAGCTTTATTAAAAATAAATGATTCGAAATAGTATCCATTGCTATCTCGACTATCTCTCCCTGGAAAGGCCTTTCAGTGTTTTTGGGGTCGAATTGAATGCTTGATACCTCCAGGGTTCTGTATATGCCATTCGCCGTTTTATGTGTGATTTTTGAAGGAAAACAAAATCCTTTATCACAACTATAACCTTCGTAAGTCACGGTTTCGAAGTAATCTCCCAAAATCGGATGATAGGCCGGCATCCATAGTTCGGTGAATTCTTTTTTAGTCCGGTTGTAGCGTACATAGAATTTATTCCCATATGCGTCATTAAAACCCAAAATTTTGAAATGCTTGTCTTTTGCACTAACCAGGTGCAGTGTCCGTATATTTTTTTGAATACTCTTTACAAGGTTATACGGTGAATAGAAATAAAGCAATGTGTGGTCTTTTATGCTTTGTTTTACAGCAATAGTATCGCCATAGTCCATATATGCACAGGAATCGCCGGCAAACACACAGCTGGACTGGTATTTTTTCCCTCTGTAATCCATGTTCAGGTTTACAGTATATGTTTCGAGTACTTTATTATCAATTGTAATGCTTAACAGCCCGGTGTCCAATTGCCCGGGCGACTCCAAATGGCCTTCAACATACTCCTTTCCCAATGCCTCTATTTTAAAGGATTCGTATAAATCCGGCTTCAGCGCCATTTCAGCCTCTCTTAATACCTTTTCGGCTTCGAAATAGGTGCTGTTTACAGCAGTCAGTTGTGCGGAGGCCTGGCTTCCCAGCAATATCAGGCTGCCAAGCAAAATTGATTTTATCATGACGTGTAATCTTTTAGGAATTGTTCGAAGCTAAAAACATAGGGTTGGTTTGCGAATGGAAGGGTTTTGATAGTCGTATGGTACTTGTCGTACATGCACTGATAATTCTTTATAAAAGCAGCATAGTAAGTTTCTCCCAAGGGAGTAAACAGGTTCTTCCCATACAGATTTTCCAGGTCTACAAACATCTTGGTAACATAAAACCCAAGCCGGGCGAAGGCTTCCAGCCTGAGCAATGGCTGTTCTTCAGCATCCGTGTTTTCCAGGTAGGCGTCCAATGAACTCAGAATACAGGAATAGGTAAACAACCCGTGAAAGATGCTGTAGATATTCCGGTCATCGGCGTCAAAGCCACCCAGGTCCCGGATAAGCGTAGTCTTGTCAAACTTCAGAAAATCCTCTGTTTTAGCCGTCAGGATATTGAAAATGATATGTCCGCACTGATGTGCCAGGTCGTCCATAAAAAACACCTCGCTTGAATCATCTTCGACAATATTTATGAAACAAGTGCCGTGTTGTGTAATACCGGCAAAGGAGTTGAGGCTGTCACTCTTGAACAGGCAAATATTTTTTGTGCACATACATATCAACTCGAAGAATTCAGGGGTATTGAGGCGCATCTTTTCAAATGCCCGGGTCAGCGCATTGCGGTAGCCGTCGGCCAAATCTGACGGGCAGTAATTGACAGAAGGGTCGTGGTCCAGAATTATATTAGGCACAAACTTATATAACTCAACTTCGGTCTTGCCAAGCCATTCCCTCCCGCCGGTCTTGTCCAATAAACCATTTTCGGAAGTATCCAGGTAGCCGATCCCGGGGAAATAGGTCTTTCCGTGTATGTCTTTTGCATGGGGCAGGTCTCCCAGGCGAGGCTTTTCTGCACTTAAATTATGGTATCCTGCCGTGATTTGCTCAATCGGATAATAAGCCTTTGAACCCAGCAAATGGTAATATAGCAGTGGCTCGTCATATACAGACTCATGAAGCGGCACTTGCTGATTTGCCAAATCCGGATAGGCTGCCTCAAATAATGAGCGCAACATATTTCTTAACAAATTCTGGTTTTGTTGAAAGAAGTGCGGATCCAGATCAAAGTCAATTATTTTCATATATATGATCGATTAACAGTGGTTTGCATACAGGGCAATTATCTTCGCAATCAGCATTCCAGTAGTGGTATTCCAAGGAAAGCGGATTAAAAACAACCAGACGGCCGATAGTAAAGCAATACTCATACTGGCCTGTCAGGTACATTACAATTTCTTTCAGGATGAAGGCTCCCAGCAAGCTGACATTAAAAGAAACGGCAGGGTGAACCAGGGAGCCGACAAATAGCTTTTTGTCGTTCCTGAAGTCATAATGTTCTCCGTATGTCTTTTTTTGTAAATTGTTGAAACTTTCGTCGCAACACGTAAATCCGGGAATGTAAAGAGGCCCCAACCTTAATTTTTCAAAGGCATAAGCCATATTGATGTAAGGAATACGATTCCCGAAACAGATACGGCTCAAGTTCGATCTGAAAATCAGTTCCGGGTCGCAAGCCTTGATAATAAAATCCGGATTGTATCTGCCGATGATTTCTTCCAGATCATCATAGGCAATAAACTTGTGCTCCTGGTATTGAATGTCTATCCCAAAATTATGTCGGATGTGTTTTGCGACGGCTTCTACTTTAGGCATGCCGATATCCGCGGCCTTCAAGACCACTGATTTGTGTATATCTGTCTTTGAAACCGTATCAAAATCGACTAAAACGAGGTTGTGAAACCCCATTTGGGCGAGCATGTAGGTAATTGTTGAACCGCCGGCGCCGGCGCCGAATATCAGAATGCGGGTAGAAAAAATACCTTCATTAAAGTTATCGTTGCCTAAATACTGAAAGTAGATTCTGTCCCTGTTAATATCTGTGATCTCTGCAAAATTTTCCAGCGGTTCAAGAAAATCCAGGTTGTTCAGTTTTGAAAACAATGGAATATCCAAATCCTCAGAACTTATTCCTTCTCTCACAACTTGTTGCAACTGAATCATCAGCTGGTCGGAATACTCCATTTCAAGGTACCGCTCTTTATCATTTGCATAACCGATACACACAAATTTACCTTCCTGATAGACAGGGATAAATTTTTTGACGAAGAGTTTTTCCATATCAGAAACGGCATTTACACTTGAATAAAATATAGAAAAGGGGATAACGATGCTAGAGTATGAAAGCCGAAGCGCCCTCTTGTGAAATGGGGGTGCATTCTGTTGCTTACACCTCTTTCGCACACCGTTACCCCCGCCAAACAAGTACTAATACCTGCAGGCAATTGAATGATCAGGTGCTAATGCATGCGTTTTGCGCAAACACAGCCCCTGCTCCGCTCCAATTAAATGTTGTCCGTACGGATCGGCTCGATCGGAGGAAGCGGTGGCAGGTGACATTCAGCAAGTACTCCGCCTTTAACGGCGTCAGCATTCAGGAAAGCTTTACCAGCTTTTGCCTTCAGATCAGCGAACGATGGCTTTCTAGCCTCTGCATTTTTTTGCATATCAGAAAGATTGAATAATTCTCCTCTCCTGTCTGTCGCCATGGAGCGGATGTTCAGCGTCGTGTTTTTTAAGTGCTTTCAGAGTGCACTTTGCTTCAAATTGTGCGCAACAATTAAAAACTTTGACAAAGTTCAAGCGCGTGACTGCCATGTTTTGGCAGTCTGAATATTTTATCTTAAAAAATGTGTGACCCTGAAAATCGGGAGCAGCGCAGGTTGGGTTCGATAGACAGATACCCCGCATGGCAATGCACAGATAACATGAGTCATCCCGAATTTTTAAAATGACTTCGGAGAAGTCAAATGTTTGT
>ERZ724521.473-NODE-473-length-18112-cov-3.765410_pt1 | contig 18112 bp, 21 predicted proteins | sample MGYA00376054_ERZ724521 | MGnify/ENA primary metagenome ERZ724521 (study PRJEB28724, sample SAMN07190883) | activated sludge metagenome | isolation source: activated sludge of sewage treatment plant in Hong Hong | place: Hong Kong | collected 2016-03-17 ... | reverse complement strand
ATATCGACTCAAAATCTTTTGTCAAAACCGCAGTAGCAAAAGACCTTCCTAAAGAAGTCGATGAAGCTATTAAAGGTTTAGCGAGAAAAGAACATCATAAGTATGTTCTTCTTTCTGCTATGGGTGACGGTGAAACTTGGGGAAGCAATAAAAACGCCGATTATTTCCCTAATGAAGCACTCTTGGGCGTTCAAAAACCTCATGAAAAGATAAATAAGGATAAAGGTCCGCGTCCTCGTCACGAAACTTTTGAAGATGCTCACTTTTTTCATCATCATCGCAATAAAATTGAAATGCATCCCCACTTTGGTTATGTGGCTAAATCAATGTGGTTTCCAAAAATGCATACTGTTCTTTTGATTGTTGGTGTAGATGCTAAAAAAGATCCGCAGACAGCAGATGAAATTGAACGTGGCATTTTACACGCATTCTCGATGGGAGCCAGACTTCCTTGGGATGAATGTTCAATTTGTGGTAATAGAGCCAAGAAAAGAAGCGAATATTGCGAACATCTTCGTTTAATGCCTAATAAGATTTTAAGTGATGGTCATAAAGTTTTTTCGTATAACAGAGAACCAAATTTTTTCGATATTTCTAAAGTAAGTAAACCGGCTTTTGAAGCTGGTCATGCTTTGATGAAAGTAGCTTCAGAGGGGTCTTCGATTCTTAGCGTTGATATCGCTGAAGAATATATGTTAGTTGATCCTTTTGATACAGAAATTTTTGAACATCCTTTTACGAAACAAGCTTCGTCTTATCCAAGACATATGGTAGAAGCCGTAGAAGCTGTATCAAATTCTGAAAAATCATTAGAACCATCTGAACTTCGACAATTAATTAAATATGATTTCCCTGAAATTTGGGGACAGTTTGCTTCGGCTGGGATTATTCCTACTCCTGCTGAATTTGCATTTATTATTCTTTCTAAATCTGGCAAAGAAGAATTAGCCGAAAAGTATCTTGCTGCTCATGTTTATCTGTGTTCAGCGGCTAAACATGATCTTCATCCTGAATTATCATCATTATTAAAAATTAAAAAAGCTGGGCATAATTTTAGTAATCATGCATTAGAAGCAAGATCAATGCATCATTTTAATGATAGATTATATCGTTTTAAACAAAAATATGAACCAATTGAACATTCAGAAGAATTAACTTTAGCACCAATTATGTCAAGAGCATATCTTGATTTAAGACAAAATTTTGCTGATGCCATGTTGTCAGTTCATAAAACGGCTGGAATGGGTCAACAAGCATTACTTGCTGGTGGTGCTGTATTAGCTCCTTATGTTTATTCTGCTCATACACAAAACAAACAAATGATGGGTGAGCAAACTGGACCAATTCAAAATATTATTGCTAGTAATCCTGGCAAACTTGCTGCTACTGCTGGTTTAGCTGTTTTAGCAAAAGATGAATTTTGGAAAACAATCAAAGCATTTAAAAAGTAATTTGACGTAAACCCTGTTTTATCGGATAATCAGATAGTGAATTTGTTAGGGGTATAGACATGGGCATGGATTTTCGTAGTTGGATTGCACAAGCAGATGAAGGCGAAATTATGAAAGTCGCCTCTGCTTTACAATTAAACTTCCAGCATAATCTCAATGTTGCTTTAGAACCCTTCTTAGAGAAGAAATCAGAAGAAGAAAAGAAAGAAACTTCTGCCTCTCAAGAAGAAGCCGCTGCTGCTCAAATGGCGGCTGAACCTCCCGCTGGCACTACTCTTGATCAAAATCCTATTGCCGCTCCCGAAGGTGGTACTTCTAAAGAATTAATGATCGCTGCTATTCACGAAGCTATTAGTAAAGGCGATTTAAATGGTCTTGCTAAAGTGATTGAAGGTGTTCGTGGTATTGGTGGTGATGAAAGTGCTGCTCAAGCTATTTCGGTAGCAAAACAGACTATGCAGGATCTGTTGGTTTCTGGACAGATTCAAAAAGAAGATGTTGCTGCGTTAGCTCAGGCTTTTGAAGCAGCGGGAGCATAAATGTCAAAATTAGCTGCTTTACTTGCGGAAATGAAAGAAGAAGTAGTGAAAACTGCTGAAGCTCCTTCTGATCCTTCGGTTAATACAGATGATGGCAATAAAGATGTGCTGAATCTTGCTGGTGAAACCTTAGCGAAGATTCAGAACTTTTTCCAGGCTAGTCAGGGAATGAGTGAACCTGCTGCTGTTAGTGCGCCTCCCGGTGATGGCTCGGTTCCGCCCTCTGGTCAAGCCCCTACTCCTGGAACCGGAAGTCGTGTTACTCTAGAAGTGCCGGAAGGCGCAGTTGTAAAAGTAGCATCTTTTAAAAAGATCACTAATAAGAATGATGCTATTGAGGCTCTTTTGAGTCTTATGCCTGAAGCCTTCCTTTAAGGGATCGTAAAATGCCAATGAATCCTCAAGATCCTAATACACAACAAGATCCTAACGCTCAAGTTCAGCAAGATCCCAATACTCAACCACAGCCGCAAGATCCTGCTGCTGCAATGATGCAATTACTTCAAGAATCCGCTGAAACAATTCAAATGTTAGCAAATGAAGTTCAGATTCTTCGCTCTGCCAGTAAGAAGGATGATGATAAAAAAGAAGAAAAACAGCCTGATCAGGGTCAACAGAAAACTGCATCTTCATTAGCTGATATTTCTTCTATATTTGGTACTCCAGTTCATAAACTTCCCTCATTTGTTAAGTATGCTTCAAGGGAAGAAGCACAGCAGTTAAAAGACTTAATTGAAGAGGGCACAAGATTTTCTTCATTAGGTAAAGTCGCGGAATTCACTGATGGTACTTCTTTCGATTCTCCTGAAGAACGATTAGAAGCCTCACTTTCTTCAATACTTTCTAGATAAGGAGAAGCCTATGCTTCAAATCCATTACGGGCTTAATGAGCCCTTCAACTCAGCGTACACGCCTGTACGCGAAGCCAATGTAGCAGGGACAAGCTTTGTCACTGGTACTTGGGTTAAGCTGACGAACGGCAAAGCTGTTCAGGCTGCAAAACCCACTAATGTCGCTACTACTTTAGGACTTGAGTGTGTTTTTGAGCCAGCCAATAAGAATTGGCAGGGCGTTGTTCCGACCATTGCTGGCTTCTTCGAAGCTTCCACTGATCAGTACGAAGGTACTCCTGGTGGGGTTGCTTATGGTGATGGTGTTTTATTAACTGTTAGTGCAAACGGGAAGCTCGATACCGTTGCTGCCGCTAACGCCGAAGATGCTCTTGCTATCGCAATTCAGGTTGGTGCGATTGCTAATGGCGTCATCCGTTTCCGCAAACTGCGCTAATAGGAGATACTGAAATGAGAATGGATGTATCTCAGCTTTGGGAAGCAACAGACTCAATGGAAAAGACAGCCGAAACTGCTCAGGCAGTTGGCTTCTTCTCTCGTGATCGTCTTCGTCAGGAATCCGTACTTGATCGCATTCTTCCGCCTCAGTTTGTTACACAGGCTGATCTGGAACGTAATACGAGCGATGACTTCCCTCTCATTCGCGTTGATAAGGAACTGGATACTTCGGCCTTTAGCTTAGGCTTCCACGGTTCTGCTGAAACCAATTGGTTCCAGGGTTCCAAGTATGAAGTTCTGTTTGGTCAGATTCGTACTCAGGAACACAAGAAGACCCAGGAAGAATTAATGACTATGCGCGCTCCTGTGGTTGATTACTTCAATCGCAATGGCGTTATGGACATTGGCGCTCAGGCCGACCGTATTTTCCGCAAGGGTTTAGATGCTGCTCTGGCTTCTTACTCTGCAAACGTTATTCCTCATGGTGGCGCAACCACTTTCACTAAAGCAAATGCTATTCTTGCTTTACAGGCTCTTGAAAAGGGTCGCGTTCCTGCCGGTGCTTGGATCGTTGGCGAATCTCGCTGGAATGATATTCTGGCTATGTCACCGACTGATTTAGGCTATGCAGTTGTTGGTGATTTAGCAATCGGTGGCGCAAAGAAGGTTCCTACCTTCCTTGGTATTCCTGTCGTTCGCACAATTGAAGCGCAGAATACTACAACCGCAGTTTGGAGTGACAAGCTGATCTATCTGGTTTCTACTCCAGATTTCCTTGGCAAGAACTTCATTCTCACCGATATCACTTATCACATGAAGCGCGAGTATAATCTTCTGACTTGGGCTTCTTGGATGGTTCGTGGTGCTGGTATTGCTAACACTAAGGCTGTTGCCAGCGTTGCGGTGGCCTAAAGATGGCTAAGTTCCTTCGCGCCCCCAAATGTAACGTATCGGTTCTTGGTGGCAAGTTTATTTGGATGAACGATTATACCGAAATTTCTGATGACGAAGCTCTTGATCCAGTAGTTCAGGAATTCGTTGCAGACGGTATGCTCCAAATCTTCAAAACCAAAGCAGAAGCAGAAGCTGGAGTAGAAAACACTCCTGAACCGGCTCCTAAAGCGGCTCCTGCTCCTAAATCTGCCCCCAAGGTAGAAGCACCAAAAGCACCAGTTGAGGAAAAGGCTTAATCGGCTTTAAACCTTAAAGGAGAACGGGGCCAAAGCATTTGCTAAGGCTCCGTTTTTCTTTTGGAGATAACATGGGAACATCTTTAAATACGCTTATTCAAATGACACGAAAGTTCATGAATGACTTTCCTCATTTAAATGAACTTCGTGGAGTAGCGGAATGTGATGAACCGGATTTACGTCTGTATGCTGTAATGGCATTAGATGACTATAATTCTAGTCCTCCATTAATTACGCCAGTTAGTTTTGAAAGTCATCCATCCGTTCAGTTATTAATGCTGGGAACGATTTGTTATGCTTTTTTATCAAAGGGAATTTTACAGCTTCGTAATAATCTTCAATACAATGATGGTGGTATCGTAGTAAATATTTGGGATAAAGGCCCTGCTTATGCTGGTAATGCAGCAAGTTTTGGTCAAATGTGGGAAATGAAGAAGCTCAATCTGAAACGTTCAATTAATCTTATGAACGGATTCGGTATTGTAATGTCTGCTGAATTTAATATGTATAATTATGCATCTTATTTCGGTACTGATTATGCGTTGAATCCCGTTGGTGGAACCAATATCCCAATGATTTTCGGACCTTCAACTGGACAAGCACCAACCATTAAACATGCTTTATATGATGTTACAACAAATGACTGGACTCTTGATCCAGTAGATAATAGTCTTTATCAGTTTGTTTTTATTCATAATCTTTCTTCTGTTAATGTGGGTGTAGCAATCAATGATTTGAATGGCTATGATATTACTGATAAAACAGATATTCAAAGAGTGAGCAAAGATCAAATTACTGTACGAGTATCAGTTTCTCCAGATGGTAGATTTGCCGGAAAGGTTCAAGCCTTTATTTTGTAATTTTATCAATAGCTAAAAAAGAGGGGCCGCAATTGCGGCCCTCTTTGTTATGCAGCAAAATATTCTTCTGCTAACTTTTTCAAAGCATTCACTGCTGCGTCATGTCTAGCTTGACGATCAAGACCAAACGTTTCATAAGAACCTTCTTCAAGACCCTTAATCGTCTTATCAGAAACACCAATCATCTTGCCAAGCTTTGCCATAGAAATTGGCTTTTTATTTAATTTAATCAGGAATTTATTTAAATATGCTCTTAAATGCTGAAGCTGGTTTGCGCCTTTCTTCAGTCTATATTTATTCATGATTTTGTTAAATTCGCTACCGAGGTCCATTACAGGCGGGGCAGCTTCCTCAAACTTTGTTGCTACCTCTAAAGCTGCATTGCCCTTGCGATCTAATTCCTGCACAACTTCATATCGACAGCATCTTCCTTTTTGATTGTTGTAATCTGAGGGGATAGATACAACATCCCTGGGATTAATCTTCAAAAGGAGGGTTCTTTCGCCAGAAAAGGCTCCAAGATATTCTTTAGCGCAAAAATGCAAACCACGCGAACAAGTATTATTACGATTTGGATCAACTTCTTCACGTTTCATTTCCACTACTTTACCGACTGAGTTATCAATTTTACCAGTATAAACATCCCTAAAGTTTTTACTAACATTTTTGAATGCTAAGAAACAACCGTCTGGAGTAATTGGCATACGATTTGTTTCAAGCCAAGAATAGAGTTCTTGACGGGCAAATTCAGCAGGATTATCCATTAAGTTATGCATGAAAAGAATTAATGGAGTTGCTTCAGCGCCACAATTTGTCATTTCAATAATCTTTGAAGTTAAAGAATTATTAATTGGCTCTTTCTTGAAATACAAAATCCCATCTTTGATAGAAATTGATTTCTTAGTAAATGCTCTAACTTTAGTCGTGATATCAACCAAAGCTTCAATATCATCGAAACGTTGTTCTTTAAGAGCCTTCTCAACTTCGGCATAGTTTTTATGACGAGGATTGATTGTAAAAACTCTACTGTTGATGTAAATCGTATATGTATCTTTAGATTTAATGGCGACAGGTTTTGTCATAAGCCATTCTCCAAATAGTGCGCTAATTCAATGATTGATTCCTCAGAGTCTCGGTCTCGATATGTACTCCAAGCTTTTTCGATTCTTGTCCACAATTTACGATTTTGAAGATGCGTTAATACTTCTTCCAAGATATCACATTCTTGAGTAATGCCAAAATGTTCACACATTCGATTATAAAAATCAATTGCCTCTGAGTCAGCACTAGCAACATTGAAAAAATCTAAAAATTTTTCAATCTTATCCTTTTCAATTGTCAAATATTTTGCAATAACCCGTAAACGATCCATGTGTTCTTCGATTCTATCTCTATTATTAGTATAGATTAATCTGCGCCACCATTCATGTTCTTCTGCTTTGCGACAATTAATAATTGTTTTTGACATGGTGAGCAGATTAATAAAACGTGGATCGTTTTTAATTTTCTTTTTACCTAAACAACGTTCTGGAATGTAATAAATTTCATCTTTGGGAACTTCGGTAATAGCGGCAATTAATTTAACTACCGCACGAACTTCATACTTATCTTGTGTAAACGGCAAAAGTCCATGACTTAGTGGAAGATAGTAAACTGTATCAGGAAGATCCCGATAATGAACCTTATTCCAAGTCGCAGCGCCCCAATTTTTTTTTGCATCAAATACAAAAAATTCACTAGCAATCTTTTCTTCAATTTCTTCTTCTTTTTCGAACGTAAAATCTTCTACGTTTACTTCATCAGAAGAAACTGAATATGGAAGTCCAAGTTCATTAAAAAGCAATTCAGCTTCTTTTTTTACTTGTTCCATATTGTCGATACGTTGTTTTTTGTCATCCCATGCCTTTTTGGGATATACAAAATAAAGTGTTCTATAAACATTTTTACGATTGTTTTCAAAATACATTAATGCTCGATAATAATGCGTCATGAATTGATCAATAAAGATGATTTCAAAATTACCATCTGAATTAAAAATTCCATAATCATCATTATGATCAGGAGTCCAAGCATTTGAACGCATTGAACCGGCACTTCGAATAAACATTAAATTTGGATAAAGTTCTTCAAACTTACGAATGCCGTGTTTAAAATAAGTTAAATTGAACTTTGAATATTTTTTATAAAAATTAGTTTCAAAATTCTTTTCTTCTTCATATTTGTAATAGTAACGATCATTGCGTGAATGAATTCCTAAAATTTGCTTAAATGAAACTAATTTACTGCAAGCTTTTACATGATTCTCACAAGCTTCAACTTCATCAATAATCATAGAAGCGAAATTAGTATCAACGCCAATCAAGGCATCTTCAATTGCTTTAATTGAATAATCATTTAAAAGAACTGATTCACGCGATGGCGGAACTTCAAGTTCACCAATTTCAAAGTAAATTTTTACTGTGCCGTTGTATTTAGCAACAGCCTTGGCTTGATCACTTGTAAGCTTCGGTTTAATATGGCTAAAGTCAATCGGATATTGAACTTGTCCCATTACGGCAATTAATTGTAATGAATTGCTCCCCTTAAACCATTTATATCTTGGCTTATCAATAATGGCGTCTTGAACGGGAAAATTAAGTGGATAATTGCATTCGGGCTTTACTCTGAATTCTTGTAGAGTATATTCTGCCGCAGTTTTAAATGCACTTTGCCTAATCTCTTTATCTTCGACTGGGAACTGGCAAAGTAATCCACTTTCTTTTTCTACTCGTTCTTCATTAAGTAATGCAGTCCAAGGACACCCATCGTCACCAACAAATACGGTATATGTTCTGGCAATATGATTTTGAACGGAAACAATAGTAAAACTGTCTCCATAACAAAATGGTGTTTTAGACCCTAAACCAAAGCCACCAATGTCATCTTCGCTTTGATTTTTACTTGTTCCAAAATAACCTGTATAAAGTTCGTCAATCCCTTCATGGTCAAGGCCGACTCCGAAATCCTCGATAGCAAACCAAGGCTCTAATTGCGTTGGCAGGTGTAATTTGAACGGCACATCGACCTTGCCAGCCGCCCTATGCGAATCCCATGCATTTGATGAAAGCTCTCTAACAATCGCTTCAATTGGCTTTGTATAAAGTCCTTTTGAAAGAATTCTAAAAGCTTCTCTTGTTTGATGAATCTTAGCTTTAGTTTTTGCTCCAATACCGATTGTGACAACATCACTTTCTTCGTGAGTAGTTTTCACCTATAACTCCATTAGGTTTAGGAAGTTTTCCAGTTCATCCCATCTGCCATGATAGTTAAGATGGGCGATTTCCGTCATTTCTTCTAATGTGACTCCAGTTATATCAAAACATATTTTAGGATATAAAGCTGGTTTATGAAAATAATAATTACGCATACTATCTAGAAAATCATGAGCAATAAACATGGCCCCTAATGCATCATCTGCCAAACAAATCACAAACTTCTTGGAATTATTTTTTACATAATCACGCATTGCTTTAATAGACTTCTCTCGATCTTCAACTAAAGCCATATATAACTCGAACAAGTAATAAAATAAAAATTAACAGTAAAGAATAATGATAAACTTTGATCGCTCTTGAAAAAACAATTTTGTCATATGATCGTGCTTCTTTGATTAATTTTTCATAATGTTTAATAAAAATTTTTTTATTAATTAAATCCAATCTCATAATTAACATAATTTTAAAAAAATCAGCTTTACATAAATGCCAGTACATACTTTCTCCATATCTAAAAAACTTCCCCTAATGGGGAAGCTTTGCAAGTTCCGTTTCGTATTCACATACGAGGGACTGCAATCGTGCCTCTGCACGTTTTTCTGTAGCAGGATCTTTTGCACCAGCCAAGTTTGACTGGGCAATGAGGATCGCTAGTTCCAGACCGATGATCTTGGGATACATATACTTCTCCTTTAAAAGACTTATAACAAAATATTAAATAATTTTGCATAATTAAAAAAAGAGGCCGAAGCCTCTATTTAAAAATATATTTATAAATACCGGCACCGCAATCATAAACACGATAAAAACCGTTTATTTCCATATTTTCACGTTCTGATAATTCTGGATTAAAATTTTTACCTAATAAAGATGAAAGCTTATGTTTTTGAGCTTCAGTACGTTTGTAAATAATTCTGTTTTTACTCCAAACATAATTAGGATCTTTGATGCCGCAAAAAATAAATCCAGTTTTTAAATAAATATTTTGATCATATTTCGACCAGCAATAATCAGCATAACTTGTTATTGTTTCAAGATTTGGATTCGTTAATTTTAAAAATTGAAAGATTTTATTGATTGCATTATAACATGAATACAATGTTGCATATCTATTTAGTTCTAATTCCGTGTCAGAGCTAAATCTTGCAGTACCTATTCTTGGATATGCAAATGTAGCGACACCAATTAATTCTTTTTCTTTAAAAATACCAATACTGGTACACTTTTCACCAGTACCCATTAAATGATTTTCACTAAGAAATTGTTTAGCTAAATTCCAATCAACATATTTAATTGAATATTGGTTTGATCTTAATTTTTTACGTTTGCCTAGAACACCTAGAAGTTTATTTTTAATTAAATCTTTTTTATTAATCCAATCATAATCAAAAATAGTTACAAGATGAATTCCGTGATCAGCACAGAATTTGAATTTATTGAAATGATCTTTTTTTTTATTTTTTTTAGCAACTACATTTCCGATGCCATGCCAATATGAACCACAATATTCAATTGTGCATTGTTTAGATGGAATAAAAATATCAACTTCTGTTTTATCAATAAAGGCGCGATTCTCGGCATCCTGAAAATGTTGTTTAATAAAATTGAACAATTCTTGTTCTTCTATTGAGGTTCCTGTGCCTGTTGATTCGGCACATTTTAAACAACCGTTTGTATTCCATTTATTTTTTGCTCTCAGTAAATTAGATTTACCAGCATTCCAGATATGTTCGCATTTTTTACATTTTACTTTTACTGTGTATGGATCAATACGCTCGATTAATTGAATATCATTAAACTGTTCAATCCAATTTTCTAAAACATTATTTTGTTTACAATAAGTACAAGCACATCCATTTTTTGAATTTATTAAAATATTGTATTTTTGATCTATAAATTCTGTATCACATGTTTTACATTGAAATTTCCAATTCTTAGAATCTATTTCAGTAATAATAAAAAAATCGTGTAATTTTTTTAAATCTTCTTGTACTTTTTCTTTTTCGTTTAGTTTTGAAATTTTTCGATTATGACATATTCTACATCCATTAACTTGTTTTTTAATCATATCTTTTAATGTATCTCGTCTAACTACCCATTTATTTTGACATATAGAACATATTAAATTAAATGCTCGTTTTCCTAAATGTATTGTTTTGTCAATAATAATAGTTGTAGATTGATAAACATTCATTTGATCTTGAAAATCGTTAATTTCACTCATATTTAAAACCTCCTGATATATTTATAACAAATTTTTATTAAAATTGCAATGGGGGAGCATTTAGCTCCCCCATCATTATTAAAACTCTTTTTAATTAAGCTGTATAACCAATACCGTTCACAATGGGAACCGCTCTATCGAAAGCTACGTTTAAACCTTCAAGCATAATCATTTGACCAGCAGATTGACCAAATTGATGAGAATTTACCTTACAACCCTCAAAATAAAGACCACCAACTGCATTACCTTTAATGTCTTGCATGTAAATAGCGAGTCCAAAAGGAAGCTTGAACCGCTGATCCCACATTGAGAGCCAAAGGTTATTTGTCTTAGTATCAGCTTCCATCACTCGGTCAGGACTACGAGTAATCGCATTCCAAGAATTAGCGGCGGAAATCTGAGCCGTATTGTCCTTAGTTTTTAAACCTTGAATAGCAAAATCTGTAGGATTGCCTTTGTCATCATACAGATTGCCATAAAAAGCGCGCATCATCGAAGGACCGTTATAGATCAGACGATTAATGCTTAATCCGCCAACAGGAATACCATTGAGAATATGGCAACGAACTGAACCAATCTCATATAAACGCTGCTGAGGAATCTGCTGACTGATCTGAATACTAGGAGACAGACCAATTTTGACGACTTTAAGAACGTCAGAAGTCTTAGGAGGACCAGCAGCGATTAAGGTAGATTCACTGGCAATAAAGTCACCGGAAGTACCAAGATTTTCGTCCTTCTGAACGAAGTCTTCTTTCCAGGCCCAATCGCCCTGTGTCCCATCAAAGCTGAGATAATCAGCAATATTCGTAGCCATCAATTACTCCTATTTAGCTAATCATCAGTTTGATGTTGATGTAGTTAGCGGGTTTGCCAACTTCAATACCAATTGTCATTTCAACCACACCGCCAGCAAGATCAGTATTTTGGCCGTGTAAGTTTGCGCGGATTCCTTCAACTGCGCCATCAATAATCAGGGGGCCGCACATTGGAGCAGTATTGTTTTTTGCGCTAAATAAATACTGTTCACCAAGATGCTTCAAGAACTTGAGGAAATCATCGGTGATATTGTATTTACCAATGTAAGGCTTGCAGGTTTCGATAAGATCAAGCGAAACCTTATCAACCGCAGTTACGATTGAAAGTTCCGAATTTTCAAAAATGCCAACATCGGTTGTGCGCTGATGACGAGAATAAATCTGTGCGCCATCAACATCTTGCACCATAACACAAACACCAGCTTCAGACATTGAATCAAGCTGAAGTTTTGTGAAATATTCATTTGAATGCTTCAGTTTGTATGGGCCGGGAATACCAAGATTTGTGAAACCCTGCTGTGCGGGATAAGCACTCTTGGCACCGGCTAAACAAGAAGCAATAAAAGAGCCATCAACAACAACTTCTGCACCAGTGTCATCAATTACTGTGCCTTCATCGGGCCAAACAAGAACCGTTCTCTTGGAACCAAATGCAGTAGCAACCTTGCCCACATCTTCTGCTTGTTCGTACTTTGTAAGATGGTGAGTAATTGTATATGTTACATCACCAAAAGTAGGCGTAGCAGTAACAATTGCTAAATTAGCAACAGTACCATCAGCATTATAGCCTTCGTATTTGAACTGAGTCGAACTAACGATTTCAGTTACATACATACGACTTGCAAATGTCGCATTAGGAGCCTGAAACATAGGCCCTGCGCCACTCTTGGTATAAGTTACTTCATCACCAATCGCTACGTTTGCAGCGATAAGGTCAGCAGTAATCGGCAACGTGACTGTAACGGCCATTGTTTATCCTCTCTTATGCGTGGGCGCTGGCAACAGCGGTTACTAAATCGTCTGCCGTAATCAGTTTTCTTGACACAAAAGTTACACGGAAATAACTGATATGCCAATCAGACATTGCCGTTGCATGTGCCGAGAACGAATTGCAAACAGCCGATGAAGTTGTTAATGGAACAAGAATATATGTCTTCTTGAAATTAGCAAGATCAGCTAATGAATCAATGTAGGCTGAATCATTATCTTCAGAAATAATGTATGCTAATACTGGATGAGTATTACCATTTGCAGCAAAAGCACCATGACAAAGACTGAAGCCAAGGGGATTGAGATAATCATTTTCCATATCAGCTTCAACTTCAAGTGTCGAAGCATACTTGTAAAGACCAACCTTGTCTTTACGAAGTGCGCGATAAAGAATCTGAATTTCGCCACTTGTAAAGTCATGAGTCTGATCAGCAACAACGTCAATTTCAACTGATGTTGAAGTGGCGATAAAATCAAGTGCCGGAACTTCAAATTCAGCGTAGTAACGCTTTACTTCGTATCCCTTACGAATCGTATAAGTAGAACCAGCGGCGACTGCAACCGCAGGACCATCTACAAGAGTGATACTAGTTGCGCTATTGATTGAAGCAATCGTATACCAAACGGTATTTGTATCAATTGTACCAAAAGCGATTTTTAATCCAGCTTTAATGTCTGCCGTACTCCAAAGAGTAGCCGTTCCAGCAACATCTAATTTTTCTGCGCCAGAACCAGTTACTTCAACAGTACCAGTAACGTAATCTCTGATTGTTTTACGAATTTTGCTGGTAAAAGTCAGCTTATTGGGCTGAACTTCAGAAACAACATATAAACCATCACCACCATCCACATAGAGACGATCACCAACTTTAACACCATCGGTAACAAAGTCTCTTGTAGGATCGACCATGTAATCAAGACCGGCTAAGAACCCTGAAACATAAGTTCCAGCGTTATTAACATATGCAGCATTCGTTTTATCGAGCTTAGAATCAATCCAAATCGCCCATGCTTCTTTGACGAAAACTCTTACCGAATCAACGTCAATTACAGCACCAGGATCAATATACGGATATGCAGCAACAAGAACCGGATTACCAACTACATGACTAATTGTTCCTTGAGGCTGAACAACCACATCCCTCTTTACTCTATAAAGAGGCCCAACAAGTGTCGGGTACAGATCAACATCAACCAAATTAGCGTTTGGTGATCGCAGGATCTGCTGTACTCTTGGTGCGGGAAGCAAATAAGCCATGCCCCTATCTCCCTAATTTATCTTGGCAGTTGGATTTTGATTAACATATAAAGCAATTTCTTGTAACTTTACATCTGAAAGCGGTCTTGTGTCATATTTACGCGATATTGAAACTGAAGAAGAAACACTACAAATGAAACCGTTTTGTGAAGTATCCATGATTTGAACGGGACTGATCTGTGGAGGAACAATTCCGTATATTCCAAAAGAGTGTGCCCATCTTTTGTCATCGTGAATAAAACCGCTTATCAAAACTGCGAGTGCTTCTGCTTCTAAATCTTGTCTCGCTATACAAGATAATACCACAGGTACGGAGAGAATTTCCATAACAGAAGTTGGTAAGTTAAACCCCGCAGAAACGACTCTGGACATATCTCCAGATTGAATTCCACCACCAATTATTGCATTTCCTCGTCTAACTACAATTGAAGGCATGTGGCCGCGAAAAGCAGTCTCCCATGCATTTTGATCCGTAATTAATAATCCACTAAGATTTTGTTGAGCAGTTACCGCGTCTTCATCACAAACCGTAAAATCTAATTGATTATTTAATTTAAACATTTCTTTTAAATAAACAATCAAACTCCTTATAACATAATTCATTGGATAGAAATGTCTAGAATTTTGGAAATCTGCTCTCGACATTATCTCACCCAATCTCTACGATAGACATTTACATCATTAATTGAACGGGCATCTGGTTCTTCTGGAACAAGATAAAATGGATGTGATCCTTGAAGTAATGTCATTTGTAAATTTTGATGTACTATTGCGTCTCGTGTTTCAGTATGAGAAACACCGTCTACTACAAAACGCTGATTTTTTCTTTCTTTTTCAATAAGTAAATCACCAGGATTAACTTTAGGACTAGCCCCACACCAAGCTTGAACGCCACGTTGTTCAGTTGTGATGATTTCAGTTTTATTGTGCCCCTCAACTCTTGGATTAGTATTTACATAAATAATGATTGGCGCAAAAAATCCACCATCAAATGTAGTTCCAAAGCAATTATTACAATGATCTTTAAATGATTTTTGTCTAACTGGATCATAACAAATAGGACAACGTTTGCCAAAAGTTTTGCGAGTATACAATACAAATTTCTGTCCAATAAATCGTTCTAATAATCTACGTTCTTGTTTGGCTATATATTTTGCAATATGATTAGGGGGGTCATAATGAGTTTGTATTGTTTCAGAAGTAACTTCATCATTTGAATCAATTTTATTTCTTGCAACTAAACGATAATAAAAAATTCTATCAGCAGCATCACGATTAGCCGTTCTATCAATAAAACCATATGCATTAATAATTGGAATTTTGCTTAATAGTTCAAATGGACCTTCTAAGGAATTTGATCTTTCAACTAACACATAATATCGTGCAGAATCAATAAGAGTCTCCCATGTTAATGAGATTTCTCCTGGCTCATATTGATTTAATTGAAAATTCTGAAACATCAAAGCTGCCTATTGATTTCCTCAATCAATTTTTGACCAATATCAGAAAGATGACGAACAACAAAACGATCATCGTGCATTTTTGCAGGAACATAATCATAAACAAAGATATCTAAACTATTAAGTTTGATAGAATCTTTTGTATGTACGCTTCCAAATTCACCAATGAAATCTGCGTATATTCTACCATATGCACCAATTCTATCTCTAAAGTATTTAGTTAAAAAGTCTAACATTTTTTTATTTCGAAAATCAGGACGAAGATTTTTTAAATGAATTACAACTGTTTTGTCTTGTCTTACAACGGCTTCAAACACAAACCATCGTGATGTAATTGTAGCAATCGCATTGGGATTTACTGTATCTTGTTGCCCTGTTTGTGGGTCAATTTCTGAAAATGTTTCTGATGGCATTGACGCCTCCTAAATCACGAGTTCCTGGACAAATGGTACACCATACAAGCACAAAACCTACTTCTCCGGTTTTATATGAAAATCTTTTTTCTCCTAACATTCTAATTGTTGAATTATCATGAGAATTTAATACATCATCAAGATCACCCAAATCATTACTCATATAATGTTTACAAAAAATTGAAAAATCTGATCTATCTTTTAAGGCAATATCTAAATTCTCTCTAAAACGAGCAATCAGAAACGGACTCCCATCCACCTTGGAGCTATAAGTGAATTCGATAATTCCATGTTTATAGCCGTGATTAGCAACCAACGAAAGATCAGTTGCCAGTCTATCTAATTCCGCTCGATCAGTTAATTCATAAACGGCTGTTCTATATTTAAATTTTGTTTTTTTATCTACTTGTATTGCTGGTTGATCTTTTGGCTCAAATGGATTATCAAAAATGTTATCTTTTGCCATTAAATTCTCCTGTTTTCACCTTCAGCGCGTGGGGGTTTTTGTTCCGGCAGTTTTTGTTGTGCTGGATCACCTAATCCCATGCCCTGAATTACACGTTGATACAACTCAGGCTGTGTTGCTTGCATCTGAGTAAGTTGACCGGCTTTTTGATCTTCTGGTAAATCATTTAATTTTCTGATAATGCCATCCGTCGTAAGAATGGCTGTTGCATCTGTAAGATTTCCACCAAGAGTTTGTGATAAATTGTTTGTAAGTTCTTGTGCTTCGATTTGAGTAATGACTTGTTCTCTATTTGTGATTCGTGAAGCTTCTGCTGCGGCTCCAGCTTGTGCGCTTTGCATGGCACCAAGAGCCCTTCTATTAGCAGCACGTTCTTTCTCAATGATCTTGCTTTCTTCTTCAAAATTAACATTATCACCAAGGATGCCCAATGCGCGTTGATAACTAATTTTGCCTTGAGCAGCAAGACCGAGATATAGATTCGTTTTGGCGATATCATCTGCCATTCTAAATGGAGAAAGTTTTACGTCATCAGGTGCTTTAATTTCGAAATGTCCTGCAATAAATGAAGTAATAGCTTTTAAGAAATCATTATTACGATTTACAACATACATAAATCTGTTTTCAAGCATACGAAGTGTAACGCTTGATCCAGACCAAGACATACCGCCGTAAATCAATTCAGGTGGGACACCAACTTCAGTTAAGAATTCCTGATTAAGTTGATGGATATCTGTCATTAATGATAAAGCTTTGCCTTGACCGCCAAGTTGTTGATAACCAACGGGAAATGGCAATTCTCCAATTTCATTAGGATCGTTATACCATCTTTGTAACATACCAGAAATGGTATTTTTCCATTGTCCTAAATCAATCGCAGAAATAGGATCAACATTATTCATTGCTTGTGGGAAGATGACCCTATACGGAAGCAAATGATCTGAAACGATAGATTCCTGTGCTTTGCGATGGATAAACATTTGCCAGATTGTTTTCCAGGCGGCAAAGAAAAATGGTAAACCCATTCCTGAAGTATTTGCTTCTTCGATATCTTCTTCTTTAAACCAAATTGTTTTCTGTGGATCAAGTTCGACACTCGCTCTCGTTCCAAATTTCTCAACGGCTAAAATAAAATCTGAAGGCATTGTTTCCAAGAAGAAACGTTCACCTTTTTGAATTCCTTTTACTTCTGAAGCATCTAATTTATAAATAATCTTAGAATCACCTGTTACTGCATTCCATTTAGGATAAATGGATTCAGTAGGCCAGATGCGGATATTCATCTGCTCTGCCATTGAAACTTCAGGATCTTTTTTGTATTCATCTTTAATTTTAAATGTAACTACTTTTCCACATCCATTGCATTTACCACTAAACTTAAAATTATGAAAACTATATTGTGTTTTATGAATTTGGTTTACCTTGAATGCTTCACATTTTGGATCTGAACATTTTAAATAACGTGTAAATTTAGGAATAAATGTAATAAAACAATTACCAAATGTACCTAAGTTAATTCCTGCGGTTACTAATTTTTCTCTTACTTTTAATTGATCGTTTAGGATCTTGTCCCACTTAGCAGAATTCTCTCCAGTTACCTCTACTGTGGTAATTGGATAACGAGCCATCTTATCAATAACATCTTTTAATAATCCGTTTGATCTATAAAAAATCTTAGACCATTTAAAAATGTCTCTAATATTGTCTGGTTTGTCAAAGTTTAGTAAATTAAAGAAGCGAACGGGGTAATCGACGCCGTTTTTTGCGCGCCGCCGAGCGCCAAAACCTACAGGAGCTTCAACTGACATTAGATATGTCCTTAAATTTCGACAAGATCAAAAGAAAAAGTATAATCCATGAACTTCTTTTTCCATTCAATATTAATTTCATTACAATTATT
>ERZ724521.468-NODE-468-length-18202-cov-7.302199_pt1 | contig 18202 bp, 17 predicted proteins | sample MGYA00376054_ERZ724521 | MGnify/ENA primary metagenome ERZ724521 (study PRJEB28724, sample SAMN07190883) | activated sludge metagenome | isolation source: activated sludge of sewage treatment plant in Hong Hong | place: Hong Kong | collected 2016-03-17 ... | reverse complement strand
ACTAAAGTTGAACAACGGTTCAGCTTATATTGAAATAAAGAGAATGCCGGATAGAACATCCCGGTTGAAACCGGGAGGGTCATCGGTTCGACTCCGATATTCTCCACCAGTGCCGGACAACGGTCGGGCAACAGTTTAATGCCAATACGAATGCATTGCCGCAACGGCGGTAATGAAATTGAAATAAGATGAATTAGCTCAATGGTAGAGCGTCCCTGTCTATCGGGAAGGTCGCCGGTTCGATTCCGGTATTCTGTCGCAAGTTCCTGCTTCCACAGGAACAGCGTTCTTTGACATATTGAAAGAAAACACAACGAGTAAGATTGAAATTGTCTACATTGACAAGAAAGTAAGAAAGGGCACATGGTGAATGCCTTGGCTCTTGCAGGCGAGGAAGGACGTGGTAAGCTGCGAAAAGCTTCGGGGAGGTGCAAACGACCGCTAATCCGAAGATCTCCGAATGGGGCAACCCGTATCGTTGAAGACGATACATCCAAGTGAAGCCAACCCAGGGAACTGAAACATCTAAGTACCTGGAGGAAAAGAAAACAATAGTGATTCCCCAAGTAGTGGCGAGCGAACGGGGAACAGCCCAAACCCTGAAGGTTACGGCCTTCAGGGGGTTGTAGGACTGCAACGTGTGTGTGAAAGTTAAGCTGAAGGATCTGGAAAGTTCCGCCATAGAGGGTGATAGCCCCGTAAGCGTAAGCAATCACATGCTAGCAGTATCCTGAGTACCGCGGGGTCGGAGACGCCCTGTGGGAACCAGCCGGCACCATCCGGTAAGGCTAAATACTAGCAAGAGACCGATAGCGTACAAGTACTGTGAAGGAAAGGTGAAAAGAACCTCGAACAGAGGAGTGAAATAGAACCTGAAACCGTGTGCTTACAAGCGGTGGGAGCCTCGTAAGGGGTGACCGCGTGCCTTTTGCATAATGAGCCTACGAGTTACTCCTCACTGGCAAGGTTAAGGACCCAAGGTCCGGAGCCGAAGCGAAAGCAAGTCTGAATAGGGCGTATAGTCAGTGGGGGTAGACGCGAAACCTTGTGATCTACACATGGGCAGGATGAAGGATGGGTAACACCATCTGGAGGTCCGAACTGGTGAGCGTTGAAAAGCTCTCGGATGACCTGTGTGTAGGGGTGAAAGGCTAATCAAACTGGGAAATAGCTCGTACTCCCCGAAATGTCTTTAGGGACAGCGTCGATTGTATAGTCATAGAGGTAGAGCTACCGATAGGGCTAGGGGGCTTCACCGCCTACCAAACCCTGACGAACTCCGAATGCTATGTACTTCTGATCGGCAGTGAGGCCTGGGGTGCTAACGTCACAGGCCGAGAGGGAAAGAACCCAGACCATCAGCTAAGGCCCCAAAATCTGCGCTAAGTTGATCAAACGTGGTCCGGTTGCATTGACAGCTAGGATGTTGGCTTGGAAGCAGCCATTCATTTAAAGAGTGCGTAACAGCTCACTAGTCGAGCGACCGGGCGTGGATGATAATCGGGCATTAAGCGCAGTGCCGAAGCTATGGGATCGAAAGATCGGTAGGGGAGCATTCTAACCAGCGCCGAAGGTTCTTCGTAAGGAGGGCTGGAGCGGTTAGAAAAGCAAATGTAGGCATAAGTAACGATAAGAGGGGTGAGAAACCCCTCCACCGTAAGACTAAGGTTTCCTGATCAACGTTAATCGGATCAGGGTTAGTCGGGGCCTAAGGCTAATCCGAAGGGAAATGCCGATGGACAACAGGTTAATATTCCTGTACCGGTGCAATCAGTGAAGGGATGACGGAGGAGTGAAAGGTCTGCGTACTGACGGAATAGTACGTTGAAGCCCGTAGATATAGCGCTTGCTGGTAAATCCGCAGGTGTTGTCGAAAGGTGACAGTACCGAGAGTCTTCGGACAATCGGATAATGACCCTAAGCAGACTTCCAAGAAAACTCTCTAAACTTATGATTGTACTGCCCGTACCGTAAACCGACACAGGTAGTCGAGGAGAGCATCCTCAGGCGCTCGAGTGATTCATGGCTAAGGAACTCGGCAAATTGACCCTGTAACTTCGGAATAAAGGGTGCCCCGTCAGCGATGACGGGGCCGCAGTGAAATGGCCCAGGCGACTGTTTAACAAAAACACATGGCTATGCTAAATCGAAAGATGATGTATATGGCCTGACACCTGCCCGGTGCCGGAAGGTTAAGAGGAGATGTTAGTAGCAATACAACGCATTGAATCGAAGCCCCGGTAAACGGCGGCCGTAACTATAACGGTCCTAAGGTAGCGAAATTCCTTGTCGGGTAAGTTCCGACCTGCACGAATGGTGTAACGATCTGGGCACTGTCTCAGCCATGAGCTCGGTGAAATTGTAGTAACGGTGAAGATGCCGTTTACCCGCAACGGGACGGAAAGACCCCGTGCACCTTCACTACAACTTTGCATTGATTCTGGACGAATGATGTGTAGGATAGGTGGGAGACTTTGAAGCGGAAGCGCTAGCTTTCGTGGAGTCAACCTTGAAATACCACCCTTCATTCTTTCGGAGTCTAACCCCGATCAGTCGGGGGACATTGCATGGTGGGTAGTTTGACTGGGGTGGTCGCCTCCAAAAGAGTAACGGAGGCTTTCAAAGGTACCCTCAGTACGCTTGGTAACCGTACGTGGAGTGCAATAGCATAAGGGTGCTTGACTGTGAGGCATACAAGCCGAGCAGGCACGAAAGTGGGATATAGTGATCCGGTGGTTCCGCATGGAAGGGCCATCGCTCAAAGGATAAAAGGTACGCCGGGGATAACAGGCTGATCTCCCCCAAGAGCTCACATCGACGGGGAGGTTTGGCACCTCGATGTCGGCTCGTCACATCCTGGGGCTGGAGAAGGTCCCAAGGGTTCGGCTGTTCGCCGATTAAAGTGGCACGCGAGCTGGGTTCAGAACGTCGTGAGACAGTTCGGTCCCTATCTGTTGTGGGCGTTGGAAATTTGAGAGGGCCTGACTCTAGTACGAGAGGACCGAGTCGGACGTACCTCTAGTGTACCTGTTGTGGCGCCAGCTGCATCGCAGGGTAGCTATGTACGGTCAAGATAAGCGCTGAAAGCATCTAAGCACGAAACTTGCCTCAAGATGAGATTTCCTTTAAGGGTCGTTGGAGACTACGACGTTGATAGGTTGCAAGTGTAAAGTCAGTAATGACAAAGCTGAGCAATACTAATTGCCCGTAGCTTTCGGTCAACAGCCAATTTCTATCGAACTCAATGTGTTTTCTTTCACAATATGTCATAAATGTATCCAAGACATTTATGGTGACTATTGCATGGGTGTCCACCTCTTCCCATTCCGAACAGAGAAGTTAAGCCCCTTCGCGCAGATGGTACTGGAGTAACATCCGGGAGAGTATGTCGTCGCCGTAAATTATTAAGCCCCGTTTCGAAAGATTCGGGGCTTTTTTTTGTCCTTACAATTCCTTGTAGATCCGTGCTTCCGGGTAGTCCTGCCGCTTCATGACCGGATGCTTCCCAACACCTTCACGACCCGCTCTATCATCCAGTCTTGAATGTCTAGATGCGTCACCATCCGTACGGTCTGCTCCCCGAATTTCACGGCACGGATTCCCGCTTCTTCCAGCTTGCGCAGGAATACCTCAAGGGGTAGCGTCGGTACCAGACGAAATACAAGAAGATTCGTGTCTACGGGCAGGAGTGACTCCACATATGGCACCGCGTGTAATGCTTCCGCGATCCGGCGGGCGCGCTGATGATCCTCCTTCAAGCGATCAACATGGTGGTCAAGCGCGTACAAACCGGCAGCAGCCAGGAAACCCGCCTGACGCATATTGCCTCCGAATACTTTGCGGATGCGTTTCGCTTTGTTCATCAGCTCCCGACTTCCGACGATCATCGACCCAATCGGCGCACCCAGTCCTTTCGACAAGCAGAAGGTGACGCTGTCGAAGCATGCGCCGACAGCCTGTGGCTGATCACCACTCTCCGTGAGCGCATGGAAGATCCGTGCTCCGTTAAGATGCGTGCTTAAACCGTAACTCCTGGCCAAGTCGGTGACCGCGCGCATCCCGTTCACATCGTAATAACTGCCACCGCCTTTATTGCTGGTATTCTCCAGCCACACCAGACGTGTACGCGGCAAATGGTAGTTGTCCGGGTCATTGATATTCTGCCGAACCAATTCAGGCGTAAGTCGGCCACGGTCACCCTCGACCATTCGAAGCGATACTCCGGAATTGGCCGCCGGACCTCCTCCTTCGTAGTAATAAATGTGGGCAAGTTTGTCGCAGATCACTTCGTCCTGCAATTCGGTGTGGAGCCGAAGTGCGATCTGGTTCGCCATCGTACCCGATGGACAAAACAGGGCGGCTTCTTTGCCAAAGATTCTGGCCGATCGTTCCTCCAGGCGGCGGACGGTCGGGTCTTCTCCGAATACATCGTCGCCGACTTCAGCGGAGAACATGGCCTCCAGCATGCCGGGTGTCGGTTTGGTGACGGTGTCACTGCGCAGATCGATGATCGGTTCTTTCGTCATAGGAGGGTCTTGTATGACGAAGATACAGCTAGCCTGGCAACCCGAAATAAAAAGCCCCGCTAAAGCGGGGCTGGAAACTAGTTCTTTTCTGGTGTAACTGGAGCCGGTTCCTGCATCTTGCTTGCCGGTGGACCCTGCTGGCCACGGCGACGGTCTTTCATCTTCTCCCGACGCTCCATCCTGTTTTGCTGATATTTGTCGAATTGCTCGGGCGTCAGGATCTGGATGAGTTGTTTGTCCATTTCTTCCCGCCGCTGGCGCATGGCATCCCGGTTGTTGACCAACTGCTCTTCCCGTTTCAGCATCACATCGTAGATCTTCTGAGTTTGCTCGTCGGTCAGGCCTAACTGCGCTTTCATCCGTTGTGATGAATGTTCGGCGCGTTGCTCTTTGGTCATCTCGTTGCGCGGGCCGCCTTGTTGTGAAAAGGCAGAGGTCGCGATGAATAATGCGCCGGCAAGCAGCAGGATCGTCCGGTTTTTCATGGTCGTTGGAATTGCGGGTTTGACGAAGATAATATCCTTCGGTTTAATTCCGCATGCGAATAATCAGGATTCCATCCCGGATCGGGGCTAGAAAATGATCGGCCTGCGGATCTGCATGCACGGCATCGTTGAATGCTGCCAGCGCCCGGGTGTCGGCATCCATCTTTTCCTGAGGTTGAACAATTTTACCACTCCACAGGACATTGTCAGCCAGGATCCAACCACCCGGTTGCATGCGTTCGCGCACCAGTCGATAATAGTTCGGATAATTCCGTTTGTCCGCATCAATGAACACCAGATCGAACATTCCCTCGATCTGCGGAATGACTTCCATCGCGTTGCCGCAATGGAGCCGGATGCGGTCTTCGAATCCGGCCCGCTGAATATAGCGACGGACCATGGGTGTCAATTCATCGTTGATGTCGATCGTCTCGAGCACTCCTCCATCCGCCAAGCCCTCCGCCAGACAAAGCGCCGAATAACCGGTGTACGTGCCGATCTCCAGGATACGGCGTGGGCGCACCATGCGACTGAGCATGGACAGGAAGCGACCTTGTACATGTCCCGACAGCATGCGGGGCATCAGCACCTTGCTCCAGGTCTCCCGGTTGAGTTCCTGCAGGTAGTCAGGTTCAGGAGAAGTATGAGCTGCCACGTATTCGGCAAGCTCTACTGGGAGGAAATCCATGCCGGTTTAGTTCCAGTCAACTGCTTCGCCGATGTAGCAAGCCTTCACATTTTCGATCCGGTGCGTGGTGCCGCTGGTGCCGTATTTGTCGACGAAAGCAATGACACGCGTGTTGGACCGGTTAATGCCCGTCAGACTGATCGTGTACGTACGAACGAATTCGTTCCCGCTGCTCATGAGATTCTGCGGAATGATATCGCCGGCCAGTCCTGCATCGGTGGCGATGCGCTTGAGCACGTATTCATGACGATAGTTGCGCAGATAGGTGGTATCAAGATAGTAAGGTGAGGCAGGGTCCGGGGAAGTACCGTACTGGCTGAAAGCGTTTTGTTGATCGTAGGTCGTATCCGAGGTCTGAATGGCATCCTGGACAAGGAAAACATGCAGGCGGTAGTCGCCAAGCAGGTCGTCGGAAAAACCAACGTGTACCGCGAGCTTCAACGTATTGCCGGTGACATCACTGGCCTCGAGCGCAAGACCGCAGCGTGGGATAGCGCCTAAAGCCGCATTTACATTGGCTGGCCAGAATGTTGGAAAGATGTCGCTGAAGTCGGTGACTGTCCGGTTCAACATGCCGGAAGGATAAAAGGACGACGGATTGAACAGCGTATCGAGGTAATTAGCCCCGGTCAACAGATTGGTAATCGAGGAATCCACCATAGGATCCCCAACGTGAATACTCGCCGCCCATACGCGTCCTGGATTGAAGGTCACCAAACTGTCGACGATCAGGTGCGAAGCAGGACAAAGACCGTTTCCGGCCTGGGTGAATTGCTCGATCAGGACGTTCTGTTTGAACGAAGCGGGTACCGGGGAGATCGGCGGCAGGTTGCCGGGATTTTCAAGAACACCTTCCTCTTTATTGCAGCTACTCAACAACAGGCCGGCCAGCAGAAGGTGATAAAAGGAGCGGAAACGCATAGTGCGGATTTAGACTCGTAAAATAAGCGGTTCTAACCTTGTTTTTCAAATGAAATCATCGGTTAATGGCATTGATTTCGGCTATCTTTGCCCAAAATCCTTCGGAAATGAAGCAATTTTCACTGCTCCTGAATATTGTCCTGACATTAGCGGTAGCGTACCTCTATTACCTCCATTATTCATCCAAGAGCGGAGCGGTAACGGAGGAGGTTAAGCCCCTCGCGCTTCCTGCGGCTTCCCAGCAATCAGGCGGTATTCTATTCCTGAATTCGGATACATTGCTTGACCAGTACGATTACTTCACGGAAAAACGGAATCAACTGGATGCCCGACAGGAGAAGATCAGAAGTGAACTTTCCACGGAGAAGGAGCGACTGGATGCCTCGATCCAGTTATACCAACAGCAGGCGGTCGGCATGACCGATCAGGAAAGGCAGAAAAAAGAAGAAGAGTTGATGATGAAGCAGCAATCGCTGATGGATCGCCGGGAAAAATTGCTGGCGCAATTGGATGATGAGCAGGCTAAATCGACGGAAGAGCTCTTCAACCGGCTAACGGCATTTCTTCGGACATACATTAGCGATAAGAATGTCAATTTCGTCTTGGGCTATCAGAAAGGCGGCGGCATCCTCTTTGCCAACGATAGTCTTGACATCACACAACAAGTGGTCGATGGGCTGAATAAGGCATATGCGGCGGAGAAAAAGTAAGCCCGGTTCAGCGGTCTTCGCGTCGGATCTCTTCGCCTTTGTTGTACCAGACGGTAGCTAATCGCTTTCCACGGCTGTCGAATTCTTTCCACTTGCCATCGACGAAATAGTGGATGTACTCTTCCTCCATGGTCAGCCTCGCTTTTCCACTGCTCTTTCGCTTCCCATTTTCGTGGTAGTACCGGGTCTGGATAAACTTGGCACGGTAGTGTTCTTTCTTTAAAAGTTGCCCTGTCGGACTGAAGTATCGCCAAGTACCCCGCTCCTTTCCGTTCCGATACTTACCAGTGCTTTCGATCTTCGTTTTCAGGCTATCCGACCAGATCGTCCACTTTCCGTGTGGTTGCTGGTTCTTGTAAGGACGGTCGGGATCCCCGGTGGTTTGTGCATGAATCAATCTGGACGTTAGCAACAACGCCAGGAAGCCAATCGAGCGTACAACCGCAATTCGCTTCATTGGAACAGCAATTTAAAGTAGAATGACGGAGAACGGAATCGGTCGCGAAGATCGATGTCCTCGAACATGCACGTGATGGTTTCCCGCAGGGTTGGGTTCTTCTTCGCTTTGCGTACGACCAGATCAAAGAGCCAGGCTTGCCTGCTGAGTTGTTGCATCCGGCGACTTAGCCGGATCTCCGGCCACAGGCGCCGATAAATTTCCGCATCATAAGCAGCCAGGGAGGTTGAGTCGAATTCGCCTTGCGCAAAGGCCTTATGCAGTATACCAGCAGCGACTTCCCCGCTCAGCATGGCGTTGCCGATCCCTTCTCCGGTAAATGGATCGATGAGTGAAGCAGCATCACCGGTGAGCATCATGCGGTTGCCCGACAGTTTCCTGCGAACGGAGCCCAGGGGCAGCCCCCAGCCACGTACATCGCCTTCCAATTCGGCGTGAGCGAATCGCGCATGCAGTTCCGGATGCTGTCGGATCGCATGCTGCATCATGGCTTTCAGGTCAATTCTCCTGCGGGAGACCTCGCTACTTAACATGCCGACACCCACATTCGCCATACCGTTAGCCATAGGGAAGATCCAGAGGTAACCAGGGAGAAACTCCTTTAAAAAATGCAACTCGATGAAATGGTCGGCGTGTAAGCCCTGCACATTCCGGTAATAAGCACGGATGCCGGCACAATAATGACCCGGGTCTATGGTGCGGGTATTCAATTCGCGGTTGACCAGCGAACGGTCTCCGTCAGCGCCGACCACCACATCGGCCGTTACGACATGTTCCTGGCCATCTTGATGGAAGGTGATTTCAGCCTGTTCCGGGGTTACGCGGAGGGATTTCGCTTCCCATCCTTGTCGAAAGGTCGTGTAGGTGGCATCGAGTTTTTTCAACAGCCAGGCATCAAAGTGCAGACGGCGTGAAAGGAAACCAGGTGGATGTTTCAGGGAAGCCAGGTTGGAACTGAACGGGATATCCACGGCATGTCCGCCCGGCGAAACGAATCGGACACCATAACTGCCAACGAATTCGGACTGATTCGAAGCAAGTTCGTTGATCCACTCCGGATCCAGATTCCGCAGTACCTGCACGACTTTACCGCTCAGGGCGTCGCCACAGATTTTATCGCGGGGGAAGACCGCCTTGTCAACCAGCAGATGCCGGATGCCCTGCCGCGCCAGTGCCAGAGCTGTACCGGAACCGGCTGGACCGGCTCCGAGTATCACAACCGGAAAGTGTTCAGATGACGAATGTCCCACTGGTCAAAGTTAAGGGAATGTCTATGTAAAACTTGATCGGGTATTTTCGGTTACTTTGTATGGTGAGTAAACGATTCGTGATCCGTGTTTACGGCATATACATCAACGAACGGGAAGAAGTCCTGTTGAGCGACGAGTTCATTTACGGACGGGAAGTGACCAAGTTCCCCGGCGGGGGCCTCGAATTCGGTGAAGGTACCCGGGAGTGCCTCGAGCGTGAAATGATGGAGGAGACCGGTCATCGGTTCGAGGTTTTGGATCATTTGTACACAACCGATTTTTTTGTGCCGTCCGCCTTTGATCCTCAGATCCAGGTGATGAGCATCTATTACCGTATGCGACCGCTGGAAGAATTCAGGATGGAAACGCGTGACCGGCCGTTCGATTTCGTGACGTACACGGAGAACGCGCAGGTCTTTCGATGGAAATCCATTCACGGTCTTGTTCCGTCGGATATGACGCTGGTGATCGACCAGAAAGTTGCGGGACTGATCAAGGCTTCCTGATTCCGGGCCACTGTTTTAGCTGTACAAATCCGTCATTCCTCAATTTTGATTCCAGGGCTTTTCGCTCTTTCGGATCCGGCGGTTCTGAAGCGAGGACACGATAGTTTCGATGTTCCTGCGGGCCGTCAACGAGGATATAAACTTCGGACAGGTGGTACTCCAGGCTGATCTGGGTGGCCATGTAGAAAGCGTGTTTCCAGTGTTCTGTTGACCAGACCTGCAGATAGTCGCTTCCCAGTTCGACTTTCTGCCCGAATACGTCCCAGACCTCTCCGTCCTGCATGAGAGAATCGGACAAGGGGATCCGGTCGAACAGGCTCAGTTGCCGGATCGTGACCGGTACGACCCCAAAGGGAACCATGCCCAGCTTGTTGGCGGCAGCGCGCGACAAGTCGATGATGCGACTCTTCACGAACGGGCCACGGTCGTTGATGCGGACGATCGCCGATCGGCCGGTCTTCTTGTTTGTTACAAGTACGATGCTGTTGAACGGTAGATTGCGGTGAGCGGCTGTGAAGTCGCCTTTGTCATAGTATTCTCCGTTGCTGGTTTCCTGTCCGTGAAACCGGTCGTGATAGAAGGAAGCTTTCCCCGCTTGCGAAGCGGAATCTCCTGCAGCGATGACGGATGATAAGCCCGGTTGCTGAAGGAGGATGAATAGATAGTGTAAAAGGAAGAGGGGATGCACGGCGAGGCTCAAGTTACTCAATCCTGCAGCCCTTGACAAATCAACTGACCAAGCGATGGCGAATGATGCCGTCGATCTTCTTGAATAGTTCCTGCGGAAGGAAGTTCCGCCAGTTCAGTTCACTCAACTCGCCTCCGCTGATCGTGTAATAATCGAGGTTGAAGCGGTTCATTTCTTTCGCGACGTGCTCGCGAAAGTTGACGAACGCGATCCATCCGTCCTCCACTTCCTGAAACCATTCTTCATAGTAGCAATCGTCGGAGCCATGAAAATTGAGCACGTTTTCACCGATGAGGATGAACTTGTTGATGCCTTCTCCCAGCATGGATTCAATGACATCGCGTTTGAGGAACATGATGTCGTTGTACAAGGCGTCGTTCCATTCACCGATCAGTTCAATGATCGCGAAGCCGCGTTCATATTCTGCGAAAAGGATCTTGAGGTATAGCGTATTGGATCCGAATTGGTCCCATTGCGGATGAATGTAATAGTTGTAAACCGTGTTCGTGTATTCGAACTCGCTATACTCGGTGCCATAAAAAGGGGATCGTTCGTCTTGGGCCGCGGAGTAATACCCCGACCAATTGTAGAACGGTTCAATATCCTGCATGACTACCGCTAATTTACAAAAAATCAGCGGGAGCAGAACGTCCGATCAATCACGCCGGTAATGTGCCAGTGCTTTCCGAACTGAGCCAAATTTGTTCAACAAGTCACCGGCTTCGATCGCGTTGATGTTGAGGGCGTTCATCAGCATTTTGGTTCCGCGGGTGATCAGCTTGTTATTGGTGAGCTGCATGTCGACCATCTGGTTTCCCTGTACGCGGCCGAGTTGGACCATGACCGAGGTGGAGATCATATTCAGCACGAGTTTCTGTGCTGTTCCGGCTTTCATCCGGGTGCTACCCGTAACGACTTCCGGCCCGACGATGATTTCGATCGGGTAGTGCGCCGCCTTGGCTACGGGTGTTCCGGGGTTGCAGGCGATCGCGATGGTTAGGATCTGGTTTTGTTTGCAGCGTTCCAAAGCGCCTACCACGTAAGGTGTAGTTCCTGATGCGGCAATGCCGATCACCACATCGTCCGGACAGATATCATGTTGTTGCAGATCGTTCCAGCCTTTTTCAGGATCATCTTCCGCGAATTCGACGGCCTTCCGAATGGCGGCATCTCCGCCGGCTATAAGTCCGATCACCCGCCCGTGTTCCAGGCCATAGGTTGGAGGGAGTTCCGATGCATCGACTATCCCGAGGCGACCGCTGGTCCCGGCGCCGAGGTAGAAGAGTCGGCCGCCTTTTCGCATCTTTTCGGTGATCAGGATGACTACCGTCTCGATCCGATGCAGGATCTTTTCGATGGCAAGCGGAACCGATTGATCTTCTTTGTTAATGGCCGCAAGAAGGTCATATACCGGCAATTCGTCGAGATTGCGGTAGGGGGAATCTTTTTCTGTGATCTTTTCAGCCATAAATAGTGAAAGGCGTTTTCTTGCGCCCGGAATTTTCGCCGGGTCATTACAAATGCGGTGCCAATTTACTTATAAAGCGGAAACCGAAGCGGATCGGCTTCGTGCATCATCCTGTACACCGAATCGGTAACGTCCTCAGCATTCGGTTTGGAGAAGTAATCTCCATCGGATCCATAGGCAGGGCGGTGAGCCTTCGCGGTAATAGTCACTGGCGCACTGTCGAGGTACTGAAATCCCTGCTGCTCTTCCAGGACTTGTTGCAGCAGATACGCGCTTGCGCCACCCGGTACATCTTCATCCAGGATAACCAGGCGGTTGGTTTTGCGCAGGGATTCAACAACAGCATGCTCCCGGTCGAAGGGTAGGAGAGACTGTGCGTCAATGAGTTCGACCGAAATGCCGAGCTCGCGCAGCATCAGGATGGCTTCCTGGGCAATGCGTACACAGGAACCGTAGGTAAGCAAGGTCACATCGGATCCGGGTTCCAGCAGCTCCACTTTACCTAGCGGAATCCGGTATTCACCCAAGTTCGAAGGAAGACGTTCTTTCAAACGGTAACCATTGAGACACTCTACGATCAAACCGGGTTCATCACCGGCGAGTAGCGTATTGTAAAACCCTGCTGCCTGGGTCATGTTACGGGGGGTCAGCACATGGATGCCACGCAGGGAATGTAGGATCATGCCCATGGGGGAGCCGCTGTGCCAGATTCCTTCCAGACGATGGCCACGGGTGCGTATGATGACCGGGGCTTTTTGTCCTCCTTTGGTACGGTACTGCAGGGTAGCAAGATCGTCACTGAGTATCTGCAAGGCGTATAGCAAATAGTCCAGGTATTGAATCTCCGCGATCGGACGAAGTCCGCGCAAGGCTAGTCCGATGCCCTGACCGGCAATCGTAGCCTCGCGGATACCCATATCGGCAATGCGTAGTTCACCGAACTTGGCTTGTAATCCGGCAAATCCCTGGTTGACGTCGCCGATCTTTCCAACGTCTTCACCGAACGCGACCAGGCGCGGGTCTCGGGAAAAGAGCGCTTCGAAATTCGCCTGCAGGACTTCCCGTCCGTCGACCAGGGGAGCGTCCTCCGCATACCGGACTGCAATGGCTTCGACTTTGGTAGCCGCTTCGTCCGATGTGCTGTGTAGCCTGGAATTGTAGCGATCGGCATTGATAGCACGGAACCGTTGGTCGAATTGTACCAAAGCGGTCCTGGCCGGAGAAGTCTCTCCACGGGTAAGGCGCAGCGCCTTGTGCAGGGTAGTGGCAATGTCGCGTCGGGACGGATCCAGCGACTTGTTCATTGCCTCGGCGGCTTGTAAAAGAGCGGATGACTGGTCGCTGGACTGCGCGAGATCTTCCAGCAGGGTAGTTAGTTCCTGCATGTCGAGCCGGATAGGTCCGAGGAAACGGTCCCAGGCACGCCGGCGGGCATCGGTTACGCTCTTCTTGGCTTCCGATTCGATCGCGTCACATTCTTCTGCGGTAGCGATGGCGGAGGAGATCATCCACTCCCGCATTTTCCGGATGCAGTCGTACTCTTCTTCCCACTGCAGACGTTCTTTCGATTTGTAACGTTCGTGGGAACCGGAGGTGGAATGACCCTGCGGCTGTGTTACCTGTTGGATATGAAAGAGGACCGGAACATGCTCTTCGCGGCAGATCCGGATACCCTGTTCGTACATTTCACAGAGACCCGGGTAATCCCAGCCTCTGGCACGCAGGATCACATAGCCTTCTCCTTTTTCATTTCGCTCAAACCCCCGGAGGATTTCCGAAATGTTCTGTTTCGTGGTCTGGTGCTTCGCCGGTACCGAGATGCCATAGCCATCGTCCCAAACGCTGATCGCCATTGGGATCTGTAAAACGCCGGCAGCATTGATGGATTCGAAAAAGAGGCCTTCGGAGGTACTGGCATCGCCGATGGTGCCGAAAGCGACTTCGTTTCCGTTCACCGAGAAACCCTTCACAGCCTGCAAGCCCGGGTTATTGCGGTACAGCTTGGATGCCCATGCCAGTCCGACCAGTCGGGGCATTTGTCCTGCGGTAGGGGAGATATCGGCTGATGAATTCTTTTGCCTGGTAAGATCTTTCCAGCTACCGTCATCGGTCAGGTTGCGTGTGGCAAAATGCCCGTTCATGGAACGGCCCGCTGAGGCAGGCTCGTCTTCCAGACTCGGAGTAGCATAAAGTTGAGCAAAGAACTTTTCGATATCGGATTCCCCGATGGCGAACATCAGGGTCTGGTCTCTGTAATATCCGGATCGGAAGTCTCCCTCGCGGAATTGTTTCGCAAGTGCCAGTTGCGCCACTTCTTTTCCATCGCCGAAGATTCCGAACTTGGCTTTGCCTGTGAGGACTTCTTTTCTCCCCAGCAGTGAAGCCTGTCGGCTTTCGTTGGCGAGACGATAATCGTTCAACACTTCCAGCCGAAAGGCTGAAAAATCCGGCGTATTTGTCGGGGAAGAAGGAGCGTGCTGTTTCATGAAATCGGCCTAAAAGTGCCCAAAACCGAACAAATATAACAAATCAGGGCCGAACGATTCACAACTGTTTCAAGTATAAAACCGTCAGAACATGACAAAACTCTTGTTTTCCCGGATTGTTTCTGAGGTATATTTGCAACAATGCGTTCCCTACTGGCGATACTTGTCAGCCTGATGACCCTGCTCCAAGCGTCGAGCTCCCTGGTCATTTTTTCCGGCTTTCGCTTGAACCAGGATTTCATTGCCAAGAATCTTTGTGAGAACCGCTTCGTTCCCAAATCGCATTGCCACGGCAGTTGTCATATGATGAAGGAAATGAAGAAAGAGGAACAACGGGAAGAACGCTCCGGAGGAAATGTGCAGTCGGGCGGAGAGGTTGTTTACATTCCCCATCAAGCAACAGCTTTGGTTTCCACTGCCGGTTTTGTTACATCACTTCCGAGTGAATATTTGATCGGATCTACCACCGCTTTTTCTAAGCCGCTTTGTCGGCCACCTGCGGTCTGAATGCGGCCCCGGTAAAGCACGCTTTACCGGTTATTTTCTGCTTCGTTACAACCACACTATTGCATCACAGATTCAGGAGCGATTCAGCCTTTGAAGCTGTCTGATCCTGAATGAATGCAATTGTTTGGTGAAGTCTGCAGAATCCATTCAGTTTAATCCATCAAGTAACCCCTTCAATGAAATCCAATCTCCTTAAATACGCCATCCTGTCCGTATTCGCCCTCACGACCGTTTTCAGCTCTTGTAAGAAAGACGAAGACGACGATCAACCGACACCGACCACCGGTTCATTGTCTTTCGAACTGACACATAAGGTTGGTTCGGACCCTCTGGTGCAGAACACCGTGACCTATGTCAACCTGGATGGTGATTCGTTTATCGTGACGAAGTTCCGGTATTATATCTCCAATGTAGTATTGAAGAAAGCGGACGGAAGTACCTATGCTCCGTCGGAATGTTATTACCTCGTGGATGATTCGGTGTCAAGCTCGAAAACCTTCACGATTTCCGATATTCCGGTAGGCGAATATACTTCCATGACCTTTTTGCTGGGAGTAGACAGTACCCGTAATTGCTCCGGTGCCCAGTCGGGCGCGCTCGACGCCCTCAACGGAATGTTCTGGAGTTGGAATAACGGTTACATTTTCCTGAAGCTGGAAGGCATGAGTTCCTCCGCCTCCGGTGGTATGTTCATGTATCACGTGGGTGGTTTCAAAGGAACGACCAACGCGATCCGGACCATTGCACCTGACTTCAACGGGGACGTCGTCGACATGCGAGCCGGAAAGACTTCCACCATCCATATGGTAGCGAACCTTGCGGAATTGTTCGCCAATCCTACGACTATTGATATTGGTACACTGAGCATGATCCATATGCCGAGCGCGGAAGCGGTCACCCTGGCCGACAACTACGCCGACATGTTCCGGGTCGATCATATCCACAACGACTGACCGAATGCGTCTGTCTCTGAGACTTTATCGGGTTATCCTCCTGATGGGAGCCGGAATCGTTCTGTTCGTTGGGTGCGGGCAGGATGAGTCCACGGAGCTGCAACTGCCCTCGGACGGTGATGGACTCACCGAAGCCGATGTGGAGTTGCGGCTCCCGGCCGGTTTCCCTGCGCCGTACTATACCACTGCCACGAATCCGATTACCCTGGATGGATTCCGACTTGGCCGGAAACTGTTCTACGATCCAATACTCTCACGCGACAGTACGATTTCCTGCGCTTCCTGCCACCAGCAGTTCGCGGGATTCTCGCACCTGGATCATGACCGGAGCCATGGTATCGACGGACTATTCGGAATTCGCAATGCCCCGAGTCTTGCGAACCTTATTTGGAAGGATGAGTTGATGTGGGATGGTGGAGTGAACAACATAGAAGTACAGCCCATCGCGGCCATCACCAATCCCGTCGAGATGGACGACAATCTGGCGAACATCCTGGGTAAGCTGAACCGCCATCCCGAGTACCCGGCCTTGTTTAAACGAGCATTCGGTACCGACTCCATTACTTCGCAACGAATGCTGAAAGCCATGGCCCAGTTCATGAGCCTGTTGAACAGTTCAAATGCCAAGTACGATCGGGTGAAGGCGGGAACGGAGTCGTTTTCGCAGTTGGAACAGGATGGCTATGCATTGTTTCAAGCCAAATGTGCCAGTTGTCACGCGGAGCCCCTGTTCACCGACAATTCGTATCGCAACAATGGTTTGACTCCATCGCCTGTGTTCAATGATTCCGGCCGGGCACATATTACCGGTATGCCGGCTGATCGTTACAAATTCAAAGTGCCCAGTCTGCGGAACGTGGAAGTCAGCAGACCGTACATGCACGATGGACGATTCCTTGTACTGGATCAGGTTCTCAATCATTATAACTCGGGTATCCAGGCATCCGCCACACTTGATCCGCTCCTGACCGGCGGTATTCCGCTTACTGCCGACGAGAAAACAGCGCTGATCGCCTTCCTGAAGACCCTGACAGATCAGTCGTATCTGCAGGATCGTCGGTTTGCGGATCCATTCCAGCCTTGAGTGGTGAAGTGCATTTTCGTAACCGGAGAACTGCTCCAGAGCGGTAGGCATCCTGCTTTATGCGTGATACCGGTCATCGGGCTGCTGTCGGTCATAAATTAATTTCGCATCATTAGGACATTCGGACTCGCTTGTCCTGTTGATGATTCAATCCTTGCAACCATGCGTTTTTCCGTAGATCGAATTGTTGTTTCCGTCCTGCTGTCCCTCTTATTGTTAGCCGGATCAGCAACAGCCTGTGAAATGTGCAACTGCTATCTCGGAATCAATCCGAATTATAATCAGCACATGATCGGCGTGAATTTCCGTCACCGCGTGTATCAAGGAGTGCATGTACATCAGGCCAGTGACGGTCACAATCATGTGCATCCGGGGGAAGTGACGCCGACGATCCGGGAGAATTTTCAAACCACCGATCTGAACCTGCGGCTCTATCCTTTGCCGGAATTGCAACTTTTCGTCAATCTTCCCTACAGCTACAATTACATCGAGACGAACGGAATGGTCACCGATGTGATCAAAGGATTTGGCGATGCTTTCATCTTGGGCCAGTATCAGGTGCTGAACACGATGCCCGATTCGGACAATGTACGTCATCGGGTTTTTCTTGGGGGCGGTGTAAAAGCACCAAGCGGCGTGTACGACAAGCCTTCCGATGACGGTGAAGTCGAAGCGCACTACCAGCCCGGAACTGGCACATGGGATTTGTTATTGGCGGGTAGTTACCTGCTGAAATGGCGGCAATGGGGCGCTAGTAGCGATGTCACTTTCCGCACCGGGAGAAAGAACGATCTGGGTTATCACATGGGCGATCGGTTTAATGTTAATACTTCCATATTTCATCAGTTTGTTGTTAAGGATTGGACGATGCTACCCAGCCTGGGAGCGTTTTTCGAGCAGGCAGGTGAGGATAAGCAGGATGAACTGACGGTCAGCAATACTGGCGGTTGGGGCGTGTTGGGGAGTGCCGGTTTCGATCTCTATTATGGTCGTACCTCTCTCCACCTGGCCGGACAACTGCCATTGGGCCAGGATCTTGTCGGTACCCAAACCGAGAATAAATTCCGCCTGATTGCCGGTCTCCAGTTTGCTTTTCGCTGAGTTATTTAACTGGAATTCAATGCATTAAAATTTCATTAAAGCCGCTGATTTCGGGGGTATATTTCTGTTTTACAATTAACCCGGACTGCGAACCGGTCAAAGCCACCTATGAGCATTCGTTACTCCCTCAACAACAGGGTAAGGCTACTGCTTTACCTATTCATTTTCTCTTTCAGTGTGCCGACGTCGGTTTGGGGCGCTGAAGCACCTTGGAAGGAGACGACACCCGATAAGATACCGAATCGCGAACTGCGAACGGATCTGCCAGTTTCTTATCGAAGCTTTGAGCTCGACTTATCCGTGTTGCAATCCAAACTGCAGCAAGCGCCAATGGAAGTCCCCGGACAACCGTTCGTGTCTTCCCTGGTGATC
>ERZ724521.464-NODE-464-length-18255-cov-6.144615_pt1 | contig 18255 bp, 18 predicted proteins | sample MGYA00376054_ERZ724521 | MGnify/ENA primary metagenome ERZ724521 (study PRJEB28724, sample SAMN07190883) | activated sludge metagenome | isolation source: activated sludge of sewage treatment plant in Hong Hong | place: Hong Kong | collected 2016-03-17 ... | reverse complement strand
TCATGTCTGCTCGTTGGCCCCGACAAATTCTCTTCGGCGATATCGACGCCATGTTTGCCTCGGCCGCCGTGCTCGCCGATCCGTCGTTGGCAGGAAAACCGGTCGCGGTAGGAGGCCCGCCCCCACGCGGCATTATTGCGGCCGCCAGCTATGCGGTCCGGCGATTCGGCGTCCGCTCCGCTATGCCGACCATTCAGGCGCTGCGCCTCTGCCCTCAGCTGATCCTCGTCCCACCTGACCGGCCGCTCTATACGAGGCTCCATCGTCAGCTTCAAGGAGTCACCAACCGGTTTTTTCCTGAAACCGAGTGGACGAGTATCGATGAATTTTATGCGGACACGACGAGACTACAAACCCGTCATCCCGATCCCCGATTGTTAGGGCAGACGCTCAAGGACGACATTCTCCGCACGACGGGCCTCACCTGCACGATTGCCCTGGCCTCCGGAAAAACCGTCGCCAAGATCGCCGCCGATGCGCACAAGCCGGACGGGCTGGCGGTGATCGAGCCGGGCGCGGAAGCCTCCTTCTTGGCCCCGCTGCCGATTCGTTCGTTGCCGGGCATGGGTCCCAAATCCACAGAGGCAGTCGAGCGCCTGGGAGTGAAGACGATCGGCGACCTCCTACTTCCTCGCTTCGAATCAGCGCTTCTGCGCTTACTGAGCACCCGCCTGGCAGCTTGGCAAGCGCTTGCGTACGGCCTCGATTCAGACCCGGTGGTGCCGGACCGTGAAGCCAAGAGCGTGAGCCATGAGACCACCTTCGAGGAAGATACGAACGATCCGGCCGTCCTGGAGCCCATCGTCCATGGGTTTCTTGAACTCCTCACACACGACCTTCGACAGGACGGGTTGGCCACCGGCGCCTTCACAGTGAAACTGAAGGATTCGCAGTTTCGCATCACCACGCGGCAACGGAAGTTCGCCACGCCGCTGAACTATGATCCCGACATGTGGCCGGACATTCGTCTGGCTTTGAAAAACTTGCTACAGCCGCGATCGCGATATCGCCTCGTGGGCCTCGGCCTGTCGGATCTGGTTCCGGCTCTTGAACCGCTGTTCGACCGTCGTCAACGCGATGCGGTAGCTGCCCTGGATAAACTGATCGAGCGACATGGCGCAGGAGTCATTCGCCTGGGCGCCCTTCCTCTGGATGACGAGGGGAAGAAGAAACGAAGACATCCCCCACCCGTCTGACTTCGCGAGCGCCTGACGTTCACCACGGATTCGTGGTGGCGGACTTTTTCTTCATCCTGCTAAGATGCATGATTGGATTGACGCCGAACATGATGCCCACAAAAGTCACCACACGCGAGGAATTGGCTTCCCTGCTGGCGGAACACCGTCGGCAGCAGCACCGGATCGTCTTCACGAACGGCTGCTTCGATCTCATGCACATCGGCCATGTCCGTTACCTGCAGGCGGCCCGCGATCTCGGTGAGGTGCTCATCGTCGGGGTGAATTCCGACACCTCCGTACGCGCCCTGCACAAGGGTGCTGATCGTCCCATCGTGCCGGATGTCCAGCGGGCCGAGGTCCTTGCGGCGCTGGCCTGCGTGGACTACGTGGTCATTTTCCCTGAACCGGATCCCGGTGCGCTCATTGCGACCCTCCAGCCGGATATTCTGGTCAAGGGCGGCGACTGGCCGCTCGACCGGATCGTCGGCCGGGACACGGTGGAAGCGCGCGGCGGACACGTCCAAACCATCCCGCTCGTCCCCGGGGTCTCAACCACCACACTGGTACAACGCATTCGCTCCACCACGGCGTAAGGATTTCGTGCCACCTGTCGTACCACTGCATCTGACGAACTGGCTCGCGCCGGCACGAGAAGCCCTTCACTCCGGCTCAGGCAAACCCTGCCTCATGGGCTTACACGGCTCAACGACCGGTTTCGGCCTCGCCCTGCTCACGCAGAGCGTGCCTTCCCAACCACTGGCTGACCGCTCCTGGCTGGTCGTCACCAAGACAGACGACGAGGCGGAGCGCCTCTATCGAGACACGCTTTTTTTCCGCACCCTCTTCGGGCAATCGGGCGACGACCTCGCACTCTTCCCCAAATGGGAAACGTTGCCGTATGAATCGACCGTCCCCCACATCGATCTGGTCGCCCGCCGCATGCAGACGTTGCACCGGCTCTGCACGACCGCTCGCACGGTCCTGTTCACCTCCGTCCCGGCCCTGACCCAGCGCGTGCTTCCGGCATTGGTGTTCACCGATGCCCTGCTTTGCTTTCAACCCAACGGAACACTGGAACGGGACACGCTCGTGTCCGGCCTGCTGCGCCTGGGATATCGCAAAGGTTCGGTGGTGGAAATTCCCGGCGAATTCAGCATCCGCGGAGGCATCGTCGACATTTACTCGACGGCCTATCCCGATCCGTTGCGGGTGGAGTTTCTCGGCGACACCATCGAATCCATCCGTTTTTTCGATCCGGCCACCCAAAAGTCGACCGACAAGATCAAGCAGGCCTGGGTGCTACCCGCGCGGGAATTGATCCGTCCCGAAGACGCACCCGATGCACTCGCGCCACTGACCGCCGATGCCGAATGGCATGCCCCGTCCGTCTATGGCGCCATGGACAGCCTCTTGGATTATTTTCCGCAGCCTCCCGTACTGGTGCTGGATCAGCCCGACACCTTGAAAGCCCACACGGCGGAATGTTGGCAAGCCATTGAGGAAGGGTATCTGCGTCACGAAGATCGTTCCGACCCAAACCCATACCCGACGCCCGATCAGCTCTATCTCACCTGGGATCAGATTCGTGCCGCAACGGAAAGGTATGCGACGCTCGCCCTTGAGCCGCTCACCGCGCCGGACGCGAGTTGGGAGCCGGTGATGACCTGCCCGGCGCAAACCCCGGCGAGTGTGGGACTCGGTCAGCGCGGGACCGCCTTCAGCCATACGTTAGAAGTGCTCGATCAACTGCGGGAGGGCGGTCCGGTCGTCCTGGTAGCTCGCAGCCAGGGTCAGGTTGGCCGATTGCTGGCACTGTTCGGCGAACATGATCGGCCGGCCGTGGAGTGGAAACCCTCGGCGCTCGCCGCCGGCGGCGCGCAGAAGGCGCCGTTTTCGGTCTTGAACGGCGACGTGTCGGCCGGCTTCCTCTCTTCCGAGCTACGCCTGGTCGTGCTGACGGAAGAAGAACTGTTCGCGAAGGGGGCCCGCCACAAGCCGCAACACAAGAGCAAGGCGGCGACCTTTCTTTCCTCGTTAGAGGATCTGAACGTCGGTGATTTCGTGGTGCACGTGCAATACGGCATCGCCAAATACCAAGGACTGCGCCGGCTCTCGGTCCAGGACTTCGACAGCGACTTCCTGGTGCTCGAATTCGCCGGAACGGACAAGCTCTATGTACCGCTCGACCGGCTGAATCAGGTGCAGCGGTACGCGGGGGCCGACGCACATGTTCCACGACTGGACCGGCTCGGCGGGACGAGTTGGGCGAAAACGACCGCGAAAGTCAAAAAAGACATCGAAGAAATGGCGCACGAGCTCGTCGAGCTCTATGCGAACCGGGAACTGGTCCATCGGACGTCCTACGGCAAAGACAGCACGCTCTACCACGAGTTTGAGGCAGCCTTCGAATATGAAGAAACGCCTGACCAGCGGAAAGCAATCGAGGACATCACCCACGACCTGGCCTCCACCAAGCCGATGGATCGCCTGGTGTGCGGCGATGTGGGCTATGGCAAGACCGAAGTCGCCATGCGGGCGGCATTCAAAGCGGTTGAGGAAAACCGGCAGGTGGCCGTACTGGTGCCCACGACCCTCCTTGCCCATCAGCATTACGACAATTTCGTGGAACGGTTCGCCCCCTTCCCCACCCGTGTGGGACTAATTTCCCGGTTTCAATCGCCGAAGGAGACGAAGGCGATCATCAAAGATACGGCGGCGGGCCTGGTCGATGTGCTCATCGGCACCCACCGGCTCCTTCAGAAAGACGTGCAGTTTCGCAACCTCGGGCTCGTCATCATCGATGAGGAGCAATGGTTCGGGGTCAAGCACAAGGAACGCCTCAAGCAGTTGCGCACCCAAGTCGACGTCCTGACCCTGACGGCCACACCGATTCCCCGCACGCTCCAAATGACCATGACGAGTGTGCGCGACCTGTCGATCATCAATACCCCGCCGTCCGGGCGACTCGCCATTCGGACACAGGTGCTCCGCTTCAGCGAAAAAGCCATTCGCGAAGCGATTCTCCGCGAGCTCGGCCGCGGCGGGCAAACCTACTTCGTGCATAACCGCGTGGAAACCATGGAACGAATGGGCGCCTGGCTCCAGGAACTGGTCCCGGAAGCGCGCATCGTCATGGCACATGGCCAGATGGATTCCAAACCGTTGGAAGCCGTCATGCTGAAATTTTTTCATCGGGAGGCGGACATTCTGATCGCGTCCGCCATCATTCAGTCCGGGATCGATGTGCCGACGGCCAATACGATCATCGTCAATCGCGCCGATACCTTCGGGCTGGCGCAGCTCTACCAGCTGCGTGGCCGCGTGGGACGAAGCGGTGAGCAAGCCTACGCCTACTTCCTGGTGCCGGATGAAGGCAACTTGTCGGAGGATGCACAAAAACGACTCACGGCCATCCAACAATTTACCGAGCTGGGGTCGGGCTTTCGCATCGCCGCAGCCGATTTGGAAATTCGCGGGGCGGGCAATCTGCTCGGCAAACAACAATCGGGGCATATCGCCGCCATCGGCCTCGATCTCTATCTGCAAATGGTGGAACAGGCGGTACAGCGCCTCAAGGGCCACGTAGTGGAGGAAGAGCCGGATCCCGAGCTGCGACTCAGTGTCTCGGCCTATATTCCCGAGGACTATGTGGCCGACAGTCATCAACGGCTCTCCTTCTACAAGCGCCTGTCGTCCTGCGGACAACTCGGGGATCTCGCGCTCTTGCACGGAGAGATCGAAGACCGGTACGGGCATCCCCCGGATCCGGTCGAGCGGTTGTTCGAACTCATGCAAATCCGCCTCCTGGCGAAACAGCTCCGTCTCGCCTCCGTGGTCGAACAGCTCCACGCCGTCGTGATCACCTTCGATCCCAAGGCGAAAGTGTCGGAGACCGCCGTGCAGGCCCTCATGGACAAGTACAAAAAGCGGCTGCGATTCCTGTCACCGCTGTCGTTTGAACTCCAGATGCCGCATGACGACTGGAGTTTGGTCTTTCCAGAACTCAACGCAATCTTGCAAACCCTCCACGTCTGTGGTACCAACAACAAAGAACCGCAGAAAGGCTCGAGCTGATCTTCGCACTGGATGCTCTCTCCGACCGCATGACGTCACGGCACACAACTCATCATTCGCATTGGCACGTGGGACTGACCGGCGCGGCATTGGCGTTGTACGCACTCGGCTCATTGACTGGCTGTACGGAACCACCGCAGGAAGAGCCGGTGATCGCCATGATCAACGGACGCTCCATCACCCAGGCTGAGTTCGACATTCGCTGGGAAGAACTGTCGCAGGCCACCCGCGCCCGGTACGAAAAAGAAGGCGGAAAACGCCGGTTCCTCGATGAATTGATCATGCGCGAGTTGTTGATGCAGGAGGCGCGCAAGCAAGGGCTTGATCAATCGGACGAGATCCGCGAGAAGACGTTGCGGTACCGCGAACAGCTGATTCTGGATGAATTGCTGAAGGACCGGATCAAGACCAAGGTTGAGATCTCGAAGGAAGAACTGGACGCGTACCTTGAAAGACATGCCAACCAACTCCTGGCGAATCCCAAGGTGCAGGTCTCGGTCATGTTGCTGCCGAACGTGTACGCCGCCAAGGATCTGAAACGCCAGGTGGAAGCCGGCGGCAACTTCACGCGATTCGCCCTCCGGTATTCGATTGATGAGCGGAGCCGTGCCAAGGGCGGCGATCTGGGCCCCTACCGAAAGGGCTTGCTGGAGCCTGAACTCGAGGCGTTGATCCCCTCCATGCACCCCGGCGTGTTGAGTGATCCGATCAAGACCGACAAGGGCTACTATCTTATGAAGGTCAGCCCGTTGGAGCCGGAAATTCTGCAGGCGGATCAGGCGACCCGAGAACGGCTCCGTCAGGAACTGCTGGCCGAAAAACGGCGAAAGCGGCTGGACGACGTCTTCGCCGAACTCCGCACCGGTGCCACCATCCGCATGGCCGACGCCGCTCGCTACGTGACCGATGAACCAGGGCGGCAGTAACCCGGTACGCATCGAATACCCACGCGTTCCGTTTCGCTATTCTTCCCTCTTGTTCTTCGCAACAACGTTCCCCTTCTGAAGTCTCGATTGTGTACAATCCCACTACCCGTATGAATCACCGATTGCATTCCGTTTCGACATGCCTCCGCGCCATCCTGCGCCTACCAGCAGGCATCCGGACGTCTTCCGCTCAGCCAACCGGGTCTCTCGTCGGCCCACTGGCCATGGGTCTGCTTCTCAGTGTCTGTGTGGGCCTGGTCCCGACCGCTTCCGCGGACGCCGCCAAGCTGGAAGATCGCATCGTGGCGGTCGTCAACTCCGACCTGATCATGTGGTCGGAATTAAAGCGTGACCTGCTTCCCGATCAGGAGCGTCTGCGCAAGCTGTATAAAGGCGAGGAACTGGAACGCCGCCTCAAGACCGCCGAAGGGATCGCCGTCACGAAGATGATCGAGCGCAAGCTGCAGCTCCAGGCCGCCAAAAACAAGGGCGTGGATGTGTCCGACCAGGAAGTCGCGCAAGCGATGGAGGAGATGAAGAAGCAGGGGGAGGCGCTCAACAACGCGGACCCGAACACCACCAGGCGTATCCGCGAACAGCTGACGTTGATGCGTGTGGTCGACCGCGAAGTGCGCGGCTTAATCATGGTGGCCGATTCGGAGATGAAGCGATACTACCGGGAGCACCAAGATCGGTTCGCCTACCCCGAGGAATATCAGTTGAGCCAAATTCTGATCAAACCCCGCACGCCCGATGGCCTCTCGGCAGCACAAGGGCGTGCCGAAGCGCTGTTGGCCACCTTGAAACAGGGGGAGCCCTTCGAGGATCTGGCGATTCGCTTCTCCGACGGGGCAGACGCCTCACGCGGCGGGCGACTGGGATTGGTCCGGCAAGGCGAGTTGATTCCCGCGCTGGAACAGGCGCTCACCTCGTTGCCGGTGGGGCAGATCACGGGAATCGTCGAGACGGTGGAAGGACTGCATATCGTGCGCGTGGACGACAAGAAACCGCGCCAGTTTCGGCCCTTCGAACAGGTGAAGGCGGAAATTCAATCCCTGGTCTTTCAGCAGAAGACCGAGGATCAGTATCAGCGCTGGATGGCCGATCTGAAGAACAAAGCCTACATCGAGATCAAGTTTTAAGAGGATGCTGAAGAAATCCACCAGCAGCGTTCTCGCCTCGTTCAGACCCTCAACGTACCCCCGAGGGTACGCTTCGGCCCTTCAGTCGCTGCGGCCTTGCTGTTCGGTCGTTTCGAGCATCTTGCGGGAGCGTGCTTGTGCGATGTCACATCTGCGTGCGATCAACGTTCTCTCGTGTCACACTCGTGTTTCCGCAATCCATTGAACTGCGCTCGTATCTCGCCCCATAACGCGTCCCGTCCCTCATGGGTTTCGGCCGAATACAGAATGACCGGCACTTCCGCAGGCAATCCGCAGGCGACGCGCACTTCGGTCAGGGTCGGCTTCCGCTCGCTCTGCCGCAACTTATCGGCTTTCGTCAGCACGATGATGAGGCCGCACCCGAGGGACTGCACCCACTGGATCGTCATGACATCTTGCGGCATCCATACACGCGACTCGATCAGCAGAATCACCGCACCGAGCGACTGCCGCTGCTCAAGATAGTGTTCGATCATCGGCCCCCATTGCGCGCGCGTGGTTTTGGAGACCTTGGCATAGCCATATCCTGGCAAGTCCACCAGGGACAAGAGCGGCAGCTTCGGGTCCGAGGTCCGAACGGTAAAAAAGTTCACGGCGCGTGTTTTTCCCGGCGTCTTGCTGACCTTCGCCAATTTTTTCCGATGCAGCAGGGAATTGATCAGCGAGGATTTGCCGACATTGGAGCGTCCCACGAAAGCGATTTCGGGCAAACTGTCGGCAGGAAACTGTTCTGGAGACACGGAACTTTTGATAAACTCGGCGCTGAGTAATTTCATAACGCTCGTGGCGGACGACAATGCGGGATGCGCGTCACCTTCGGCCAGCACGGCAGGCAGGTACGCCATCTCGTGCATTCATAGATAGAGTGTAGGGAATGAGCAAGTCAACAGGCAGTCGGTTCGGCCGGATCCTGTTTTGGGCGACCGTGCTTGTCGGTCTGCCGGCTGCCGCCTTGGCGTTGTACTGGCTGGCGACGCTCCCCGATGTGTCCCGCCTCGCCAAACACCATCCCACGGAAACGGCATTGATGGAAGCCCGCCGGGCCCAGGCCAAGGAGCAAGGCCATACACTGCACATCAAATTTGCCTGGGTGCCGTTATCGCGAATTGCACCGGCGCTTCAACGAGCCGTGGTCGCAGCGGAAGATGCGTCGTTCTTCGCCCATGAAGGATTCGACTGGGAAGGTATCAAGGATGCAGCGCTGTACAACCTGGAGGTCGGGGAGTTCAAACGCGGAGGCAGCACCATCACCCAACAGTTGGCGAAAAATCTCTACCTCTCGTCCGAACGCTCCTTATTACGAAAAGCCCGGGAGGCGTTGATCACACGTTCCCTGGAACACCATTTGACCAAGAAACAAATTCTGGAGCTGTACTTGAATGTCGCCGAATGGGGGCAGGGCGTGTTTGGAGCGGAGGCGGCGGCGCGACACCATTTCGGGAAATCGGCGGAGGACCTGACGATCGAGGATGCGGCCTTGCTCGCCGCGATCCTTCCCTCTCCACGACGATATGACCCCATTCGGCACACGGCCTACCTGAATCGACGCCAGCGGCACATCGTGCGCTGGCTAGAACGAGGGAGCAGCCGGAAATCAGGCGCCATCACTCGACACCCATCGGAAAGTTTGGAAGTGGTTCCTGTGGAGGAGTGACCGCCTCACCCGGAGCAACCGCTGCGCTACTCCGCGTCGCCGACAGATGGATAGTTTCGCTCCCCGAAAATCGCCGATTCGTGCAGGTAATGTTTGAATTCGAGCAGATTGCCTGAAGGGTCTTCCAAAAAAAACGTGCGATGCTCAATCTGTGTCCCGGGAAACCGGCGACGAGGCTGCTGATAAAACACGAGATCCTTGGCCTTCGCGCGATCGGCTAACGCCTGCCATTCCTCCACGTCCGTCAGCACCAGACCGAAATGGCGAGGATAGATGCCCTTCTGCGAGGCGATCGGCACAGCCGAGAGGTGCGCCGTCAGCTGGTGGCCGGCAAGTCCGAGCGTCATGGCGGTGGAGGACTCCCGCCCAAGCACACAACCCAGTCCATCGAAATAGAATCGCTTGGCCGCGGCCAAATCGGGGACGGGGAACGCAAGATGAAAAAGCGCCGGCATGGTTCGATTCCTTCCGTCACTCTATCAACCGCGATCGGTCCTACGCAAACCGACTGCGCACCAGAGGCCGCCCATCACGCCCGATGACCCCGGCCGCCATGTGGGGGGTGCTGTGCCGAATGGCGAATCGTCCGTCCGGCGACAGGACCAACACGCCGGCGGCACCGTGAATGCGTTGCACCACCTTACGGAGGACACGGGCAGCCGCCACCGCCGGACTCAGCCCGGCCGCCAATCCATCAGTAATTTCCTTGGCGACGGCAACTCGAATAATGCTCTCCCCCAGTCCGGTCATGGAGACGGCTCCGGCCTCATTGTCGGCATAGACCCCGCAACCGATGAGCGGCGTATCGCCCACCCGGCCCGGCAACATGACATCTACGCCGCCGGTCGAGGCGCCTGCGGCGACGGTTCCCGACAGATCCAGCGCTACCGCTCCCACCGTCTCTTTCCCCAGACTCCTGGTCCGGAGGCGACCGGTTTTTACAAGCGCTTGATGGAGTCGCAGCGTTCGACTCACCCCAGCGCGCGGTCGCAGTTGTCGCGGTGGTGGGCCGGCCGACGTTTTTGCGCGGGGAACACGTTCCAGTCCAAAATACCGGGCAAAGCGAGAGGCCGACTGCCCGACAAGCAAGACATGCGCCGTCCGCTCCATGACCAACCGCGCTGCCGTGACCGGATGGACAATGCCCTCGATGGACGCGACCGCACCGGCACGCAAGTCATGGCCTTCCATGATCGACGCGTCCATCCGGCACACCCCATCGAGTTGGCGGTTCGAGCCACGCCCTGCATTGAACAATCCGGATTCCTCCAGACGGCGAATGGCTTCCTCAACCACCGACAATGCGGGCCTCCCGTCCATCAACAGACGATGCCCCTCCGTCAGGGCGGCCTCCAGGCAGTCCGTCTGAGCATCGGTCATGGCGCGGCGCCCCGCGCCACCATGGATGAGGAGAATCGGTCGTCTGCGTGTCAATTGAGCAGCAGGTCTTTCACGCGGCGGCAGGCAGGATCTTGCATACGATCGAGATCCGAGCGGACAAATCCCAATCCGGTCACACAGAGTTCAAAATTTTCCGACAACTTCCTGAACAAGGGCGAATCCTGCTCCGGGTCGTAACTGCCGTACTCCGCCACTAGCCCGTAGGAGCGTTTACCCGTCTTCACATAGTCCACCAGAACATCTTTGTGGTAGATGCGGCTGACCGTCTTGAGCCGACGAAGGTATTCAGGAAAAAGCCCGGTCATGAAGAGGGTAAAGTCTCCGATATGCCGATGCACGTCGCGCTCTCGTTCGAACGAGTGCGCCTCCAGGAGCACTTCCGATTCAAACAGCATGTCGACGACCGAATCGACCGAGCGGCCCTGGGCGCTCTGGATTTTGTAGAGTTGGTCGCTGTGCGCGAATTCGACGAGCAGATTGGAGAGATACTCGGTAACGTTCAGATCCGGCCACCCGAGGTGTTCGGTGAAGCTCTTTTCCGTCAAGGCGCCGAAGAGCTGGCGGAGTGGATGGCTGCGAGAAACGGGACTTCCCATCTCGACCTCCCGGGCATTCCTTGCCCATTACGCGTAGTATATCAGACCATGCTCAAACCAAACGGACTTTCTCCCTGCTTCCTTATCGGCATTCGCGCGCAAGACTTAACCACTACGACGTGTGTGTCCCCCGCACTGATCGGTCACGCATTGCACGCCCATCGGCACGGCACGGCGGATCACCCCTCACGTCGACTGTCCAACAGAAAGGTCACCGGCCCGTCATTGAGCAATTCCACCTGCATATGAGCACCGAACACGCCCGTCTCCACCTTCACGCCTACCGCCCGAAGTCGAGTCACCGCCTGCTCATACCATGTTCGCGCCTCGTCCGGCGCAGCCGCTCGATCGAACCCCGGCCGACGCCCCTTCGTGGTATCACCGAGCAGCGTGAACTGCGACACCAGCAACACCTCGCCGCCGACCTCGACAAGCGACCGGTTCATCTTCCCCTGGTCGTCGGCAAAAATGCGCAGGGTGTGGAGTTTTTCGACCAGATACAACAGATCGCGCTCCTCGTCGCCCTTGGCTACCCCCAATAACACCAAGAGACCGGCTCCAATTCGGCCGACGATCCGTCCGTCTACCTCGACGGAAGCTCGCGTGACACGTTGGATCACTGCCTTCATGACAATGGGCTCGTCTGGTGATACATCGGAGGTCGCACATCCGATCTGCCGGCGCGCGGAGCCCGGAGGCCCCAACACATACTCGAGTACCGTGGGCTAGGACAGGAGTTGATCGAGTGTCCCCTCCAGCTTCAACAGGCGCCGTTTAAGCGGCAACCCGCAGGAAAACCCGCCCAGCGAACCATCATGCGCAACGATCCGATGACAGGGGACGACGATGGGGACCGGATTCGCGCCCAAGGCCATCCCCACGGCCCTCGCATACTGCTTTCCGCCGACTCGAATGGCGACCCATTGATAGGACCGCACGCGGCCATAGGGAATGGTGGTGATCGCTTTCCACACTTTTCGCTGGAATGTCGTACCGCCGGACCAATCGATCGGGAGCGAAAACTCACGCCTCGTACCGGCCAGATAGGCCAGGAGTTGGCTTGTCGCTTCTTCGACAATGGCCCCCGCAGGATCATCTTTGGCGCCTGTGGGCTTGCGTGCGTGAATGGAAGGAGAAAGATCAATCGCGGTCAGGCCTTTAGCAGAAGCGGTGACCGTCACCCAGCCCCAGGGCGTTTTGAATGTACTGGTCTGCGTCATATCATCCGGCTCCGAATTTCCGCGCGACGCGTCCGAGTTTGCGTTTCACCATCCCCAATACCACGTCCAGTTCCTCCGAACCAAGAACAAGATGCACGCCCAGATAGGCGACAATACTGAGGCCGATCCCGCCGAAGAGCGCGACGGACTTCACGATCCAGCCGCCGCTTTCCGTCCACATCGACGCACCCGAGATCCACAAACAGATCGCGGTCATCGGAATGCACGCACCCAGCACTCGACCGGCCGAGCGCACTACAGCCCCCCAATCAACACGCCCGAGTCGCCGATGGAGGACACCGACAAGAATGCTCCCGTTCAGCATGGAGGCCAATGCCGTGGCCAACGCCAAGCCCGCGGCACCCAGTAGGGTCATTAACCAGAGCGACAGGAGAATATTGGCCATGACGGCAAGGCCCGCCGTGATCGCCGGCGTCCTCGTATCCTGCAACGAATAAAATGCGGAGACAATGATCCGCACCCCGGCAAAGGCCCACAGCCCGACGGCGTAACACAGCAGTGCCGTGGCGGTCGCCAGCGTGTCGGCCTGGGTAAACGATCCGTGCTCGAACACGAGGTGCACGATCGGATAGCGCAGGAGAATCAATCCCACCATTGCCGGCAGAATGATGAAAAAAATCATCCTGAGCCCGAAGCCGATCGTCGTCCGCAACTCGTCGAGTGCCCCGCGGGCGGCCTGCGCAGAAAGCGTGGGAAGAATCGCCGTGGCCAACGCCACCCCAAAAATACCCAGCGGAAACTGGATCAACCGCATCCCGTAAAACAAATAGGTGGGGCCGCCGGGGAAATACGACGCGAGAATCGTACTCACGGTAATGTTGATCTGCGTCACGGATAATCCGAGCAGCGAGGGCACCATCAACAGCCCGATGCGTTTCACTCCGGGGTGGCCGGGATTGAACCGCCAGCCGAACAACATGCCACGGCCCTTCAATCCGGGAAGCTGCATGGCAAACTGAGCCAGCCCGCCGACCACGATGCCGATCGCCACGCCGATAATGGGTTCGGGTAACCAGGGCGCAAGGAACAGCATGCAAGCGATGGTGAACACATTGAAGAAGACGGGAGAAAAGGCCGGGGCCGCAAAGGCTCGCAACGAATTGAGAATCCCCATGGCGAGAGCGGCCAGGCTGATGAAAATCAGGTACGGAAACATCACCTGGGTCAACAGACTCGTCAATGCCAGCTTGTCGGGGCTTTCGCGAAATCCAGGGGCGAGGAGCCACACGATGCCGGGCGCGGCAAGGATCCCGAGCAGGGTGACGGCGGTGACGATGGTGAGGAGCGTCGTGAACGTCGCGCTGGCCAGCTCCCAGGCATCACGTTTGGTTTTCAGGGTGTGGTATTCAGTAAAGACCGGAATGAAGGCTGCCGACATCGAGCCTTCTGCAAACAACTCCCGCAAGAGATTGGGCACCCTGTAGGCCACAAAAAAGGCATCCGCCGCCGGAGTCGCACCGAAGAGTCGCGCTAGGACCATATCGCGGACAAACCCGAGAATGCGGCTGGAAAATGTGGCGACACCGATGAGCCCGGCCGCCTTGACGACGGAATGGGTCTCCTCCGAGACTGGTCGAGATGGTTCAACGGGAGCGGCGGGATGGGACATTATCGGGGATTGTAACCAAACGGAGCAGAGCCGTCCATTCTCAGGTAAGAACCGGCCCTCAGAAATCTTGGATCACCTCATTCGACAACTCGTTCGGGTTGTCCCCGACGCGTGGGGGACAGACAGGGGCCAGGAGTCTTCCGCTCGCCTCGATTCCACGACGCAGTCCACCGGCGAGATCACCGGCCTTCAACCGCTCGACCATGCCCCTTGTGACTTCTTCCCACTGCGCGGAGGACACCCGATCGCGAAGCGTGCGATCGGCCAGTACGTAGACCTGGCGTTCAAGGCAGGAGACCATCAGTAATACGCCGGTCCGATCGCGTGTGCTCGACAGCCCCTGTTGGGCGAACGCCCGCTCAGCGCGGAGTTGCACTTTGTGCCGCATGCGTTCCCGTGACGTGAAGAGGCGCAAGACGGGAGGCCACCGTCCGAGCCATGAGCCGCAGGCATAGGCCACCATCGCCGCACCCACGAGCCAGACCGCGTTGGCAGCGTGCCATCCCCACGGCAGCCACAGACTATCCATCGTCAGCAACGCGGTCAACACAAGCGCGGCAACCAACAGACCTGCTCGATGGTGCGCCTCCCGATAGAGACCGGATTGCCCGACGATCATGGGGACAATTTCGGCACTGGTCTCTTGTTCGGCGGCTTGCACTGCCGCGGCAATCCCTGCACGCTCCTCATCCGTCAGTGCCAGACGCTTACCAGTCTCCACTGGCGCCTCCTCCTCCGAAATCGCCCCCGCCACCAGAGAAGCTGTCGCCGCCCCCGAATGATCCCCCCAGACTACCCGTTCCCCACCCTCCCTGTTGAGTGCTGAACCAGGTATCATCAACTCCGCCATGCCGGCGCCGTGGCCTCGACCCGGTCGATGATCCCAGCCCACTCAACAGGCTCACGAGCAGCATGCTCGCCCCTCCGGCGATGAGGGCAGGCACCAGCCACGGTGCAACGACGAATGAGAAGCCACCGCCCACGACAGGCCCAAGCACTCGATGGGCTCGAGAGAAAAACAGGCCGATCACCACGCCGACTACCACTGCCACGAACACAGTGCCAAGCGTGTCGCCATTCGGCGCCGCAGCCCTGGGCCGTTCAGGAGCCGTGTATGTCCCTTCGATGGTACTCAAGACAGCCCGCACGCCGGCGGTGACGCCCGCCGCAAACTCCCCGGTGCGAAACCGCGGCACGATCTCGTTTCTGATGATCTGAGCCGACCGGGCGTCGGTCAAGGTCCCTTCCAGCCCGTAGCCGACTTCCATGCGGACCTTTCGATCCTTGATCGCGACTAAGAGCAGGGCGCCGTTGTCCGTACCCTTCCGGCCCAATTTCCACGTCGTGGCCACGCGATGGGAAAAGTCGAACAACGGCTCGCCCTCCAACGAAGGGACGATCAGCACGACCACCTGGTTGGAGGTCTTCGCTTCATGCGCCCGGAGTTCCTGGCTCAGTTGCTCGACTGCGGCAGGCGGCAGGACATGCGCCACATCGACCACAGGGCCACTAAGCGGAGGGATCTCCAGTGCCCAAACCGGAACGCCAGGCAACAGGACCAGCCACAGCCATCCGGCAAGGACAGCTCTCCCTAGTCGGCCACACAGCCGCATCGCATGTGCTCCCTGTCGCACGAGACGGGGGGTTAGAACTTCACTTCCGGCGGCTTCGCCACGGCCTTTTCGTCAGTGACGGTGAAATTGGGCTTCTCTTCCAAATGCAGCAGAAATTTCGCCGTCAGATTCGCGGGAAAGTAGCGGACCATCTTGTTGAACTCCGCCACCTTGTCAATGTAACGCTTACGCGCCACGGTGATGCGGTTTTCGGTTCCTTCAAGTTGGCTTTGCAGATCACGAAACCCCTGATCCGCTTTGAGGTTGGGATAGTTTTCCGCCAACGCGAGCAGCCGTCCGAGCGCGCCGGACAAGCCCTGCTGTGCCTCCTGGAATTTTTTGAAGGCCGCTTCATCCTTCAGCAACTCCGGCGTCAGCTGCACACTCGTGGCCTTGGCACGCGCCTGCACCACACTTTCCAGTGTCTCCTTTTCGTGCGCAGCGTATCCTTTGACCGTGCTCACCAAATTGGGAATCAGGTCGGCCCGGCGTTGATATTGGTTGATGACTTCGCTCCACGCGGCCTTCGTGTCTTCATCGAGCCCCTGCAGATCGTTGTACCCACAGCCGGACGAGGCCACCATGCCGGTGAGCAGCAACGAAACCAGCACCATTCGTGCGATACGCATGCACATCTTCCCTCCTCCGCGCCGATATCACAGCAGCGCTTCTTCAAGACCTAAGGCTGCTGTCGGCGAAGTCAATGTTTACGGGAAGCCCTGACGACTGAAGGTGCGCTTCCCCCTGCTACCTTGTTATACTACGTACCACGACTCCTTGTTCAGCTACCGGAACCGTGATGGCACTCGATCCCTTAACGGACACGCCGGGAGGATTTCAAGTTCGACATCGCACCCTGGGAGTCTTTCAGGGCAGTTCGATCGGCTTGGCCTTCTGGTATCCTTCTTCCCATATGCCCGAATACGGCCTCTGCCGGTTTGCCACCGAGGCAAAGGCACAGGCTTACGTGGACTTTCTTGCTTCGCCCTCCTGCCCGGAACCACTGAATCGCGCCGACCTGGTCGTGGAAGGCTTCAACCACGCCGAACATGAGCGGTTGATCACGGAATACCCACAAGCCTCGGCTTGGGAAACCCCTCTGTAGCAGACTATCAGCCATCAAATGTGTGTGGACGCTGCAGAGACTGTGAGGCGGGAACACACCTCGTGCCAGGTGCGGGGACAGTCAGAGGACGGGACGCGCATCGGAGAGCTCTGTCTTCGATTGCACGAAAGCTAAGAGCCGCTTGTTCTCTTGAGCTGAACGGAGAAACTTAAACGCAATGCCGCGAGAGCTGACGGATCGGACCATCGCCGCGACCTCAAGCGGAGCGTGTTCATTTTCCAGGACGATTTGCAGATAAAAAATGTCGTCCACGTGGACCGACGCTTGACTCTCAATCACGCACCCGCCCATCGAGATATCCTTCACCGTGCCTTCTCCCCTGATCTTTCCTCCTGAGAACGACAAAAAGAGTCGGACCGGAATACGCAGATGTTCACGACGATCCAGTACCTGATTCAAATACGTGCATCCCAATCGCGAGGCCGAGAAGCGGCAACTACACGATTGGCAATGGAACGGCGAGATGAACGCGAGCGACTGTAAGCACTCCACAAGCGTGGCGCATCGGGAACGAAAGACATTATTGTGCCCGCAGTGCGGACAAGTCAGAGGTCGAGCCATGGTCAGTCATCGGCACAGGCGAGCGTAGCGCCCCCGGCCGCCTGATGCGGTCCCGGTCTTGTACAATACGACTGCAATGATGTGGCGACACGATCCCTGCGGAGCATGAGAGCGCGGCGCCTGTTCATCGATAAAGTATGAGGGGAATTCTGTCAAGAAACTCGACGCTTCTTCCAGACCGAGCGTCAGATCTCAGCGTCATCTTGAGATGCTGCTGCGTGTTTCACCATCTGTGACATCCGTCGAATCTCCCACTACAATCTCCCGGTTCAACGCGCGCCGCCTCGAGCTCACCCGTCTCATCTCGGATTGGAATTTTAGACAGAACCCTCTTCAGTAACTCACAATTTGTCCAAGCCTGAGACATGAACGCACTGATATTCAAAGGAAATTCGGATTAAATTGTTTTAACATCTCACTAACACCTCTCTAATCTCCCGTTGCTACTCTCTACCTCACATGGGGCACGGCCTTCACGCTTTGGAGGCACATTCTAAGGAGGTGGACACCATGACATGCGGACGATGCCAGGGATTGATGGTGGATGAATGGCGGCCGGATTTTTCACCCGAAACGTTTGTGTGGCGATGCATCAATTGCGGATCGATCGTCGATCCATTAATCGAACAAAATCGGCGCACGCGAATGGCCGAACAATTATTGTTGGAACCGGTCGAAGCGCTACAGTAACGCAGGCAACGGGGGCAGGGTTGTTCAGCACCCTGTCCCGCAACACGCACGAGGTTAGAGAGCGAAGTCGGCCCAGAGCACCGTATGATCTGAGGGATCCGTCGCGCGGCGCGGTTCCAAATCGACATCGACACGCTGACATCTTTGGGCCAGTGGCGCAGTCGCGAGGATATGGTCGATCCGCCACCCTTTGTTGGCGGCAAGGGCACTGGGAGCACGGTAGTCGAAAAACGTGAATTGCTGGCGATCTGGATACAGTTTGCAGAACACATCTTCGAAGCCCCACGCAACAGTCTTCCCATAGGCATTGCGCGCGTCTTCGTGGTAGCAGACATGTTTCAGATGTTTCTCCGGGCTGTGGACATCAATGGGTCTTGGGGCCACATTCATGTCTCCACACCAGATCGCCGGCTCCTTCGGGGA